>OOIF01000418.1_pt1 | contig 48646 bp, 43 predicted proteins | sample 1691961 | NCBI WGS metagenome assembly OOIF01 (sample SAMN06348146, study PRJEB24527) | human gut metagenome | biome: human gut; feature: ankylosing spondylitis patient; material: feces | host: Homo sapiens | place: China | collected 2015-10 | reverse complement strand
AAGAAAAGTATGATATTCTAAAAGCCGTAGACTGCTTTGAAAAATCCGCAGATAAAAATGTGTGGTCAAGCTATCAGCTCGGCAAGATCTATCTTTTCGGTGCAGCGGGACTTACAAAGGATAAGGAACAAGCTATCGAATGGTTTACAAAGTCCGCAAACGATGGCAATGAGTATGCACGAGATATGCTGGACGACATAGCAAAGTTTGAGAATGATCTGCTTGCGAATACGATTTTTAGTTTGTTTGTTAGTCTTAGTAGGTGTATTCAGGATAGTTATGACAACGATCGTAAAGACTTACAAAGCATAGTTGACAGAAAACTGATGAGGGTTATTCGGAGAAAGAAAATGGAGTTGGGGGAGAAAGAAGAAAATCATATGGATATACAATAAAGAAAAACAGCTGATCTGTGCTTGTGACTGCATAGATCAGCTGTTTTTCTTTCGCAAAATCTGCACATTTGCGAAAGACTATTTAAGGCGATTTTGATCGCTATTTTGACTAATGTGATAGAATTTAAGCACATTATATCACATCAAATGGTTTTTGTAAAGTCAAAATAAAAAAAAATTATCAAAAAAACACGGCTGATAAAGTTTTCAGCCGTCAGAATTTCAGTACGAGGAGGGCGATAAAATGAAAAATACAATGAACATTTACAAGAGAAAAGACGGACGTTTCGAGGGGCGTATTCCGTTTGGAAGAGATGATAACGGAAACCTGAAGTATAGGTATCTGTATTCAAGAAGTCTTGCCCAACTTAAGGAGAAAATGCTTTCTGCTTATGCAACATCTGAAAAGTACTCATCTACTGTTTGTTGTAAAACATTGCAGGAGTTATCATTTGAATGGTTAGGCTGTGCCAAACTGCGTATTAAGGAGTCTAGCTATTGCTGTTATGAAAAGATAGTGACTAAGCATATAATTCCGTATTTTGAGCAGATAAAATATTGTGAGTTAAATACTCCGAAAATCAACGCTTTTATCGAATATCTTCTGAAATATGGAAAATCTGACAGAAATAGCGGACTGTCAGCCAAGACTGTTCACGATATCATAGTAGCAATGCGTTCGATTGCTAAGTATTCAGAGCAGGAGTATGGCTTGCGTAATCCAATGTGCAGTATTTCTATGCCAAAGATCCAAAGGAATGAAATTTCGGTACTGAACGAAAGCGAGCGTAAAAACTTGCAAAACCATTTAGTTAATAATCTGAACAACACAAACATTGGTATACTGCTTACTATGTACAGCGGTATGCGTATTGGCGAGATTTGTGCTTTAAAATGGAGCGATATTGATTTGCAGAGTGGCATTATCCGTATTTCAAAAACTGTTCAACGTATTAATGATAAAATTGGAAATTCAAAAACAAAGATCATTGTTGGTTCACCAAAAAGCAGGACATCAGAGCGGGAAATTCCAATACCAAACTTTCTTGTAAACATTCTTAACAAAAGGCGACAAAATGAAAACAATTATATTCTTTCCGGAACTCACAAGCTGATCGAACCGAGAACAATGCAGAACAGATTTAAATCCGTCCTGAAAAAGTGTGGAATACGAAACGTTAATTTTCATTTACTGCGTCACACATACGCTACTGTTTGTATTGAAAATGGCTTTGATGCTAAAACTGTCAGCGAGTTGCTAGGTCATTCTAATGTTAATATTACACTTAACCGCTATGTTCACTCATCGCTTGATACAAAAAAGAAATATGTTGAAAAACTTAATTTTGTAGCTTAAAAGTTTTTAGCCGTCAGAAATATCTGATTGGTAGTAAATAATGCATGATTTTACGTTGCTTTTTTGCCTTTTTGCCTGTAGGTGCAGATTTTGCGAAAGGTTTGTCTTATCTGTATTAATGTATTATACCACGATTTTAACAAATTATGTATTGATTTTACGTAAAATATTTGGTACAATGTTAATTAAGGCAGGTGAGCGTCGTGATTAGAATTGCGGTAGTAGATGACGAAAAATATGTATGTGCCCAACTCAAAAGATCATTGCTGGAATATCAGTTCAAATACAATTTGGACTTTGACGTTGATATATTTTTAACATGCGAAGATTTATATGAAAGATTGCAGTCCTCAATGGGCTATCATTTAATTTTCTTGGATATAGAATTTCCTAATATGAATGGAGTGGATTTGGGCAAAAAAATCAGAGGCAGGATTGGGGATATAAGGACTCAGATAGTATTCATCTCGGCTAAAGATTCATACGCAATGGAGTTATTTTCTGTCCACCCTTTTGATTTCATCATTAAACCGGTAAGTAAAGAACGACTTTATCCTTGTATTTCTAATTTCATCAAATTATATTCGAACAGTAATGTATTCTTCACTTATACATTGGAAAATATTAAGCACAAAATAGCCGTCAGCGAAATAATTTATATACAAAGTGAAAGAAAAAAGCTTAAATTGATTACATCAAGTGAAGAGATAATTTGTTATCATAAATTTAGTGATGCTGTAACTAATGAAATGAAAAATGATATGGTTGTAATAAAACGTGGCTTGGCTGTTAATATCAATCACATTGTTGATGCAGATTTTGAAACTGTTGTATTATCAAACGGAACAAGGCTAAAGATCAGCGACGGATATCGTAACAGTGTAACGGACATATTATCTGACAAGATAGGAGGATCGTAAATGCAGCCAACGGTATATTTAGTCTCTAATGCGGTGCATATGTATGCTGTATACATACTTTTTACTGCGGTTTTGGGCAAGAGTAAACTTCATCAATTTGCTGAGATCTTGACTTATATTGTTTATTATCTAATAAATTGCGGCGTGTACCTTTTTATGGATAGCATGATGCTGAATTTGATCAGTAATATATTGCCTATGTTTATGATAATGCTGCAATACCGAAAACCGATACAAACGTATATATTTCTAACTATCGGCGTTTGTGCGGTTGGTATGTTTTTTGATTGGATGTTTACTTGTATAAATCCGAATTTTGTATTAATCAAATCAAATGCTCCTCAAAGCATTTCATTTTTAGGCTTTGTGTTTTTATTTCGATATTGCTTTAAAAGAGAGGAGAAAGTGATAGTCAATTCTAAATATATAGTTTTATTAATTATTATTTCAGCTGGAACAATTATGATTGGAGAACTATCTGGTCCAGATTATAATGTGAAGAGTTTTCTGATATCGGTGATTTTATTAATAATAAATTTTTTGAACTTTTATTTGTATGATAAATATATAGAAAATATGCAAATGAAAATCATGTTTAACGCTGTTGAATCTTCTAATCAAGCTTACAAAAATCAAATTCAATTAATGAACGAGTCACAAAAGAAAATACGCTTATTAAAGCATGATATGAAAAATCATTTGTTAAAGTTAAAATATGATTTAGAAAACGGCAATTACACAAAGGCAGATGAATATATCAATAATATGACCAATAATTTAATTACCGAAAAAGAATTCGTAAATACAGGTAATATAGACTTTGATTGCTTGTTGAATTATAAATTATCGATTGCCAATGAAATGAATGTTGTTTTTTCGTGCCATATTGTATTGCCTGAAGAATTACAGGTAAATTCATTTGATTTAACTGTAATATTAGGAAATTTGTTAGATAATGCTCTGAATGCATTGAAAGAAGCAAAGGTGAAGCAGCTTAATATTGACATAAATTATTCAATAGGCATGATAGTAATAAAAATAGAAAATACATTTGCAAATATAAGTAACAAATATGATGATCCAGAAAAACATGGATACGGATTGATAAGTGTAAGGACATCGTTGGAAAAATACAATGGAAAACTCCAGAACAACATTGTTGATGACAAGTATGTTGTAAAAGCAGTTTTATATAATGTAGTGAAAAAATCATAAAAAATATGGCAGTGCCGATACGGGCACTGCTTTTTTTGTACCCAAAAACACCATAATTCGTACCATTGCTTTACCTTTGTATATGTTAATATGATATGATAATGGTGTGAATATCACAATAATCGTAAAAGGAAGTGAAATTATGAAGTCTTTTATGCTTAAGTTCTTTAAGAAGTATGGCGGTATGTTTGCTGCATTGGCATTGACGGTTACAACTGTAAACGTTAACAGCACATGTTTTTGGATCAATAATCAGCCAGAACTTCCTAAAAATGCAAAGAGTCTCCGCAAATTTTAATGTTTGCTAAGCTTGCAGAGTATCTCACTCAACAGCTTGAAAATGAAAACGTCATTTCGTCTGACAAAAGGGACCTGTACAGATATGGCTTTCAGTATGGGATGATACTGACGCTTAATTTTATCACGTCAATATTAATTGGTGTGGTTTTTGGCAAAGTTTTGGAAAGCATTATCCTTCTAGCAACGTACATTCCACTGAGAAGCTACGCAGGAGGTCATCATTCAAGTTCATCAGAAAAATGTTACATAGTATCATCGCTGATTATGATAATTTGGATGTGTCTGTTAAAATCCCAAATTCTTTCAACAAACTGTTGCGTGATAATGCTTATTTCGGGGCTTATTGTGTGTATTATACTCGCTCCTGTTGAGGATAAAAACAAACCTTTGGATAATGACGAAATTCAAATTTACAGAAAAAAATCATATATTGTTTTAGTAATTGAGATATGCTTATGGATCTTACTGTCATTTATTCAGCATAGTGTTTTAAAATTAATTCCACTGATGGTATTTACAGAAGCTATAACGCTGATTATAGGGAAAATAAAGAATATAAAAATGTCTAGATCCATCAAAATGTAGATATTACAAAACTTGCTTCTTAAAGATACAAATCAGTTATATATAGTTCGACAAAACAAAATGAGGGGGATGTGCTTATGGATTACGAATATTACTATTACGAGTCAAGAAACAGATATTATGATGCTTGTTCTGAAGTAACTAATTACGAAAACAGAGCAAATGAATTAAGATCTGAAAAGCAGCAAAAAATCTCCTACATAAATCAGATTAAAACGGATCTGAGAAAACACAAAAGTGCTTCTTCGGATCTAAACAAAGCGATAAAGAAAGACTCGGTATTGCAGGGTGATCTTTCTAAGATCACTAGTAATGTTGATCTGGCTTCTGATAACTTTGGAAGTATGGCAAGTTCAAGTTCTGTGGCAAACAAAAGCTTGAACAACGTTTACAGTGCGGAATCCTCTAAAACCAAAAGTACGTTGGACAATATCTTTTCTACTCTCAGAAGCAAAAAAACAACTGTTGATAATAAAGTTTCTGAATTGCAGGAAAGTATAAACCGTGCAGAATCGGAATTACAGGATATAGAGTCGGGAATCAAATCAGCTAACTCGGCTGTTTCCGATTGGAGAGCTCAAAAATGGAATGCGTCATACGATATGGCATATTACCGACGTAAAATGTATGAAGAGGAATAGATAAATGTCAACTATTACGCTATATGCAAGCAAGATCAATCAGATGCCGAGTCTGATAAACGACGCTAAAAAAGCTGTAAAAGAATATAAGTCTGATTTGAAGTCTCTTAATTCAAAAGTACTTACGATCGACAACAGCATATGTAATGTTGACGATGTGATCAGTTCCATAAAGTCATCTACGCAAACCCAAGGAGATAAGATCGACGCTCTTGATAAGCTTAAAAAAGATGTAAATGAATTTGTTTCCGAGGTAGTTCGTATCGACGGCGATGCCGCAGAGGCGATAAATAAAAGTAAAGACGATTTTTATAATAAATACGAATACCTGACACCAGAATGCGAAAAAAGCGGTTGGGAGAAGTTCAAAGACGGCTGCAAAAAGGTCGGCGAGTGGTGTAAGGAGCATTGGAAAGCTATCATTACAGTGGTTATTGTTATTACTGCTGTCGTTATACTTGTGACTTGCCCTGCGTGTGGTGCAATTATAGCTGGTGCATGTTGGGGTGCAATTTCAGGGGCTGTTATTGGTGGTGTTGCAGGGGGGCTTTCAAGCTTAGCCGCAGGAGGTTCGTTCTGGGCTGGTTTTGAAGAAGGTGCTTTTTCTGGTGCTTTAACGGGTGCAATTTTCGGTGGCATTGGTGGAGCAGGTTCGTTACTTGGCAATGTATCCAATTCATGTAAACTGTTCAGTGTTATGAAATGGACCTCAAGAATTACTGGCGTATTATCAGGCGGCATGGGATTGTTTGACACGGCAGCAATGGTTGTTGGTTTATTTGATCCACAGAATGCCTTTGTGCAATTCAATCAGAAACTTCACTCCAGCAAATTATACAATGGCTTTCAATTTACAGTAAGTGCCTTAGCTGTTTTTAGTGGAAGCACTTATAATTCAATGAAAAAGCATCAAGAAACGCTTACTTGTTTCGTTGCAGGAACAATGATACTAACAGCAAGCGGACTTGTTGCTATTGAAAACATAAAAGCAGGAGATAAAGTTATCTCTACAGACCCCGAAACCTTTGAAACTGCTGAGAAAACAGTTCTTGAAACATACATAAGAGAAGATTCTAAGCTTATTCATTTGATGATCAACGGCGAAGAGATCATTACAACTGAAACGCACCCGTTCTATGTAAAAAATCGTGGCTTTGTCAATGCAGGAGAACTTGCAATCGGTGATGAACTTCTTGATTCTAATTGCAATGTTCTTTTGGTTGAAAATCATTCTGTCGAATTGACAGACGAACCTGTTACGGTGTATAATTTTCAAGTGGAAGATTTCCATACTTATCATGTTGGCAAGTGTAGACTGCTTGTACATAATGCAAATTGTAATCAAGAAAAGCCTGTGCTTCCAAAATATGATGGAAAAACAACAGAGGGCGTTATGGTAACTCCAGATGGAAAGCAAATTTCTTTTAAATCAGGAAATAGTTCGACACCTTCATATCCTCAATATAAAGCACAATCAGCAAGTCATGTTGAAGGAAAAGCTGCTTTATACATGAGAGAAAATGGTATAAATGAAGCAACTGTATTTCATAATAACCCTAATGGAACTTGTGGATTCTGCGATAGACAAGTTCCAGCTCTACTTCCAAAAGGCGCTAAATTAACCGTGGTACCTCCAAGTAATTCGGTTGCAAATAATGTTCGTGCTATCCCAGTTCCAAAGACATACATTGGAAATAGCACTGTTCCGAAAATCAAATAAGAAAGGAATAAGGTAATCAAATGAAAATAAAACATTTTGGAGGAATTGAATATGCAAATAATATTTCTGAATTTTCAGAAATATTACAAAAAAAATATGGTGATGGTGTCAACGAGTTTTGGATTACTAATAATACTCAAGAGAATCCTTGCTTAGTGGTATTAGTAAACAAAGAAATGGCGAATCTCACCTATTTTCCAGACGAGGAGTCACTCGGTTTTCAGTCAGTTGGTTGCCAGACAAATCAGAAAAATGACTATTGTATTTTTTATACTAATACGCCTGAAGAAGAGATTGAAATCAGAAGAGATTCAATTATCTCAGTAGATAAAGCTTTCGAGGCAGCCAAAAAATTTTTTTATAAACGTGAAATGCCAGATAATATTGAATGGACTGAAAATTAAAGGTTTATAGTTTTGAGGTAGAGGATTTCCATACTTATCATGTTGGCGAAAATGGAGTTTGGGTTCATAATTCGAATTGTAAGCTGATAAAAAATGATGATGGCACATATGATGCAGAGCTATCATATAAAGAGGATTGGACACCAGGGCAACGAGCAGAAGCTGATGCAAAATGTAGAAGTTTGACAAAAGCAGATACTAAAAAGACAAACGTTGATGGCAAACGTAAAAAGTCCAAAACAGCAAAGTATAGAAAGGCTAACTCTATACCGTCTTCACAAGATGTAGATCACACAATAGATTTGCAATTAGGCGGCATTGACGATGCAACTAATATGAATGGACTAGACAAAAGTGTTAACAGGAGTTTAGGAAGTCAGATAAACTACTTAATTAGCAACTTGCCAGAAAACACAATATTAAGGAATTTCTATATGAAATAAGGAGAAAAATATGTTTAGAAAATTTTTGGATTTTGTAAAAGAGGAAAAACAATATGATTTTGAGAGTAGTGAACAATTTTTAAAAACGATGGGGGGAAAATCTTTCCTAAATGGTATGTATCGAATTTTTGATGAAAAAAGTATACCGAAATGGAATGATATAGTTGGAAAATCATTTTCAAAATACAAAAATCAAATAAGTGTCTTTGGGTATGACTGGTTGGGAAGAATTTTTGCTCTTAATAAGGTGAGCAATACTGTTCTTTTATTTGAACCGGGAACAGGAGATGTTTTTGATATACCTGCTAATATTGTAGATTTTCATAATGTGGAAATTGTTGAATTTCATGAAGATAGTCTTTTATCTGAATACTTTGATGAATGGTTTGAGGCAAATAATAATTTTGTTTTACCAATTAATAAGTGCGTAGGCTACAAAGTACCACTATTCCTCAATGGGGAAGATGACATAGAAAATCTTGAAGTATCCGATATGGAAGTATATTGGGAAATAATGATGCCATTAATGAATCTTTAATCAATATTGGCATATTTTATATCAATTTACGGAGGTGATAAAATGCCCACAAACCAAGAAAAAGTTTCACAGCTTTTAGCAGATTCGCACTTTGCATTCATAAACAGTCAAAACAACGAATCTCTTCATTTAGCGAATGAGGCAATTAGGCTTGCTCCAAAAAATCCTGACGCTTATCAATGTGCAGGAGATGCGTATATGTCTTTGGGACAGTATGAAAAGGCGGTCGAGAGCTATAAAAAAGCGGTCAAGCTTGATCAGAATAACGGCAACAGGTATTTTAACTTAGGGTATGCCCTTGCCACCAACGAAAAAGCGGCAGACGCTATAAAAAATCTTGCAAAAGCTGATGAGCTTGGTTGTTCGCCTGAGAACACAGTCCAGCTGTATAACCTGCTCGGAATAATCTGTTTCGATATAGGAAGATATAAGGATGCACTTGTAAATCTTGAAAAAGCGGAGCAGATCATCGGCGTAGATCTGGATATAATGAAGCGAAAGGTCATTATTTACGGTATGAAGAACGATATCCGAAACGGACTTCTTACCACCAATCAGATGAAGCTTGTCGCGCCGTCCGACTACACTGGCTATCAGCTTGCATTTAAGCTGCTGTGCCAGGCAAACCGCCTCGACGCCGCAGAACGGGAACTTGAAATGGCTAAGAAATATGCCGAGCTTTCAATGGATTACTACTTTGACTGTATGACCTTTGAGATTCAGAAGTATCAGACCGACAGGGACAAGCAGCGATATAACAAGGCTCTTACATTTATTGAAGAAGCCTTGAAAACGTTAAAACCTACGTCTACAGAGGTGATCGAAAGCTATATCAACGCCGCAGAAATATATTTGCAGCTTGAAGATCCCGATAAAACCATTGACTGTCTGAATGCGGCACAGAATCCTGTTGAGTCATATAATCTTGGGTTTGATATTATCGACAAAGACTTTGAACCTGTTAAACTGACAGAATATGATGTCGAGGAAATGATTGAAGCCGATAAGGAACGCATTGCTGAAAAATACGGCGATTATGGTCTGGAAGAATTGGCTGAAAGCATTGAACCCGATGAAAACGGGGCAAGAGAATATCTTACGAACGTTGAAGATGAAACCGATACCGAGGAAACGGCGTACAAGCTTGACGAAACGGAAGAAATTGAATTGACTCCCGAAAATATAGATCAGATCAATCGTCTGTATGTCGGAGCATATACGCTAAAAAAGGATTTTAATAAAGTGATCGATTATGCAAGGAAATTACAAAGCAGCGAAAGCGTTCAGAATTCATACATAGGAATTTACAGTGAAACAAACGCCTACAAGGAGCTTGGCTCGCCTGAAACAAAGCAGAAGTATGAGGAAACGATAAAATACTTCAGAAACGCTATGATCAAAGACCCAAGCGATATGGCGGCTGTGACATTCCGTATTCAGTGTTATATGGATATTGGTCAGTATGACGAGGCGGAACAGCTTTGTAATCTTCTGGCTAACGAACTGAGAAAGCCTTTACTCGAAAAAATAGAGGAGGCGAGATCCGTTGACTCTTGAACAGGATATTAAGCTGAGCAGTGAGGCTTTTAAAACTGCGGCGAATGAAATGTCTGCTTTAAAAACAAGAGCTGAAACGCTTAAAACTACGCTGGAACAGATGTATAATGACCTGACAACGGCTTTAGATACGCCGGCCGGAAAAGAGATCGAGATCGAGGCAAAGGACGTACTTATCAAACCGATAGACGACCTTATCCTTGTAATTGACCAGATGTCAAAAACACTTGATGATATAAAAGATACCCCATATTATCAAGGCGTGTTTGATAAATATGAGCAACTGATGCAAAACATTAAATTCAATTAATAGGAGGCTTTTACTATGGCAATGGGAAGCACTGGTACGGTAAACGTAACACCGGATATGATCAAAAGTGCATTAAGTGCAATCGAAGAGTATGAAAATACGGTCAAATTACTGTTTTCAACTCTTTCAAGCACGATGAGTGAATTGATACCTGGCAATTTCAGCGGAAATGCAGCACAGGGATTCAGAAAGTTTTTTGATGAAAATATCGCAAAGCTTGCAGACACGAATGACGAAAGTGCGGGAGTGTCACAGATAATCAAGCTTTTGAGGGAAATAGTTAACGGTATATCTGATGCAATACCAGAGGACTCTAAAGGTCTTGATGATCAGCTTGCAGCGGAAAATACAAAAGCAATGGGAGGTAATTAATCATGGCAGGGTGCAGGATAGTAAATCAGGGAGTGCTTTCGGCTCTTGATTCAATTGAATCATGCCGCTCTTCTTATGAGAAAGCAGGTCAGACACTTATCAGCTCATTGACCAGTGCTATCTCAGATATGGAGGGTGCTGCAAAAGATGCGTTTCAGGATTTGATCAATAATAAAATCAAGGAATTTGTAGAAACAAGTTTGCCAGAAGCAATCAAAGGTATGCATACTCTTCTTGAAGAAAATAGAAAGAACTTCGAAGAAGTCGACCAGAAAATAGCTGATAATATAAGCGGCGGTTAAGTACATAAAAGCACAGCCTGATATTGCTTTGTATCAAAGCTTTTAGGCTGTGCTTATTTTTATCTCGGGAGGTATACAAATGGCTTTTAAAATACTTAATGAAGAAGAACTGTCGCTGCTTACTGACGAGCAGATAGCATGCTATCAAAAAGAACTTGATATATATAAGCAGAGAGAGGCTTTTGTAGAAAAACTTACGAAACTTGAAAATGCAGAGATCAAGCCGTACAAACCAAATCTGAAATCAATCGATATTATCAGGGAAATCGAGTTTGCACCTTTCATAAGTCCTGAACAGAAAAGGCTCAATATGAAACCTATGCAAAAGCCTGAACTTCCTGATGATCTTATCGGCAAAGCGAGCGAAAAAATCAATATATCGGAAGTAATTAAATCAAACGCTGTTCTTAAAGAACAAATTGGTTTCAATCATAAACTGTTTTCAAAGGCTAATAATTTTAAATGTTATGAGCAAAAGCAATATGTATTACACAAACTATCAAAACCTGTCATACCCGATACGACCTTTACTAGATTAGAGAATGTACTTTTGAAACCGGTAAATATCAAAAAAACTGCCAAGTTAAATCTGCATGAGTTTATTGCTCCTGAAAAAAACAAGGTTGTTCTTTCAAAAGCAGAAATTTCGAAAATTAAAATAGGAGCTTTTGTACCACCTGAAAAACCTAAGCTTGACTTTGCGGTTAATGCAAAACCTGAAACGGTGATAGAACCCTTTGAAAAACCCGAATTTACTTTGAAAGCTTTTCTCGAAGTTCAAAAAGTAAACGTTAATATGCCGGCTTTCCGACAGCCGGAAAGAAATAAACCGGATATCTCTGTTAATGTGAAATCTGTTTTTAAAATTAGAACGTTTAAAACGCCCGAAACCACAGTTACTGATCTACCTCAAATAAGAAAAGCTGAAGTTGAAATAGGCAGTTTTCAGCCTCCTGTGCAGCCAAAGCTTGATATTAAGCTAAATTTTGTATCTGACGTTGAAGTAAAGGCATTTGAGAAACCTGAATTTGAAGCGGTTAAGTTGCCTGTGATCCGCAAGCCTGATGTAAGTCGTATAGAGTTTCATGCTCCTGAAAAACGAGAGATCAAGCTTTCTGCTATCGCAAAACCAAGTATTAATGTCAAGCCATTTAAAAAGCCGCAGGATATTAAGACAGAGCTGCCTGAGTTTCCGAAAGTGAATATAAATATAGGAAGCTTTACAAAACCTCAGGAGATCATACCAAAACTAAATGCAAAGGTAAAAACATTTAAACCGATAACAAATTTTAAGAAACCCGAATTAAGCCGACCTGAGCTGTCTGATATAAAAGTTTGCAAAGGTTTTGAAACAGGAACAGAAGCACAGGACATACTTTCCATGCTGAATAAGGAAACTACATTATGAAAAACAACGAAATAATGATATCCGCAAGATTTGAATTTGACGATAAGAGTAAATGTCAGGAGCTTTCATTTCTTGTTCTTAAGGATATTACCCTCAAAGCTTTTATCGAGGCTTTGTATTACGGATTAAAAAAATCCCCGGATTATGAGAAATGTTTCGAGTTGCTTGAGCAATATATCAAAACCAGAAAAGAACTTCAGGTGCTGTATACGGCAAAGGGCAGCTATAATGTGATAGATTTTACAACAGATGTTGTGAAAGACGGCGAAAAGGTCAAAATTTATAATGCAGAGCTTGATAAGTTGGGATTTGTAACCTCAAGCTGCGTCCTGTTTACGATGAATGAGGAGATCAAGCCGTCTTATTTGTTTAAAAAAGAAGAGAACAGCTATATCTTAAAAGAAAAAGATACGCTTGAATATAATATAAGTACTCGCAGACTGAATGTCATTGAATCCTCGGTAATAGACATAATTCCGCCCAATGATATGCCCCAAAAGGATAAATCATCGCTTCTAGATGTTCTTATTCCCACCGTGCTTTCCACAGGAGGAATGCTTGGTGCACGTTTTCTTATTATGGAACTTGTGCCGAGTGCTTCGTCTATGGGCAATACTATGCTTCTTATGTCGGGTGCAATGGGAGTAGTATCTTTGGTTACTTCATTCTACAGCTTTATGAAAAAAAGGACCGACTATAAAAAGAACGTTGAGGAATGGAAAAACAACTATGAAAACTACATTGCCAGAATTATCAGAACAATAAAAGAATGGCAGGAAAGCGATATTGTATATCTGAACAGCGTGTATCCGAATATGGATACATTGTTTAAGAATACTGCCGAGATCAACGGTATTATTTTTTCAAGATCTCAGAACGATAATGATTTTATGAAAATATCGCTTGGCACTTCTGATGAGGTAAAGCCGCTTTTTGAGATCAAAAGCGAGAAAAAGGATAATATCTTTTACGATATTTATTACAAAATGCGTCGTAACAAGGATGAGATCGAAATAATAGTTCCGACAAAGAAAAAGAACAGAAAGCTGAAAAAGCTTTCTCCCGAGGAAATAGCTGAAAGGGAGCGAAATAAGTTCCTCCTTACCGACTTAGCGTACAATTTTGCAAATAAAGGCGTGGACACTAAGAATGATAACGAGGTTATCGGATTTAACTACCTCAGAAGTGACAGTGGTAAAAAACCGCCTTTGCTGATAGATTTGAAAAACTGCGGAGCCTTGGGCGTTATATCAAACGATGTGCAGACGTCCCATCGCTTTATTCAGCACGTCGTTTTTGAATTGGCATATTATCATTCGCCAGAGGATCTGCAATTTGTTTTCTTTTTCGATAAAGAGGACAAAATTGAGAAACAGAATGAAATACTGAAAAACTATAAGTATCTGCCTCATACGAATGAACTGTTGGACGGAGTTTCTCAGTTTGTATTTGATAAGGACAGCTCTGGTATAGTTTTCGGACAGCTTCTCAGTATTATGAACAGCCGCTCAAACAATAAAAAAGAAGATTCCGATGATTCTGTATCAGACGGTAAACTCACACAGATAGTATGTGTGGTTTTCGATGATTATGATATAAAGGAAACAGGTTTTTCAAAGTTCTTGCCTGAAGTTCCAAAAGAGGGTGAGCCTTATATCAATTTGCTTGGACTTACTTTTATTTTCATTCGACCTGTAAAGGATATGCTTCCGAAATACTGTGGAAATATCGTAAATATTGACAAAGAGAATGAAAAGGAAAGAAAAGTGAGCCTTAGATATAACGTTCTTAGCAGAGAAACCTTGAATGTTTTAAGCGAGGACAAGGGCGATAAAACCAAGGCAAATGATACTGATAAATTGATAGAGTATAAATATTTTCAGAACAAGTATATGTTTGGTCCAGAAAGCTATGATGATAAGTTTGATCTTGCATTCAGACAGCTAAGTGCAATTTACTATACTCGTATTGCAGAAAATGGCAAGGTTCCCTCTATGGTTACTTTGTTTGAGCTATACGGATATAATTCCGAGAAAGTCGAAAACGGCGAAGTAAAATCAAGCATACGAAAGAGCTGGGAGGATATTGATAGAAATGACGTGACAAGAAATCTTCGTGTTCCAATCGGTAAGCATGAACACGGCACAATGTATCTAGATCTATACGAAAAGGCAGACGGACCTCATATGCTTGTTGCGGGAACTACTGGTTCAGGTAAATCCGAAACAATAATTACATACCTTATAGGACTGTGCATGAAATTCTCACCTATGGATCTAAATCTTATGCTTGTTGATATGAAAGGCGGCGGCTTTTCCGATCGTTTGGGAGATCTACCGCACTGCGTCGGAGTAGTAACGGATACGGCAGGAGAGGATGAGGGAACATCTGCTGCGTATATGCTAAAGCGTTTTCTTGAAACGCTTAATGCTGAAATAAAAAGGCGTAAATTGTTGCTCTCAAGTTTCGGAGTTGATAATGTTGATTCGTATATCAGAGCATTAAGACTTATCAGAAAAATAAAGGAGCTTGAATCCGACGAGGAGAACAGTGAAGAAATCAAAAAGCTGAAAAAGAAACTTAACAATAAGCAGCAAGAAATTTTGAGTAAGGATCTGAGTGAGCTTTCACCATTGTCGCATCTTGTCCTCGTTGTCGATGAATTTACTGAGTTGAAACGTTTTTCAAGCGAGAGCAACGATGTCGATTTTATTGCTGAGATAACGACTATTGCTCGTGTGGGACGTACATTAGGATTTCATATCATACTTGTGTCACAGAATATCGAGGGAGCTATAACCGATGATATCCGTGTAAACTCCAAAGCAAGAATATGTCTTAAGGTAGCCACAAAACAAGCCTCAAAGGAAATGATAGGAACTCCTGCCGCCGCTGCTCCGACTATGCCCCTTAACGGACGAGCTTATTTGCTTGTTGGAACGGGTGCGAGATTTGAGTATTTTCAGTCTGCATACACTGGAGCTAATAAAAATCTCAATATTGATCCGGCAGTCATTGTTACTCAAGCAACAAATTCAGGTAAATTCAACAACGGATTCTATTCCTCCAAAAAGGACAATATTATAGAGAAAAAACGCAGTGAAAATGTTAGTGAGCATGATACTCAGTTGGCTTATGTTGTTAAAACCATTATTGAAATAGGAAAAAACATGGAGAAACCTCGTCAAATATTTTTGCCACCTTTGCCGGGCGTAATTACGGATAAAACAGATTGGGAGGGTTTAAGTTGAGCAGAGAAAAAATTCTGTGTACTTTGGGCAAATTCGATATACCAATAATTCAGATGCAGCCGACTTTTATCGTTGATCTGCTGGATTCCAATCTGATTTTGTTCGGTTCTGCTATGAGCGGAAAGACGACTTTCATTAAAAACCTTGTCAATATTCTTCATAAACAATATGACGAAGATCAAGAGCAGATATTCATTCTTGATTTAGGCGGAGCTTTGTCAGAATATCGCAGCATGCCATTGGTATCTGCATATTTTGATAATTCCAACGAGGAATATGTGAAACGTGTTTTCAAGGTAATGGATAACATATTAAAAGACAATATCAAGACCCTGAACGGTAAAAACTACAGAGAAACTACAGAAAATCAGCCTATACATACAACTTTTATTATCGACAACGTAAACGCCTTTATAGATGAATCCAGATATACTGCATATCAGGAAAAGCTTGCAAAGCTTTGCAGAGACGGTCTGTCAAAAGGAATTACCATTGTGGTCACGGCGGGAGAAACCAAGGGATTGAATTCATATATGGGCAGTTTTAAGCAGAAAATCGCATTTGAAATGCCGGCAGACAAGTATGCTGACATATTCAATGGTAAGGTCGACGCTATTGGTAATAATCCTGGTCATGGTTTTGCAAATGTAACAGTAAAACCGGAGGGTATTACGGGTACGTTTCGTATGAATCTGCCGTATGAAGTGCAGTGTTTTAAAGCTCAGGCTCTTAATGAAATCAGTAATAATGATAAATCGCTGCCATTTCAGACTGCATTAAGAAAAAAATTCGATTTTGATATTGATACACAGGAATATGGAAAACACGTCAAAAAATATTTGACATTTCCAAAAGAACTGAATAAAGATGACTATATACGCCTGAAACAAAAAACGAATATTGAAGAACAAGTCAAGTTTCCTGTAAGTGTAGGTCTGGATTATGTAGATTTCTGTCCTGTTACAGTCGATTTAGGAAAATCCCATGTAATTGCAATTTACGGCAAAAAAGAATTCGGAAAGACCAATCTTCTGAATCTGCTGATCAACGGTCTGGTAGAACAGAAAGATGACATACGTCTTGTATTTTTTGACGATGGACGTAATCAGCTAAGCGAAATATATGAAAAATATGAAGCGGTTCGGGAGTGTGTTCTGATAAATAAATTTGATAAAAAAGATCTGCCTTTAAAGGACGGAACAATTGTAAACAGAAAGCTTTCGCCGCTTCAGCAGTTCTATTTGTATCTCAATGAAAATTACATAGAACTGGATAAAAAGTTTCTTGCGGGAATGTATGGAGTCAGTGAGAACTTGAAAAAAGAGTATGAAAATATTCCCGGCTGCAATACGGATGAAACTCCTTTTACAGTATTCATTATCCAAAGCAAGCTGATATATTTAAACACTCCAGAAGGCAAACGTTTTATTAATTCAATACTTCCACAGCTTGCCGCAGTGGCGGAGGAACGTGAGTTTTTGTTCATTTTTTCGGATGTTCAGAAAATAAGCGACGGAGAGCAAAACTCATTTTTCAACAATAATATTTCCACTGCATTTTTGCTTGACAATGTAGCAGAATTTGCAGGTGAAAGAGGTCAGAAAACTATCTTTGGAAATATGGATGTAAAAACGCTTAAAGAAGATTATGCTCGCTGTGAATTAGGCGACGGGTATTGTTATGACATTGAAGCAGATAAACTTGTTAAATTGAAATTTATTAAATATTGAAAGGAGCGGTAATTATGGCAGATTCGGCTTTTGTATCGGCTGATATTGATAAATTCGTACAATTTGAGAAAAAAAGCGAGGAAGCGATCAAAGAATTTGACGCTATAAAGGAGAAGTTTAACGATATAAACACTACACTTCTTAAAAAATGGAAAGGTGAGGGTAAAGACGCTTATAAGAAAGAATCGGATCATATTATGGAGAACATAGGTGGGATAAAGGATATTCTTGATTCCATCAACAATGGAGTGGTCAAAGACACTAAGGACGCTTACCTTCAGCTCGACGAAGAACTTGGGGAGTTTAATAAGAATCCACAGACGGCTGAAGGAGAATAAGATATGAGTAAACCAAGTGTAGGTGAGCTTGACACGAGATTAAAAGATAGTCAGACTGAAAAACTCGAAAAGCTGACTGTACTTAATGAAAACTCCGAAGAAACCATATATAACTTGATTTTTTCTGTTTCTCAAAATAAGGATAAGGAGAAAAAATCAAAATCTGTTTAACATATTTATGGAGTAAAGGAGTGAATATATGGCAACTATTACTTTATACGCAGGCAAAGTAAATCAGATGTCAAGCCTGATAAACAACGCTAAAAAAGCAGTAAAAGAATATAAGTCTGATTTAAAATCTCTTAAATCAAAAGTTCTTAAAATTGACAGCGGCATATGCAATGTTGACGATGTGATCAGTTCTATAAAGTCGTCTACGCAAACCCAAGAAGATAAAATTGATGCTCTTGATAATCTCAAAAAAGATGTAAATGAGTTTATTTCCGATGTTGTGCGTATTGACGGTGACGCCGCTGATGCTATTAATCAGAGCAAGAATGACTTTTACGATAAATATGAATACCTGAAACCGGACTGTGAAAAAAGCTGGTTGGAAGAGAAATTGGATAACGCTTGCGAGTGGTGCAAAGAGTGTTGGAAAGAACTACTTATTGGTTTAAGTACACTTATAGCTTTTATCGCTGTAGTTGCTGTAATTGTTTCAACATGGCCTTACTCTGGCTTAGTACTACTACTGTTTGGAATTACAATTTCATGTACCGGATCCGTTTATAACGGAAGCCTTCCGCCACCATATACATACGATGAAACATTTCCACAATCAATGTCTGATTGTTTGGGAATTAATTATTCGGATTATATTAAGACAATGCATTATCAATATGGATTTGATGAACAAATTGCTATATTGTATTTGAAATTGTATCTTCAGGTTGCAAATGATCCCTCAATGAGGGGAAAAAGTGAAAGAGAGATTGCTTGTGAATTTAATAGGATTATCGCATCGTTATGTATAAATTATGACGGCGACGCCAAAAGATGGAGGCTAACAACAGGAAATTATTAATCAGTTGATGCTTATGAAATGCTCATAAATAAATATGGTTTCACTGAAGCTGATGCTATTGATTTTGCAATTGCTCTAAATGTGCAACATGGTTCTAATTATGAGAATATTGAATTACATTTTGGATTCTCACGAGAAGAGGGAAATCTTTTTAATGGGGAAAATCCTCCAACTGTTGAAGAGTTTAAAAGGAGAGCAAATGAATTGGGTTCGGAGGTTATGAAAGATTTTGTTCATGAGGCATTACAGTATGTTGAATTTAACGATAATTTAGACATTGTGGATTTTGCTAATGGAAGTACTGATAGAATGATATCCTATAGTGGAGATATTATTTCGACAAGGTATGACGATCAGGATTTTTTATCTGATATTGATCCGAATAATATACAGTATAAATTTGAGAACAGTAACAGTAATTTTCTGAAAGTTCAACAGGAATATAATAAGGCTGTAATGGATGGCAGAATCGATCCTAAATCGGAGTTCATATCAAATAATGGTGGTATTGATCAAATTCGCAATAATATAAATTACGATGTTAAATCTACTTTGGGTGCTTATATTGATGGTGAATTTGTAGGAGAAAAAAAGAAGAGAGCCGATAAATATAAACAGCATATTGATGCCTTTATAACATTTTTGCAAGATTAACGTAATGAGGGATTTGTTTATAATGAAACATAAAACTATATTTTCTACGATGATAATTATTACTTGTATTCTTATAATATTTTTTGCTATTGTAATAGGTTTCGGAATATGGTTCTTAAACAGTGATAATGAAACAGAAGCTGATTTACAGTGGAAACGAAAAACCATTAACGACTGTATTAATCAAACAAGTCAGAATTATGATGAGATACGTGAGTTGGTTTGTGATCCGGGTTCTGATGTTGCACTTTTGGGACACGATTATGATTTGCTCAGCAAATTAACGAATCTTGAAACAATTACTATTGTCGGAATCAGTGACGCTTCAGATGCACAGATTTTTTTTGAAGAGTTAACTAAACTAAAAAAATTAACTTCTGTTAATATTGTAGATTCACCTATTGGTTCAATAAGAAAGCTGGCAGATATCAGAAGTCTATCAAGTTTATGCATTAGATCTAATCCTTATGGGGGTGCTCGTTTTAAAATTGACGATATTGACTTGCTCGGAACAGAGGGAAGCTTCAAGAATTTAAAATCGTTGGAATTATACGATGTTCAAATTGAAACCTTACCGGATTTATCCGAATTAACGGAATTGAAATCACTTTCAATTTCAGGAGCTGATTTTACCAAGCTGGATGATGAAAGTGTTAATTGGGAGAATATTGTATCCCTCAATATAAATTCTACGAATATACACTCAATTGATAAAGAAATTATAAATAAACTTTATAATCTAAAAGCTTTAGATGTTTCTTATTGTAATATTACAGACATAAGCTTTGTGTTAAACTTACCAAAATTAGAAGAGTTCTCATATTTAGGCCATGATACTCATGGAATTGATTTGAAATGCTTAAATGAACATCCAAATTATGATGAAGCTTGGATGAAAGATTAAATTTGATATTTTTAGCAGATATTTCAAAATTCTTCGCGATGGTCTTGTGGGTGGATATATAGAAGGTTTTTTTGAGAATATTGGTCAAGGCGGAATTGATGCAATAAAAGATTAAAGGAGTGAACTGTTGATTGAGAACTAAAAACAATTATTTTGAGATTAGACATAATGGATATGTCTTACTGTTTTTAGTAGCCGTACTTTTTTCTTTTGTAATTATACTTGAAATAATTGATTTTGTAGAACACTCTTTTAAAGCAAATTGGTTTATGTATATAGGATTACTTGTTTTTTGTGTTTTGCTTTCTTTTCCTGTATTATTCACTACTCTGAAAATTAAAGTACGAAAAGATGAAATAATGGTTGTTAAAACCTGCGGTATCCGAATAAAAATAACAACTGATGAGATAAAAAAAGTTACTATTATAAAACCGGATACAGTTGATCAAAAAACCAATATTGTTACACGAATAAAAGTATATGCGGGTATACGAAAGTTTTACGTAGACAGCAAAATGAAAAATTATGATAAATTCTTGTATTTCATAACAGAAAATGTTGATGACCAAATAATAGAATATAAGGTTAATTGGATTACAAAATCTAGATCTTAAAAATTGTAATCAGCGTTTGCAATGTTGACGATGTAATTAGTTCTATAAAAGCGTCTACACAGACTCAGGAAAATAAGATCGACGCTCTTGATAATCTCAAAAAAGATGTAAATGAGTTTGTTTCTGATGTTGTGCGTATCGACGGCGATGTCGCTGATGTTATTAATAAGAGCAAGAATGACTTTTATGAAAAATATGAATACCTGAAACCGGATATTGAGGATGGAGAATGGCGAGATCATGTATGAGGCTTTCAGAGATGCGACTGACAGAACTGCAGGGTGGTCATTCTCAGATGAGACTTACATAGCAACATTAGACTGGAAGGAGAAACAATAAATGCAAAAAAAAGTTATCAGTTTTAATAATAAATATGAATATATTTTAGAAAATGAATAGATTAATGGCAAGGAATTAAACAACAAATGAGCAGCGAAATAATTGGAACAAAATTCAAGTACACGGTAGATACATCGTACGGCATAAATCAAGACGGATTTATTGCAATAGGCACGGAAAGCATAGTATACAGGGGACTGAAAACTGCTGATAAAGGCGGTCTTCAGTTTTCCTGTGTTTTGAAATTCAAGCCCAAATATGTTTATGTAAACGGAACGAAAATTGACAGAGTCAAGGTTTTCAAGGACGAGGAACTGAAAATTTTCGAGGATCTTCAGGAATGCAGATCAATAGTCCGTATCTATGACGTTATCGAAAATATTGGAGATTTTAGTTTGCCATGTGATAAAATAAAAAGCGGGGTGATAAACGCCTCGGGATATTTCTGCGTTGTTGAAGAATATATCGACGGCTGGTCGCTTGAAGAGTACTGCCGGCAGGAACGGTGGAAGCTCAGAAAGATCGAACAGCTTGAAAACAATCTCAGCAAAGTCGTAGATTACCATGAATACACGGAAGATGAAAAGAGCATTGTTAATCTAAGCTATTACAAGAATTACGACAATGTTCTGAAATATCAGAGCGAGATATTTCAGTTTATGATAAACCTTTGCGAGATACTTGAATTTGTAACAGAAAAGAAAAATATTCTGCATCTTGATATTAAGCCGGAAAATATAATGGTGACCAAGTACGGTAAGGAGCTTGTTTTAATAGATTTCGGAAGATCAAAAAGAATTACCAAAGCCGACAGATTTGCAGTCAGCGATCTTGCAAAAGTAAACTATAATGACAACGAATCCATAGAAAAAATGTATCAGTACGGAACGCTGGGATATGCCGCTCCTGAATGCTATGCTGAAGCGGCGGACGATTCGCAGTTTCCGTTCAAGCAGCATTTTGAGCCGGGGAAAATGTCTATTGAAAGCGATATATTCTCATTCGGAGCAACTTTCTGGGAGTGCCTGAATATATTCGAGTTAGTTACTAAGAGCGAAGAATTTTCTAAAGAAAGTCATGATTTTTACAAGAATCATTTTCTTAATGATGCAGCATATTGTAGCCGAGATCTGACGATTACTTCTCTGCATTATCATAAAAAGCTTGAGAATATCATAAAAAAGTGTACTAAAGAACGCAACAAGAACTATCTAAATCTCGATAACGATGATTTTTATCACTCATACAGAACGCTGAAAAAGGATATTGAAGAAGCTAAAAATTCTGCTCCTACGATTGTTAGAGCCGAAAATATCAAGGTAAGAAACGCTTTCACTATGTTTGGTGTTATGCTTGCCGTATGCGTTACATTTTTGATGATCTCCATTATTTACAGAGCGGTAGGTTTCGGTATTGCCGAGGATAAATGGGACAGCCTTACAGCAGATTATAACGTTACACAATTTTATAAGCTTGAAACTATAGCAAATGACCTGATCAAAACCGCCCCTAATGGCAAAACGGATGATACATATTCCAAGATAGCTGCGTTTACATATTCCGACGGAGATATTGACGAACAGGAAGCGGCAATGCTTGTGGATTTGCTTGGAAAGATGTCAAGTAGTGAGTACATGTGTAGATATATCGACGAATTGATGCAGAATGCCAATACAAAGAATTTTAAGGAGATTTCAACAGACATTGTGAAACTCAATACAGAGTATAACTGTGCAGGATATGAGTTAGCAAAAGCAATTTATAACACAGAAGTTGGAAAGACTGAGATTATTGGTTCTTATGAAACTTTGAAAAAATACAAGGACGATCATGCGTTTAAAAATGCTGTTATAAAGCTGAAAAATGTGTTGGATAATGACGAAAGCATTAGAATGATCTCAGAACATGAAAATACTACCAGAGGAGAAATAAAAAATTATTTTAAGGAAATTGGGTGAAATATATTATGAGTATTTCAAAAAAGTTTTTTGAAAAGCATATGCTGATTCATTATGTCCTAAGTGCGTTTTTTAAAGCATTATTAGTTTCTGTACTGTTTTTTGCTGTGCTATTTGCATCTTTACAAATAACAGGGAAATACACTGCTGTTGAAAATATGCTTGATTTGAAGTATGATTCACCGTGGATAATAGGACCTCTTCTGATTGCCGCAACACTAGCCGTTCTTTCGTTTATTGTAGGTATGATATTGTATTTGTATAAATACAAAAGAAACAGTTATAAAGGCGAGTTTTACAAAGCATTGGCTGGTGTGTTGAATGAAAATATAAAACAGGGTCGATAATTATGAAGTTAAGGGTATTGAATATTATATCTGGAGTCTTGTTTTTTATTTCTTCGTCAAGTTTGCTTATTATCCCATTTCTTGATTTTGATGATAACCTATCTGTTTCGGCATATGCTGTCGCTTTGTTGTTCTGGGGCGGATCAATATCGGGAATAATTATTCAAATAATACTCTTTGTGACCTGTAAAAAGTATACTAAAGTCAAGAAGTCGAAAACAAGACAAATAGTCGGAGTTATATTTCTAATATCGGTTTTTGTACTGATTCCTATTATGGCTTTCTGGAGAGATAATGAATTTGCTCTTTCCATAAATTTATTTTTATTACTGTTTTCCATAGAAATATATTTTGTAATAAAAAGAATGGAGTGTTTAAAATGAGAAAAAAATTTCTGTCTGTTTTTATTGCAATGCTTTTAATTATGAATTGCTTCCCTTTGTCTGTTATAGCTGAATTTGAAGAAGATAATAATATTATCGAAGTTTTTTTGGAAGATGGTTTTGCTGATAAAGTAACCGTTGAAGATAAGGAATATGATGGAGAACACACAGCGGTTGTTCATTGCGAAGATGTGAAATTGATAAATGTGCATACGTCAGAAGAAATCAATGGCTATAGCGTTTGGCTTGAGGCTGATGGAGAGTTTGAAAGTAAGGACGCTTCTGATGAACAGAAGAAAGTGACCGTATCAGGGTTCAGGCTTGAAGGCGATGACAAAGATAAATTCAAACTTACGGGAGAATATGGCGTAGTTGAAAAATATGCATATATTACTCCCCAAAAAATAAAAGTTACTCCAAATGAATCACACATATATTACGGACAGCTTGTTCCGAATTTTTCATATACTTTCGACCCACCTTTGACAGAAGACCTTCAGCTGACTATTGGTATTGATGTATCTGATAATAAACTCAAAGTTGGAAAATATAATTATAACTTAACATATAATAATTATAATTATGATGCAAAAATCGCCGACGGATGTGTGTTTACAGTTGATGAATATGCTACAGATGCAACTGCAATTATAGATAACGAATCAGAAGTATATCATAATGATAATATATGTTTAAAAGCTCCTCCTGAACATTTAATAAGCAGTGACGGAATTAATTTTTATGATGAGATAACTGTAACATTGGAAGAAACATCTGGATATGATAAAAAAGAAGTTTCATATTATTTGAAGAATATCAATAAAAATTCACAGTATTATATGGCAATAAGTAATGAGATCAAGTACTCGTATTCGAATAAAACGGATAAAGTAGAACCGAATATTACATATATAAATTTTCGCAAGGCAGGGGATACATTACAAAATGATCATAAAAGTTTGAATGTTTTCAACAAAATGAATAGTAGTGGTAATTATTCAAATGCTGAAATTGAACTGGTCATAAAAGCTAAAGATCTATCTAATAGTGATTATGTATCTGGAATAAAATCAGCTACTCTTTATGATTATGATGAAAAAGCCGATAATCTTATAACAGTCGGAGAACTTCAAGAAAAAAAGGACGAATTTGACAATATTGAATATGTGATCAGTCTTAAACCTGATACTAAAGTTGAAAATATGCTCATCTGTGTTTTGGATAAAGAGAATAATAAATGTTCAAAACTGGTTAGTGATGAATTAAAATATATTTTTAAACACAAAGATGAATTTGATGTTTTGCCCGATGAATACTTGGAACATATCAATTCGAATTCACTTATTGTTGAAGATAAGAAGCCGAATGTGAATTTTTTGGTCAGCAATTCTTTAAACGAGAAGAACGATATTAATAACAATGATTTCATATATAATACGGACAATAAAATCTGGTTCAATAGTGATAAAGATGAATTAGTCATAGATATAAATGATGATGTAAATGGCAGTAAAAAATGTAGCGGCATAGATAAAATAGCTATTCTTGAAAACGGCAAATCGTTATCCTCAACTGATGATATTTTATCTGTAGACAAATATCATGATCAGATCACAATTAAAGCTTCAAAATTAAATGATGAAAAAAATAACTTTAGAGTTGAAGTTGCCGATAATGCCAGTAATACAAAAGAAGCCGAACTTACAATTTATGTTGATAAAGAAGCGCCTGACGGAACAATTTCTGCTGAAAAAAACAATGCAAAAGAAATCAACGGAAAACTATGGTTTGATAAGGATGAAATTGTTACATTTCATGTAGATGCTAAGCCTGACGTTTCGGGAATTGAAGGTATCAGACTTTGGATAAACGGCATAGAAAAGAATTTCACAAGAAATGATATTCAGACTGATGAAAACGGATATTTTGTTACTGTAGATACAACAGGCATAGATTATAATTATGAAACCGAACATAAATATGTTGTAACAGGAGATATTACGGATGTTGCAGGCAACTCTGCTTCCCTGGAACCTTGTACAGTATATATTGACTGCGAGCCACCATCGATCAATAAATTTACAGTTTTGAAAGAAAGCTCTGCACTCGATAAAATACTGAATGTACTTTCGTTTGGAGCATATTCCAACGATAGCTTGATTTTTAAAGCATATGTTTCAGATGTTGATTTTGACAGCGGTATTGATCATGTAAAAATAAAATATAACGGTTTAGATGAAGAAAGAGAAATGAAAGACGAGGGCGACGGCGTTTATTCTTACAAAATTCCTGTTGGTACAAAAGTGTTTCAAAGTAATATTATAGTTACTGCTTATGATAAATACGGTAAAAGTAGTCTAAGTTGCCCCAATATAGAAAATGCAGATCAAGGTAAAGGAGTATCCGATAATGTATTCGCTATGATCGAAACTGAAAAGCCGAAAGTCACTATCAGTAAACCTAAGGGCGACGGGATAGTGCGATATGATAAGCAGATCTGGTTTAATTCCAATAAAAACATAAGCATAACTATTTACGATAAAGATTCGGGTATTAGCAATGCAGATATAGAGGTAAACGGGATCGATGTGACAGCCGATAAAAACGGCACGATCATTCCTAAAATATCCGCAACGGAAGCAGCTAAGAAAAGAGACAACGAAAAACATATCTATACTTTTGATACCGATTATTTTACCAAAATCGCAGGCGAATCGTTGAATGGAGAATATGAAGTTAAAGTCAGTGTTGTGGATAATGCGGGAAATGTCAATTCAAAAGAAAGCTTTACTTACCATATAGATAATAGATCTCCGAACGTAGATCGCTTTGAATTTCTTCCTGAAACCTCCGATAATATTAGTGAAACATCTGATTATATCGAATATCTTGAGTACGGATACTATTTCAAAAAAGACTTCATTGCGAATATCCATATTTTCGATAGTGCGCCTTCATCCGGTCTTAACAAAGCAGAATACCGCCTTGTTTCTTATGATGACGGAGAGTGGAAAGGAGAAAAAACAGGAACAGCAGTTATTTCCAATGGCATAGCTCATATAGATATTCCGGCGGGATTCAAAGGTCAGATCTTTGTTAAGGCTTTTGATAATGTTGGAAATTATTCCGATGAAGAAACTCCAAAAGCATTTGTTGCGGATGATATTCCTCCTGAAATTAATATTTCCGAAATCGGCGGCAGCAGATACAGCGACGCAAACGGAAACAAGCTATTTACTGATGATATTGCCGTAACAGTAACTATAACAGATACTAAATCAGGCATCAGAGAAATCGGTTATTATCAGACGTCCGAAAACGACGGATTTGAGAGAAGAGTTCTTGAAATCGATGGGACAGGCGTTGAGGTAGATTCCGAGATAGGCGACGGCTGGGTCATAGTAAAAAAAGACGTAAATCTTGTAACTGAGATCACAAAAACATTTATTTTCGATAAAGATAATAACGATATCACATTAACATTTGACACGATGGATAATTCAGGTAATGTAAATGAAAGTGTTCAAAGTGAGACATTCACTATCGACAAAACTGCTCCGATTATAAATGTGGATATTAACAATGGAATCAATAATACGATTTATTACAATGCCGAAAACAGAGCGGTAATGACGATCGATGTAATTGAAAGAAACTTTGACGCAAGATTGATTCAAGCTGAAATTGAAAATACTTACAACGGAAATGTTCCGAATATTAGATTTCAGGATCTATCTGTTACAGAACACAGAGCTGTCATTACTTTCAGTGAAGGTGATTACACTTTTGGTATCAGAGGTACTGATCTGGGGGGACATTCGGCAGGGGTAAATCTTGATCATGAGAAAGTACAAAGATTTTATGTTGATGAAACTTCTCCTGTAGTTGAAGAAAATTTCAGCGACTTTATAAACCGTGATAATGACAATTATTTAAATACTAAGAAAACCGCTGTTATTAAAATCACCGAGCACAACTTTGATCCTAGCCTTGTTGGTTTGAAAATACTGAAAAAGGATGCGGGAGCAAAGCATAACGAGAATGATTTTACTGATGTCACATACTCTATGGTAAGTATGGCAGATTGGTCTGATGATATTGATACACATACGCTCTCAATTATATTTGATGATGATGCTGTATACCGTGTTGAAATATCTCCGTCAGATTCCTCCGGAAATACTTCCGGCTATAAAAGCTCAGAAATCTTCGAGATAGATACGACACTTCCTGTTGTATCATCAAAAAATGGTATTCTTGTCGATGAAAAGAATGCTCTGAATTTTCTGGATATATATCCGTATGAGAGAAAGGACGAGGCTGCCCCGACGGTCGAATTTACAGACGTAAATTTTGATCATATAAAGTATGTCCTTACTGTTTATACGCCTGAGTATACAAATGGCAGAGAACTTTCGGAAGTAAAGCCTGTTAGTGTATATCTTGACTCTGACAAAGATAAAGCGGGCATATTTAAGGGAAATTTATTCACTCTACCTGATTTTTCAAAAGACGGTGTTTACGCATTGGAACTAATAGCGGTAGATAAAGCTAGTAACGAAAGTGTTCTTAATTCAAACACATACATGAGAATCGTGGACAGCGATGTTCTTGCGTATATTTCAAACAGCAATGCAGCGGAAAAAACAGGCTGGTATTCATTTCAATATGAAAACGGAGAACCTATAAGCAAGCGTCCAGATAATTTTAGCGACATAGATATTGTTGTTCTTGCTAAAACAAATTCTCAAACCGATATAGTTCTTAGAGATTACAATGGTGAAGAAAAGAATACCGATCTGCAGGCTCAGACTGATAATAGTATGTATGGTGTAAGTGTTTACAGATATACTTTGAAGTCAGATTATTTTAAGGAAAACTTTCAAGAAGATACAGATACAGAACTATATTTGTCTGTAAAAAATGAAAACGGAAGGATCGATTTGGGCAAAATGCATATTGATAATATTCCGCCTTCGTGTAATATTCCTAATGATTTGAAATCATGGCATTGGTATTATGGAAACGAATCTCGCACAATTACTGTTACAAATATAAGCGAGTTACTTGATGAAACAAGGTGTAAAGTATATGATAACGGTAAAGCGATTGATTTTACTTACTCGGCAGCTGAAGGCAGCCTGTCGTTTACGCTTAACGGAGGTTGGCATAATGTAGGAATTACACTTGAAGATGTTGCTGGCAACACATACAGTGTTCAGGAGGTCGATAATATTCATATCGGGTATTTTTGGCTGTGGATCATTATAATAGCCTCTGTCATATTCATTGGAATAACTATTACGATAGTTTATTTTGTTAGAAAAAAGCGATATAGTTAAATACATAGATATAAACTTGATATGGAGTATAACAAAAGCTTTTAAAGTCGAAAGTTATACTCCTTTTTCTTTATAGACCTTTTTGTTTTAAAAGCAGAAAGGTCTATTTTTATGCCCATTCTAAAAAACTGGCAATGTTTTGTTGAGAAGTATCCATAGGCCTTCGTTTTGATTCAAAACAAGAAAATCAAAACGGAGGAATAAAAAATGAGCAAAAACATAGTAAGTGTTTATGACACTATAACCAAAAGATACGTTGAAATTGAAGTAAGCGAAAAGATCCGCACATATTACAATAGAACCCAATGGAATATTGATGACAACAATAAATCGTTCTATAAGCACGAGATCCAGTTCTCTGCGTTGAAAGGAAACATTAACGGAGAACTTGAAAACTTTCAGGAGTTCCGAACAGAAAATGACGACGTCGAAAGAAGAGTGATACAAAATATTAAATGCGAAAAGCTGTATAGCTGTCTGAATGAACTTACTGAGGATGAACGAAGATTGATCTTTGCAATATATTTTGAAAATAAAACGGAAAACGAGGTCGCTTGTTTTCTACATACCACTCAGCAAAACATTAACAAAAAGAAACGTAGGATTTTGTGCAAGCTTAACAAACTTTTGAAATCACAATAAAAAACGGTTGTTAAATACCAGACTTCTACCCCTATACAAGTGTAAGGAGAATAAAAGCTCCAAGTAACTTGACAATAGAATATCAACTCTGCAAGTACGTTGATCACACGGCCGGTATGAAATCTCGGCAGCCAAAGAAACCATACGCCAAGACTCCGAAAGGATGAGCGATAAATGTGACGTTTCAAAATTCGGAACAGCTTTCCGAAAAGGCGATGAAACGTGTGAGGATAATGATACTTCCCAGTAGGGGCTAAAAGAGCGGGTGAAATGCCCATGAGACCGATAAGCTGTCGGTCGCTTGCAGAGTTCCGCCGTGACGGGTATCGAGGATAAAAATTGCGGAAAATCGTCTGAGATTTACGAATCAGACGAAGGCAAAACGAATATAAGGCGGTTTGCGTGTTTTGCAGACCGCCTGTTACATATAAAATTTAAAAGTTAGGAGGCTGATATATGAACGATAACGATATGCCTGAAAAATCAGATATTCAACTGAAAAACAATAAATTTGGAGTTAATATTCCTGTTCCGACGATCAGATTATCGGACAAGCATTCATGCTGCGGCTGTGTATGGTATGACAGGGATACAGATGTCCTGTTCTGCCCGTTCCATAGCTGTGTGAGATACAAAAATGGATTTATAATTCCAAAGAAAGGTGAACGAAAATGCTGATTAAACGAGGTGATATTTTTTATGCAGATTTAAATCCGGTTGTCGGGTCAGAGCAAGGCGGTGTTCGTCCTGTGCTGGTAGTGCAGAATAATGTGGGAAACAAGTACAGCCCCACCCTCGTGGTTCTTCCGCTGTCAACAGCCAAAAAGAATTATCTTCCCACGCATATCCATATCAAGGGTTCAAAAGCATTGCCCAAAGATTCGATCGTTCTTGCAGAGCAGATAAGAACGATAGACAGAAACCGACTGAAAAGTTACATAGGTTCAGTTAATCTTGAACTTATGGAAAAAGTAGAAAAAGCAATGAAAATAAGCATAGGAGTGGATTTTGATGACTAAGTTCGGACAGGCAGAATACAACGATTTTATGGCAAGAGCATTTGCGGATAAGCTTGATAAAATTCTTGAGGCAGCTGAAAAACAGAATTACATCAACAGAAATACAGAAGATATATACAAAGAATTTGCGTCGGCAAAAGACGCAGCATAGGAGGGGTAAAATGGTAGGATTTTTTATTGGCTTGTTTGTCGGAGCTTTTATCGGTATAACTGTAATGTGTCTTTGTACAGCAGCAGGACAGGCAGATAAGTATGAAAACCGCACAGGAAAGGATAAGTAATTTCGTTAGGTTTGATGATACCATTTCAGAAAAACTTGTGGTATCCTTGTTGATAAAACGGAGGTGAGAAAATGACAACGGTAACGATAATACAGCCGACAATATCAGAAGAACAAAACCATAAGCTCCGCTGTGCGGCATACTGCCGTGTGTCATCAAACAGCGAAGATCAGCTTAATTCCTTTATGGCTCAGACAAGATACTATGAGAAAGCTTTTGAAAAGTCTGACAGAGAACAGCTTGTTGACATATATGCAGATGAGGGAATAACAGGTACTCGTGAGGACAAGCGTGATGAGTTTCAGCGAATGATAAGCGACTGCCGGAAAGGCAGGATAGACAGGATATATACAAAGTCTATCAGCCGATTTGCACGAAACACCAAAGACTGTCTGAAAAATATCAGAGAGCTGAAAAGCTTAGGCATAACGGTGCTGTTTGAAAAAGAGAGCATCGATACTGCTGATATGACTGATGAAATGATGATAACCATTATGGGCGGTCTGGCTCAGGAAGAATCGACTTCTATATCGCAGAATTTACGGTGGGGTATAAAAAAACGAATGGAAAACGGAACGATAAAAATGTGTACTCCCGTTTTTGGATATGAACTTGTAAATGGCGAACTGATTTTAAAATCAAACGAGGCTGAAATAGTACGGCAGATATTTAATTGGTATCTGAACGGCTGTGGAACAGCAAAAATAGCTAAAATGCTGAATTCGGAGAACATTGAAAAGAAAGGCAGATCGTGTCACTGGACACCAGGTACGGTCAAGAAAATGCTGATCAATGAAAAATATATTGGAGATGAGCTCTTTCAAAAAAAGTATACTACGGATACGCTTCCATTTCGGCAGGTAGTCAACAAAGGCGAACGAGATCAATATTATTACTCCGACAGACATAAGCCGATAATTTCAAGGACGGATTTTGATAAAGTTCAGAAGATTTTAGCTGAACATAAGAAATCATTTAAAGGAATAAAAAGTAATCATGTTTTCTCGAGGAAAATTTACTGCGAAAAATGCGGTTCAATGTTCAAGCTCAAATGCAGGAACAGCAAAAACTATTGGGTGTGCAGACTTCATGATGAGGAGTCTGAAAAATGTTCAAATAAACAAATCTCAGAAACATATATCAAGTCGGCGTTTATTGGATTATTCAATAAGCTATGGTATAATTACAAACAGATCCTTATACCGCTTCAAACAGCGTTGCAGGATTTAAAACTCCGAAAATTCAGCTGTAAAACTCAGGTGATGGATATACACAAGGAGATCGCCAAGCTTCGTGAACAGATGCACGTCCTTGCAAGACTTAAAACCAAAGGATTTCTGGACGAGGCGAAATACTTTGAGCAAATTACGGAACTGACTGCAAAAGTCAATAAACTGCAAGCTGAGCTGAAAAAGCTGACACGTTCCGATGACGAGGATGAAACCATCGATCAGATTGAAATGCTGATCGACTTTTTTGAAAAACAAAGTAAACCAATAACAGAATTTGATGAGTCAGCGTTTGATAGTATAGTTGAAAAGATCGTGGTTATAAATCAGCAAGAGTTGGAATTTCATATGATTGGAGAATTGAAGTTTAAAGAAAAGATATAAGCGTTATTGACAATTTAGCATAATTATGATAAAATATATTTAGGAGGCGATGATTATGGACATGAATATGATAAGACCAGTTTCGGATCTAAGAAACAATTTTGCGGATATTTCAAAAACCGTGCATGAAACTGCACAACCAGTTTTCCTTACCAAAAACGGTTACGGCGATATGGTTGTCATGAGTATGGAAGCTTTTGAGAAAATGCAGTTTGAAAGCGACGTGTATTTCAAGCTTGCAGAAGCCGAAAGAGAAGCTGAAGAAACCGGTGAACGCTTTTCCTCAAAGGATGTTTTAAGTGCAATGAAAGCGGCGGCGAGAGGCAAATAATGTATACAATCGAATATTTACCGATAGCCAGACGTGATATGGTCCATATTGCGAAATATATTGGAGTAAAACTTGCCAATCCCGATGCAGCAGACAGATTAGCAGAAGAAATGGTTGAAGCTGCTGAAAAATTAACGGATATGCCGTATAAGTGTCCGTTGTATATTCCAATTAAACCTTTGAAACATGAGTATCGTAAGCTTATAGTTCGTAATTATATTATGTTTTATTGGATCAATGAGGACGAGAAGCTTGTTACGATAGCAAGAGTAGTGTACTCCGGACGGGATTATGAAAAGCTATTATAGTTAAATGAAAATGCCTTGCAGTAAAATTGCAGGGCATTTTTTGTTGGTATTGATACTGGATTTCTGCTAAGCTTTGTGGTATTATTGTTGTTTGAAAGGAGGCGAGATCGTGGCAAAGAACAGAATTATCCCGTTCGGTTACTGTATGAAAAACGGCGAAATCACAACCGAGCCAAACGAGGTTTACGCAGTAGAAGAGATATTCGGCGAATATCTGAAAGGCAAAAGTTTATTACAGATCGCAAAGCTTATGGAGTTCGAAAAAATCAAATATACTGAGGATTCAGGTCATTGGAATAAAAATATGGTCAAGCGGATCATAGAAAATGAAAAATATCTTGGAACGGACAAATATCCACAGTTAATCGATGAGGATATTTTTAAAAGAGCAAATGAAAAGCGAGAACGCAAAGCCACAACTCTGAATTTGATTTCCGATGATCTTCGGGAAATCCGAAAGGTTACATACTGTGCCGAATGCGGCGGAAAAGTTTATAGAAAAACTAACGGCAAGGGTCGTGAATATTGGAACTGTGAAAATCCTGACTGCTTTAAATTAGAATATCGTATGACTGATCAGATGATTCTCGGTGCAGTGATCACTGTTCTGAACTTTGCTATTGCAAACCCAAATTTAATTGAATGTGGGGGAGAGATAAGCACTTACGCGCCTACCGCCGATGTTATCCGTCAGCAGAATGAGGTAAATCAGATGATAGATTCAACCCAAACGGATTTTGAAAGAATAAAATCTGAGATCTTCAAACTTGCGGAAATGAAATATGACTGTTGTACATACAGCGACAGTCCACAAAAAACAGAGAAAATCAAGGCTATTCTTAAAAATCACGAGCAATTAAATATGTTAGATATTGGCTTATTCAAATCCTGCGTGAGCAAGATCTTGATAAGCCATTTTTGTACCATAGAGGTTGAATTCATCAACGGAGTACACATCAAAAATATCACAGAAAGGAATGACAAAAATGTCCACAGCTCCGAATGTAACAGTGATACCTGCCAAAGTGCAGACAGCGGAAAACCGTGATAAATACCACCAGCTAAGAGTAGCGGCATACTGCCGTGTCAGCACAGAACAAGAGGAACAGCAGAACAGCTTTGCGGTTCAAGTCGCTTATTACACAGACCTTATCAACAAGAAAAAGGAATGGACTTTGGCAGGCATATTTGCCGATGAGGGTATCAGCGGAACGCAGACAAAGAAAAGAACAGAATTTAATCGTATGATAAGGATGTGCAATAATAAGAAAATAGACCTCATAATCACAAAGTCTATAAGCCGTTTTTCAAGAAACACGGTTGATTGTCTTCAGTACATAAGGCAGCTGAAGGAATTGGGTATTGGCGTTATTTTCGAAAAAGAGAACATAAACACGCTGACAATGACAAGCGAGTTTATGATAGCTTTATACGGCTCGTTTGCACAGGCTGAAAGTGAGTCTATCAGTAAGAACATACTCTGGGGAAAAGAAAAAGCATATAGAGAGGGAAAAGTGCCCTTTCAGTATAAAAAACTGTTAGGATATAGAAAGGGAGCCGATGGCAAGCCTGAGATAGTTCCGGAAGAGGCTGAAACTGTACGATCGATCTTCAATCTTTATCTTGACGGATATACATTACTTAACATCGCTCAGATCTTAATGGATCAAAAAATAACTACAGCAACTGGTAAAAGTGAGTGGACTAAGAGTGCAATTCAGAGCATTCTGAAAAATGAGAAATATGTTGGAGATGCACTTTTACAAAAAACTTTCACGGCCGATTGCATTACACACAAGGTTGTGAAAAATAACGGGGAACGCCCGATGTATCTTGTTACAGACCATCATACTCCCATAATCGACCGTGATACCTTTGATCGTGTACAGCAGGAAATCGCAAGACGAAACTCAAAAAGAAAAATATCCGATCAGACCAAAACTGAGAAAGGAAAATACAGCGGAAAATATGCATTGTCCGAATTGTTGATATGCGGACAATGCGGGACTCCGTACAGACGCAGAATATGGACAAAAAGCGGAAATAAACAAGTGGTCTGGCGGTGTATCAGCCGACTGGAACACGGCAGAAGATACTGTCCCGATTCGCCTACGATCAAGGAAGAAAACCTGCATCGTGGAATTATTCGGGCGATAAATAACTATTACTCTTGCCGTGATGATATTAAGAGAATTTTAAAAGCAAATATCAGCTCTGTTCTGGAATGTCAAGGTCGGGAAGAAATATTAGCCGCAGAAAAGCGACTGAAAGAGATCGACCAAGCAAGAACAGATTTGGTCGGATTGATAGCTTCGGGAGGCTGTGACGAGGACAAACTCGACGGTGAGTTTGCAAAGTTTTATGCCGAGGAACAAGATTTAAATGAACGATTGAAACCCCTCAGATCGCAGAATCAAACCTCTGCCGAAACTCAACAAAAACTTGATAAGGTCACGGAAATGATAGAACACGAAAAATTCGAGCTGGAAACTTTCGATAACGTATTGGTACGAAAGCTTATTGAATGTATAAAAGTGCTGAACAAGAACGAGATATTGGTTATCTTCAAAGGTGGGTATGAGGTCAGGACTGAGATTGAATAATATTAGAGAACGGCTTGCGGAATATCCACAGGCTGTTTTTTGTTGGGAGGTGCAGCATTGTCCAAAAACTTTGAAGGCATAAAAACAAGAAAATTCGGTATAGAGATAGAAATGACAGGACTTACACGAAGTCAGGCGGCAAAAGCTATGGCTAAAGTGCTTGACGGAAGTGTTGAACACGAGGGCGGCAGCTATGATAAATACGTTGTAACAGACGCCAAGAACAGAAAGTGGGCGATAGTTTATGACGGCAGTATCAACTGCTATAACGCAAGCGGAGACAGAGCGTCCAAGGCATACAGCGTGGAGATGAACTCTCCTGTGTTGGAATATGAAGACATACCGCTTTTGCAGGAGGTTGTCAGAGCGTTACGCCGTGCAGGTGGGGTAACAGGCCCTCGGTACTGTGCAGGGACGCATATCCATATTTCAGCGGACGATTATACACCACAACAGATACGAAATCTAGTAAACATATTTGCAAGCAAAGAAGATTTTTTGTGGGACGCTTTGCAGGTTTCGTCCGCCCGTGAAGGCTACTGTCGCAAAATGGACAAGGAATTTATCCGAGAGATAAACAAAATGAAACCTAACGATATGGAAATGATAAAGCGGCTTTGGTATCACGGCAGAATGAGCGAGCAGTTTCAGCATTACTCGAACAGCCGATATGTTATCTGCAATCTTCACAGCTTTTTTCAGCACGGACATTACGAGATCCGTGCGTACAATGGTTCACTTCACGCAGGTGAAGTAAGAAGTCAGATAGTGCTTGCGTTAGCCATAAGTAATGCGGCAATGACAAAGAAATACTGCTCTCCTCACGTTTCACAAAGTGATAATATGAGGTACAGTTTCAGAGTATGGCTTTTAAATCTTGGACTGATAGGAGATGAATTCAAAAATTGCAGGACACATCTGCTGAAACATCTTGAGGGTGATATAGCCTGGCGACACCCGGAGGACGGGATTGCTGCAAGGGCAAGGCTAAAAGAAAAACGAGAGCTTGAAAAACAAGCGGCTCGTGAGCGGCGTGCCGAGCCCGTAAGCGACAACAGCACACAAGCCGAAAATGTACCCGAAGAAAACAACGAGCCCACAGAGAGCCAATGTGAGGGCGTTGAAGAGGAACTTGAAATGAGTATGTAAAATTACAAAGGAGTTTTTATGGAATACAGAAGATTATATATCGCTTATGGCAGCAACATCAATCTTGAACAAATGGCAAACCGCTGCCCGAATTCAAAGGTCATCGGCAAAGAAATGCTGAAAGGCTATGAGCTGGAGTTCAGAGGTGTTGCGACGATCGTGCCGAATGATAAATCGGAAGTTCCCGTACTCATATGGGAGATAGACGGACGTGACGAACACAGCCTTGACAGGTATGAGGGCTTTCCGAATCTTTACCGCAAGGAGCTGTTTGAGATAGAGGTAAACGGAGAAAAGAAAGAGTGCATGGCGTACTTGATGAACAAAGGACAGATATCGCCGCCGACCAGTTATTATTACAACGTCATAAATCAGGGATATGAGGCGAACGGTATGGATACTAGCTATCTAAGAGCGGCACTTGAAAGGTCGGTTTACGGGCAGCATTTTGATGAATTTCAAGAAGAACTTGAAGAAGATGATCTTCAGATGAAGTTTTAAGGAGCGTGGTCAAATGAGATACAAAGGATTTTACATCAAGATCTCACCCGACAGCAACATTCGCAGGGTCGACAAGAAAGGCAGAGATATTCTCTGCGAAGGATTTTTGATACAGGTTTTCGCTGACGAGACCGAACGTATTGAGATCGACAACTTTTCTGCGGCTGTGGGGTTTGAGATACTGGAGAACAGCTTTACGGAGGCGGAGCAGTTTGCGAAGGATTTTGTGGAGTGTGAGGGGAAGAAAAGCACGTAAAATGTGGGGATTTTAATAAGAAGTGAGGTGAAAATCGGCTTGACGACAAGTCTATATTCTTATGCAATTTGTCGAAATATGTCGCAATAATGTATATATTTGAAAGTATGTACAAAGCGAAGACTGGCTGATTGTGCATTATATAGAAAATGTGTTTGAGATGGTTAAATATCACTAATTCCATTGAAAAATGTTGTAAAATGGTGTATAATTATGTTAGCATGATGGCTTTGATTTATAATGGAAGCAGGTTATTCTAAGTAGGAGTGATGCTGTATATCAAATAAAAACAAGCAACAAAGAATGATATTGCCACGGTTATGCATCTATTTTGTATTTAGATGAATTGCAAAAGAACTATCAATATGGTCCACTTAGATATAAGTGGTTTTAGTAAGGTCACTAATATGATATTAATACACCTCTTAAAAGTTCGGAAGCAAGTACAAAAAAACAGTATGAACATGTTTCACATGTTACGCCCTGACCTTAAAAATCTGATTTAAAATAAAAAAGAGACTCTGAGATAATCGCTTGAATTCGATAGCATGTCTATATTAATTGTGATGAAAAGAGTGTATGGTATTTTTAGGAACATGTATGAAGGATTAATTTACGATAATCTTATTTTTACTAGCTGTATAATACCGTTAAAATATGCAATTATATCAAAACTTCCGATGATATATAATATTGAAACAAATGTAAAACACGTATAAAAATAGGAGGAATAAACATGGAGAACTATAATAGATTAATAAATAAACTTAAAATATTTCATAATTCACATGCTTATGCTATTCGATGTTTATTTATCATTATTACGATGATTGCATTAAATATATACTTCGTTTTGTCAGATTTTTTTGAAGAAAATAACGTGTTGACTGATATTTCGCAAGTAATTATGAAGTATTCATCAATTATATTTATAATTACCGTTGGATTTGTACTATGCTATGGCACATATATTAATAGATCCTCAGCAGGAAAGGTTTCATTTGGAATTTTAGAATCATATTTTGCTGTGTTTGATGAGGCTAGATTTATTATTAAACAGGATTTTGATAAATGCTTTTGGATAATACTAGTAGTTGTAATCATACTACATTCAATCCCTGATTTTGCAAAATCAACGCATAAAAAACAAAAAACTGGAAGTAAAAACTCTTATGCTCCAATTACAAATGATGCTAATTTGTTTAAATCAAGAAAAAGTCAACAAAATTATTTGTTTAATTTGATTAAAGAAAATGATTTTTCTGATGAAGGATTGAGCATTTGTATAACAGGAAAATGGGGAAGCGGAAAAACCTCCTTCGTAAATACCACTCTAGATAGACTAAATGCAAATAATATAAAATTTGAGGAGATAAGAATTAATGCATTAGAATTAGAAGAAACTTCAGAGTTGATAAAATATTATTTCACAAGAATAAAGGAGATACTAAAAAACAATAACATCTATATTGGAATAAAAAGTGAGTATAAATCTTTAATGAACTCACTAATCGATTCAGCAACAACTGAAGGAATTTCTGATATTATAATGAGTTGTTTTGAAGAAAAAGAGGATTATAGGAATATGATTGCTAAGATTAGCGAATTATTAAACGATGCTCTTCCCGATAGCAGAATTATTATTGTTGTGGATGATATTGAGCGATGTAGCAATAATAAAATAAAACAATTATTATTTTTTATAAAAGAAGTTGCCACTATGAAAAAATGTGTCTCACTTTTTTTGGTGGATAAGGTGAAATTGTTTGAAAGCATTTGTTTAGAGGATGACACAAAGACTGCAGAAGAATTTGTTGACAAATTTTTTGATGAAGCAATATCGTTAAAAGCAATATCAATTCAAGAAAATATTGAGCGTTTTAAAGATGTGAGATTTGAAGAACTTATTATTTCTTTTCTGGAGTATTATGATAAGGAAATCGATGAAATTCATAATTATACAAATCAAAGAGATAATGATAGGGAAGAAAAAAGGAAAAAGAAACTAGAAGATGTTATTACTAAAGAACGGATGATGAGAAACACATTTTCAAATCCTAGGAGAATAAAGAAAATTTACAATTTTTATAATCAATATTGTTGTGATATCACTAAAATCGTTAAAAGTGTAGAAGGTGAGCAACTAAAGAAAAAAGAATTTACGCAATTTTTAAGTAATATTGAATTTGAAAAACAAATATTGATTATAGCCATATTACGAGATACCTTTAACGAACAATACAATAAGATTGTAAACGAAGGAATAGATTCTATTGGCCTTCATTTACCTCCGGAGTGTTGGCTGAATGGAATCATTGTCGAAGAGTGGTTTCCGCTGGTTCCAAACTATTTTACATATTATAAAAATATCTTTACAGACACTTTAGTCAAAAATAATTATAAAGAGATACTTAAGATGGTTGATCCCTTTTCTAATGAGTATGATAAATATAAAAACAGTATTAGCCAAGGAAAAATTCCTAAGAGAAACGATACGGATATTTCTCTATTGAATTGTTTTGAAGTGCTTCATACTAAAAATAGATATGATAGTGATTTAATAAAAAAAATGTTTGTCATTTATAAACCAATTGTTACTTTTGATGAAGCGTTAAGTGTTTTGGATAGTAATTCAATTGCGCTTGCACGAGAGATAGCTATTACAGAGTTTGCAGAAATATTTTGTACACCAGATTATAAAATTAATAATGTTGAAATCTGTAGAAAAAGATTTGAAATGATATATCCTAGAATACTTTGGAAGCTTCTATTGGATTATAAGGCATATTTTTGTTATTTTGATTTTCATCTTGATGAAAATGTAGAAGAAACAGTCTTTAATAAATCGTCTTTTGACAAAAGCATCAATTTGTATGTATCCAAGGTATGTAGCACGTTCAATTATACTTTAAAAAAATCAAATCCCATTGATAAATTAAGAGAAATATTAGAAAATGTAAAAAAGTCATATAGCTCAAAAGGATATACTGTAGACGCAAAAGATTTTGAAAATCTTATGAAACATTCTACTTCAGCAATTGAACGCATTGAAGCACTAGCAAGAATTGATTCTTTTATTAATTCGTCAAGTCAGTCTTCCTTATCAATACAAAATACAATTACGGATGAAATCAAAAAAATTAGTGATATAATCAAGATACAAAAAGACAATAATAAAATGTATCTTGATTATAATGGCTTTGAAGAATTCTTAAAAAAGATCGAACAAGATGGACTATCACCTGGAGAAAGGGGAAAATACATAAACATGGTAGAAGAACTAAGCGAAATAGATTTAAGATATTCAGTACAGGCTAGAAAAATGCTCTTTAAATTAGATTCTTCTGTTGATAATACAAATCAGTCTTAACTTTTTCCGCTTGCTTTATAGATTAATTCAAATCATATCTTAGAAATAATTTTTTTAAGATATGATTTTTTATATATAAATATACCAAGCTTGAAAGATTGGCTTGTCTAAGTATCATGAAGTGATACTAGACAGTATCTGAAAAGTGAAAGTGTTGTATCATTTAGATAAAATTCAAATTCGAAAGATGTACACAAAAGCAAAAAAGCGATATTAACTTATCATATTAAGTAGTAACTCTGTTAAGATATTATCTTTTATTGAAAAGCATATGATTTGGTAACAACATTTATAAAGCTAACAATGGCAACACTATATGTCAAAATCATGGGCTTTTTGTTAGATGGTGTGTTTAGCGTTTAGCTTGATAATATAAGTTCTGATTTACTGTAATAAAGTTCAACTGAGGTGGAACAGTTGAACTTTATTATTGATTATGCATAAAATGTATAACGCAAATTAATAGATGAACTAAACAAACCTGGATTTGACTGAACTATAAAATTGTTCCAACAAAGCAGCTTACCATGTTACTGTAAACGATCAGCCTAACCAAAAGTTCTCGTTGAACGATAAAAATGCTAATAAACAACATCAAAGTTATTGGCATATTTATTCACACTTGAAAAGCATTATCACAAAATTAATACAATGGCAATAGGTCGGGTGCTGATTTCAAGTGTTTGTTTTTGTACCGACATATGGCCGATAGAGAATCCGCAGTTGCAAAATTTATATGAAATATGTAAAAGCTATTTCTATACAATGTTTTAAATGAGGGTTTCTGTCAAAAAAAGTGTGAATAAGTTAGCAACTACGAATACATATTTTGTCCCAAAGTATTGACATCTGTCCCAATGCGTGATATAATTTAGACAGAGGAGTGTTGTAAATTGAAAAAGCAGAATGTATTAAACCTCATTAAATATCATGTGGAGAGAAATGAAAACGCATTCCGAAATGAAGCGATAGGTATAGCAAGATACTTTGATAGTATCGGTGATGATCAACTTGCTGAATATATTATGAGTATGATTGCACAAGCAAATCAGTATGTTCCTCAGGGTTCTGACTTTGAAAGTGATTATTTAAAACAAGTGGATACTCGTAATCTTGCTCCGTTAAATTTGCCAACAGCTATTTCAGACGATATTAAAGGAGTAATAAATGCAATAAAACATAATATTGGTATTAATAAGTTTATGTTCGAAGGACTACCAGGAACGGGAAAAACAGAGGCTGTCAAGCAAATTGCTAGGTTGTCAGAAAAATCACTGTTCAGTGTTAATTTTGATAATTTAGTTGATAGTAAATTAGGTCAAACTAATAAAAATATTTCAAACGTTTTTAAAGAAATTAATGCTTTGCCGTACCCAGGAAATGTAATTATTCTATTTGATGAGATTGATGTAATTGCACTTGATCGAATAAATTCAAATGATGTTCGTGAAATGGGGAGAGTTACATCTACTATATTGAGAGAATTAGATAGATTGTCTGACTTGAACAAAGAAATTGTAGTAATAGCTACAACAAATCTTTTCGAAAATTTCGATAGAGCTTTGATAAGACGTTTTGATGCTACCATTAATTTTAATAGGTATACAAAGGAAGATTTGATTGAAATAGCTGAATCATATTTAAACTCATTCATTAAAAACTTTAAGTGTGTTTCAAAAGATGTGCGATTATTTAAAAAGATTCTTAGTACTGCTGACGAATTACCCTATCCTGGTGAGTTAAAGAATTTGATAAAAACTTCACTTGCGTTTAGTGACGTTGAATACGAATATGACTATCTAAGAAGGCTTTATAGTCGTTTAATTAACAATCTTGACGATGTAACTGTCAATCAGCTTTCCAGTCAAGGTTTTACCGTAAGAGAAATAGAAAAACTAAAAGGAGAGTCAAAAAGCTCTGTGGCTAGAAAAATAAGCAAGGAGGACTGAATTCATGAATGATGTGCTAGAACTAAAAGGAAACCGATTTGTCCAATCATCTAAACCAGGAACTGGTGGAGGTGTTTCAATGAACGGTAAGGTTACGGTAACATTCGATAAAATTAATGACATGATAAAAAAGCTAAAAAGCATTAAACAATTCTGGCAAAACGAAAGTAGACCATTTAGCGGTATTTTAATTAGCGTACACTATAATAAAATTGTTGCTAAGTCAAACCGTATAGCTGCATTGTTGAAAGGAACAGATTCAAACTATGCTATTGTAGGTGCTAAGTTTAATGAAAAGAAAGACAGGCATATTATTACATACTACATTGATATGGCTGATCTTGATAATACCATTAATATTCTTGAAATAACTAATCAAGTAATGAATGATAATTCACTTAATTCAATCAATCAGGCTCTTTTTAATGACAATGCATTGATCGATAGGATCGAGTTTGATAAGTATAATATTAGCAAATCTTGCTTTAAACAGGTAATCGCTGACGTATCATATATAGATGATTTCGTTGATTATGATAGAGAAGTATTAAGTTCTCATATTACTCAGAGTATTATTACATTATATGATACAGGCGTAGACACAAAACAACTTTTAAGGGGATTTGGCATTGATGTATTATCAAGCCACATTCTTGACAATCTGACAGTTTTTCTTGATGAAAATCAGTTGAAAACGTTGATTGAGAAAGCTCCATATTTGGTGGCAATGTCAACGGAGAATTTTTCTTCATTATCACCTGAAGATTTTAAAATAGATGCAGATACAGGGATGTTGTATATTCCTTCGCCTGGAATAGAACCTACAATTGGTGTTATTGACACTTTGTTTGATGATACGGTATATTTTCACGATTGGGTTGAATATCATGATATGACAGACAAAAACTTAAAAAAAACAACGGACGATAAAAGGCATGGTACAGCTGTAACGTCAATAATAGTTGACGGTCCAACTTTAAATCCTTGGTTGGATGATGGGTGCGGGAGATTCAAAGTGCGTCATTTTGGAGTATCTTTGAAAACAGGTTTCTCATCTTTTACTATTATTAAACTTATTAAACAGATTATTTCAAATAATAGAGATATAAAAGTGTGGAATCTATCACTTGGAAGTGATAAGGAAATAAGTGATAATTATATTTCTGCTGAAGCTGCTGTTTTGGACCAACTTCAGAATGAATATGATATTATCTTTGTGATTGCAGGAACAAATAGACAGAATGACAGCGTCGCCAAAATAGGATCTCCCGCTGATTCAATTAACAGTATGGTTGTTAATTCGGTTACTAGGTCTGGAATTTCGCCGCATTATGCTAGAAAAGGATTAGCGTTGAGCTTTTTTGCTAAGCCAGATGTTAGTTATTATGGGGGAAGTAAGGAACAGTTTATTCGTGTTTGTGAACCTTTTAATTATGCGAATGTTTCGGGAACATCATATGCAGCTCCTTGGATTGCACGTAAACTTTCTTATCTGATTGATGTGCTTGGATTAAACCGGGAACTAGCTAAAGCTATGATAATAGATGCTGCCAGAGGTTGGGATACCCAGCCGACCCCTGAAATGATTGCCTTGTATGGTCATGGTATAGTTCCTATTAGAATAGAACAAATAATACAATCACAAAACGATGAGATTAAATTTTTAGTTACAGATATAAGTGAAAAGTGGAATACATACAATTATCATTTTCCTATACCAATGAAGGATGATCATTATCCGTATATTTCGCGGGCGACAATGTGTTATTTTCCTATATGTAATAGATCACAAGGCGTTGATTATACAAATACTGAGTTGAATTTAAAGTTTGGTAGGATAAAGGATAATAAAACGATTTATGCTATCAACGATGATAAGCAAAATCCAACTCAGGATATAGTAGGTGAAAACAGTTACTTATATGAGGGAGAAGCTCGAAAACTGTTTAGAAAGTGGGACAATGTCAAGTATATCTCTGAGAATCCTCAAAAAAGAAAACGAGTAAAAGGCTCATATAAGAACAAGAATTGGGGGATGGAGATCAAAACCAACAACCGATTAGATCCTAAGGATGGTGTAGGCCTTAGATTTGGCGTAGTAGTGACTGTTAAAGCTATAGACGGGATAAACAGGATAGATGAATTTATACGAAACTGTAATCTTAACGGTTGGCTTGTTAACTCCATAGAAATTCAGAATAGACTTGATATCCATCAGAAAATTAACGAGGAAATTGAATTTGACTAGGTTATGGATTGTGAACAGAAGGTATAGTTCGAGACAATATATGAATTAAACGAACAGTGATATATGCCAAGACACGTAATATCTATTTCATACCCTATCACACCGCAATTACAGTAGCAATTCGCTTTCCATGAGGTCGGCTTTGCTGTAACAGGCAATAGCATATCCATTTGGTAATGGTAAGACATAACAGGACACCAATTTTGATACAATGCGTATCTTGATTGGTGTCCGTTTTCTTTATCCGAAAGTCCTTGTTTAATGGGATTTGTCAACACAATTTAACGAAAGCAGGCAATAAAGCTCGCAAAGGAGATTGACACCAAGGCAGCAGCAGATGAGCTGCGCATCCCCAAAGGGACGCTGGGGACGTGGGTGCAAAAGGCGCGGATCGGGGAAATAGACACAGGTGCAGGCTCACGTACACCTGGAGAGTCACTTACTATCGCACAGCAGCTTCAGGCAGCAAACAAGCGGATCAAAGAGCTTTTAAAGAAAAACCGTGAGCTTGAAGAGCTTAATGAATTTCTGGAGTAAGCATCTGTTTTTTTCGCTGCGAACCGTCGGAAGTCAGGAAAGAAGAACGGTTAAAGTTCATTTCCAAAACGTTAATTTTCATTTACTGCGTCACACATACGCTACTGTTTGTATTGAGAATGGCTTTGATGCTAAAACTGTCAGCGAGTTGCTAGGTCATTCTAATGTTAATATTACACTTAACCGCTATGTTCACTCATCGCTTGATACAAAAAAGAAATATGTTGAAAAACTCAATTTTGTAGCTTAAAAGTTTTTAGCCGTCAGAAACATCTGATTGGTAGTAAATAATGCATGATTTTACGTTGATTTTTTGCCTTTTTGCCTGTAGGTGCAGATTTTGCGAAAAAATTATATTTTGTTTTGTAAACTATTATACCAGAAAATTGATAAAATATGTATTGATTTTCTGAAAAATGTTTGGTATAATGGCGTATAAAGGCGGTGATCGTATGATCAGAGTTGCAATTTGTGATGATGATAAACATATGCAGGAAAGTTTATCAAAGTATTTGTTAGATTATTCAATACAATGTGACAGAGAAATTGATCATGCAGAATTTGATACTTGTGAGGAATTAATGGACGAATATCTCAAGGGGAATTCGTTTGATGTTATATTGCTCGATATTGAATTTAAAAATAATGAGGAAAAACAAATGAATGGTATTGAGCTTGGGAAAAGATTGCGTGGACTGTATGCCAATGACAACACTGCTATCGTTTATGTGACATCTTATGGCGAGTATGCTATTGACTCCATTAAAATAAGGCCCTATGATTATATAAAAAAGCCAATTACCTATGAAAGAATAGTTGAATTTTTTGAAACTTATTATTTGGATCAAGCTAAGAGAAAAAAGGTGTTTGAATATACTGCACATAAAGTCAAAAACAGTATCATAGTATCTAATATTTGTTATTTTGAGAGTCAGGGCAGAACAATAGTGATCCATACTATTACGAATCAATATACCTTTTACGGAAAATTATCTAACCTGCTTGACAATGAAAGTCTAAGTGATTTTATCAGTATTCATAAATCTTATTTAGTAAATAAAAATTATATTGAAAGATTCACTTCACATTCAGTCGTCCTTATTGGCATAGACCGAGTGGAATTGCCGATAAGCCCTAATAAGAAAATGGAGGTCAGTGAACAGCTGTTGAAAGAATGATATGACTACTATATTTTATTTGTTTTCAAATGTGTTTCACATATATGCCACTTATCAGTTTTCCAATGTGTTTTTACAAAAGAAAAAAGAATCGGCAAAATCAGACGTTGTTCTGTTTACACTTTATTACATTATAAATAGCTGTGCGTATTTACTTTTTGACAATCGGCTTATTATAATCCTGTCAAACATTATACCTTTTATTCTTATATTTTTGTACTATAAAGTATCGTTATTTAAGTCTTTGTTGTCAGCATTTGTGTTATGTGTTTTTTCCATTGTAGTAGATACAGCGGTTGTTGCTATACAGTCTTTGCTCGATATAAACTCTGTTTTTTTTGATGAGGGATTTGTATCAAATATTGTGTTTCTAACACTTGTAAATATCATAGCTAAGAGCTTTTTTAAAGATAGTAATCAAATTGTAAAATTGCCGATAATGTATTATATTACTGTGATAGTTGTTCCGCTTGGCAGTATAATGGTTGGTTACTTTGTCGCAAAAGATCTCAATGTCGTATCGTTGATTTTAAGCGTTATCATATTATTGATGAACATAGTTATTCTTTACCTTTACGATAATTTGGTAAATATGTTTTCCCAGCAATATGAAACTGACGTTATTGAGCAGCAAAACAAGGCGTATCTTAATCAGTTGCATTTAATGCAGGAATCTCAGATGAAGATAAGATTTTTAAAGCATGATATGAAAAATCATATTATCAACATGCAAAGTTTGCTTAGTGCTGAGAAATACGATCAGCTTAAAGATTACCTTGCTGAAACCAATGATTATATTTATAGTAATAATGTTATTATCGACTCAGGAAATGAAACGATCGACAGTGTTCTGAATTACAAATTGGCACCGTTAGAGAACAACAGCGTTGAAAAAAGTTATCATGTTGTTCTCCCTGAGCAAATTCTTATTAGTTCATTTGATCTAAATATCGTTATTTGTAATCTGATAGATAATGCACTTGAAGCGTTAAGCCTCCTAGGAGAGAACGATGAAAAGAAGATAACTATCGATATTGTTTATAAGCAGGGTTACATTAAAATATTAGTAGGAAATTCATTTGACGGAATTATACACAAGGATAAAAGGACAAGAAAAAATGATGAGATAAATCATGGAATAGGGTTAAAGAGTGTTCAAAATATCGCGGAAAAATATGGAGGACTTTTAAAAACTAATGTATCTGATAACTGGTTTGAAACATCAGTGATAATGTATGAAAAAGGCGCTGTAAAAAAAAGCGCAACAAAGCCCGTGGATTCCCTCGATATGGAAGCCCACGGGCTTT
>OOIF01000391.1_pt1 | contig 51495 bp, 50 predicted proteins | sample 1691961 | NCBI WGS metagenome assembly OOIF01 (sample SAMN06348146, study PRJEB24527) | human gut metagenome | biome: human gut; feature: ankylosing spondylitis patient; material: feces | host: Homo sapiens | place: China | collected 2015-10 | reverse complement strand
TTTTGGAAGTTGTTTTTCAATTTGTTTTGTCAACTATCTATTGTAACATAACAAATTTTGAAAATGTCGAATGCTTTATGTTGACCTATATATTATAATGTATTATAATAAAAATATAATAATTTGTACAAATATTTGTTTATGTGTACAAAAATTTTCCCCACAAGTATTAAATTGTATGCTATAATAAATACACAGATAGATTTGTCTATCAAAAAAGGAGGAATGACCATGGAATATTACGCACACACCCGTGAGGACGGTGAAAGGCAAACTGTAAAAGCCCACCTTATAGGCGTAAGCAAATTGGCGGAGGACTTTTCAGTAGATCTTTTGAAACCCCTTGCGAAAAAAGCGAGCCTCTATCACGATATAGGTAAGTATGCTATTAACTTTCAGAAACGGCTTGATGATGACAAAGTAAAATTCAGCCACGCTGCCTGCGGAGCGATAGAGTATAAAAATCTTGCAGATAAAAACGATTGTTTCGCACTCCTTATGGAGTATTGCATCGCAGGACACCACACAGGACTTATGGACGGCGGCACACGCGCAGACAATTCCGACAGCCCGACTCTCAGCGGCACTTTAAAAAGAGAAAATGAATACACGGGCGATAATGACTACAGTGCATACACCACTGAGATAGACTTTGCCACACTGACTCAGGAAGAAAGAACGCCGCTGCGTAATGAACTGCTTTCTACAAAAGACCCCACCGAGCTTATCGAGCGTTACGCCTTTTTCACCAAGTACGTGTTCTCTTGCCTGACAGACGCAGATTTTCTCGATACCGAAATATTTTGCAATAAAAATGTTGAACGTGGCATGAGCGGTGATTTTGAAAAGGCACTTGATAAACTGAACAGAGAATTAAGTGATATGCCGTCAGATAACCCGTTAAGGCAAGCAAGAAGCCGTATCCAGCAACAAGCTTTTGATAATTCGGTCAATAAAAGTCATATTTCAATTCTTGATATGCCAACAGGTAGCGGAAAAACCTTATGTAGTTTGAAACTAGCCTTAGAGAGCGGAAAGAAGAGAATCATATACGTCATACCTTACACAAGTATAATAGAACAGAGCGCTAATAAGTTTGAAAAAATGTTCGGCGACGTTCTCCCTGTCCTACAGCACCATTCAAACTATTCCTATGACGGCGACACAGAGGAAGAAAAGAAAACCGCAGAGAAGCTCAAAAGGACCTGCGAAAATTGGGACGCACCACTTATAATCACCACAAGCGTGCAATTTTTCCAATCCATATACCATTATAAAGGTTCAGCACTGCGAAAGCTCCACAATCTCCGTGACAGCGTGATAGTTTTTGATGAAATACACCTTATTCCAACAGAACTTCTTCGCCCCTGCCTTAAAGCTGTGGGCTATATAACAAAGTATCTTAACAGCGAAGCCCTTTTTCTCTCCGCCACAATGCCCGATTATTCTAAGCTTTTTGATAAGTTCCTGCCTGATGTGAACTATAATAAGCTTGTTACCGACCGAACCAATTTTAAGTATTTCAAGAAATGCGAATATAAAGACATGGGCAAAACCTCTCTTGAAACCATTGCAGAAAATGCCTCTCGGTGTAAAAATGCCCTGATCGTTGTGAATACCAAGAAAACATCGGCAGAGCTTTATAGCCTTGTTCAAGGTGAAAAATATCACCTTTCAGCCAATATGACCCCAGCCCACAGAAGCCGTGTCATAGAAGTAGTAAGAAATAAGCTTGAAAATGGAGAGCATATCACAGTAGTTTCAACTTCACTTGTAGAAGCAGGCGTTGACCTTGACTTTAACACAGTTTTCCGCCAGCTTTCAGGTTTGGACAGTATTTTGCAGGCAGGGGGCAGATGTAATCGTGAGGGTAAAGATGCCAAGGGCTATGTGTACGTTTTTGACATTGACGAAACATACCGCAAGGGAAGCGACCTTGCCATGCGAATTAACAAGACTAAAGGTTTGCTGGAAAAGTACCAAGACATAACTTCCTATGATTGTATTAAAGAATACTACGACGGCATTTTCGACTTCAACCAAAGTCGTATAGCTGAAAACTCTATTGCGAAATATAACGAACAAAGCAACTCATTCGACCGCCAAGGCTTAATGTCACCATACAGCATACCATTCCGAAGCTACGCAATGCAGTTTGAATACATCTCCGCCGACACTATCTCTATCGTTATCGACGATCCTGACGACAAGACTTGCCATGAACTTGTTGAAACCTTGCGTAATGGTGATATGTCAGTAAGAAGAGCATTGCAGAAATATTCAGTGTCCGTCTATATGAACGTTTTCAAGGATCTATATTCTCAGGGTGTTCTCAAAGATCATGGCACAGGCATATTCATTCTTGAAAATCAAAGTTATTATAATAATGAAACAGGTTTGAACACCCAAGCCGCAATGCAGGATTATTTCATCTAAAACAAATGGCAGGCTGTCACCAAGACAGTCTGCCACTTGCTGCATTCCATATCGTACCGAATACGAATATTTTTCAACTCACATATGCGTAAAGCATAGACAAATATATTATACAAACATTATTTTAAAAAGTCAACTTTTTTATACCACAAACCATTGAACGTGGAATTGTGAAATATGCCTAAAATCCGACACTTTTTTTATACATGAAAACTATTGACATTTTATTCATAATGGAGTATCATATATGTAGAGCGAAAAACAATGTACCAAATACTAATATAAGTTTAAAAGGAGTGATGTTAAAATGAGCTATGGTTTTAAGATCATCGTGACAGGTGACTATGCTTGCTTCTCAAGACCTGAAATGAAAGTTGAACGGGTGAGTTATGACGTACCCACCCCAAGCGCATTGGAGGGACTTATCAAATCAGTATATTGGAAGCCTGCCGTGCGCTATCAGATAAACAAAATAGTGGTGTTCAACCCTATCGAGTTTACCAATATCCGACGAAACGAGGTCAAAGATAAGCTGCTGTTATCATCAGTGAAACAGCAAATGAAAGGCGGAGGCTCAGCGGAGATGTACACCTCGGAGATACGAAGTCAGCGTGCGGCAATGGTGTTGAAAAATGTGAAATACGGTATCGAGTTCACGTTTGAGCGCACCTATCTTAAATCAGACCACCCCGACGAATCTGATGAGAAGCATTATAATATAATGCTCAGACGTCTCAGAAACGGCCAGCATTTCAGACAGCCATGCCTTGGCTGCCGTGAATTTGCAATAAAGAGTATTGAACTTGTTGACGACTTTGACCTTACACAGATAGCACCGCAAAATATGGGTGATAAAGACCTTGGCTTTATGCTTTACGGCATGAAGTTTGAGGACGGAGGCAAGCCTGTCAATAATGATTGGAACGACCCTAAGTTTTCTGACAAGGCCGACGCAGTTTTCTACCGTCCACATATGATAGACGGTGTTATTGATGTTGCAAAATACAGGGAGGAGATTAAATGCTGATTAAAGCCTTGTGCGATTACAGTGCTTTGCAGGAGAATAAAACTCCTGCAGGCTATTGTAAGCAAGCCATACACTTTGAAATTCTTCTTACCCCCGAGGGCAAGATAGCCGCAATAAACGATTTGAGAGTACCCCGAATTATCCCTCTGAAAAATAAAAAGACAAAAACAGTCTATGATCCAGTAATGGAACAGCTTCCTGTAAGAACGCAGAAACCGGGCATAGACAAAAACACGATCGAACACAGACCACTCTACATATTCGGTCTGAACTATGATAAAGGAACTTTGACCCCTACAGACGCTACCAACAAAGCGGCAAAATCACACAATTGCTTTTGCGAATGGAATGAGAAGTTCTTTGAGAATATCGACTCACCTATCTGCAAAGCCTATCTTAATTTTATCCGTACATGGAAACCTGAGCAGGAAACCCAAAACCCACACCTTCTTGCCCTAGGCAAGGAGTATTCAAGCTCCTACTATGAGTTTGGACTTGACGGCTCACCTGAAACTAAGCTTCACAATGACAGCAAATTCAAAGCTGCCTATGAAGGTTACTTCGCCCAGCTTAACGCCGACAGCGACAGTGACGATACCGAACTATCCACCTGTTCCATTCTTGGCGAGAAGCTCCCGCAAGCCCGTATCCATGATAAAATAAAGGGTATAGGTTCTGGAACAGGTAGTGTGCTTATATGTATGAAAGAAAAAGCCTTTGAGTCCTATGGCAAGAAACAGTCCTACAACAGCAATGTTTCTGAGAAAGCCATGAAAATGTATACCTCTGCGTTTAATTCTCTGCTTGCTGACAGAAGCCATTACAAGACTTTTGACGATATGACAATAGTCTATTTCGCAATGAAGAAGAACGATGCAGAAGAATGCAATATGTTTGCCGGTATGTTCAGCGGATTTGAGGACGAATTAAATAAAACCGTTGTGACCGAAGCTGACCGAAACATAAACACTGTCATGACCCAGCTTAAACAGGGCAGGACAGCCGATATGCCTTATGACCCTAACGTAGAATTTTACGTTGCAGGCTTTACCCCAAACAGTTCAAGAATATCCCAGAAGTTCATCTTCCACGATAAGTTCGGCAGGATATTTGACAATGTGCTCAAACATCAGCAGGATATCTCGTTTACTGAGGGGCAGCATCAAGTAAGCATTGAACGTATCAAGCGTGAGCTTATCTCACCAAAATCGTCCAAAGAAAAAGTTCCGTCACCTCTCACCGCCGCACTTTTTGAAGCAATACTCAAAGGTACAAGATACCCTGACGAACTGCTTTCCACAGTAATAACAAGGGTCAAGACCGACAGCGACGAGGAGAACAACCATTTTATAAAACTCAATGATACAAGGGCAGGCTTGATAAAAGGCTGCATAAACCGTAAACAAAATAAGGAGGAGATCAAAATGTCATTAGACCTTGAAAACAAAAATCAGGCTTATCTCTGCGGAAGACTTTTCGCAGTGCTTGAAAAGATCCAGCAGGACGCTTCAGGCGGAGGACTTAACAGAACAATTAAGGACTCATACTTTGCTTCTGCGTGCTCAAAGCCGTCAACAGTTTTTCCAAAGCTGTATAAGCTTTCACAAAACCATATCAAGAAGCTTTCAAGCCCAATATTCTATAACAAACTCTGCGGAGAGATACTTGACGGACTTGACGGCAAATTCCCGTCTACACTCTCCCTGGACGATCAGGGCAGATTTATTGTAGGCTATGCACAGCAGAATAAAGCGCTTTACACCAAAAAATCAGAAGAATAAAGAAAGGACGAAATATTATGGAAAACGCAATCAAGAACAGATATGAATTTGTAATGCTTTTTGACGTTGAGAACGGCAACCCAAACGGCGACCCTGACGCAGGCAATATGCCTAGAACAGACCCCGAAACAAGCCTCGGTATCGTTACAGACGTGTGCCTTAAAAGGAAGATAAGAAACTTTGTGGAGCTTACCAAAGAGGGCGAAGCAGGCTACAATATCCTTATCAAGGCAGACAAAGCCCTCAATACAAAGTTCACCGAAGCTTATAATACCCTTGGCCTTGCCACAAAGCAGAAAGGCAAGAATCCTGATGACGTTAAGCAGGCTCGTGACTATATCTGTCAGAACTACTTTGATGTAAGAACTTTCGGTGCAGTAATGAGTACAGGTGACGATCCATGCGGCATTGTAAGAGGACCTGTCCAGCTCAACTTTGCAAGAAGTATCGACCCTGTTTTTGCTCAGGATATCACAATCACAAGACAGGCAAGAACAACAGAAGACAGACAGCAGAGCGGTGAGACCGAAATGGGCAAAAAGAGCATAATCCCATATGCTCTCTATCGTGGCGAGGGCTATGTTTCCGCAATGCTCGCTCAGAAGATAACAGGCTTTAGTGAGGACGACCTTGAGCTTCTTTGGACATCTATCATCAATATGTTCGAGCATGACAGAAGCGCCGCAAGAGGAAAGCTTTGTATGCGTAAGCTTATCGTGTTCAAGCATGACTCCGCCCTGGGCAATGCCCCTGCACATATCCTCTTTGACAAGGTGTCAGTTAAGCTCAAAGACGGCGTGACAACTCCAAGACATTACTCAGACTATGATATTTCCATAGATAAGGATATGCCTGAGGGCGTTACCCTTATTGAAAAGCTCTGATGAGCGAAGATGTAACTATCAATATTCGTGACATACAGCATTATATGTATTGTCCACGCAGGTTTGCTCTTTTAGAAGTTAATGACGACTGGGCTGAAAACGCCTTTGTCGTCAAAGCAAACCTCCTCCATGAGAACGTCCACAGCGGCGAGCGTAACTTTGAAAATAAGCGTAAGATCGTCCGAAGTGACGTGGCAGTGTATAACGATGACCCTAAGTACAATATTTTCGGAGTTGTAGATTGTATCGAGTTCGTCCGTGACAAATGCGGCGACTATATAGATACCCTGGGCGGCACATTCCGTGTGGAAATTGTGGAGTATAAACCCACCAGACCCAAATCAGGGGAGTTCAATCAGACCGACGCTATACAAGTCTATGCGCAGAAGCTTTGCGTGGATAACGTGTTTCATTGCAATAGCCGATGTTTTCTGTACTATGCAGATGTGCGCAGACGATCAGAATTGCCCTTTGATACTCAGGGCGCAGAGTATGATAAAATGCTTTGCGACTATCTTGGAAAAATGCGTGAGATACTTGCAGCGGATATTATCCCAAAGCGTGTAAAAGGTCAGAAATGTTCAGGCTGTTCACTGTCGGATATGTGCTTTCCAAAAGTGAAGAAATATAGCGTGAAAAATACGATTTTCTCCATGAACGGAGGCGAAAACAATGCGTAAACTGCTCAATTCACTTTATATTCTCGAAGAAACTGCCTACCTCACACTTGACGGCGAAAACATAGTGTGCAGAGCAGAGGACAACGAGAAGTTCCGTGTGCCTTTTACTAATATCGAGGATATCTATATTTTCAGCTATTCGGGCTGTTCACCTGCGCTTATGGGCAAGTGTGCAGAATATGGCATAGCCGTTAATTTTATTTCTCCTCAAGGTAAATTTCTCGCAAGAGTTCAGGGCAAAACAAAGGGCAACGTCTATCTGCGAAAAGAGCAGTTTGAGCTTTTTTCTACCCCTCAGCTCGACCTTATCAGGAATACTGTCGCCGCAAAGATTTCAAATACACGTTATCTTATCAGACGTTCGCTCCACGATAACCCGGATATAAACAGTGACGGAGCGCTTACAGATTGTATAAAATATCTTGAAAACGGCATAAAGACCGTCTATGAAACTGCCGATAAAGATATCATCATGGGTATAGAGGGAAGCTGTGCAAAGGCATATTTTGATATATTTGACCGACTGATACTCCACCAAAAAGAAGATTTTTACCTTGCCAACCGCACCAAACGCCCACCCCTCGACAGAGTAAACGCCATGCTCTCGTTTCTGTATACTATCGCAATTTCATCATATACATCAGCCCTTGAAAGCGTAGGACTTGATAGCTGCCTCGGCTTTTACCACGCCCTGCGTTCAGGCAGAAGCAGCCTGTCCTGCGACCTTGTAGAGGAATTTCGTTGCGTGGTGGAGCGACTTGTGCTTACCATGATAAACTTGAAAATGATAAAGCCCGAGGACTTTGAAACTCAGGTCAGTGGCGCAGTATACCTCTCCAAAGAGGGCAAGAAAAAAGTCCTCACCGCATGGCAGGAGCGTAAGCGCACAAGCATAGTCCACCCATATCTGGGCGAAAAGATACAGCAAGGGCTACTCCCATATGTGCAAAGCTCGCTTCTCGCAAAATATATCCGTGGCGAGCTAGATGAGTACCCGAACTATTTGCTGAAATAGAGGTGATATAAATGATGACCTTAGTAAGCTATGATGTATCAACAACAGATAATAAGGGCAAAACAAGACTTAGAAAAGTGGCCAAAGAGTGTCAAAATTATGGACAGCGAGTGCAGAACAGCGTGTTTGAAATAGACGTAGACTATGGCACTTTTCTGAAAGTGAAAGATAAACTTCTGAAAATAATAGACCCAAAGCATGATAGTCTGCGGATATATTACTTAGGCAACAATTGGAAGCATAGAGTAGAACACTACGGCACCAAAGAGACCTATGACCCCGAAGGTGTCCTAATATTTTGACCAGCGTACCCCAAGTGATCCACAAATCCCTAGTAAGTTCGCATGAAAATGCCATGCTATTTGTGAACGCACAGTGAACAAAATCAAACCGATACCCATTAAATAAAAAAATAAGTCCGCATCACGTTGAGCAAGCACCAGATATACACAACATCAAGTGTCACGCTCCACGTGAGCGTGTGAGTTGAAATTAGTGTAGTAAAGTGTTAAAGCGGTAAAGTGAGGTCACGCTCCACGTGAGCGTGTGAGTTGAAATTACTCCTGAAAGTGACATGAAAATGGTGCTTTTGTGTCACGCTCCACGTGAGCGTGTGAGTTGAAATACTGTAATTATATTATAGCACATTCACGAATGTTGTCACGCTCCACGTGAGCGTGTGAGTTGAAATAAAGTATGAGCCATAATATGACATTGCGTCCGTGTCACGCTCCACGTGAGCGTGTGAGTTGAAATAAAACCTCGTGACATGAACCATAGTTTGTCATTCTGTCACGCTCCACGTGAGCGTGTGAGTTGAAATTGACAAGTCCGATAGTTTTATTAATGATACAAAGTCACGCTCCACGTGAGCGTGTGAGTTGAAATTAAATCCTGTGATACCTTGTCAAAAATGGTACTTAGTCACGCTCCACGTGAGCGTGTGAGTTGAAATTACCAGTCATAAATAAGTTTACCGCTAATACTACGTCACGCTCCACGTGAGCGTGTGAGTTGAAATATTTGCGTGGTTTATATGCCTTTTTGCCAAAAAGTCACGCTCCACGTGAGCGTGTGAGTTGAAATCCACGGTACTTCGCAATTTCTGCACTTCCCGTTAGTCACGCTCCACGTGAGCGTGTGAGTTGAAATCATGTGGATATAGCTATTTTCTGCCACTTCTGCGTCACGCTCCACGTGAGCGTGTGAGTTGAAATGAAAAAGCAAGAGCGGTTGCGAAAGAAGCAAAAGTGTCACGCTCCACGTGAGCGTGTGAGTTGAAATCGTAATTGATGTGAGCTTGCTGCCTGTGCGATATGGTCACGCTCCACGTGAGCGTGTGAGTTGAAATAACAAATAAATTTTAAAGTTGCAACGTTGCAACAGTCACGCTCCACGTGAGCGTGTGAGTTGAAATTTTGTGTGTGGTGTGTGTGGTGAAATTTATGAAAGGTCACGCTCCACGTGAGCGTGTGAGTTGAAATGCACTGTCATTTCCAGTCATTGGAACTGATACACGTCACGCTCCACGTGAGCGTGTGAGTTGAAATAAAATCCCATATCCCTAACGGTTTTTCTACCCCGTCACGCTCCACGTGAGCGTGTGAGTTGAAATTACTTCTTTTCCTACTACGCCTTTTAACGTGGTGTCACGCTCCACGTGAGCGTGTGAGTTGAAATAATATAATTTTGACAATATTTTCTAACATATCCCGTCACGCTCCACGTGAGCGTGTGAGTTGAAATTCGTAGTTGTATTTCCTATATATGGGCGTAGCTCAAGTCACGCTCCACGTGAGCGTGTGAGTTGAAATTGTTACCATGTCACGCACAAATTGCTGTGCGTAAGTCACGCTCCACGTGAGCGTGTGAGTTGAAATTTTCTCCTGCAATTCGCACCGTATCATCTTTGCAGTCACGCTCCACGTGAGCGTGTGAGTTGAAATACTTTGGTACACAGTTTTCAAAAAATGGTAAAGTGTCACGCTCCACGTGAGCGTGTGAGTTGAAATGACAGAAACTGAGGAAGAACCTACAGAGGAAGAACGTCACGCTCCACGTGAGCGTGTGAGTTGAAATAAAATATGAGCCATAACGTGACATTGCATCCGTGCGTCACGCTCCACGTGAGCGTGTGAGTTGAAATTAAAACCTTGTGGTGCTCCTGATATTTGTTCACCCGTCACGCTCCACGTGAGCGTGTGAGTTGAAATTTGTCAATGATGTTTTCCATGTTCTCACAAGTTTGTCACGCTCCACGTGAGCGTGTGAGTTGAAATAATTTCTGACACTGTTTTACAGGGCGACGGCATTAGTCACGCTCCACGTGAGCGTGTGAGTTGAAATTAAAGGATTGCGATCGGATTTTCCTAGATTAGCCGAGTCACGCTCCACGTGAGCGTGTGAGTTGAAATAAAACACGAACTGTTAATAATCTTATCGCAGAGGTCACGCTCCACGTGAGCGTGTGAGTTGAAATTTGAAATGAAAGACACTGAGGAAGAGGAAGCAGAGTCACGCTCCACGTGAGCGTGTGAGTTGAAATAATTTTTTCTCTATATTTTGGATAATAAGTGTGCGTCACGCTCCACGTGAGCGTGTGAGTTGAAATTCTGGGGTAAAAGTTGTGTAACCGCCGTCATTGAGTCACGCTCCACGTGAGCGTGTGAGTTGAAATTTACGAATAGGTCAACTACAGAAAACATTGCCAAGTCACGCTCCACGTGAGCGTGTGAGTTGAAATAATTTTACCTATAGCATATCTTAGAAAATCTTTGTCACGCTCCACGTGAGCGTGTGAGTTGAAATGACAGAAACTGAGGAAAGTCCTACAGAGGAAGAACGTCACGCTCCACGTGAGCGTGTGAGTTGAAATAACAGTATTTCACACGGTTCAAAGAGGTATCGGCGTCACGCTCCACGTGAGCGTGTGAGTTGAAATGAAGCGACAGATGTTGATAATTACGTCCGTAAACGTCACGCTCCACGTGAGCGTGTGAGTTGAAATCTGTATCTGTATTATATAGGAAAAACTCTCTATGTCACGCTCCACGTGAGCGTGTGAGTTGAAATCTGCTATTCCGTTTTCTTTCTTTTTTAACTTTCGGTCACGCTCCACGTGAGCGTGTGAGTTGAAATGCAAAGACAGCTGAGGACTTAACAAGTGTAAAAATAGTCACGCTCCACGTGAGCGTGTGAGTTGAAATTTGACAATGAAGTTATCGAGAATTCAACTATAAATGTCACGCTCCACGTGAGCGTGTGAGTTGAAATATGGAGAAAAGAGAAAATATTGAAAATATTAATGTCACGCTCCACGTGAGCGTGTGAGTTGAAATTACAAGTTCTTATCCCTCCGTTATGATTAGAAAAGTCACGCTCCACGTGAGCGTGTGAGTTGAAATACACGCATAACCAATTGTTCGCCCGTAATTGTCAGGTCACGCTCCACGTGAGCGTGTGAGTTGAAATTCACTGTCTGTACATCTGAAATTAATCTCAGGGTGTCACGCTCCACGTGAGCGTGTGAGTTGAAATCATTCTCCGCCGTTCCCTGATTACTTCCGCCACCTGGTCACGCTCCACGTGAGCGTGTGAGTTGAAATATCCGCAGAGCGATATCACTCCGACAACAGTTTCAGAGTCACGCTCCACGTGAGCGTGTGAGTCAATTTTCGTTTCAACGCAGGACTTATCGATATTGAATAATACAAATAACCGCTTGACTAAGGTCGGGCGGTATTTTTATACCCAAATACTATACATTTTTTATGTGTTTTCCGTCAAATCCGCCAATTCACACCCCGAAATTTGTGCAAACAAATGATTTATAATTTAATTTGGCAACATTTCTGCAATTGTTGCATTTTTTCTGCAACAAAATACCCACTTTTCGTGTATAAGTAGAAGGGGTTTCACCACAAATCGGAAACCTTGCGGAGCGACAGTGTATGAGGAAACATTTTGTCAACGTGAGTTAGGTGAACACGATGAGAGGTTCTGATCGCACAGAAAAGCACTTCCTGCACTCCGTCTGAAGCTTGAAAATTGAATATTTATACCGACACACCTTAGACCCCATGAGCATACTGCTAAATTTAATTGTTATAACCGCCTTTGTTGACATTATTCATATAAAATGGTATACTTAAAATAAAATTTATACATAATGAAAAGAGTAAATGTGATGAATAAACATACCACTATCGATAAGACAACAGGCGAGAAAAAATGTAGCTGCTTTAAACGTTGCGGCGGCTGTCAGTTGGATAAGGTCTACGCCCAGCAAATAGAATGGAAGCAGGCAAAAGCCGATAGAATGTTGAGCCGCTTTTGCAGACCTCAGCAGATAATAACTATGGACGACCCCTATAATTATCGCAATAAAGTCCAAACTGTCTATAAGGTCAATAGCTCAAAGCGTATCGTCTCAGGGGTATATCAGTCCTCTACCCATAGCATGGTAATAACTGACGATTGCTTTTTGGAGGATATAAGAGCACAGCAAATAGTCGCTACCCTTAAAGAGCTTATGGCTGACTTCCGTATCCTTCCATATAACGAGGAAAGTGATCAGGGCCTTCTTAAGCATACCCTTATCCGTACCTCCCAAACAACAGGCGAGGTAATGCTCGTGCTAGTTACAGCTACTCCGATATTTCCTGCAAAGAAAAACTTCGTTAAAGCTATTACGGAAAAACACCCGTATATAACCACTATCGTCCAAAACGTTAATAAAGGCAGAGTTCCTCTTACTTTGGGCGACCGTGATATTATAATGTACGGCAAAGGCTATATCACCGACGAGATGTGCGGCTGTAAGTTCAGAATTTCACCTCATTCTTTCTATCAGGTAAACCCTGAGCAGACCGAAAAGCTTTATTCCAAAGCAGTTTCCTGCGCAGAGCTTAAAAAAGGCGATAAAGTTATCGACGCATATTGCGGAACAGGTACTATCGGTCTTATCGCTGCAAAAAGCGGTGCAGACGTGGCAGGCGTTGAGCTTAATGCCGAAGCCGTAAAGGACGCAGTTTCAAATGCCAAGCTCAATAAGCTTGACAATATCAGGTTTTATAATGAGGACGCAGGTGAGTTCATGACAAAGCTTGCGCATGCAGGGGAGAGCTGTGATACAGTTTTCCTTGACCCTCCAAGAGCAGGTACAACAGAAGAATTTGTTGAAGCCTTGGGCAAACTCAGACCTGAAAAGATAGTCTACGTTTCCTGTAAAATAGAAACTCTCGAGCGTGATTTGAAGCTTCTTGCAAAAATAGGCTATAAAGCACAGCTTATCCAGCCCGTTGATATGTTCCCGCATACCACAGGTATCGAAAATGTGGTGCTTTTAAAAAGAAAAATGATATCGCTCACACCAAACAGAACACCTGATAAAAAGGGGGATAAAAAAATTGAACGAAAAGGTAAAACTTCTCACAGATAATATCGAAAAAGTTATCGTCGGCAAGACAGACTCTGTGCTTAAAATAATCACAGCCATGCTTTGCGGCGGTCATGTTCTTATCGAGGACGTGCCTGGAGTAGGCAAAACTCAGCTTGTATCAGCCCTTGCAAGGTCAGTGGACGGCAAATACAACCGTATCCAGCTTACCCCTGACGTTATGCCGTCCGATATCGTTGGCTTTTCTATGATAGACCAGAAAACTCATGAGCTTGAGTATAAAGAGGGTGTGGCAATGTGCAATTTCCTCTTGGCAGACGAAATAAACAGAGCCTCCCCAAAATCTCAGTCAAGCTTGCTTGAAGTCATGGAAGAACATCAGATATCCATTGACGGTAAAACTCATGAACTTCCATTGCCATTTATGGTGCTTGCCACACAAAACCCTGTGGAAACTTACGGCACTTATCATTTGCCTGAAGCCCAAATGGATAGATTTCTTATGAAGATATCAATGGGCTATCCTTCATATGATGATGAGCTTGATATCATGTCAAGAGCCGAAAGATCAGGCTTTGCAAAGAATATCCAGCCTGTCATGACCCTTGAAAACGTCCGTGAGCTTATGGGCTACGCTGAAAATGTAACCGCAGAGCTTTCCGTGAGAAAATATATCCTGAGCCTTGTTACCGCAACAAGAAATTCAGATTATGTAAAGCTTGGCGTTTCTCCCCGTGGAAGCATCGCACTGCTCAAAGCTTCAAAAGCCTATGCCTTTGTTCAGGGCAGAGGCTTTGTCATGCCAGATGATGTCAAGGCTGTTATGCCTGACGTTCTTGCACATAGACTTATGCTTTCTCCTAAAGGCAAATCCGCCTTTGAAAATGAAAGGGAAGCTCTTGAAAATATCGCTCTTACAGTAAAATCACCTGACGCAATAGAGAAATAGAGGATATGACCCCATGAAAAATCTTTTAGGTTATCTTACCTGCGTGGCGGTGGCGATACTGCTTAGAGTTTATATAAACGGAAGCGGTGGTACGCTTGTGCTTTATCTTTTAGCTATAGCCTTTGTGATATCTCTTGCGGCACTTCTCATTACCAAGCGTAAACTTGTGGCAGCCATAAAGCTTTCCACAGAAATAAGTGCAAAGAACGAGGAGTTTGACGCTGACATAATGCTTTTAAATGCAATACGCATTATTCCCTCATGCGTTGTTGAGGTAACGGCAGAGTGTACAGATAATATCGGTGCTGTAAGCCCACTTGAATTTAAAACTATCGTGGCAGGCGGCAGACAGCAAAGCGTCAGCGTTAAGCTTAAAACACGCTATGCAGGTCTTGGCACAGTGAAAATAAAAAGCATACATTTGCATGACTATCTTGGAATAATCACTCTGCACCTTGACAGTTCACGTTATGAAAAAGCCGTGGGAAAAATAAAGATAATGCCGAATATCCCTGACACTGGCTCTCAAACAGAGCTTCTTAAAGCAACTTCCGAAAACGCTTCATTTGACGATAACGAAAGCGAATCAGATGAAAATGCACTTGGTCTTACAGGCGTTCCGGGCTATGACCACAGACAGTATGAGATAGGCGACCCGCTGAAAAGAATAAACTGGAAGCTTTCTTCAAAGCGTGACGAGCTTATGGTGCGCCTTGATGAAAAGGTCACGGCTTCAAGTCAGGCGTTTTTCCTTGATATACCGAGCGAGAATCATGATCCCATGTTTGCTATGAATATTGATAATATAGTCGAAGCGAGCCTGGCAATGCTTTCAATGCTTATCATGGAGGGCTTTGAGAGTGAGTATAATTATTATCTTGACGGCTGGAAAAGCATGAAAATAAAGCAGGCAGGTGATATAATAGAGCTTCAAAACGACCTTGCGGCAATAGCACCATATCCGCAGGAAAAGCGTTTTGCCTTTTCTCATGAGATAGGCAAGACAGCTCCTATCTGCTTCACAGCCTGCATGGCGACTTCTCAGGGGGATTTTTCTTCTCTTATGGAAGAATTTAACGGCTCTTTTGTAGTGACACGTCTTAGCGGTCTTGATAAGCAGACAGAAAATATGTGGCTTGTAGACGAAACTTTCGAGTTTCGTAAAATGACATAGGGGGTGTGGCTTTTGAATACTAAAACTGCTCAGATAAAAAACACCCTTGTGAATATTCTTTCAAAATATGCTTTGCCTCTGCTCCTTGGAGCAGTGGTCATGAACATAATCTTTAAGACCTATCTTGTAGACAATGTCAGACTTTATACTTTTGGATACGTGGTCTATGAATGTCTGCTGTTCGCTCTTTTTGAGTGGCTGAAGCCGAAAAAAGTCCTGCGAGGTCTTGTCTATACCGCCCTTATGGTGGCAGTGCTGTTTTTGGGCTTTCAGCTTCTTCGTGCTGGATTTGAACATTCTGGAAAATCATTTATCAATTGGTTTTATGTAAACAGGCAGGAGATAGGTCAGATAGATGAATATTTCTACTTTCTGTTTGTGGGACTAGGCTTCTTTATCATTTCGGTGCTTTATTATTTCACCATTGTGCGCTATAGAAGCTTTGGAACGATGCTCGTTGTGCTTTTTCCTTTTTTTATTTACGGAAAGCGTGCCGACTCAATGGATACTCTTGACATAACCCTAATGCTCACTGTGTTCATTGCACTTATGGTGCACAGCAGACTTGTTTCAGACGAGAGCAAGCATGATCTTGTTATAAACGGCTCTTATGTGGCGGCATCGGCGGTTTTCGTTACCCTTGTTGGTGCGCTTGCAATGCTTATGCCGACTTCCGCAAAGACATCTTATCTTGAAAAAAACAGCAACTTCTTTGATGTGAATATCAAAAGCAGTGGCACATATGACAATCTTAGTGATGAGTCTTCCCCAAGATTTGGCGCAGACGCAACGGGCGAGATACTTTTCAACTTCACCACAACCTCTGATGAACAGGTCATTTACCTCCGCAGACAATCCTTTGACCTTTTCAGAAACGAGAAGTGGGTAACAGACGATAGCTTCTACGATTTTGATATTGACAAAAATGTTCATCTTTACGGTGACAACGAGGTGAACTCACCGAGCTATGTTTACAGCATAGCAAAGTCACTTGCAGATAAGGATTACACCAAGGATCTAGGCGTGGATAGGTCACAGTTTCCTGATGATCTGTTCAGTGAAAAGGCAGTCATGAATCAGTTCAGCGACAGCTTTGCCCCTAGCTATATCCCTGCTCCGCTGATGATAACCCCAGGGGAGAACAACGTTTATATCAAAACAACTCACAGCGAGGTCTACAGACCATATGACACCGCAGGAAATAAGCTTGGCATTAGCTTTGAGTATATCCCTGAAACGGAGAGCGAAAGACAGGCTGCGGCAAATCTTGATATGACCGAAAATCAGTTCAAACTGCTGCTTTCTTATGGTTTGACAAACGGAGATGTCACATCAAATCAAGCGCGGAATATTTATAAGATATATGCGTTGTACACAGACGTTTCTGCATATGACGATAAAGGTGGAAAAATGGAGGCTCTTGCGAAAAGCATAACGGAAAACTGCAAAAATGATTATGAGAAAGCTCAGGCGCTTGTGGATTATTTTGAGCAGAACGGCTATGTTTACGATAATGAGTATGAGCCTGACGATGAGTCTATAGCATATTTTCTTTTCACGAGCAAGCGTGGAAACTGCACGAACTATGCTACAAGCATGACGCTTATGGCGAGAATGCTGGGACTTCCAGCAAGATATGTTGAGGGCTTTGCAGCATATGAAAAGAATGAACGTGGAGAGTTTGTGGTAAGAGATAGCCATGCTCACGCTTTTGTAGAGGTCTTTATCACAGGCATTGGCTGGATGACTTTTGACCCAACAGTTCCGGGCTATCAGCGTGACTACAGTGTAAATGGTACGAACTTTGATGTTTCAACTTTTGTAAGCTATTTCAGCAGGATCGCACTGTTTATCGGTGTAGCGTTTGTGCTTGTGGTTTTCGTGTTCCTTAACAGAATTATCGAGGTATTTTTCAGACTGTCACTTAAATTCAGAGATAACGGAGAAAAGGTCATAAGGCTTTACAGGCGGGCGGTAAGGCTTTTGACCATATCTTCTAATGATAAGCTATCGGGATACACGCCTGAAATGATAAGAGAATATCTTGTTAAGAGGCGTGGAGTTGAGCTTGGCGGTCTTATAGATCTTTTTGAAAAGACCTGCTTCGGTGGATATGTTCCTGATGAAGCCGAGTGGAAAATGGTCTATGCAGAGTACAAAGCACAATGGAAAAAGCTCACAAAGCGTGAGAAAACGACTTTGGAGCTTGATAAGAATATGTAATGAAATGGCTGTGCGGAAAAAATCACGCACGGCTATTTTTTTGTATAAAAAAAGGCTGCCGTATAAAACAGCAGTCTGAGAGTGTAAAAAAATCTCCGAAAGAGCAAGACATCAAGGACGCCCACTGTATCTGATATTTAATTAAATTGAAGCAAGAAGATCGCTCATTGCGTAAAGTCCTGCCGGCTTTCCACAAAGGAAAACGCCTGCATTCACCGCACCCACAGCGAAAACCTGCTTTGAATGAGCCTCATGCTTGAGGGAGATGACTTCATCTCTGCCTGCAAAGATTATCTCATGCTCGCCAACAATAGTGCCGCCACGGACAGAGTGCATACCGATCTCGGTCTTTTCTCTCTTTGCTCTTACAGAATGACGATCGTAAACATAGTGATACTTGTTGTCAAGCTCCTCGTTTATTGCGTCTGCAAGCATGATAGCAGTGCCTGACGGAGCGTCTATCTTCTGGTTATGGTGCTTCTCAATTATCTCGATATCATACTGACCGCCAAGAACTTTTGCGGCAGTTTTTGCAAGATTTGCAAGAAGATTGATACCAAGGGTCATGTTGAATGTGAAGAAAACAGGTATCTGCTCGGAAGCCTTGTGTATCTTCGCTGTATCCTCTTCTGTATAGCCTGTGGTAGCTATTACAAGGGCAGTGCCGTTTGAAAGGCAATAGCTGAGAAGTCCGTCCAGTGCGGAAGGGTGTGAGAAGTCGATTATTACATCAGGCTTTTCAGGCAGGTCGGCAGGCTCTTTTACTACAGGGAAGTCTGCATAAGCCTCGCCAAATTTGTCGATACCTGCGCTTACTGTGCAGTCGTCACGCTCTGATATAACGTCATATATGAACCTGCCCATTTTTCCGCAGGCGCCACATATTGCGATTTTAGTCATTTATATCATTCCTTTTCTTTTTATTTATTGACCAGTATGTGCAGGGAAACGGGCGAACGCTGTTCGCCCCTACAGCACACCTTAAAATTTTGTTATAAACATAAAGGGCGAATTTCTCCGCCCTTTGTATTTTTTACTTGATAAGTCCGAGAGCGTTCATTGACGCTTTCAGCTTTTCTATCTTATCATCGCTCATTCTTACAAGCGGCAGACGGCACTCGCCGACCTCAAAGCCCATAAGGTTAAGAGCTTCCTTGACAGGGATAGGGTTTACGTCGCTGAAAAGTGCCTTTGCAAAACCAAGTGTCTTGAATACCTTTTCTCTTGCTTCCTCGTACTTTCCATCAAGGCAGAGCTGTGTGATCTCATGGGTTTCAAATGGCATACAGTTGGAAAGAACTGAGATAACACCCTTTCCGCCCAGAGCCATGATAGGAACTATCTGATCGTCGTTGCCTGAATAGATATCAAGGTCATCGCCGCAGAGAGCTGCCACCTGTGTTATCTGGCTGATGTTTCCGCTTGCTGCCTTGATAGCAACGATATTGTCTATCTTTGCAAGCTCACGGCAGGTCTCAGGAAGAATGTTCACACCTGTTCTTGACGGTACGTTGTAAAGAATGATAGGCAGTGTAACAGCCTTTGCGATAGCGGAGAAGTGTGCGATAAGTCCTGCCTGTGAAGTCTTATTATAATAAGGTGTAACACAAAGCAGAGCGTCAGCACCAAGCTCCTCAGCCTTCTTAGAAAGGTTTACGGCATACTCTGTATGGTTTGAGCCTGTGCCTGCGATAACAGGAATTCTGTGATTTGTCTTTTCAACAGCATAGCGGATACACTCGATATGCTCCTCATCTGTCATGGTAGCACTTTCGCCTGTTGTTCCGCAGATTATGATAGCGTCTGTGCCGTTGTCGATGTTGAAATCGATAAGCTCGCCCAGCTTGTCAAAGTTGATAGAGCCGTCAGCGTTCATAGGGGTAACAATAGCAACGCCTGCACCTGTGAAAATAGTCTTTTTCATAAACAGCACTCCTTTCGTGCGTATATATGTGTTATATTAGTCAAAATAGCCCTTTGCTGCAAGAAGCTCAGCCAGCAGAACTGCTCCGCCTGCCGCACCTCTCAGTGTATTGTGTGAAAGGCAAACGAACTTATAGTCATACTGTGAATCTTCTCTCAGTCTGCCTATAGAAACTGCCATGCCGCCCTCAAGGTTTCTGTCGAGCTTAGCCTGTGGACGATCGTCCTCTGTGAAGTAGTTAAGGAACTGCTTTGGAGCGCTTGGAAGCTGAAGCTCCTGTGGAACACCGCTGAAATCTTTCCAAGCCTGAAGGATCTCTTCCTTAGAAGGTTTATTCTCAAATGATACGAAAACTGCTGCTGTGTGACCGTCGGAAACAGGAACTCTCAGGCACTGTGTTGTGATAGCTGGAGCTGTTGCGTCAACGATAACGTCGCCCTCGATATGACCCCAGATCTTAAGAGGCTCTTTCTCAGACTTTTCTTCCTCGCCGCCGATATAAGGGATAACGTTGTCAAGGATCTCAGGGAAGCTTTCAAATGTCTTGCCTGCGCCTGAAATTGCCTGATATGTGCAGGCAAGAGCCTTTGTTACCTTATACTTATCCATAAGAGGAGCAAGAGCAGGAACGTAAGACTGGAGTGAGCAGTTAGACTTAACTGCGATAAATCCTCTCTTTGTGCCAAGTCTTTTTCTCTGTGAAGCGATTATCTCGATATGCTCAGGGTTTACCTCAGGAATGACCATTGGAACATCAGGAGTATGTCTGTGTGCGGAGTTGTTTGATACAACAGGGCATTCAGCCTTTGCATACTTTTCTTCAAGGGCTCTTATCTCGTCTTTCTTCATATCAACTGCGCAGAATACGAAATCTACCATTGAAGCGATCTTCTCAACGTCCTCCTCGGCGTTCAGAACTGTAAGCTCACCGATAGCTTCCGGCAGAGGCTCTGAAAGCTTCCACTTGCCTGCAACTGCGTCCTTGAGCTTTTTGCCTGCTGAACGTGGTGAAGCGGCAACGCATACTACATTGAACCATGGGTGTTTGTCAAGAAGCAGAGAAAATCTCTGACCTACCATTCCTGTTGCACCGATGATACCGACATTGTACTTTTTCATATTAAAACTCCTTTTCCTGTGCCATGGTAACAATTTTCTTTGGCGTTATACACTAAAATCACGCACTGTTCAAATGTTATTTTGCACAAAACATAAAAAATAAACAAATAATAAAAAAACTGGTTGAAAACCAGTTCATCATACAATATAATAAGAATGTTGACATAAAAATTTATGCCGATAGCACTCCACCATTTGTAATGATGACAACTGATAGTCTATTAAACTAACAGTCAGCAGGAGTGTTCCCGATACTCCGCTTCGGCAGTTTTACCTTTCTCATTTACCATAGGCGTTGGGACGCTGTTGTGTGGGGTCACACGAAAAATGATACTCATTTCAACTGCACCTCTATCTGTTCTGTTTAATGATAACAAATATTTAGCGTTCTGTCAATACATATAGATAAAAATATTTTAATTTTCTGTAAATTAATAAGTTTATATGAAATTAAATGGCTTTAAAGAATGTTGACAGTTGTTGGAATAAGGACTTTGAGAATGGTGAGAGTGGGACGTAGAGGACGCCGTTCCCTACATTATTATAGTTATTATATTTTAAATAAATAGGAGATATTTAAAATGCTTGATATCAACAATATGAAAAGATCAGATTTTTATTATGACCTGCCGCAGGAGCTTATTGCACAGACCCCTGTTGAGCCTAGAAATGCTTCGAGAATGATGAAGATAAACAGGCAGACGGGAGAGGTGGTACACGACCATTTCTATAATCTATGCAATTATCTCAAAAAAGGTGACTTGCTTGTGCTTAACGACTCAAAGGTGCTTCCTGCGAGGATATACGGCGAGCGTGAGGACACAGGCTCGTTCATTGAGTTTTTGCTTGTGGAGCAGAAAGAGAACATGGTCTGGGAGATCCTTTGCAGACCTGGCAAAAAAGCTAAGATAGGCACAAGATTTGTTTTCGGCGGCGGAAAGCTGAAAGCGGAGATAATTGATGTGTTGGAGGACGGAAACCGTATCGCACGATTTGAGTGCGAGGAGAATTTCTTTGCCACACTTGACGAGATAGGTCAGATGCCTTTGCCGCCTTATATTACTGAAAAGCTGAAGGACAAGGACAGATACCAGACGGTTTATGCTCATGAGCTTGGCTCGTCTGCTGCGCCGACTGCCGGTCTGCATTTTACTGAGCAGCAGCTTGAGGACTTAAAGGCAATGGGTGTGAACATCGCGTATGTTACTCTGCACGTTGGTCTTGGCACGTTCAGACCTGTTAAGGAGGACAAGGTCCTTGACCATAAGATGCACAGGGAACATTATGAGCTTAGCCGTCAAACTGCAGACATGATAAACGAAACAAAGAAAAATGGTGGACGTGTTATTGCGGTCGGTACTACTTCATGCAGGACGCTGGAGAGCGTGGCGGCATTCAATGACGGAAAGATCGTTCCATGTGACGGTTACACGGAGATATTTATTTATCCGGGCTTTGAGTTCAAGGTGCTTGACGGACTTGTTACTAATTTTCACCTGCCTGAAAGCACGCTTATAATGCTTGTTTCTGCATTTATGGGATACGAGAATACTATGAACGCTTATAAGATAGCTGTGGAGGAGAAATACAGATTTTTCAGCTTTGGTGATTGTATGCTCATAATATCTGAGTGAGCGGTTAGAAATTAGGTTATTGTTAAATATAATCTTAGTTCAAGCTTTCATCTACGGAGGTTTTTTTCTATATGAATGACATTAAGTCAGGGGAGAAGAAACGACTGTATTTATATGACAATCTGAAATTTCTGCTTATAGTGCTTGTGGTCTTGGGGCATTTGATAGACGACAGCACTGTCAAGCTTTTTGGTGACGGCGGCGGTGAAACAGGTGTACCGCAGGCAAAGGTTTTTAGCGGCGCATTTGTGTTTCTGTATGCTTTTCATATGCCGTTGTTTTTATTCATATCAGGATTGTTCAACAGGGGGCATGATGACGGCAGGAAAGTGCTTGGAAAGACGCTTGGATTTGTTGTTATCGGAATGTTAATGAAATGCCTGAATTATTGGTCGCAGGTGAGATTTCAGACGGATTTTGACAAGGAAAACAGTGATGGCGAGATATTCTTTGACCTTTTAGGCGGCGACGGTGTATATTGGTATATGTTTGCAATGGCGGCGTTTATGGGGCTTTGCTATCTGTTAAGAAACAGCAGACCTTGGGCGGTGCTTACGGCGTCTATGGTGACGGCACTTGCAGCAGGGTATGACCCTAGCGTGGGCGATGAATATGAGCTATCCAGGATAGTGGTGTTTTTCCCGTTTTACTACTGCGGATATGTGCTTGACCCTGAAAAGGTGGCTGATTTTGTGAAGAAGTGGTATGTAAGGGTGCTGTCCTTGGGGGTGATAGGCATTTGGGCTTATTTCTGCTTTGGAAAAACAAAGCTTGTTTATCCGCTGAGAATGCTTCTTACGGGAAGAAACTCTTATTTTTCCATATCTGAAGCAACGGACATGGATTGCACTTTTTTGAGCAGGCTTCTTGTTATGGGTATCTCGGCACTGCTTTGTTTGGCGGTGCTTGGTATTGGGCTTGATGTGAAGATTCCACTGATAACAAAGTGCGGTTCCAGGACGTTGCAGGTGTACTTCTGGCACAGGACTATTGTTTATATGCTCACATACTATGGTTATCAGGCATATCTTGCAAAGGCTTTTCCTGAACGTTGGGAGCTTTATTTGGCACTTACAGCGATACCTATTGTATTGGTGCTTTGCATAAAAATATTTGGTGTACCTCTGGATATGGTGCTTAAAGGAATAAGGGGCAGGAATGATATCATAAAGGAGAACGGAAATGGAAAATAACTTTTTTAAGAGCGTTATTGACGCAGACGATGCACCTGTGGTTATTTGCGACCTTGAGCATACGATAGTATATATGAACCCGACAGCGGTCAAAAGATATGAAAAGCGTGGAGGAGCGGCTCTTGTGGGCAGATCCATAAAGGCTGTCACAACGGGGATTCTAATGACAAGATAGAGCAGGTCATTGCATGGTTCAAAAAGGACAAGGGCAACAACAAGGTGTATACTTTCCGCAACGAAAAGGAAAATAAGGACGTTTACATGATAGCTCTCAGAAATGATGAGGGAGAGCTTATTGGATATTATGAAAAGCATGAGTACAGAACAAGAGAAAGTATGGCTATGTACGATCTTAGAAATGGTGAGAATTAATGGATAAGATCATTGATCTTTCGCTGCCTGAAAAATGCAGGATACTTGCTGTCAGCGATATCCATACCCATTGGCAGCTTTTTGATAGACTGCTGAAAAAGGCAAAATATGACCCGCAAAATGACTATCTTGTGATAGTCGGCGACATACTTGAACATGGCAGTGACAATATAAAGACCCTTGAATATGTCAAGGCTCTTTGCAATAAAAGTGACAAGGCAATATTATTAATGGGCAATAATGACATAATGTGTTCAAGAATGGCTTATCACTATGAGTTCAAGCGGTTTCAGCAGCAGTTTTACCGCAATGAGCATAACACGTTCAGGCAAATGGCTAATACGCTGGGATATGTTGACTGCTGGGAGGGCAACTGGCTTGAGATAAGAGAAAAAGTTGTAGAGAAGTATGGCGAGCTGTTATCTTTTATCAGAGAGCTTCCAACGTGCCTTGAAACAGAGGAATATGTTTTTGTTCATGCAGGGTTTGAAAACCGTCTTGATTGGAGAAATACAGATGATATTTATGCTATAACTGTTCCGTGGTTTTTGCGGAAAGAAAATCCAACAGGAAAGCAGCTTGTATTCGGGCATTATCCCACATACAATTATAAGCGTTCAAATGTGACTAATCTTCCGATAATCGACAGCAAAAAGAAAATGATATGTATTGACGGTGGAATGACTATCAAGAAGGCTTGTCAGATGAATTTGTTTATCATTGATAAGTGCGGCGAGAATTATTCTCATAGAATAATTTGGGATACAGATGTGCCAAAGAAAACTGTCTTAAAGGATTTTTCATTTGACATGAAACCTGTTTATATTGATTGGGAAAAGCAGGATTTAACGATAATTGAGAAAAATGGATATATGACAAAGGTCAGAGATGAGTATTCAGGGGGCGAGGGTCTTATTCCTGACCGTGAAATATATTTTTTTGATGAAAAGCCTCATGTATATCAGTTTTTGTCATCGTTTCCTGCTGTCAGAAAAGGTGAGCGGGTATCGGTCTTTTACGAAGATGAAACAATGTCTTTGGTAATTTCGGAAAATGCCACAGTCGGCTGGCTGCCGTCTGATATAATAGAATGATAAAGGAGAATTTATGTTTACATTACTTAAACAAGAGGGTGCTGCACGCAGGGGGCAGTTTGAAACTGTTCATGGAACTATACAGACGCCTGTATTTATGAACGTGGGAACTTCGGCGGCGATAAAGGGCGGAGTTTCTTCCATTGATTTAAAAAATGAGCTTAAAACTCAAGTGGAGCTTTGCAATACCTATCATTTGCACGTCAGACCGGGCGATGACATTATATACAAAATGGGCGGACTTCACAAGTTCATGAACTGGGACAAGCCTATTCTTACAGACAGCGGTGGATTTCAGGTATTTTCTTTGGCCAAGCTGCGTAAAATCAAAGAGGAGGGCGTGTACTTCAACTCTCATGTTGACGGACGAAGGATTTTTATGGGTCCTGAGGAGAGTATGCAGATACAATCGCACCTTGCGTCTACTATCGCAATGGCGTTTGACGAGTGTGTGGAAAACCCTGCTGAGCATAGCTATTCAAAGGCAAGCTGTGATAGAACGGTAAGGTGGCTTGAGAGATGTATCGCTGAGCAGAAAAGGCTCAACGGACTTGAGGAGACTATAAACAAGCATCAGATGCTGTTCGGTATCAATCAGGGCTGTACTTATGAGGATCTGCGTATCGAGCATATGAAGCGTATAAGAGAAATGGAATACTGTTCGGGCTTTGCTATTGGCGGTCTGGCGGTGGGTGAGCCTACTGAGGTGATGTATAACATTATAGAAAAGGTCGAGCCTTTTATGCCAAAGGATAAGCCGAGATATCTTATGGGCGTTGGCACACCGACAAACATAATCGAGGCTGTTTATAGAGGCGTGGACTTCTTTGATTGCGTAATGCCAAGCAGAAATGCACGTCACGGAACGCTGTTCACATGGAACGGAATTATGCACATCACTAATAAAAGGTATGAAACTGACCCTAGACCTATTGACGAGCATTGCGATTGTCCTGCTTGCCGTAATCACAGCAGGGCATACATTCGTCATCTGTTCAAGTCTGAGGAGCAGTTGGGCGGCAGACTGGCAGTTATGCACAATCTGTATTTCTACAACACGCTCACGGAGAAGATAAGAGAGGCTCTTGACGAGGGCAGATTTGAGCAGTTCAGAAATCAATACAGCTCGCTTCTTGCTTCAAAGTGTGAGGATTAACAAAATATAACGGTATGACGCTGTTTTCGGAAAATGCAAAGATGTTATTTTGTATTTTCCGAGATGGCGTTTTTTTGTTGAGTGAGGGCTATTTTATTTGATGAAAGCATGGGTTTGTTGCTTCGATGGGCGAACGCTGTTCGCCCCTACAGAAAAGGTGTGGTAGCAGGCGTAAAAAGTGTGGGTACAGATAAAAGTATAAGGGAAGTCAAGATTGAATGTAAAGCTGTTTTTATAAATTATACAGGGGGATTATATGAGTATTTTTGAGCTTTTTCTTACTGCGTGTGGACTTTCTATGGACGCTTTTGCGGTATCGGTGACTAATGGGCTTTGTGTCAGAAAGGGGAGAGTCAGGGGAGCATTGATGTGCGGTATCATATTCGGGCTTTTTCAGGGGATAATGCCTGCGATCGGCTATGCGCTGGGCATGAATTTTGCGGAGTACATAGAGAGGTTCGACCACTGGATAGCTTTGATACTGCTTGGGTTCATAGGGTTGAACATGATATGCGGTTCGGGGGACGATGAGATCCAGACAGGGGGCAGGCTCACTTTCGGGACGGTGCTTGTGCAGGGATTTGCCACCTCTGTGGACGCACTGGCTGTGGGCATAAGCTTTGCGGCACTTGGTGTGGGCATAGTCAGGTCGGCAGCGTTTATATGTGTTGTTACGGCGGCCTTATCGTTCTGTGGGTTTATGCTTGGTAACAAATTCAGCGGAAAACTCAAAAGCAAGGCAAGGATAGTTGGGGGAGTTATTTTAATATGTATAGGGCTTAAAATATTCGCTGAACAGACTATATTTGTTTAAAACAATTTGCTTATTCACGCAAATATGTATCACATAGATATCTTTGTGAATTTTAATTTAACAATTACAGGTGTGTATGTTCATAAACAAGCCACAATATCAGTGTATAATAAATCTCGTGATTTTTAGACAAGTGTATAAATTTGCGATTGATGTACAAACTTATGATAAGTGTACAAACTTGCGATAAGTGTAAAAATTAGTGCATGGTGACCGACAAGTTTATGGAAAGTCGGAGGGAGGAAAGGCTTTTTATATAGCTGATTTTATGAAAAAGCTATTTATTTTTGATCTGGACGGAACGCTTGTAAATTCTATTTATGATCTTGGGGACGCCATGAACGCGGTACTTGAGAGATATGGGTTTCCTGTGTTTGATTATGATACCTACAAGCATTTAGTGGGAAATGGTACTTTGAAGCTTGTTGAGCGGGCTTTGCCTGAGAAGCTGAGAAGCGAGGAGAACATCAAAAAGTATCATGCTGAGTTCTCTGAGGAATACAACAAGAGATGTGTGAACAAGACCAAGCCTTATGAGCATATCTGCGAGGTGCTTGACACGCTTCGCAATGAGGGCATTATGACGGCGGTGGCTTCAAACAAGCCTGACGGCTTTGTGAACTACATTGTAAAGAATATTTTCGGTGAGAAAGATTTTGACCTGATCGAGGGCAAAAAGGACGGTGTTCCGACAAAGCCTGCGCCTGAGATAATATACAATATTCTTGGCACGCTTGGGGTCAAGGCTGAGGAAGCTGTGCTTATCGGCGATTCTGATGTTGACGTTATGACGGCAAAAAATGCGGGTCTTGACTGTATTGGCTGTGAATGGGGCTTCAGGGGCAGAGAAGAACTTGAAAATGCAGGTGCGAAGTATATTGCGGAAGTTCCGCAGGACATAGTGAGCATTTGTCATGAGATAAACAGGATATAATTTAAACGGAGGATTTCATATATGAGTTTTGTAATGGCTGATTTTTACAAGAGGTTTGTTGACGAGGAGCTTGACAGCGAGGGCAGACTTAAAAGCTTTAAGCTTGACCTGCCTGAGAACTTCAACTTCTCATATGACGTTATAGACGAGCTGGCTAAGAACGTGCCTGATAAGGTGGCTATGCAGTGGGTCAACGAGGATGGTGAAGAGCATATCTTCACTTACAAGGATCTTTCTGAAAAGAGCAGTCAGGTGGCTAACATGATGCTGGCACACGGAGTTAAGAAGGGCGATTTTGTTATGGCTGTTCTTAAACGTCATTATGAGTTCTGGTTCCTTGCTTACGGTCTTATGAAGATAGGCGCTATCCTTGTGCCTGCAACTTGTCAGCTCAAGAAAAAAGACTATGTTTATCGCTTTGACGCTGCTTCTATCTCTTATATCGTGGCAACTGCCGAGGACGATGTTCCTAATCAGGTGGACAGAGCTCTTGAGCAGTACAGCGGCATGAAAGAGAAGTTTATCACTCACGGTGCTAAAGAGGGTTGGATAGATTTTCTCAGCGAAATGGACAAGTATCCAAAGACTTTTGAGAGGATCGAAACACACGTTACTGAGTCAATGCTCATGTATTTCAGCTCCGGTACTACCGGTTATCCTAAAATGGTACTGCACAAGTATTCACTGGCTGCGGCACACATTATCACTGCTAAGCACTGGCACCACCTTGACGAGAACTCACTGCACCTTACTGTTTCTGAGACAGGCTGGGCAAAGTGTGCATGGGGCAAGATGTTCGGTCAGTTCATCTGCGGTGCAACAACTTTTGTATATGACTTCGACAGATTTATTCCTGCAAACGTTCTGAAAGTAATTCAGGATTACAAGCTGACTTCTTTCTGCGCACCTCCGACAATGTACAGATTTTTCATCAAGGAGGGTCTTGAAAACTATGATCTTTCTTCACTGAAATATAGCTGTATTGCCGGTGAGGCTCTTAACCCTGAGGTATTCAACAAGTGGTATGAGTACACAGGTCTTAAGCTTATGGAGGGCTTCGGTCAGACAGAGGGCGCTGTGCTTGTGGGCAATCTTTACGGCATGGAGCCTAAGCCGGGTTCAATGGGCAAGCCTACACCGCTTTACAACATCGGTATAGTTGACAACGAGGGCAAGCCTGTTAAGGTAGGCGAGACAGGCGAGATCGTTGTTTACGCTAAGAGAGGCGAGAACCCTGCACTGTTCAAGGAGTATTACAGAAATCCTGAGGCAACGGACAACGCTTGGAGATTTGGTATGTATCACACAGGCGACACTGCTTACATGGACGATGACGGCTACTACTGGTATGTTGGAAGAACGGATGATCTTATCAAGGCTTCGGGTTATCGTATAGGACCTTTCGAGATAGAGAGTATCCTTATGGAACACCCTTCTGTACTGGAGTGCGCTATCACGGCGGCTGACGACGCTATCAGAGGCAAGGTAGTTAAGGCTACTATCGTGCTTGCAAAGGGCTACACTGCTTCTCCTGAGCTTGCTAAGGAGCTTCAGAACTATGTTAAGCAATCAACTGCGCCTTACAAGTATCCTAGAATAGTTGAGTTCGTGGACGAGCTGCCTAAGACTATCAGCGGTAAGATACGCCGTGTTGAGATAAGAGAGAATGACAGCAAGAAGAATAGCTGATTTTAAGACTTAGATATGGTGATATGTGGGACGTCGCATTTCTGTGAAACAGAAATTGCGCTGTTCTCCTACATTTAGGTGGTGTAACAAATTATAGCACAGCTCTTTTTAATGAGGGCTGTGCTTTTTTATTGGGTAAAGATGTGGCATATGGTTTGTTGCTTCGACGGGCGAACAGTGTTCGCCCCTACGGAGTTTTCAGAATATTTTATATTTTTTTGTGGCTATTTCAACTTCCGTGTTGATAAATGTAAACTTTTTCAGAAAATATGTTGTAATATATGGCAATTTGGAATAAGGCTGTAGACAAATGGGGCGATTGGCAAGCTGCACAGCATATAGCTAAGAAATATGATGATGACGGATATCTTCGCAAGAAGGAATAGCATAAACAAAAATAAGCTGCTACAGAAAAAATCTGTGGCAGCTTATTCTATTTAGAATAGTCCTAATTTTAACCTATCAATATCAGCTCCTAATATCTGTTTGTACGAATCCATAAGATTTTGAATCATATTTAATGACGAGCGGTTCGAAGGATCAGTTACATAGTGTATTGTCGGCGAAAATTTATTATAAGAAAAAATGACTTTGGTTTTATAAGCATATTACTTCTTCGTTGTCACACTCTTAACAGCCGACCATTCTCCATAATATTTAGTACCCTTTACAAGCGTATAGGAACGTACCTTAACATAGTATTTCTTATTTGCCGAAAGCTTTGAAATCGTCATTTTGTCGGTCTTGTTGTTTGCAACATCAAGCTTCTTTGCGCCTGTAAACTTAGAGTTTGTGGCGTACTGCACCTCATAACCTGTTGCAGAGCCTTTCTGCGCCCAATCAATAAAGAAAGCCTTTGACTTCGCTGTGAGCTTCTGTATCTTCTGCTTGGCAGGGTTTATCTTGAATGTCTTGCTGACAGTTCCGCCATATTGCCCTTTGCCTGTTATCTTTACTGTGGCTGTTCCTACATTTTTGTTGCTTGAATATGAAACTGTGTAATCTGTGCCGCTTTTAAGCGTCTTGCCGTTGTATTTTACCTTTACGCTCTGCGTGATATTCTTTCCTGTATATGTCTTTGTAGAAATACCTGAGATAGCTGACTTTGTAATGTCATACTTTGCGGCGGTAACATTTTTGCTGTCTGACCATGCTCCATAGTATACCTTTTCGCCAACGTTTGTGTAGGAACGTACACGAACATAATATTTATTTTCTGCTGTCAGACCGCTTATGGTGAGAGTATCAGGCTTGTTTGCGGTAAGCTTTTTAACCGTGCTGTCCTTAAAACCAGCATTTGTGCTATATTCTATCTCATATCCTGTTGCAGAGCCTTTCTGTGCCCAGTCTATGAAAAATCCCTTGAAGCGTGTTTCAAGCTTCTGTATCTGCTGTTTGGCAGGCAGTATATCAAAGCTTGACTTTATCTCGCCGATATATGAACCTGTTCCTGTTATGGTGACTTCAACAGTACCCACCTTTGTGTTTGCAGAATAAGTAACAGTATAGTCAGTACCCTCATCAAGGATGACATTGCCATTTTTGATAACTATATTTTGCGTAACAGGCTTACCTGTGTACTCTTTGTCCTTAATACCTGAAACGGCAAGCTCGTCAATTTTCACCTGATATGTGTCATATGTAATACCATTTTCTTTTGCATACTTTTCAGCGGCGCTATCCTTAGCGCAGGTCATTGAGAAGTTTTTATTAAGTGTAAGTTCTGAGCCGAAAGTATAGCCAAAAGCCTCAGCGCCTATTTTCTTTACACTTACAGGTATGTATACCTTGGAAAGTGAAGTGCAGTTTTCAAAGGCATAATCGCCTATTTCTTCAACACCATTGCCAAACATCACGCTTTCAAGGGCAGTGCAGCCATAAAAGCTTTCATCGTCTATATATTTTACTGTATCAGGAATGACTACGGTTTTAATGGTCTTGTTGTTCTTAAAAGCACCAGTTATGACACCCAAAGGGTGAGAGCTTGTAGGTTTACCCGACCAACCGCTTATGCCTGTAACAGTATAGCCGTTGACCTCAGCAGGGATAACGACATTTTCTTCCTTGCCATTATATTCAACTATATCAGCAGTTTTATCAGCTTTTATGATATACACAAAGTTGCCATATGTTGCATAGTCTATGCTTGCAGACTTTGAGATATCATCGGCATAAGCTGATATTGGCGCAGCCACGCCTGTGAATGTCATTGTTATTGCCGCTAGTCCGGCAAGATAGTTTGTTGTTTTCATATTATTAACTCCTTTTTACAATGTTTTTTCTTTGGTATATTAATTTTTTTCTAAGATAAGTTCACCACCTTTCAATTGACCTCTCTACCCTATATAACAATAAAAAAACAAATTAGTAAGACTATTTTTGTAACTTTGTAGACTTGCATAAATCTATAACAGTTTCTTTGTCGAGATTGCTGGAAATTGACAATATATACCTACCATTATCCCAAATGCACGTTACATCAGTATCAGATTCAAAGAGCAAATATTCCTGACCATCGATCTCAATCTTCGTAAAATCCGTTCGCTCATTATCCATATATATCTTATGATCACCTTTGACATTCTGGTCAAATAAAATTCCTTTTTTGCCATTTGAATAAAAAACTGAAATACTATTATCTGTTTCACCATATTGAGTCTGTTCAAAACCGGCAGGCAACTTTGAAATATAATATTTTTCTTCAATAGAAGTCGGATAACCGTCGTCCGTTCCACTTTCGGTTGTTACAACACTGTGATTCGAAAAGATTTTTATTATAAAATCATATACTGCATTACGAACCGCTTCGACACTTAACGCTGAGGCAGAAAGTACGATCATTGCAACAATAACACACGCAGCTCTTCGGCTCGCCGTACTTATAAGCTTAAAATATGGCCTGCTCTGCCGAATAATAAGCTTCTTCATTTTCTTATTATGCTTGTCACTAAATTCGTGTTCATCATTTAATGAGATTGCTTCCATATCGGCATTATAATCTTCATCAATTACATCTTTTAAAGCTTGTATAAACAATGTGTTTTCGTTCATATTTCTCCCTCCTTTAAAATTATTCTTTTAAGATTATTTTTAGCAGTCCAATATCGCTGCTTGGCTGCTGCATAACTGATACCAAACGAATCTGCAATTTCTTTATAGTCCATTCCCTGGACGCATACAAGATAGAGTATATCTCTATCAGTTTTATTTAATTTTCTTATGCAGCAAACCCATTGATCGTAGGAAAATTCATAGTAATCTTTGTCATTAAAGTATATGTCATCTTCATAGGGCACATTTGAATTGTTATTTTTTTCTTTTGAAAGAATGTTAAATGCTCTGTTCCTAATACTAATAACAACATATTTCTGCTTTTCGTAAGAAGTTAAATTGTTAACTTTTTTGAAATTCTTCGCAACGGAAAAGAAGACCTCCGAGACACATTCCTCTGCAAGGCTTTCGTTTTTTAGTATATTATAAGCAATTATGTATGCTTTACTTTTACATTCTTTATACAGTATCTCAAAAGCTGAGATATCGTCATCGTCATCGATCAATGCCATACACACGCCAAGCATTTTATCACATCCTATATACTTTATAATGTATCAAGTATAACATTATTTATGTATAAATTCAAGGGGGGTGTTTTGTAGAAGTAAAATCTTTTTGATTGTGAAATGTTCGTTAACATCAACACGGAAGTTGAAATAGCCAAATATCATCTATCATTGACGCTGTGAATTTGAATGTAACCGTCAAACCCTCCGCATCTACCCCACCGATGACTAAAGAAGTATAATAAACTTCAAGCAACTCCATAGAGTAAATTACCCAATCTCAAAAAGTCTATAGAGCTGCTTAGACCAAATTAGATGTAGAGATAAAGATAAAGATAATGAAAAGAACGATCACAACGGTAAAGAACGAATTTCGCCTGCCTGAATAGTCAGCCCAGATCCAGGCACAGAAAAGCAGCGGACTTACAGTGCATAAATGGTGTGAAGAAAACGGCGTCAATGTTAATACCGTGTACTTGAATTTTGTTCCGATTATTTCGCTGCTCATTTGTTTTTTATTCCTTGCCTTTAGATTCGTATCTAAAATATGTTATAAAACATTATTGATACTTATTAAGACGCATTTGACTAATCTGGAAAATAAATTCCCATTTCATCTTGGTTAAAATCGTATTGTGATATGCTTTCTTCATCTTCAGTTGTACTGTCAAATACTCGAATAGATGATATTTTATCTGTCTGTTTATTATCAAAATGCAGACAAATAAAAGCATCGAAACGCCTTAGTTGAATGCAAATAGTATCATTGACCTCCCATGCGGCTAACAAATTAGAATATGAAGGAGTATATCGTTCTATAAATTTATCCATATTCTTCACAGCTTCCGGATTCTCCAGAAACTCATTGGAAAATATAGTTTCAAGCTCTTCTCGGTCTTTATTATGCATCGCCCCGAAAAATGTGTTTAAAATATCAGACTCGGTTTCACATCCGGGGTAATATATTCCGGCAAGCAGATCTCCGCCGCCTGCTCCTCTCTGATCTTCCTCACATTCTTCAAAAATCAAGCTGTATACGCCTTGGGCAGACGGATCAGTTTCCTGCTGTACCCACTCAGTCCATGTTAATGAATAGCATTTTTCAGTAGTCTTAATTACACAGATCGACCATACACATTTTGCCTGCAAATCAGAAAAAGATTCTGATGACTGATTTTCATAAACTATCTCTAAATTGTCACCCTCAAATATATTAAATATGTATTTGATACCTTCATCAATATCAGGCTGTAATTTCAAAGTCTGCTCTGAAAAAACGCTTTTAAAAAGTTCAGCATCGTTGGTCTCCAAGGCTTGTATCAGAACATCCGAAGTATTTTTCGTTGAGGTTTGATCGATAATTAATTTATCATCATTTTCTATTGAACTTTGGCTATCGTTTAATATAGTACAGCCTGTAGAACTCGCCACCAGTAAAAAAAGCAAAACGGATAGTATAAGTTTTTTCATAATTAATCACTTCCATTAATCCGGCAAATAAATTCCCGCATTTTTTTCCGATAAATTATAATCACCGATAGTCTTTTCATCGTCTATCTCGACAAATTTTAGAAAAGATATTTTATCCGTTTGTTCCTTGTCAAGTCTAAAACAAAAACATATCGGAGTATCATTTTTCATGGACGTAATATAAACGGTAATATTTCCATCATCAATTTCCGTCCAGCCTTCGTGAAGTTCTCGCATTGGCTGACAGTAATCAAAAAAGCGATCTATTTCATCGTCCGTTACGCCTGAAGCCAGCATATTGTCAGAAAGCAGCTCACGAAATCTCTCTATGCGATCGTCATGATTTTTTTGCTGATAAATGTTTTTCCAAAGAGTAAACGCCATATCACTTTCCTCGGAATTAGCAGGATACACTACCCCTGCAACAAAAAGATCTTCACCTCCCTGATCCAGTCCGGCATCCGGCCAAATCTGGAGTTTCATGCTGTAGACTCCTTCTTTTTCCTTATCTTTTTCATTTATCGTCCACGCATTCCAAGTAAGCTTATAGTAGTTTTCTGTTGTTTTAAAAACGCATACCGGAGAAACAATACATCTTTCACCACCGCTCGAATATTTATTTGAGCTTGAATTATTCTGCGTAACTTCAACAAATTCGCCTTCATATATGCTGAGCATATATCCGATCCCTTCATCCAGATCCGGACAAAGATCTTTGGCACGAACAGAAAACAGATTTTTGATTGCGTCCGCATCGTTATTTTCCAAAGCCTTTATTACTGTTTCTGAAACACTCACATTCTCCGTCTGATCAATAACGAGATCACCTTCATAATGGCTGTTCAATTTTTCTACAACAGAACAGGACATTAGGCTTAACATCAATATTACGGACATTGTGCAGCAAAGCAAGTTTTTAAATTTTAACATAATATTCTCCTTACCAAGTCAGAGTTACAATGTATGAACCCGAATCTTTTTCTGGAATATCCCATTCGACTTCTCCTGCATTAAATTCTCTGAAAGAATCTAACATTATATCTTTGTTTTCTCCAAAGCTCGAAAAATCTATAGTAGTTACGGCTTGGAGATCCTCAGCTTTAACATTCTGAACCAACGGATCAAATCCCGTTATCCACCATTGTAATTCATCGGGTTCATGTTTATACAGCTGCTCATCATCACTGAAGATTCCATCCCCATTAGAATCATGATATAATTCAAGAGTCATATCAACAGAATATTCTCTGTTAACTTCGGCATAAAGATATGAGTATTCACCATTTTCCATAATATAATTTCCATACTCATCAATTCCTCCATCTTTCACCTGATAAATACCTGTTTCAGCGCCTGCTCCAAGGTTCATATAGTCACCCTTCCATGACCATATTATAAATTCTTCTCCTTCATCTTTGGATTTATCACCGTCAAGATCTTCCCAAAAAATCTGAGATTGATGAACATCTACGGTTATTTCACCGCCCGAAGCTTTGTTAACCGCAGCTCGGAAAACATCGTCATAGCCTGTGGTATAATGTGCATATTGCTGCAAACAATCAGGTCTCATATGATAGATACCATCATCATCCATATCTGCACCCAACGTCAAGGAGAAAAATCCTGTTGTCATATCTGCAACAACATTCAATCCAGGAATATATGAAGACAAAATCGGATGCTTTCTCACAAATACTGCAGCGATTGTTCCTAACTCCGCAATTTTCTTTATCAGCCAGGCACCACCTATCTGATAAAATATTCCAACTGCAAAGGTTACGAAATTCCTGAATCCTTCACTATGAATTAATTTGCCTATAAAATTAAAAAAGTCAAAATCTATAATTTTATTTCATAAATCTTTACACCATTCACAAGCTGAATCAATCCACTCTTTAGCTTTTTCCAACCAGCTCTTTTCGCATTCCGGTTTTAAGTATTCATACTTATCGTAAAAATCGTCTTTGCTCTTATTAATAACATCAGCGACATCGCCGTCAATACGCACAACATATTCCTATTATTTTATTGCCAAATGTTCTATTTTTTATTAATATAAATTATTTTATCAGGATCAACATTTTTCAAAAGATATTCTGACATTATTTCAAATCCGTCCATAAGAGTTTCAACAGCAAAATGCTCAGAGTTCACATAAATTAAAATTTTTTCATTAACCCCTAATCTAGTATCATTAATTATCCATTTTATCTTTGTTATTTCTGAAACATCCACACTATATTTGAATCCCAAAATCTTCCTAACGGTTATTTTGCTGCCACTTACTACAATTTTTAATTTTCTTATCCACAATACTGAAATAGCTATTGGAATAAAAACGAATAATATTGTTGAAATATACATAGGGAAATGCGGAGGATTACCAAAAATCGTATACATTACGTTTAAAACAATGAAAAAAGCAGTTATAAAAACTTCACCTTTATAAATCTCTGACGGTATCTTCACAGTAAATTTCGATTTTGATTTCATTGATCAGACCTCCTTCATTTCTTATTAATTTTGTGACAACTCTCTCCATTCGTCATACCATTCCTTAATCCCATCAAAAAAGCACTTGCTATATTTTCCAATGCACCTCCAGAAAGTCCTGAAATTACACCATTTCTAATTGTTTTATAATGAAATTTTTTAATACTTCCCTGTTTTAATTTTGTTATTACCATTTTAAATGAAGCATCATAGCTATTTATGCCTGAAAGTCTTTTGAACACCGGAATTTTTTTCGAAAGAGTTTTTGAAAGCTTTCCAGTAATTTTACTTAAAGCAACACTAAAAAAAGCCGCTGTTCCTGTGCTTAAACCAGTATCAAATAATATTTCAAAAGTCGATCGTTTTTGTCCCCCAGTGATATTTTCAAGATTTTCGCCAAAAAACGTTGATATTGCCGCCTCTGCTGAACAAGCAGCAATTGGATTAGTAAGCAATAATAAAACACCGCCAGCAAAACCACCTATCGCTGATCCAATATATAATTGCCAGTTACCATCCCAATCGCCTGTTATCGCACATGAAATAATATCACTAATTAATTGACCTGAAATGCCTACGATTGCTCCAACTACACCAACAGCAATTACTGGAATTGCCGTTCCAAATGTTGAAATACTCAATATAACAATACCGACAACAATGACAATAGTCACAAACACACTAACTATTGACTGCCAATTTTCCTTGCACCACTCACAAGCACTATCCCATTTCTCTTCCAACCAGCTTTTTTCAATATCCGGTTTTAAGTATTCGTACTTATCATAAAAATCATTCTTGCTTTAATTGATAGCATCGGCCGCATTTTGGTCAATAGCCACAACATCGGAAATGTATTCACTAATATTTTCTTTCAATGACTCAAGTGATTTAATTTTGTCCTCTTGGGTCTGCGTTGATGATTTTATTGAGCTGATAACATCATCAACGTCGTATATGCTTTCATCTATGGAAAGCACTTTTGATTTCAGTGATTTCAAATCAGCATTATCATTAATAAATAAAGGGTGATAATATTTTACGGCATATTCAGGAGCAATTTTTATTATTGACATAATTTTATTTTCAATTGTTTTGCAGTAATCATTTCCTAATTTATAGTATATAGCATTGACAAGGTGCAAAACCATTTTCAATAGTGCCATATGTTTTCTAAGTTCAATTATCTGTTTGCTTCTTATGTGTTTAGTGGTTCGCATCTTCTCATAGTTTAAACCTCAATACAATATTTCAAATAATAAATATTCCATCTCATCTCACCTTAATTGTTTTTTTCCAAAAATTCATCTGATACGCTCTAATTATATGGAAATGATAAATGAGAAACTTGTTTTACTCTACATCCTAATGCCGTTAGAGTGCGGAGTAATATCAACACATTTTCTTTGTAATCCTTGCTACATTCAAACCAATAATCTGCCCCTTGGTCCACAGAAGCAAAATAGGCTATTAATATTCCTTCTTTAATATATTTTTGAGGCTGACTAATGATAGATGTTGCTAAAAAATCCGTCCAATTAACCTTATTATCAAAATAATATATCATTGACTCGCACGCACAATCAAAATGATTTATATTTATTTTCGCATCGCTTAATCTCAAAAAAATATTAAATGGGTCATTAATGATTTCTGATTTTTCTAAGATTACCTTTGTATCAACTATTTGAGAAAGATATTCTTCCGGCAATCTGTAACCATGAAAAAATATCTTTTTTCCTTTAGAAAAATCATATAAAAACTCGTTTAATACCTTGGCAGCAGAAATATTTTCATTAATGTCCGAAGTCCAAAAAACAATTGAATCTTTATCTATTCTATATTTTACAAATACTTCATTATTGTATCTCATAATGACTAATCCTCACTAAGAAAATAATTTGATATGACACGAGATATACTCGAATCAATTATTGGAGATAAAGGAACATGAGCTTTACTTCCAAACAAAGAAGGAAAATAATAATGTAAATATCTTGACACGTCAAATTCAATTCTAAATGACTTAGAATTATAACTTGAAAAATTTATTGAAATACCCTTAGGATTTGTTGTCGTATAAGATGTTATTTTACCATAATTAGCATTAGAAGTTTTGCCAATTCTAAATAACTCTTTTGCTTTTGAAAGCCAGGAAGAATTTTTTAATAGTGAACCAAAGGCTTTAGAAAAGCCATAGCTAGCCCCTGCAAATGCAGCTCCAAATGCACCAGAAAAAGTAGCATTGAAAAATACCTCGCCTAACGAAATATCTTCACCTTTAATTAATATATCTCCTAAATCGCTAATTAGCGAGGAACCCAAGCCAGATGCTGCACCAATAAGCATAGTTTTGCCAAGTCCTAAAGCGGCTTTTCCTCCGGCAGACAACCCAAATTTCATTTCTCCTGAAATAATTCCTGCAATAGCTCCTGAAAACGCTCCGTTTTCAAAGCCATCCAAAACGAACCTCCTGTAACAGCAGAAATAATACCGCCGAAAAGACCTCCTATGCCTGTGCCGAACAATGCGCCTAATGCCATAGCACCCAATATACCACCGACACCGGTGGTTACTAAAATCACAGCCGCAATAACTATTACTATTGTTATAGCAGCTTTCCAATGCTCTTTACACCACTCGCCGACTTTTTTGCAGCCGTCTTTGAATTTCTACCAACGGCTTTTTTCACATTCGGGCTTCATGTAGTAGTACTCGTCGTAAAAATCGTCTTTGCTCTCAATAATAGTCAGAGTTTATACAGTTGTATTTTACTACAACTCCTAATAGTATCTAAAAGCTGTGAGACTTTTTCTTGGTTGCTTGGCATTTTTATTCCTCCGTAAGTAACTAGTTAAAGATTTATCAATGGCATCATTATTTCCCAATATACTTCCATATCAGATATTTCAAGATTTTCCACCACATCTTTTCCATTTAGGAATAGCGGTACTTTGTAACCTGCGCACTTGTTATGCGGTAAAATATAATTGTTATTTGCCTTACGCCACTTTTCATAATACTCTGAAGCTAAGCATACCAAATGATTAGTGGGAATTTCTTTATTGTGAAAGTCATAAAAGTTAAAATCAGTATCAAAGGCTTCACCTGTTCCTGGCTCAAACATCAGTACTGTATCCGTCTCATTATAAATTGCAAAACTCCGTCCTAGCCAATCATAGCCAAAAACCATTATTTTTCCCATTGCTGGCGGAAATGTTTTACCTATTATTTCATTCCATTTTTCTCTATCTTCTAGATTATGGATTCTGTATAGCCCATTTAAGAATGATTTACCATTATAAACCTCTAAAAACTCTCTTTCGCTTTTAATATCCAATTTTTCATTATTCTTAATGAATTCGTTAAAATTTTCGTACATGAATTAACACTCCTCAATAATTTATTGTCGATTGACCATTGTAAATTTCCTTATTATTGTACCGTAATCAAAATCTTTAATCAAATAGCCTATTTGTTTGCCAAGACTCCTATTTACACTTTTATCCAAAGGCTTTCCATTAACTTTTACATCAGGATTTCCGCCAAGTTGTAAATCTATTGTGTGATCAATATCTTTGCCAGCTGGTATCGAATCTTTTCCAAATGCCTTCTTATATTCTACAGACGGAGAATCATTTCTTTCAACCTTAGTTTTTACAGTATCAGCATCCGATAAAGCTTTACATTTTGCATCGGCTTCTGCTCGTTGCTCTGGTGTCCAATCCTCTTTATATGATAGCTCAGCATCATATGTACCGTCATCATTTTTTATCAACTTGCAATTTGCATTATGAACCCAAACTCCATTTTCGCCAACATGATAAGTATGGAAATCTTCTATCTGAAAATTATACACCTTTACTGGTTTATCTGTCAACTCAACATCAAAATTTTCAACTAAAAGAACATTTCCGTTTACATCAAGAAGTTCATCACCAACTATTAGTTCAGAAATTAATCTCCAATTAAGATCTATTAATCGCCAATGCCAAACTTTTCTCTATATTCCATGTTTGTAGCAAACAACTCGTCAAATGGAACTATTGATTTTGACGCAGTTTCAATGTTAACTTCTTCGGACCAAAGAAACGGATATATCAAAATGGATTTATCAAATTCCACATTCTTTGCAGATTCTCTCCAATTTGTCCACCTCATTGAACTATAAAATTCATCTATATTCCCCTGAGCGAGCCAGGCAATAAATTCAGAGTATCTTAACTCAAGATCTTCCCAATCCAAAGTATCAGGAGCAAAATACCACACATCGCCTATGCCCTCATCAAATTTGCCTGAATTGATTGCAAATATACCGCCCACAACATCAGTGGCAACGATAAGCATTTGTTTGACCCTCTCAGGTGTACCGTTTTTAGACAGCAAATTTATTTTAGATATGCCTACCCTATCAGATGTATCACCGCCATAAAGTCTTATCCAATCATCAAATACAACTCCTGATGTGTTCAGCATGACAGCACCCATAGCAGACGCAGAAGTTACTCTAAGCATATCACATATTTTAGCACTGTCTGACCCAGCACCATTAAATATCGTTACCTCTGTCTGTGACGTTTCAAACATTTCCTTGATCTCTAACCACAATTTATTATTTTCCTGCATTTTCATTAACCTCCATTAATCAACAATTATTATTTCAAATGTACCCCATCGGGGAGACCCCTTAGTTTATGCCCAATAAAAGAACCTGAACCTCTATTATCGGATCTTTTGATTGCACGAACATGAGCCCCTTTGCCTCCTTCTTTACACATTGCAAAAGGATACTCATCCAAATCCTTACCTGAAACTTTGCTAATTCCCTTTAGTGACGCTTTTATATTAGATTTTGCTCCACTTCTATTTATTGTAAGTTCCCTCGGCTGACCATTTTTTATTGCATCCTCAATGTGTTTTGCAGACTCTGGATACTTTTCTCTTGATAATGTAATTTTGTAATCTGCGTTATGTACAAGTATTCTAAACTCACCAACATGATAAGTATGAAAATCTTCTACCTGAAAATTCTACACCGTTGGAAACTTTGAGTTATCTGCGTAACTAATATCTAATCACTGTTACATAATTCCCACATATCCATGCTTTGATAAAGCCTTGATTTTTTACATAAAACGGGTGGTCGGATGGTCAACAGTTGTAACGATTTCTTCACCGTTCACAATAAGGTGTCATTTAGATGATAGACCTTCGATACAAATCATATACCTCAGTATCATTGCTTTCCAACAAGTCTTCAAAAGCGTCTACACCATTTTCGTTTAAATAATCCAGTTCATTGTCCGAGATAGGTATTGCAAACAGCCAGTTTACTATATGACCGTCAATAAGATGGCCTTGCAAATCCTCCCAGTATGACGGGATAGTGTAATAAATATGCCTCATTTCTAAGTTTTTATAATAATCATCAATAACATTCATGTTCACCATCCCAGGAGTGTACGAATAATGATCCTTGATAATATTGAACGCACAGGACGCTAATATATTAGGAAAACTTGTGAACTCACTCGTGCACATACCTATAAATTCCACCCTGATTTCTCTTCCTTGTCTATCCACAATTTCTATTGGATACTCTGACAAACCAATAGTTGAATATGTTGTAAGACCAACATCTGGCCTATTTTCACCAATGTATATATCGATCTTATGACTTTCGGTTTCATCAGAATATGAAATAACCTTCGGTGTTAGTCTTACGGCCTCGTGAATGATTTTAAAAATCTCTTTTTTGTTTTGCATATTTTCCATATTGCACCTCCAAAAATTTATGTTGTTATATACATACTTTAACTACCAATTCAAGCTTATGACAAATAATCTAAAATCATGGTCCTAAATATTGATCTGTCATATCTTCACAAGAATGACTTCTATTTGAACTTGGAAGTTCTGGGCGATAGTGGGACGAATCATTGTGTTCATCTAAAAACTGTTTTCTATCTATACCACGTTCCTGTGCACTTGCTCGATGTTTTCTAAACTCATAACCAGGTTTATGCCCCATATTCCAAGGCTCATTGGGGTTAATTGGTTTTCCTGTTTTAGGATCACGAACAATTTCATCAGGAGAATTCGCCTTTGCTTCTTCCCATGTTTTATCCCTAACGCCTTTACGATAACCTGATGGACGTTTATATGCATCCCCTGCATTATGTACAAGTATGCGAAAGCCACCAACATAATAAGTATGAAAATCTTCAACTTGAAAATTGTATACAACAGTAGGCTTTTTGTCAACTCAATATTACTTTTTTTCAATTGACAAATGACTGCCATGTGTATCGAGAAGCTTATCACTAAGTGTCAATTCACCTGCATTGACAAAGCCACGATCATTCACATAAAACGGGTGATTTTCAGTTGTTATAATTTCTTCGCCGTTGATCACTAAATGAATAAGCTTAGAATCTTCTCATATATAGATTCAAAACGCAAGTTAGAAAATAGATAAGTGTATACTCTTTTTCCTGTTAAAGTTGTGTCTTCAATCCTAAAGTAATTACCATCTGTATCATATACTAATTGTTTTCCCGTTTTAGGATTATTATATATCTCCTTGCCGCTAAAAGCTGTGAAACTTTTTCTTGGTTGCTTGGCAATTTTACACCTCCGTAAGTATATTAATTAAAGATTTATCAAAGGCATTAATATTTCCCAATATACCTCCATATCGCATATATCAAGGTTATCCAGTTCGTCTTTACCACCTAAAAACAGAGGCACTTTATAACTAACACAATCCTTATAGGCCAGAGGTTTGTAGTCATTTGCTTTATACCAATATTCAAACAAGTCCGACACAAGACACTCAATAGGATTTTGGGAAATGAGTTCATCATGGAATTTTATTATATCGGCATCGGTATCATAAACATCACCTGTGCCAGGTTCAAAAAGTATCACCATATTCGTTTTCTTTTCCAAAGCAAATATACGACCCATCCAATCATAACTTAAAACTGAAAAAGTATCTTTATATTTAGGAAAACAGTCACCAACAATATCATTCCACTCATCAATATCATTTTTTTCAAAGAATCTGTACATTCCGTTTAAATAACTTTTACCAGAGACAGCATTGATAAAGTCTTTAATTGAACGGCAACTCTTGTTTTCACCAACAAATTCAAAAAAATTTTTAAACATTCCCTTTTATCGCCTCATCACATTCTGAACATCGATTGATTATTTGCCATATTTCTCTTTAATTTCTTCATACCAACTCATAAATTCCGACACAGGTGATATTCCACTCTTGGTATAGTTATCATAACGGTAGGATGCATCGAATTTATGAGTAGCAACATCAAACTCCAACTTATATTCATTAGGACCTTTGCATTGATACATATCGCACAATTCAACCAGTTTGTCAATATCTTTTATTCCGATCGATAAAAACTCGTCAGAGGCCTCATCATCGGCAAAATTCCCAGCAGGTATAACATTCTTTCCTTTAACAAAAATAGCATTGAACATTTTCTGCGATGTATCTTGATAAATATAAATATATATTTTATCAACACTTCCGTTGGTATATTCCATACATAACGAAACAAATTCTGACTGTAAATCAGTGAATGCGTCTTCAAAACCTTTGATCATAATTTTCTCCTTTATTGTGTAAAGTGTCTTATAAATTTTAAATCATCAATTTTATAACTTACAACAAAAACAGATGGTCGTGATGAACCATTTTCGTATGTAAGCTTAATGTCTCATCAGTAACTTTTTTACCACTCTTTAATGCCTTCGACAACTCTCTTTCCATACTTCGATAATTATCTGTGATTTTTTATTGCCCTATTTAAATCACTTCTCTGCGAAAGGAGGTTATCTAAGTCTGGAAAACCTCCAAATTGATCTGCAAACAAATGACCTGCATCGTCACCAGAAAGCTTGCCTGGTGTATTTGATTTATGATTTAGCCTTCCATTATGCGTTTTTAACTTTAATTTATCAGCATGAGCAGAACTAACATTCCCATTAGAGTCAGTTTTGTATGTATATCCATTTTCACCTGTCGTATATTTCTGCTTTGGTTTTAATGTTCCATCTTCATTCATATATGAAGGACAGTTTTTATTATGCACCCAAACCGTACAATCACCAACAAAGTATGTATGATAATCCTCAACTTTGAAGTTATAAACGTCAACAGGCTCGTCAAGTTCTTCAACCTGATGCTTCTTGACAAACAAGTCCTCGCCGTTTACGCTAATAAGTTTATCTCCTACTAGAAGATTTCCAGCCTCAATCAAGTCTCTGCCTTGAATATAGAACGGATGATTATCCGTTGTGACAATTTCTTCACCATTAATCGTGAGATGTACAAGCTTATCAACCTGACGGATGTATGTTTCAAGAACAGTTTTCGGAGAAGTTTCCATTGTTTCAGGGTCTGTTGAAATGACTTTATCTCCTGACTTTATCTTTTCTATGGCAACCATTCCAGCAACCGCCATGACAAGCGTTACTGCCACAAAACATGACGGCTTAACTCCTGCACTGTTAGCTGCCTTGTTAAATCCGCTGTTCATTCCACCGGTGAAAACAGCTACACTTGCTATAGTCGTCTGAGCTATATTGTATATAGAACTCTCATGCAAAGCCGCATTAAAGTCACTCAGTGTCAATCGTCTTCAAATATGATACTATTTTAATATTCAAAGCAGATAATTTTTGATTTGACACATTAATATATTTCTTACAATTTTCCGTTATTTCATAACGAAAGTGAATATTAATTACAAAATTATCAAATTGCTTATCTGGATAAATATCTGCATATTGCTTACTCTCAATATACCACAAATATGTATTGAGCTTATCTTGTAATATAACAATATGATCAAATTCAAACTTACCCTCAAAATGCAAATGATCATATATTTCCATAATTAAGGCTTTATTATCATCATCAAATGCTATTCCATCAATAACATTTACATCTGTAACAGCCATATATTTCACTTCCTGTTTTAAATTTGGTTAAATGAAATTTTATTTACCTCTAATCGTATTGATTGGTGTACCTTCAGGAATTACATCTCCAGTTTTAAAAAACACCACCACCTTCTCCAGTAACTACAAAATCTTTATTTAAAGCTCCTGTATCAAATCCATTAGCCTTTTGATTAGATGTGTATGTTGCAGTTTGACTCGCTTTATACTCTTCAATAAAAAGATTTCCATCTGAATCTAAAGCAATACCATCGAGGTAATTTCCACCATTTCTCATGGCATTTCCATTCGAATCCATTGGCTTTACTGAAACTTGTGTTTCTGCTTCAGGGTAAGCTTCTTTCAAATTAGAAAATTGTTCTTTCTCAAACTTCTTCCCATTTTCTTGATTTTTGGTAACGGTTTCAGCCTTTTTCCCTGAATAATCCTTGCTAGCATTATGCACCAACACACCCAATGTACAAACATGATAAGTATGGAAATCCTCTACCTGAAAATTATACACCGTAACAGGTTCGTCTGTCAACTCGACATTAAAATTTTCAACTAAAAGAATGTTTCCGTTTACATCAAGAAGTTCATCACCAACTATTAGTTCTCCTGCTTTGATAAAGCCTTGATTTTTTACATAGAACGGGTGGTCAACAGTTGTAACGATTTCTTCACCGTTCACAGTAATATGAACGAGAGTAGTCACCTCTCTTATGTATGTTTCAAGGACGGTCTTTTCACCAGTTTCCATTGTTTCAGGGTCTGTTGAAATGACTTTATCTCCTGACTTTATCTTTTCTATGGCAACCATTCCAGCAACCGCCATGACAAGCGTTCTCGCCACAAAACATGACGGTTTAACTCCTGCAATGTTAGCTGCCTTGTTAAATCCGCTGTTCATTCCGCCGGTGAAAACAGCTACACTTGCTATAGTCGTCTGAGTTATATTGTATATAGAACTCTCATGCAAAGCCGCATTAAAGTCACTAAACCAGTTATCACCAAACAATATCTTTGAACCTAATGCGAGAGTATCAAAGCCTCCCATTATAAATGTGATAGCTCCACTGATTTGCGTTCAATAATAAAGCTTAAGTTCATGAATAAAACTAGATTTACTCATCATCTTCTAATAATGCTTCTCTGTCCATTTCTTCCTCAACTTGCTCTTCTGTCTGCTTGTATGATACAAGTAAATTATTCAGATATTCTTCACTTGTTAGCTTTCCCTCTACATAGATATAGCTATTTATTCCTTCTTTGGACAAATCTTTTTTAACGTGTAAAAGTGTCTTTATTCCGTTCGCACGTATAATATCACACTTATACACATAATCGTTGTTTGAAACAATTTGTTTGATTTGTGAAATGGGTAATTCTTGATATTTACGTATAATTTTAGCCATAGTAGCTGTGAATACTGAACTCTCCAGTTTTAAGCCTACAGTTCTCATAGTAATCTCCTTAAAAATCAATTATTGTTTAATGGGTTCTCCTGGCAAACTATTACGGAAATTGCCACCAAGCCAGCCATTAAAATGTTCATTAAAAGTGGCAGTATATATTATCTCTCCCTTATCAGCTAAGTGAGGATATTTGGATACGCTACAAGAATGGTGTCCTTGTATAGTTTTTCCACTATGCTTTGGACGTTTACCTTTAAGAATATCAGCCTTTTGTTTATGTGACCAGTCCGAGTACCATTTTGACCATTTTGAAGCCGGACTCGTTCCTATTCCCAAAACTTATTTACACCATTTCGACGTTTAGTAGCCATCTTTTCATTCCAACGTAATGTTTTATATTCATCTTTAGTTATTGTTCTATCTCTAACCTTAGATTCTAACCTTGACTTTTCTTTGGCACTAATCTGCTTATATTTAGAGGAATGTTCCCGAGTGTCCAAGCCCTTAGTACGCTCAGCCATTATTTCATTAGGCGACTGATTATAATCAGCATTATGCACCAACACATAAAAACAACCAACATGATAAGTATGGAAATCCTCCACCTGAAAATTATAAACCTTAACAGGTTCTTCTGTCAACTCGACAGAATGATTTTCAATTTGTTTTCACAGCAGATACTACAAAATTTTCTATGCCGACTTTTCTATAGAAAAAAGCATTACTTTGCAGAATCTGAATAGTTTCTTAATTGTTCAATAGTCTTGACATACAACCACTTTATTTCCACATTTTGAACATTTAAAAACAAATGCAGCAGTTTCATATCCTAAATCTGCCCAAAGTGCTTCGTAACTTTCAACATTATTCTTTAGTTCATCAATCAAAAGTTCTTTTAGTAAAGACAATCCATCACCGTTTGTAGAATTTTTGATAAAATCTTCCCTTTCCCACTCACCTATATATGTCATATAATCATCACAGCAAACAGGCCAATCGTTATTTTGAATCCAAGGTACAGGTGGACAAAAACTCAATTCAGTTACTTTTTCATTTTGTTTTTTTACAACTCTGTCTGCTATATAGCTAGGAATATCTACACTTACTTTTCGTTTATCAAAGCAATTGAGACATATAGATACAAGATTGTCATCTCTGTCAAAAAAAGATCCTTCAAGACAATGTTCAGAACTTCCACAAAACTGACATGGTGTTTCTGTGAAGTATCCATTCTTTAAGACATCACGAAAATACTTATAATTATTCATTTATTTCCACCTTCCCGAATCCCACTCATTTTTCCAATAATTTTTCTTTTGCTGACGCCATTGAGCACGATTAATTTTACTTTCTTCATTATAGTGAGGGTGATTTTTTTATAATTACCACTTAGTCGATGATCAGTTTGAGTTTTTCCATAAAATGGTCATTTGGATTTTGATTATCATGATGTATTTCAATTTATAACTAGGTGAATTAGTTTGGAATCTTCTCTTATGTATGTTTCAAGAACTGTTTTCTCGGCAGTTTCAAAGGTTTCGTGGTTTGTAGAGATAACTTTATCTCCTGCTTTGATATTTTCAATAGCAACCATTCCGGCAACCGCCATGACAAGCGTTCCTGCCACAAAATATGACGGTTTAACTCCTGCACTGTTAGCTGCCTTGTTAAATCCGCTGTTCATTCCGCCGGTAAAAACAGCTACACTTGCTATAGTCGTCTGAGCTACATTGTATATAGAACTCTCATGCAAAGCCGCATTAAAGTCACTAAACCAGTTGTCACCAAACAATATCTTTGAACCTAATGCGAGAGTATCAAAGCCTCCCATTACAAATGTGATAGCTCCACTTGCTTTGGCGACCGTTCCAACCGTTTTAGCAAAGCTACACGATTTACCCAACCATTTTCCATTGGCAAGCAAACTAACCGCCTTGGCATTACCTAAAAATTCACCTGCCGCTCCAAGTCCGCCAAATACGCCACCGAAAATAGCTCCGGTCACCACGCCGTCCTTAAAGCCCTCCCAGAATGAACCTCCTGACGCCCAACTTGATAGTCCACCTATCAATCCGCCACTTAATGCACCTTTAAGAGCTCCCATCAAAATTCCTGAACCAAGCCAATTTAATCCGGGCACGAAACAAAGAACAATGCCAGTAATAACAACTACGACTGCAAGAATCTCTTTCCAATGCTCCTGGCACCACTCGCCGACCTTTTTGCAGCCGTCTTTGAACTTCTCCCAACCGCTTTTTTCGCATTCTGGTGTCAGGTATTCGTATTTATTATAGAAATCGTCTTTACTTTTATTTATCGCCTCTGCGGCGTCGCCGTCAATGCGTACAACGTCAGATATAAAATCATTTATATCCTGTTTTAGATTTTCCAGAGTTTCAATCTTATCTTCCTGCATTTTCGTTGATGATTTTATCGAACTGATAACATCATCGACGTCGCATATGCTTTCATCTATGGAAAGCACCTTTGATTTCAGCGATTTCAAGTCTGATTTATAGCTTTTGACCGATGTTTTTGCTTTATTTATCAAACTTGACATCTGGTTTATCTTGCCTGAATATAAAGTAATCGTCGCCATATATACTATTCCTCTTCGTACATCTTGCGTCTGTAATACTCCATATCATATGACGCATTCCGTCGTACATTTCGCCAATCCGAGGCTGCCGAGCAAGCCGTATCTATCCCTGAATTTATATCTTGTAATTCTGATTCTGCACGGTTTATATTTTCTTCTAACTCGGAAATTTTATTATTTACCGTATTTTTCTTGTTCCTGAGATTTGAGAAAATATTGTTTAAAGTATTCTGACTTTTCATTGATTCTGAACTGTAAACGCTACTCAAACTCTTGTTGGCAACTGAACTTGAACTTGCCATTTTGCCGAAATTTTCAGAAGCTGAATCGATTTTATTATTGATCGATTTTATATCATCTTGAAGTATGGAGTCTTTTTTTAAAGCTGCATTTAGCTCTGACAACACTTTTTGATGTCTTTTTAAATCTGATTTGAGCTGATTGATATATATAATTTTTCTTTGTCTCTGAGACCTCAGCTCATTTGCTCTGTTTTCATAGTTATTAACTTCAGAACAAGCGTCATAATATCTACTTCCAGATTCATAGTAGTAATCTTCATAATCCATAGGTATTAACACTCCAATCACGAATATTTGCTGAGTTTTAATTTCCCAATGACCAACATTAGAGATTCCGTAAACATAACAATAGGAATAGTTTTTTCTACGGGCTGAAAAATCACTGATACTGCTAGCCATATGAAAAATTCTATTGATAAGATCAAATAGGCTCTTTTTTTAAATACGCTAATTTCATCTCTGTCTAAAGGCTTGTTTTTATCTTCGACAGGGGCAAAAGCAAAGCATACTACCATTCCGACCAATAATAAGATAATATATATTATTGACAAATCAACATAACCAATAAATAATAACATTGCCATGATAATCACTATGGAAATAAAATAGCACCTCCACGGGGTGCTAGCGTGGTATCCTCCGGCATAGCTTCTCAGTGGTATATAAAAAACTAAGAAAGCTATGCTTTCAAACACCTTGCCCACAATAACGCCGATAACTATAGTGCTGATAAGGTTAAGTAAAACCGTTATCCCCATATTGAATCCGTATTCATACAAATCGAAATCGCTTTCTGATATAATACCTTTTTCACATAGACGTTGCGTTATTTTGCAGGCAGTTTTCTTAAACATTAGAACTTACGCAGTTTCTTAGAATCAGCAGGCAATTCAGGCTGGTGAGTGATGAACATGCATGTAGAATTCACGTTTGATACAGTAACCAAAAGTGCCAATGCTGCAAACACCTTACCCATTCTTGTGCTGAGTTTCATTAAATTTCTTTTCATATGATTTTATTCCTTTCATAACAAGTTATGACTTGATTATACATAATATAAGAATACAAAACCGTAAATGTCAAAAAGAACGTCTTTTTTGTAAAAAAAAGGCGCTGTAAAAAAACGCGCAATAAAAAAGACTGCAACCACCCTTAAAAGGGTAGGAAAGCAGTCTTTTTTGTGGTAT
>OOIF01000382.1_pt1 | contig 51784 bp, 33 predicted proteins | sample 1691961 | NCBI WGS metagenome assembly OOIF01 (sample SAMN06348146, study PRJEB24527) | human gut metagenome | biome: human gut; feature: ankylosing spondylitis patient; material: feces | host: Homo sapiens | place: China | collected 2015-10 | reverse complement strand
AGGAACCATTCTCCGATATTATTACTCTTTTTCCGCATTTTTTAATATAGTTCGTAATGCTTTGGTTTTAAAAAGTTAAAAATCAGGTATCTATATTCCTTCCAGTTCGTTCAGTATCCGTTCGGTATCCTCGGACGAGGGCCGGAGCATGTCGGCGTTCACGATCTTCCCCTCCTTGTCGAGCAGGATGAAGTGCGGAATGCCTTCGATGTTGTAGTCGCTCTGAAACCGGCTGCCGGAACCCAGCAGCAACTGCACGCCCGCCAGCTGGCCCGACGCGGCCATCTTCTCCCAGGCGGCCTTGTCCTTATCGACCGAAAGCCCCAGGAAAGCGATGTTCCGACCCTCGAACTTCTTCACCAGTTCGCGGAAATGCGGCAGTTCGGCCTTGCAGGGGGCACACCATGTCGCCCACATGTCGATATAGAGGTATTTGCCCCTGAAATCGGCGAGCGTATAGCTCTTTCCCGCCAGGTCCGTCGCCGTGAAATCGGGCGAAGGGCGCCCTGGCGCCGTCAGGTCGTGGCTTTCGAACTCCTCCTTGTATTCGCGCAGCATCTGCGGGTCGGTGATGTAGGCATTCGCTATGTTCTGCAATTCGGCCGTATTGCGCACGCCGTTGTTCTGCATGTATTCGATCGCCAGCAGCCGCAGCATGGTCTGCTTCACCTTCTCGTCGGTGAAATTGTCGGCGACGTAACGCATCGTCGCCACCGTGCGGGTGTAGGGATCGCCGAATTCGCGGCCCTGCCCTTCGAGCACCAGCGGGATCGCGAAATGGATGAAATCGCGGTAGACGTCCACGTCGGCCAAGTCCTCGCGCTCCACAACCATCTTCCCCACGGCGTCGTAAACCTCCCTGCCGGGACGGTAATCGGGATCGCCGCCCATCAGCTGGTGCCCCATCGGATACATCACCATCGTCTGCGCGTAGAGATAGCGGAGGCGCGCCTCCTCGACCTTCGCGAAATCGGGGCACGTCTGCTCCAGCTTACGGGCCTTCATCAGATGCACGGCATCGTCCGCCAGCCGGTTGATTTCGGCGTAGAACTCCTCCCAGGGCAGGTCATAGGCGTTGAACTCGGGCAGAGTCATGGTTTGCAGGTACTCGTTGGCCTCGACGTTGCGGCCTTCGACCCGGAAGCCATCCTTGAACTTGCGGCCATCGAAGCGCAGCGTCACCTCCTCGCCCCGGCCGATGAACGCCATCTTCGCAGTCTGCCCGTAAATCACGCGCGGATAGATGTTTCCCAGTCCGGTAATCACCAGCCGGCCCTTGCCGTGCTTGTCGAGCGGGATGGTGAAAGATGTCGAACGGTCGATCAGCAGCCCCACGTTGGAGACGGTCATGTTTTCCACCTCGACGTTCACCACGATGTCGTCGGGATTTTTCGACGTGCAGGCGCAGAGAGCCGCCCCCAGCACGAACAATAAGATTTTCTTCATATTCCTGTTTCGGTTAATCATTTTCCGTAAATTTCCTCCAGCACGCCGTCCAGCCATCCGCCGCGGGCGTTGAGCCGGCAGATGCGGCCTTCGCCGTCGACGAGGATAGATGTCGGCACGGCCGAGGTTTCATACGTCGTGAAACTCGTGCGGCCCGTGTCGAGCAGCTGGGGCCACGGCATCTTTTCCTCGCCGAGCGCCTGTTTCCAGTTTCCGGCGTCGCTGTCTATCGACACGTAAAGCACGTCGAAACCGTTCCGGTGGTATCTGTCGTAAGCCCTCCGGACGAACGGAATCTCACCCCGGCAAGGCATGCACCACGAAGCCCAGATTTCGACCAGCGTGTAATGTCCCGGACGGATGAAATCCGACACCCGGCGCACGACGCCCTCCGCATCCGGCAGTTCGAGGTCGGGCAGCGGCTGTCCCTCCACGATCCGCTTGTCGCGGATGCACGCCGCGGCGTAACGCCCGGCTGCCGACTCCCTCGCCTGCGGGGCGAGCGCATCCATCAGCGACTCCATCTGCGCCCGATCCAGCCGCGACTGGCGGTCGCAAAGTTCCTGCACGATGGCGAGGCTGACCGCCGAAGCGGGATGCTCCCGCACATAAGCGATCTTGAAATCCCGGATGAGGCCGGCCTTTTCATCGACCCGTCGGGCCAGTTCGATCCCTTTGGCCTCGTCCCCGCCGTTGTAGAAAGCCTCCACATAGTCGCGGAATGCACGGTTGCGCTCCTCCGCCAGCGGTTCGAGGGCCGCGCGGTAAGCCTGCCACTCGGTCTGGGTGGCGCCGCCCGCGAGCGTGAAGACGGGATCGCTTTTCGAAGCGTCGCACACGGCATTCACGGCCGTGCTGTCCAGAAATACCGGAAAGGTCACCGTCAGGTTCCTGTCCGACCGGTTTTCGGGATCGAGATAAACGGCCACACGGCAGTTGCGGGGCGCATCCAGCACGCCCTGCAAACGGAATTTCCCGTTCGCCACCGTCGTGCTGTCGATGGCCTCGGCCTGCCCGGCGTCGGTCGTGAACAACACCACGGGCTTGCCCTCCCAGGCTTCGGGAACCTCCCCGGTAAGGGTGTAGCCTCCGTGCGGAGCGCACCCCGTCGCGAAAAGCGCCGCCAGAGCGGCATAAATCCAGTTTTTCATAATCAGTTCGGTTTATCGTTGTTTCGGTTATTTCAGCATTTCACGGTAAGCCACGTCGACGATCCGCCCCAGCCCGGTGTGGACCTCGGGCGCCACGCCCCGGAAATTTCCGTCGGAATTGAAGCCCTCGTAAATCCGCAGCGTGCCCGTGTCGTCCTTCACGCTGCCCACCACCAGGTCGTACGTGCGGGTGAGGTTGGCGCTCTGCCGGTAGATATTGAATTTCAGGCAGGTGACGGTCTCCCCGACGAGCGTGAACTGCGTCGTCGCCGTCAGGGGCTTTTCCGAGAGATCCACGCGGTAAACCGTCCCGCCCACGGCATAATACATGTAGTTTTTCAACGAGCTGAATGCGAAATGCTCCGCCCGCGCGATGTTCGTACACCCCGAGAGGTCGCCGTAATAGGCCCTGCTCAAGGCCTGCGTGCAATCGCCGACGGTGACGACGCTCCATAATTCGCCCAGCTGCGTCCCGTAGAGGCAATACCGGTCCCCGTCCTTCAATACGGTGTAGACGACACCCATATTCGTGCTGTTCGGGTCGTATTTCGTATTCTCCATCCAGACGAAATCCAGCCCTTGGGGGAATTCGGCGAAGGCGTCTCCGGTGACCCTTCCGCCGTTGTCCATCTCTCCGAGCAGTTTCACCAGGTCGTTCATCTCCTGCAAAGGGGCGTATCCGCCCACGTCGGGAGACCGCAGGTTGGGCGCATAACCGACGAACCGCTTCGCGTCGAGGTCGTACATCATCACGACGGGAACCACAATGTTCTGCGTCACGATGTTGGACCCGATCACCGGCGCTGCGTTCAGCGGCGTGTCGCCGATCGGCCCGAACAGACCGACCGACACCAGACATTCGGCATAATAGGTTTTCGAATCGCTCACCATCATCTTGGACCCCGAGGCGTCGTTGATCACCCACGGGCGCGGATCGTCCGAATTGCCCATCTCGTAGATCAGCCGGTACTCTTCCTTCCACTCGAAGCCGTTGCGGCCCAGACGCGTGGCGCCGTCGTCGGTCAGCAGGTAGTAGGGCGAATCGGCGTCGGCGAACCGCGACCACTGGATGCGCCGCGGCCCCTTCATTTCGGGCATGCCGTTATCCTTGAGCAGGTCGGTGTAGGTCTCGCCCGTCACCGCGGAGACCATATCGAGGCGCGCCCGGTCGTCGTCGCCGTCGGCGCACAACACCATCCACCCCTCGGAGGTGGCCTCGCTCACCTGCAATTCGCTGCTCGTCTGCCAGTAGACGCCGCTGGCATCCTCCGTCACCTTGAAGAAGAGCGTATAGGCGCCCGCCGGAAGCGCCACCTCGTAATCCAGATTGCGCGACGTGCCGATCACCGTCACCGTCTCATCGGCGCTCCGGGCGAGCGTCCGCCACTCGAACGAATAGCGGTCGTCCGGGAAATCGTTGCCGCCCAGGTCGGGCGTCAGTTGCAGCCGGGCATGGGTCAGTACCGAGATATTCGCCTCGATGCCCGTGATGTCGGGTTCCGTGAGGTCGCGGTAGTCGTAGTTGCCCAGATCGTTGGCGCACGCCGCGCACAGAAACAGGGCCGATATGCAGAAAAATCGTTTCATCGTCATACTCCTTCCATATTAGAATTGCAGGGGGTTGCCGTTCTCGTCGAAAGCCCGTTCGTCATAAGGCTCTCCCCCGGCTTTCAACTTCTCCTGATCCCTGACATAATTGATCATCCGGCTCTCGATGTAGAGCCATTTGGCATCGGTGATCTTCCCGACCTCGTTGAAATCGGCCCTCGGAATCTCCATCACGTCGCAGATAAGTTCGAATTTCTGCTGCGAGAAAGGCCCCACGAACAGACTGCGCCAACCTGCGGGCGGCGCCGTGAACTGGTCCGAGAAGTTGATTTTGAAGGTCACCGCCGACACCGTGTCGCCACCCGACTGAACCTGGCTGGTGAACGGAATGATGAAGTTCTCGTTCGCCCGCAGTTCGAGCAGCAGGTTTTTGGTCTTCTCCTTCAGAATGTCGGTGCGTTTGAGGGTGACCACGTAGTCGAACGAGACGCTGCCTGCTGGAAGCACGGCTTCGCCGCCGAGCGTGTAGTCCGTTCCCTCCTCGGCGTCCTGCGAAGTGACCCGGACATCGACCGCCCGGGGCTGCGCCGCGGCGCGTCCCACCAGTTGCAGCCGGACGGGCACTTCCAGCACGTCGGCGTCCTCGTAGATGAACGTGTATGCGGCGCTGTCGACGACGGTCCTGTCCGTCAGCTGGTTGTAGAAGTAAATGCCTTCGATCGCGCCGAAATTATCCGGCAGGCTCTCTTTGCAGCCCGCCAGGCAAAGCCCCAGCAAGAGGGCTGCCGAATGGATGATATGCTTCTTTTTCATGTCGTCAGGGGGTTATTCGCGGTTTTCGGTCTCCGAATCGGGCAGCGGCACAACGAAAAGGTTCGTGCTCGGTTCGGGGTTCCGGGAGTCGGTATAGGACCAGATCACCTTCGAGAAGAGGCGTTTGTAGAGGTAGAACAGCTGACCTTCGCCGTACAGTTCGCGGATGTACTCGTACTTGAGCAGTTCGGGCGTCAGGGCCTCGAGCGAGGTGCTGATGCCGCGATTGCGGCGCAGGGTGTTCACATAGGAGGTTCCGTTGGCCAGCACGTCCGACTGGCTCTCGGCGGCGATCAGGTACATTTCGCCCAGCCGCAGCATCGGGATCATCGTGTTCTGGATCTTTCCGGTCTGCGCCATGTCGGTATATTTGTAGAAATAGCGGTTCTCGCCGGACGTGCTCCAGTTCACGCGGTTGCGGTAGTCGTCCTGATAACCGCCCGTCTCGGCCCCTCCTCCGAAGATCGCCTTCGAGATCAGGTCGCTCTCCATCCTGAAGGTGAAAGTCGTCCGCGCAGGGTTGAAATAATTCAGAAACAGCTGGCTGCGCTTGGCGTGCGACAGCGCGAAGACCACCTCCGACGAGAAAATCCGGTCGGGGTCCTCGGGATTGCCCACCACGAGGCTGCGGTCCACGAACGGGAAGATTCCGTTGTTCGAGGCGCGGATCACCTCCACGGCATACGTCAGGGCGTCCTGTTTCTGCCCGGCATAGAGGTTCACCCGCGCCAGCAGGGCCGAAACGGCGTAATAGTTGAGCCGCAGGGCGCGGTAACGCAGGAAATTGGAACCGTTGCCCGCGCTGCTCATCAGCGTCCCTTCGGTGATCACGGGATCGTTGAGCAGGGCCGCGCGCGCCGCCATGAGGTCCTGGAGAACCTTGTAGACGACCTGGCTGGCCGGCAGCAGGGCTTCGGGCGTCAGCGTCTCGTCCGCGTAATAGGGAATGGACGTCCCGTCGGGATTGAGCGAATAGACCGGTCCGAAAAGCCGCAGCATGTCGAAATGCAGCATCGCGCGCAAGGCCAGCGCCTCGCCCCGGATGATGTCGTAATTGTGTCCCGTGAAGAGCGCCTGCCTGCCCTGGATGTTTTTCAGCAGTTTGTTGCAGTTCAGAATCAGTGCGTACGCCTTGTTCCAGGTCCCGTTCAGGCGGCCGCGCCAGTAATCGGTGTTGTAGTCGTAGTCCTTGAGGTCCAGATAGTCGCCCCACACCGAGGAGATGTCGCCGATCTCGTAGGCGCCGCCGAGAATCTCGATCATCTCGACGGAGAGCGTGCTGCCGTACAGTTCGTCGCTGTTGAGTTCGATATAGATGCCGTTCAGCAGTTTCTGGAAACCCTCTTCCGATTCGAGCAGCTCTTCTTCCGAGATCTGGTCGTAGGGCTTCACGTCCAACCAGCCGCTGCACCCCGGGCACAACGCCGAGGCGAGCAGGATCAATGTAAGTATTTTGTTTTTCATAATGCGCTTTGTATTGAGGTTGTCACGATCAGAAGGTCGCCGCCACGGAGAACGAGATCGTCCGTGCGAACGGGTAGTCGATGCCGCGCTCGTTCTTGACCGAGGAGATGCGGAACGCATCGTTCATGTTGGCCTGCACGCTCAGGGCCGAAAGTCCCAGCTTGCGGACGAACGACTGCGTGAATTCATACCCGATGCTGAACGATTCGCCCGAGATGTAGTTCTCGTCCATCACGAAACGCGAGGACTTGTCGGTTTTCTGCGTCAGCGAGATGCCTTTGAAATAGGCCTCTGTGTTGTTCGGCGACCAGCGGTCGTAGAGCGCCCGCTTGTCCTGGTTGTTGAACACGTCGGCCGTGCCGATGTTCTCGACCTTCTGGAACAGCGCGGAGTTGAAAATCTGCGCGCCCAGCGAATAGCGGAAATAACACCCCACTGACAGGCCCTTGTAGTAGAACGTCGTGCCGATCACGCCTTCCAGCTTGGGTTCCGTGTCGCCCAGCACCACTTCGTCGTTCACGTCGTAGCTGAACGAGTACGTGCCGTCTTTCTTGATGAACAGCTCCTTGCCCGTCGCGGGGTCGATTCCTGCCGAGCGCACGCCCCAGATCGCCGTGGGACTGCCGCCGTCGTAGTAGCGGGTCATCCCCGAGAGCGAGGCCCGGCCCTCGTTGTTGAGCGAACTGAACGCATTGCCGATCTTGGCGTACTTCGCCTTGGCGTGCGTGCCGTTCAGGCTGATGTTCCAGTTGATGCGGTCGTGCGGCCGGTAGACCGGCGACACCTTGAGCGTCAGTTCGACACCGTTGGTCTTCTGCTGCCCGGCGTTCATCGTCACCGACGTGATGCCCATCGAACCGGGCGTGGTGATGATCGCCAGCAGGGGATCGGTGATCTTGACGTAGTAGTCGAACGTGACGTTGACCCGGTTGCCCCACACGGTCACGTCGGTTCCCACGTTGTAGTTGACCGTCTCCTGCCAGGCGAGGTCGGGATTTCCCAGCTGGTTCAGGATCACGCCCGTGCCGAAGATGTTGGTCATCCAGCCGTTGAAGGCGTAGGTCGAGAAGGCCTGGTAGGCGGCGAAATTCTGGTTGCCGGGATTACCCACCGAGGCGCGCAGCTTGAGCAGCTGGAAAAACTTGCTGTCGCGAAGGAACCGCTCGTTCTGAATGTTCCAGCCCACGCCCACCGACCACGTGTTGCGGAAACGGTTGTTCGTGCCGAACATCGACGCGCCGTCGCTGCGGTAGTTGAAGTCCAGCAGGTAGCGGTTGTCGTAGGAGTAGCCACCGTTCAGGTAGAAGCTCGCGGCGCGCGTCTGACTCTCGGAGTAGGTCGACTTGCCGCCCTCGGGATAGCCGTTCGCGAACGACGGAGCGCCGAACTGGTCGTCGGTGAAGCCGTTGGCCTTGTATCCGTTGGCCGTCCTTTTCGTGGCGTTGAAGTTGAATCCCGCCACGGCGTTGAGCATGTGCTTCTCGGCCAGCACGCGGCCGTAGGTCGCCGTAAGGTCGCCCTCGTAGTTGGTGCGCTTGGTCGTCGAGTGGGTGTAAAGACCCTTTTCGGTCTCCTCCAGATCGTCGAAATCCGTATGCAGGGGCGACAGGCGCGTGTCGGTCGTTCCCGTGGCGTGCGTGATTCCGAACTTGCCGCGCACCCGCAGGTCCTTCGCCACGAACCACTCGATGATAAAGTTGTTCGTAAATCCGAACTGGTCGCCCTTGTCGTAGTTGTTCAGGTGGGCGTTCCACAGCGGGTTGCTGATGGCCTCGGTTTCGAGCAGCTCGGGGTCCTGGTAATAATAGAGGTAGCGGTCGATCCGCCCCTCGTCGTTGTACTTCTTGAAATAGGGGTTGGCCTGCGCATACTCCGAGAAGGGGACCGCGGGATCGTTGGTTTTCTGATAATCGAGCGTGAGTTTGTTGCTGAACTGGAATTTCCCGGTCCGGTAGATCAGGTCGATGTTGCCGCCGATGGTCTGACGGTCGGAACCCTTCATCACGCCCTGCACCTCGCCGTAGCTCAGGCCGATGCCGTAGCGGATCTTCTCCTCGCCGCCCTCGGCGTAGATGTTGTGCCTGTGGGTGAATCCCGTGCGCAGCGGTTCGTTCAGCCAGTAGGTGTCGATGCCCCGGGCGATGCCTTTCAGCCGCTCGTTGCGCAGGTCGTCCAGCCGCAGCTGGTTGGCCATGCTCTGATTGGTGTCCTGATACACTCCGGCGAGGGTCTCGAACTGGAGTTTCTCGCTCGAATTCATCAGATTATAGTCTGTCAGGTCGGCCATCGTGACGCTGAAATCGCCCTTGTAGGAGAGTTGCAGACGGCCCTGCTCGGGCGCCTTGGTCTCGATCACGACCACGCCGTTCGAGGCCTTCGAGCCGTAGATGGCCGTCGAAGCCGCATCCTTGAGCAGGGTCACCGACGCCACGCGGTTCATATTCAGGTTCATCACCGTCTCCAGCGTCGTTTCGAATCCGTCGAGGATGAACAGCGGCTGGTTGGGATCGGTGCCGTACTCCTCCTTCAGGCCGATCACGCTGCTCTTGCCGCGGATTTCGAAATCGGGCATGCGGTTGGGGTCGGAACCGAACTGGACGCTCTCGGAGATCTTGAACGAGGGGTCCAGCGTGCGGAGGCTCTGCAAGACGCTCTGCGTACCCACAGCCTTGAGCTCCTTGGACTTGAACGTGGTCGCCGAGCCCGTGAAACTCTCCTTCTTGCGCTGGTAGACGCCCGTCACCACCACGTCGGCCACTTCCACGGAGGTCGGCGTCAGCGAAATTTTCCGAAAATCCGCGAGGTTCTGCCCGTTGTAACGCTTCACATGGATTTCATAGCCGATGAACGAGAACATGATGTTGTAAATGCCGGCGGGAATTTTCAACACGTAGCGTCCGTCGGCGTCCGAGGAAGTTCCGATGGTCGATCCCTCGACGACGACCGTCACGCCCGCCATCGGGGCCTTGTTCGACCCGTCGGTGATCCGTCCTGCGATCTCCACGAACGCCGGCTCCTCGGGAGCCGGCTGCGCGGGGCGCGGCACGACCACGATCGTGCGGTCCTTGATCCGGTAGGAGAACTCCGTTCCCGAAAAGACGTGATCCAGCACGGTTTTCAGCTCCGTACCTTCGAACGAAGCCGTGATCCGCTTGTCGCTTTTCAGCACCACGTTGGAGTTATAGAAGAATTCGTACCCGGAGGCCGCGCTCACCTTCTTCAGCGCCTCGGCCAGCGACACGTTTTCCAGCACGACCGACACCCGCTGGGCCGACGAAGTTTTCGGCAGCGCGATGCACAGCAGCAGCGCCAGCAGCATCAGGGTTCTCCCCCGCCACCGGCTCTGCGGAATTGATTGGCAAAATTTCATAGACAACGATTCTTTCATTATTTAAGTTTCCGTTAAGCGAAGCGGCCCCGTCAGCTGAGCCGCATCACGCCGTCCTCCACCTTACAGATTACGTCCGACGTTTCCGACAGCAGGTTGAGGATGTACTCGACGCCCCTGTCCTGGCGGATTTTCCCGGAGAAGGTATACTCCCCGAGCCGGGCGGCCACCTCCACCCGGATGCCGTATATGCGCCCCAGACGCTCGGCCAGAGCAGGCAGGCTTTCGTTCTCGAACCACAGCCAGCCCTCTTTCCACGCGCCGTACACCGACGCGTCCACGGCGCTGACCGCGACGGTCCCTGCCGCCAGGTCGCGGCTCACCTGCTGGTTAGGCTCCAGCACCACCTCTTCCGCACCGGCCGACGCGGCGTAACCGATCCTGCCCGTTACGAGCGTCGTCACGTGCCGGCCGTTCCCGGCATAGGCGTTGACATTGAAACTCGTCCCCAGCACGCGGATGCACTCGCCGTCGCCCAGCTCCACGCAGAACGGACAGCACGTGTCCCGCTTGATCTCGAAAAAGGCTTCGCCCTCGATCCGCACGCGGCGTTCGGAGGCGTTTTCGAAGGTCGCCGGATATTCGAGCTTCGATCCGGCGTTGAGCCACACCTCCGAGCCGTCGTCCAGCACCAGGCGGAACTGACGTCCGTTGGGCACTTCGACTTTCAGTTTGCGCTCGGTGGCCAGGGGACGCTGCTCGCCGGTCTCGGTGCGCAGGGCCACTTCGCCCTCGGAACGCCGTTCGAGACGGGCCGCATTCTCCAGCACCAGCCGCATTCCGTCGTCGGCCGTCATCACCACCTGGGGCCGCTCCACCGTCACACCCATCTGCTGCAACTGCGCGAAGGCGTCCGGCTCGGGCAGCACCCCGGGCTGACGAACCACCAGAACCACGGCGGCAACGATCGCAGCCGCACTTCCGGCCAGGGCCGCGCGCGACATCCAGCGTCGCCGCACACGGCGGCGAATGCGTCTTTTCACGTCGTCGAAATCCCTGCCGTCCGCATCGGGACGATCGTCCGGCATCTCCAGCCCGGCCCAGATGCCGTTCAGCAACTCTTCGTCGTCCTCACCGAGATTCCGATGCGGAAAATTGGATCTTTCCATAATACAGGATAACTATTCTTTACCCCATAAATACGGTGGACCCGAAAACTACGTACTGTTTTTTTACTTTTTTTTGATTTCTCCGCGCAATTTCTTCACTACTTTGTACAAAATAGTCTCCACCGTTCGCACGGAGATGGAGAGTTCGGTGGCTATCGCTGCGTTCTTCTTGTTTTCCCAATAGCTCATCAGCAGCACTTTGCGGCTCTGTTCAGGAAGCCGTGAAATAGCAGGGGCCAATTCGGGGGGGGGAACCTCTTTCTCCTGGTCCCATCCGCCGTGCAGTTCGGCGGCGGCGCTGATTTCGCGGCGGCGGCGGGCCTCGTCGTACTTGAGCAGGCGCAGGGAGTTGTTGTGCACGGCGCGCAGCAGGTAGTTGCGCAGCGGTTTTGCGGCGTCGAGCCGCTTCCGGTTGAGCCACACGGCGGTAAAAACGTCCTGCACGACCTCGTAAGCGGCCTGCTCGTTCTGGAGAATGGTCGTGGCATAGTGTCGCAAAGGCGCGCAGAAAGCCGTATAGACCTCCTTGAAGGTCTCCTCGTCACCGGTTTTCAATGCCTCTACGATCCGACGGTTATCGGATATGTCGAAAGTGTATGCCATGTAATTAACCTAACCCTATTTTGCAAAAATAGTCATTCCGGCCAAATAGACAATAGAAAAGCGCCATTTTTCTCATTTCGCGCCCATTTTCCACCGGGGAGAAGAAGGCTCCGGCGGAAAATTCCGTGCCGTCCCTTCCTCCGGCCGCCCCCGGATTGCACCCGAATTGCGCCCGCTCCGCCGCCGATCCACCGCCGGAGCGCAGCCGCGACGGTCGCGTATCGCAAACGGCGGTCCGCCGCGACGCATTGTTTGCATTTTCGGGCTAATTTTCCTATATTTGTCTACCTGTTATATGCCGCGTTCCGACGGAACGGTCATTCCCGGTTCACCGGATGTCCGGAAAGTCGGCGTGCGGCCGTAAATGTCATTCACAGCCCATGTCCACATTCAGCAGCGACCGCATCGCCAATATTATTGTTCCGGATTTGCAAAAACGGTTCCGACGCGGTTATATCGACTATTTCAACCGGGAAGACAAAACCTACCGGCCGGTGGAGGAGGTCCAGATCCGGTCAATCGTCCCCCTGGAGCAATTCGAGGAGCTGATGAAGCTGCTCGACGACATCGTGCTGTTCAGCGCGGCGACGCCGGAGCTGGCGACCAAATTCCAGGGGCTGTGGAACCGGCTCGATCTCCCGGACAAGGACGACAAGGACCGGATCGAGTGTACGCGCATGGGGCTTATCTCGCTCGAATCCTACATCAAAGTCTTCATCTACCTGCTGTGCGGCAACGGCGACCTGCTGCGGCAGATCGAAGCCGAAAAACACGGCCTCGGATACATCCTCAACGAACTCGGCGTCCCGTCTCCCGACGGGAAACGCGGTCTGTTCAACAGTCGGTATAAAGGTCTTTTCGACACGCTGCGCCGCTACCGGAACGGAATCACGCACTCCCCGAGCGACACCGACACGGAAGAAAGCGACATCCTGATGCCCCGGGGCAATCTGAACGATGCTTATGACGGGTTGTTCCTGCTGACGCTGACCGGACTGCTGCTGCTGCTCCACCACCATGCCGGCTATTACAGGCGGTATCTCGACGAACACCGACCCGAGCTTCCCCCGGAGAAAGCCGCAGCGGCATCTCCGGCCGACGATTTCGACCTCGAACAGTTCAAGGACCGTTACCTCGAGGAGCTGCTCGGCGAACAGAACCGCGAACTGAAACAGAAGGTGGGCTTCATCGGCCGGATCGACAACCAGCAGACGCTGAACCTGCTGCCTCTGAAACTCCAGCGCCGGCAGGATGCCGGGGAGGGGCTGTCCGACCCGGACTACGGCGGCCGGCCGCACGAAAGCGGCGACTTTACGGACGGCGAACAGGGCGGCATGGCGATGGACGACCTGATAGACGCCGGAGACCGCATCAGCCTGATTCTGGGCAACCCGGGCGCAGGCAAGACCACGGTGTTGATCCGCCTGATCCGCCAGTATGCGGACCTGTGGCACAACGGCGACCGTTCGATCCTGCCCCTGCGTATCAATCTCAACGCGGTCACCGAAGGCCAAACGATGGACGACGCCCTGCGGACGGCCTTCAACGCGGGTTTCGGAATCACGACGACCGAGGACCGGAAGCGCATGGTGTTCGCCCATGCCGAGCAGCTGCTCGCAGAGGGCCGCATCGCGCTCTTCATCGACGGGCTGAACGAACTGAAGGTCTCCCGCCCCGAACTCTTCATCGCCTCGCTCGGATCGTTCATCGCCAAATACGACAAGTGCCGCTTCCACATCACGGGACGCATTCACGAATTTGCAGCCTGCCGCGAGGCTTTCCGGCGGATCGAGGGGTGCGGGGTTTACCACCTCTGCGAGATTTCGCTCGACCAGATTCTGCTCTACCTCCGCCAGCTGGGACTCCCGGAGGAGCGGATCGACGAATTCCGGCTGCAAATAATCCGGGCCGGAATCGAGGAGCTGCTGGGCACGCCGCTCAACTTTATGATGATCGCCGCCCTGTTGCTCGGCAGCACGGAATACAAGATTCCGGCGGTCGGCAACCGGGGCGAACTGCTGGAGATGTTCATGCGGTCGTCGCTGAGCGTCCGGAGCCGGGAGAAGCTGGTGGACGAAGCGGTCAATTTCAACGCCTTCGACCTGCTGCAACAGATGGCCTGGCGGATCGCGGCCGAAGGGCAACGGGTCCTGCGCGAGGATTTCGTCATCGAGATCGCCCGCGACCCGCGCTACAAGGGGGCCGACCGGGTGGAGAAGCTCGTCGACAGCCTGATCGGACTGCACATCGTCGAACAAAGCGTCGACCACAAAGGGAGCTGGCTCACGTTTTTCGTAGACACCTACCTCGAATATTTCTTCGCCCGGCGTCTGGCGCTCGACTTCTGCGAACGGCACGCGCCGCTGCCCGGGCAGCTGGATGTAACCAACGAGCGCAATTTCGAAATCCTGAAACTCACGCTGGAGCTGATTTGCAGCGGATGGGTCCGCAAGGAGGGGTGCATCGCCGACGGCCGCGATTTCGTCAAGGCCCTCTACGACCTGGGGCGCAATCCCGCACAGCCGGCCGCGACAACCACCGCCGACGGCGTGCTGCAAACCGAAGGCCTGCCCTCAAAACCGGCCGTCAACGGAAACCTGGCCCTCGTGGCGCGCATGGCTTCCGGCCTGAAACCCTATACCGACAAAACGAATCCCAACGCGCGGCTGCTGATCGAATCGTGGCTGCTCAATACGATGGTCGTCTACCGGATCGGCCATCCGGTTCCCGACACGGAAGGGGATTACGACTATATCCGGCAGCTGGCCGAATGCGCCGTCGTCCTGTCGAGCGAACGGATTTTCAGGGAGCTTTTCTCGGACTACTGGCTGACGACCCTGCTGCTGACCGTCGCCGACGATTTCGGCATGCAGCTGCCCGAGAATTCCGTAAAGGCGTCGGCGCTCCACCGGGCGCTGATCGACAACTGCACCGACGTCAGGCTGTTCTACCGTTTCCTGCACTCGCGCTACCTCGACCTGGTGCTGTTCCGCCCCCGCTCGGCGCTGCGGATTCGAAAGTTCCTTTCGCTGCTTTTCGGGAACCTGAAAAAATACACCCAGAAACTGCTTTACGGCTATATCGCGGAGTGGCGGGAAGCCGACGCGCAGCGGCAGGGCGGCGACCACTATCTGGCGCAGGACGCCAACACCCTGCTGCTCTGTATCGACGATGTCGACTACCTGATTTCGAGATACGATCTCCCCGCGGCGGAACGCTCCCGGACGAAGATCGGATGGCCGCTGCTGCGCAAACTGGTTCGCAACTACGACGACGAGCGGCTGGCCGCGTTCATTTTCACCGAGCGTTTCTTCGGACTGTTGCAGAACCGGGAACAGATGGCGCTTTACCTCTTCCGCTACTACATCTTCCGCAACCACTTCCCGCGCTGCCTGATGCAGTTCCTTTTCGAAGGTACGGGCCGCAAGGGAATCTCCCCCGGCAACCTCTCGGAACTGCTGGACGCTTTCCCGCTGGAAAAGATTCCGGTCGGCGAGGCCCGCAAGCGCTACGACAACGAAATCTACGACTACCTGACCCAGGAGACGCACAGCGAAGAGTCGGACGACGGGCTGATCTACCGCATTTTCGATGTGAACGCGGAACGGATACGGCTCCCGAACACCCCGTTCGAAGGGCTGACGGCATGTATCCGGACCGACGACACGCGCATGTTCTGCCGCGTGGAGGCCGACGGATACGTCGACGCCCGGGGCGAGACCTTCAGTTTGAGCAGCCGCGACGGCTCGCTGCTGCCCGTCTCGGGGAAGATCGTCGCACCGGACGGGACGGAACTCGCCTATGCGGCCTCGGCCAGCAACAAGGAGATTTCGGTGACCTGCTACGACAAGGCGGAGATCGCCTGGCTGCACGCATTGGCCGAAGCCGGAACCGGCGTGCGGATCGGATCGGCCGAGTGCAGCCTGCGTTTCGCCGTGAGCGCCCCGCTGATCTGCCACCGCGTCCTTACGCTCCGCCGCGATGCAGCCTGCGGCCTTCCCCGCTTCACGGGCGAAATCACCTTCTTCCGCGGCGACGACCGGTCCGCACCGGTCGTCATCGACCGACGTACGCGCCCGGAGAACCGTTACCGCAGCCACCGGCTGTTCCAGCCGATCACCCAGGCTCCGCTCAAAGCCCCGGAGACCCCCTACATCCTCTTCGGGTACGCCGGCCGCAAGGCCTTGGTGATCACCGACAAGCTGATGAACGCCGACCGCTACCCCGGCGCATCCGTCCGCCTGTGGACCAGGAACCAGTCGGCCGCCTGCCGGTTCGTCGCGGGATGCAAGATGCAGCAGGGCTTCGCGGAACTCACCCTGCGCTCGTCCGTCAAATGGGACCTGAAACCGTCGGGAACGCTCCGCCATACGCTCCCCGACGGTTCGACCGAGCATATCCCCTATATCTTCTGCCTCTCGAACCGCACCACGTTCGTCCTGCGCATATTCCACGAGGATTTCGTGGCCCGGATTCGCGACCGGTCGGTCTGCGACCGCTACATCGCCGGGAAGGACGATTTCCGGGTCGGGAAACTCAGCCTGCGCCTCGAATCGGCGGAGTATTACGAGCCGAATTCCAAACTGTCGCTTCTGGAGCTGGAGCTTGCCGACGGGCAGTCCGCCGTCCCGGCCAAAGGTTCGCTCGCCATCACGCTGAAGCACGAAATGCAGCCCGCGCAGCTCTCGTTCACCGGCGAATCGCGCGGCCCTTCCACCATGCTGGTCAACGTCTGCTGTGCGGGAATCGACTTGCAGGGCCGCGAAGCCCGCTTTCTCGTGCCCGACTCGGGCATGCCGCTCGCCAAAGGGCTTTACCTGCGCGCCCCCGGCTCGACGGCGCACCTGTGCATCCGGCAGACGCCGCAGCCGGTGCAGTGGTGCGTCGAACTTGAACTGCGCGCCGAACTGCGCTTTCCGGAATCGGGCGAAATCGGCTTCGAAGAGTTCCCCGGCGTCATGTTCGGCTTCCGGAACCTCACCGTCGGGGAACGGACGGGCACGCTCCTCGTGTGGTGCGCCGGAGAAGCGGCCATCGACTGCGACAGCTTCATCCGGACGGTGTCGCAGGCGACCCGGATCACCCTGTCGTCCGGCGGACGCCAGACGCAGATGGAGCTTTACCAGGCGGGCGACGCGGTTCGGCGGACGGGTTACGGGCGGCTGGCGGTCGTTGATTTCCCGGGCGGCGCGGAGGCGGACGCCGCGGCATACTACGCCGCAAACCGGCTCCTGGTGGAGATCCTGATGCCGGTCGTCAACACGATCGACATTCCCAAGGTCGACAAGGCGCTGTACAAAATCCACTCGCTGGGCTACAACAAGGCGGGCAGCAACCGAATCCGGATCGTCAGGCCGCTGACCGGAATCGACAAACTGTGGCTTTCGCTCGACGACACCAAGATCATGTGCCGCCCCCGCAACCCGGTCACCGAAATACTGGACGGCGTGGAGTACCTGTGTCTGGGCGTGGAGACCGAAACGGGCGTGGTTCCGCGCATCCTCAACACGGGAAGCGTCCATTTCTTCCGCCGCGGGGAGTCCGGCACGGAACCCGAGCAGGTGGGATTCGGGGTGATCTTCCCGCTGATCGCATACGGCCGTCCCGAACGCTACCACGCGGACATCTGCGACGTCGTCAGCAGCGAAATGGCCCATACGGTCACGATCATAAACGAACAGATCATCGAATTTTTCGTGGCCAAGAGCCGTTCCTACCTGTTGCTCGACAATGAAAAGTTCTTCGAACAAATCTGCCGGATGAAAACCTGCGGTCAGGTTTTCGACGTCTGCCGCATCGTCTCCCAGGACAACGCCCAGGGGCTGACCGTCTATTCGCCCCTGCACAAGACCACGGCCTGCACCTGCGACACGGAGGCAGGTTTTTCGGCTCCCGGCTACGAGGCCGACAGCCATGTCCTCTTCGAGAAGAACCACCGCATCCGCCTGCTGCGCGACATTCCGCGGCAGCCCTGCATGGGGTGCAAGACGGGCGTGGTGGTCTATTACAACGAACGCCGCGACGCCTTTATCTCCGTGGAGAACGAGACGGAGGACTACTACTACCCGATGCGGGACGACGAGACGCTCCAGCCCGGCGACCGGGTTACCTTCTTCGCCACGGAGAACCTGCTCTACAAGCGGCGGCGCAACGCCGGCAAAACGATGATGGCCGACAACGTGCAGTATGCGGGCGCAGCGCCCTCTTACCGGGGCCGCGTCGTGGACAAAGTCACCCGGCAGGACGCCGCGAGCGGCACGACGCTGTTCGAACTCACCGTGGCGGCCGACGACAAGCGCCTTCCCCGGTCGCAGGTGACCATCACGCTCTACGACACGTCGAACCAGCGGTGGTCGGTCATTTCCGCCTGGGAAAAGGGAACCCCGTGTTCCTTCTTCATCGCCAAGGGCAAGTGGTATCTCCACCTGGCCCCCGACCCGGCACAAACCCCTTCAACCGAAAACGCACATGGAGAATAGGAATTCCCTGCAACCCATCCGCACCGCCGCCCCTGCCGACCGATTGCTGGGGCGCGTGTGCAGCGTCGGCGGCCGCCGCTACCTCGACTGCGGATTCGACCAGCTGATCGCCGTCTCCGACGCGGACGCGGCGCGCTACGCCGACGGAGCCTTCGTCGAGGTGGAGATCGCCGCCGGGGCAACCCCCTGGCGCGACGCGGTCTCGCAGCAGCAGGCCGTGCAGCAATCGTTCGACCAGCTCATCGCCTCGATCCGCGAACATACGACACTCGAAGTCGGACTGGCCGCGGCGGACGTGGAGCGGCTGCAAAGCGAACTGACCGCCCACGCCCTTTCGGGCCGACGCTTCCGGGTTTACGCCCCGGGCAACAGCTGCCATTTCACGCTCAACCCGAAGAACTGCACGGGCGAGCACCTCTCCCGGCTGCTGGCGGGCGAGCGGATCGAAGCGCAATGCTGGGACTATACGGATTTCAACCGACTGAAAACCAATGTCGACGAACCGGTCTGCCTGAATCCGGTGCGTCCCGCTCCCGTCGAGGCCGCGGAAGGCGAATGTTTCGATGTCTATGTCAACCGGGCGGTCGATTTCGGCCTGTTCGTCTCCTTCGGCGGAAACGACGGACTGATCCACAAAAAGTCGCTTCCGAACTACGACGAGCGTTTCCGCAGCGGCGAGATCGCCGCCGCCTACCGCCGCGGCATGAAAATCCGGGCGAAGCTCCTTTCGAAAACCCGCGACGAGCAGTCGGGCCGGCTCCGGTACACGTTCGACCCCGTAACGGACGACGCCCCGGTCGCCTTCGACTCGCTGACGCTCGATGTCGGGGACACGGTCACGGTCCATGTCAACAACGTCACCCGCAACGGACTCTCCGTACGCTATCGCGGCGAGGTCCACACCGTCGACAGGAACTCGATCCCCAACTGCGTGGAACGCTTCCGCAACGGGATCTACCTCCCGAACCAGCCGTTGCGGGTGAAGATGATCAGACGCAACGACAAGCAGCGCCATTTCCTGTTCGAGCTGCTCGACAAAACGGTCGATTACGGGCTGGCGGAAGGCGACATCCTCCGCTGCGAAATCACCCCGACGGAAATCCCGGCCACGACCGAGATCCGAACCACGATCGACCAACGCTCCTGCTCGTTCCACCTCCACCCGCAGGAGCTGCCCTACTCGCTGAACAACTACCTCCGGGAACACTCGCTCGAGACCGAGGTGCGCGTCTGCGGCTTTTTCGAGCACGGCGATCCGAAATTCCAGTTCAAAAGTCTGATCGCCGACCGTATCCAGGCTCTCGACGAGGGTCTGACGCTCGACGCCGAGGTGCTCTTCGAGGACGGGCAGGCCGGGATCATACTCTGGCGGGCCGGCGAGGTGTTCGGGTTCCTTCCCGTCGGCAGTTACTCCTTCCCGATGGCCCGCAACATCGCCTTCTCGCCCGGCGAGCGGATCGCCGTACGGGTCGGACGGTCGGACGGAAAGACCTTTTTCCGGCTGGCGCAGCCGCCGGTCAACCCCTGGGACTCCCTCTCCGGCATTGCCGAAGGGAAGCGCATCCGGGTGCAGGTGTGCGACGTGCGGGAGGACGAAATCCGGATCGGCTACGACCGGGTTTTCGGCATTCTGAACCCCTCCCCCGCCCGCCGGCCCGAGGCGGGCGAAACGGTCGAGGCGTTCGTCTCGCGTTTCTCTCCGTCGGAGGCTGTGCTGGAGTGTTTCACCACGGACTGCGACACCGTTCCGGACAGTCTCGAACCGGGGACCGAATACGACCTTCAGGTGGTGGCCCACGCCGCCGGGGCGGGCAAACTGTGGGCCTTGCAGCAGGAACGGCTGATCGAAATCGAACTGGAGCGGCCCGAAATGCCCGATTACGTCACCGAGTGCCTGCTCCGCCACGGCAGCCGGGTCCGCGTACGCGCCGAAGAGCGTGACGGCGTCCGCCGGGTCCGCCTGCTCTACGACAGGGAGTCCCTCTGGGCGCAGGCCGGCCTGCGCGAAGGCGACCGCTGCTACCCGGTCATCGCGGAGATACGCCCCGACCGGATGATCGTGACGCACCGCGACGTGATCGGCTATATCCCGAACGACGAACTCGACTGGAATTCGTCCCGGATCGTCGACCGCTCGGCCTACCGCCCGGGCATGCAGGTCGAAGCGCTCGTCCTGCGGGCCGACGCGGCGAGCGGCGAGCTGGTCTTCAGCCGCAAGGAGCTGCTCGAAGACCCCTGGCCGGCCTACCCCCACCGGGAGGGCGACACGACGGAGGGGACCGTCGCGGCGGTGCTGCCGAACGGCAACCTGCTCGTAAATGCCGACGGCATCGTGGGCGAGGTGCTGAAATACAATGTCTCGTGGTTCAACTTCCAGAGCGGAATGAACCGTTACAGGACCGGCGACCGGCTCCGGGTCCTGCTCGTGAAGTTCGACCCCGAAGCCCGGGTTCTGTTCCTGAGCGGAACCGGCGGCGCCGAATCCCCGTGGAACGGGGTAAACTACCGAGTCGGCTCGAAGTATGAGGTAACGGTATTGCGGACCGACCGCATGGCCGTCATGGTCGCCCTGGACGGAATCATCGGCGAGATACCCCGCGAACGCATCGGGTGGATCACCCCGCCGAGCGCCGAAGGCGCATTCGCCGAAGGCGAGCGGATCGAGGCGCAGCTCATTTTCATCAACCGCACGAAGCGGGTGGCCCAGTTCAGCCGCAAGGCCGTGCTGCCCGATCCGTGGAGCGTTCCGATCGCCGAAGGCGACGTGGCGGAGGCGAAAGTCGTGGAAGCCACGGCGTCAGAGGTGCGTTTCGATGTCGGGGGCCGGCTGGGCGTCTGCTCCCGCGAAACGGCCCGCACGTTCGTCGCCGGAGCCTGCGGCGACGTGCAGCCCGACGCGCTCTTCCACCCGGGAGAGCTACGCCGCGTACGCATCGAGGGCATCGACCGCCGCAACCAGCGCCTCTACGTCGGTTCGCCCGACCGGGAGGACTGCCGCCGGATGGTCGGCCAACGATTCGACATCACCGTCCTCGGCAGGGAACGGGGCGGGTACCGGGTCGAAACCGCCGGCGGCATCCGCGGCATGCTCTCCTTCGAACGCGCCACATGGAGTGCGCCGGAAACCTCGCGCCTCGCACCCGGCGAGCGTCTGGAGGCGCAGGCCGCGGCCTACGATTTCAAACGCGGCTGCCTGCTGTTCGACCATCGCACCCTGATTCCCGATCCGTGGAAATCGCTCCGTATCGCCCCCGAATCCTTCATCGAAACGCAGCTCGTCGCCTTCGACGCAGGATCGGCCATCGTGCGTTACGAAGGAATCGACCTGTGGCTTTCGCCCCGCGACACGGCGATCCTCGCCGGAAAGCCGTGGCTGGAGTCCGTCGCAGCCGACGAGCTGCCGGCAGACGGCCGTTTCCGGCTTTATGTCGCCAGGTTCGACGCCGGAAAGCGCCGGCTGCTGACGGAGCCGCGCCCGCAGCTCTCCGACGCATTCCGCAACGGAGCCGGGGCCGAAGTGGAGGTGAAGCGCTGCACCGAAGAGGGCATCCATGTCTTCTGTCCGGGCGAAGGGTGCTTCGGATTCATCCCCCGGGAGGAGATCATCTGGGGAATCGTCGACTCGGCCTGCTCGCTCTACGACGAAGGCGAGAGGCTGTGGGTCTGCCATCTGGATTACGACGCCGCCCGCGGCCTCTGCCGCTTCAGCCGGCGGCGACTGCTGGCCGGGGCCGCCGTTCCGTTCGTCGCGGGAGCGCGCCTCTCCGCCCGGATCACGCGCATCACCGAGAAACTCATGGTGGTGAAGTGCAACGACACGGAAGCTTCGGTGCTTCTCGGGGATACGACCTGGACCCCGCCCTTCCGGCTGGGCGAACGTTACCTGCCGACCCGCTACGCGGCGGGCGGAGAGATCGAGGCCGTGGTCGAACGACTGGAGAAGAGCGGAGTTCCTCGGCTCAGCATCCGCCGGCTGCAACCCAATCCGTGGCTTTACTGCCCGGTGTCGGACAACGATACGGTCGTCGCCGAAGTAGTCGGGCGCTGCGGAGAGAAGGCGGCGGTCGAATACGCCGGCTATGCGGGCCTGATCGAAGGCCTCGCCCCGGGACTGGGTTCGACGCTCGTTCCGGGCGACCAGGTGGCCGTCTGTTGCAAAGCCATCGACCGGGAGCAGGGACGCCTTCGCTTCTCGCTCGTGAAAATCCTGCCCCGCCCGTGGGTGGAAGCCGGATTCCGGCAGTACGGCACGGTGGAATGCACGGTCGTTTCGGTCGGTGACGACCGGACGCTCACAGTCGACGCGGCCGGTTATGCCGGCGTCGTGCCGTGCGGGGAGCTGGCATGGGGCGAACCTTCCGCGACGTTCGTTCCGGGTCAGCGGCTTTCGGCGGTGATCCTGCAAATCGACTACGAAGACCTCTCCCTCGCGTTGAGCCTCCGCTATGCCGAAGGCATTCCTCCGGCGGACATGCCGCTGCGCATCGGCGAAGCGCACCGCGTCCGGATCACCGACGTGCGGACCGCGGCGCGGAAAATGCCCGAGCAGCTCACCGTCGAGAGCGTCGAAATGCCGGCGCTGCGCGGCGTGATCTTCGCCCGCGACCTGGCCTGGGAGCGGGCCGGACGTTCGGCGGCGGCCTACCGCCCGGGCGAAGAGATCGAAGCGGTTGTCACCGACCTGATGCCGCGCAAACTGACTTTCAAGGCGAGCCTGCGCGACATGGTCGACGACACGCGGTCGCTCGACGACATCCGCCCGGGCGAGAAACTCGACGTGACGCTGCGCAAATTCATCCCGCAGGAGTTCGCCGCCGAAGTGACCTATTACGATTATGCGGGGCGGCTCACGCTCGACGCCGCCGTCTGGAGCGGCGTCGAGAACCTCGCCAACTTCTTCCGTCCCGGCCGCGAGATCGAAGCCGAGGTAACGGCGGTCGATCCCGACACGCGAAGCCTGGCGTTCCGACTGCCCGAAGACGAATATACGCCCGACTGGGAAGGCGTCCGGCTTACGGAGGGCGACACGCTCGAAGTGACGGCGGACTACGTGATGGATTCGGCCCTCTTCGTCAACTACCACGGAATCGTCGTGACCCTGCGCCGCGAGGAGTTGAGCTGGCTGCCGGTTTTCCGCATCGGGGAAAACTACCGTGACGGCGACACGCTCCGGGTGAAAGTCAAACGGTTCGACCGGGAGAGCCGCATTCTGAAATTCAGCGTCCGGGAGCTTCTGCCCAACCCGTTCCTGCAGGAGATGCCCTTTGCGGAGGGCGATCTGGTCCGGGGGAGCGTCATGCAGGTAGTTCCGCAAGGCATCTACGTGGATTGCAGCGGGTATCCGTGCTACATCGCCAATACGGAGTTCGCAGGCGAAATCCGCCGCAACTACAAGGCGGGCGACGCGCTTCGCGCCCGGATTCTCTCCATCGACCCCGTGCAACGAAAAATCCGGCTCACCCGCCGCTGCGAAGAGCTGTCCGGCGAAGAGCTACGGTTCAGCCCCGGCGAATGGCTCTGGTTTACCGTGACGGAACGGACCGCCACAGGCCTGTGGGCCGAATACGAAGGCTATCGCGCCTTCCTGTCCGACACCGATGCCGGGTTCCGGGAGAACGAGAGCCCCAGTCAGCGTTACGGACCGGGCCAGCTGGTCCGGATGCGCGTGACGGGCATCGACGAAAAGGCCAATGCGCTCACCGTATCGGCCGAACTGGTCAGCGACTATTCGCAGTTCGACAGCTGTACCGTAGGCACGGTCGATGTCGCCGAGGTGATTCATGTGGCCGTCAAGGCGATCACGGTCTGCTTCCGGGGCATCTATTGCCGGGTTCCGCTCGAACGCGCCAGCCTCTTCCCGATCGCCAACGCCAAGATGCTCTACGCGGTGCGCGAACAGCTGACGATGGTCGTCGAAGCCGCCGACCCCGAGACGCGGACGCTGAAGCTCAGCGTGCAGCAGCGTTACAACGACTGGTCGGAGATCCCGGTGCGGCCGGGCGACCGGGTTTCGGGCGAAATCTGCTTCCGGTCGCCGCGCTTCGGACTGTTGCTGCGCGACGGCGATCTTTTCTACCGGGTGTGCGCCGAGAGCCGTTTCTGGCAGCCGGCGACCGAGCTTGCGCTCTACCCGATCGGCTCGCGCTGCGAGGAGGCCGTCGTGGAACGCATCGACCCCGATGCGCGGATGATCTACGTCTCGATCGGAACCCGCGCCGCGACCGACCCGTTCGAGCAGGCCCGGCTCCGCAACGGCGACATCGTGAAAGCCACGGTGGCCGGAGGCGACAAGACGGTCTGTGTGCTCCGCTGCGGGGAACTCTACCTCTCGATGCCCCGGGAGGAGGTTCTGCCGGGACATGCGCCCGAATGCGGCGACGAGGTCAAAGTCCGCATACTGTCGGTGGACAAGGTCAAACGCACCTTCTACGTTTCGCAGCGCGCCGTAACGCACGATCCGCTGCTCACGTTCAGCGTGGGTCAGAAGGCGGAGGGCACGGTGCAGAGCCTGTTCGGAACGATGTGCCTCGTCCGGGTCAACGGACTCGTCGGAACGCTTCCGGTCAGCGAAGCGCAGATCAAGGCCATGAACATCCGGAGCGATGCGAACATAACGGTTTACGTTTCCGCCATCCGTTTCACGAAGCGGCAGATCACATTCTCACTCACGCCCACGACCAACAACGACCTGGCCGTCGGCTCCCGCGTGCAGTGCACCGTAGTCAAGGCCACGGCGCATCATGTGTTCTGCACGTTCCCCAAACGGGGCAGGCTCTACGACGCGGCGATCCGGTCCTCGGAGTTCTACTGGAACCGCCCGCCCGACGTGCCGTGCCAGCCGGGCGACCGGATCAACGCCGTCATCACAGGTGAAGAGATCATCGGCAAGACAAAGTACACGACGCTCAACGCCTGCGCGCTGACCCCCAACCCGCTGCTGACCTGCGAGACCGGCGACACGCTCCCCTGCACGGTGCTGGGGACGACCGCAGGCGGCTACCTGATGCGCTGCGGCGGAGCCGTCGGCTTCCTCCACTGCTCCGAGATCATGTGGCAGTACTGCGACCAGTGGCACGGCGTCTGGAAGCGCGGCGAGAAGGTTTCATGCCGGATACTGCACCTCTCGCCCGCGGAAGGCGGCCTGCTGCTGGGCCACAGACAGACCGTCGGCGATCCCTTCCTCAAACACACGCCCGGCGTCGGGAGCGGTTATCCGGCCACGGTGCGGCGCTCCTCGGACGAGAGCGTCGTCGTCCTGCTCGGGGACACCGGGATCGAAGCCACGATCTCCAAGGCCGACATGAAACTTTTCTTCACGGGCGTCGGCCAGTTTATCCCGCAGCCCGGCACAACCATATCCGAGGTGACGGTCGTCCGCATCGAAAACCCCGGGGACCCGAAGCGGCGCCATCCCTTCGTCCGAGTAACCCTGCTTTAACCCACAACGATCCATGGATAACAAACTGCATTACGCGCATACCTTTTTCTGCGGCCACCTCGCCGCCGTCGGACGGGCTTCCGAAGTGCAGGCCGCCGACAAGCGGTGGCAGGCGGAAAAACCCCTGACCCGCGAGGCCTACGAACGGCTCAGCAGCATCTATTACGAGAGTTTCATTGATTCGCTCATGCAGGTCGACGGACAGACCTCGGGGGCGGTCTATGCCGACACGGCGCACCTGACCCTGGAAACCGACCGGCTCTGCACGCTGCGCCACCCAAAGCTCCCCGCCGCGGAATACGCCTTCAGACTGTGCCGGTTCCACCTCTTCTTCTTCCCCTACGACATCTGCCTTTTCGCCATGGAGATCGCCGAAGAGCCTGAAACGACGCTCGACACGCTGATCGCCGCACATGGCATTCTGCGCGAGACCTCCTGCTATGAAATCGCAGAGCAGGGGATTCTGAAATCGCAGATCGACGCCCCGGAGTACCTCGCCCTGCTGGAAGAGATCCTGCGGCTGTGCCCTCCCCGGCCGTCGGCCGAATCCCCGCGTCAGGGACGTTTCTCCGGCCTGACCCTCACCGGCAACAAGCTGAAATGTTTCCAGATCTTCATTTTGGACGACTTCTCGGACGAACTGCTCTTCGAACTGGGAACCTTGAGCCCCGTCGGCTGCGTCGCCGACCATAAACACGAATATTCCCCCTCCCAGGAATATTACGACCGGATCATCCGCACCCACACGATTTCGGCATTCCGCAACTGGAAAGCGCTGGCGCTGGTCGACAGTTTCACCGTGGTTGCAAAAGGCCGCACGGCCGCACAGATGTGGGTATGGCCCAACAGCTATTTCCGGCTGATCTACATCCATGCGCTTTACCAGAAGACGCTGCTCTTCGTCGTCAACCGGCAATTCCGCTCGGCCGCCAACGACCGGAAGTCCATCCGGCTGCTCCACAAAATGAAGGAGCAGGAGCATTGGTACGCCTTCTCGAACATCTCCTACAACTTCCTGCCGCAGCTCATCTACCGGGCCATCGACACCGGGCTGGACATCGCCACCGAGCGCGAACAACTGCACCGCCACCTCGAACAGGAGGCCGAACGCCTCGAAAAGAACTCGGAGCGGCGGCTGGCGGGCCTTATCCTCTTCCTGACGATGCTGACCGTCTGCTCGGCGACCTACGACGGCGCGTCGCTGGTCAAGGATTATTTCGGCTGGGAAAGCGGCACGACCCCGTTCCGGATTTTCGCCGCGCTCCTGCTCTCCGCAATCGTGATCACAAGCATCTCCGTCTGGCATTACCGGCGCAACAAATCCTGATCGGAGATGGAACGAATATCCTATTCGCCCGAAACGCTTTTTCACGTCCTGACCCATTTCGAAACGGCGGACGAAGCCCTGCGCGACAGCCTGCGCCGGGCGGGATTTACCGACGAGGCGATCGACGGCCAGCTACGCATGCCCGGGTCCAAATTCCTCCGCACTTTCGCCCTTTCTCCGCAGGAAGCCGTCGCGCGGCTGCAACGGGATTTCCCCGAATCTTTCACCGCCCTGCACCCCGGAGCCGACGGCCGGGTGCGCCTGTCGTTCCGCTACGACGAACCCGTCGGGACGAGCGGACTGGCGGCAGACGCGGAGCTGACGCCCGCCGAGCGGGCTACGGTTCGCAACATCCTGCGCAACGGATGCCCTGTCCGCACGGTCCGCACCTCCCGCACGATCTCCACCGGAGCCTGCCAACTGATCCTCGACCGCACCGGGGAGGCCGGGTATGCCCTGCGCACGCTCTTTCCCGGGGAACTCGCCCCTCCCCTTCCCCTGCCGGGCCAAGTCCCCGATCCTTTCTGGGCGACGCATCTCCTCATCGAATTCAACTGAATCCGGCTGCAACCGGGGGCGGCATGCGCACCGGTTCCGAACCCGTTTTCCAAACAATGCGGGACAGATGCCGTGCATCGTGAAACAGATTTTTGATTTTAAGCCGGAGAGTTCCGTATATCGTGAAGAACGGGGCGCATGGATAGTACCTCAAGTACATTCCATTCGCCCCGTTCGAGGGATGTGCGGAAATAGCCGCTTACAAATCGGAAATCAAACCAGACCGGAGAATCCCATAAACGCCATGGCCAGAATCCCGGCCGTGATCAGCGCGATGGGAATGCCCTTGAACGCCTTGGGCACGTCCTCGAAATCGAGACGCTCGCGGATACCTGCGAAGAGCACCAGCGCGAGGGCGAAACCGAGGGCCGTGGCCACCGAATAAGTGACGCTCTGCAACAGGTTGAACTCCTTCTGGATCATCAGGATCGCGACGCCCAGCACGGCGCAGTTAGTGGTGATCAGGGGCAGGAAGATGCCCAACGCCTGATAGAGCGACGGCGAGAGCTTCTTGAGCATGATCTCGACCATCTGCACGAGGGCCGCAATCACGAGGATGAAGACGATCGTCTGCATATAGACGATGTCCAGCGGCACGAGCACATAGGTCTGAATCAGCCACGCCACGACGGCCGCAATGGCCATCACGAAGGTTACGGCAGCTCCCATACCCAGCGAAGTCTCGACTTTCGACGACACGCCCAGAAAGGGGCAGATGCCGAGGAACTGCGCCAGCACGACGTTGTTGACGAAGATGGCGCCGATGATGATTGCAAAATAGGAAAGCTCCATAACTATTTCTTGGCTAATTTGTTAAACAATACCATCAGATAGCCCAGCACCAGGAATGCCCCCGGGGCCAGCACGAAGATCAGCGGCGCAACGTCCGCAAAGCCGAGGTTGACGCCGAAGATGGCGCCGCTGCCCAGGATCTCGCGCACGGCGCCGATCACAGTCAGCGCCAGCGTGAAGCCCAGGCCGATGCCCACGCCGTCGAGGATCGAATCCAGCGGGGAGTTCTTCGAAGCGAAGGCCTCGGCGCGGCCGAGGATGATGCAGTTCACCACGATCAGCGGGATGAAGACGCCCAGCGCTCCGTACAGCGCCGGCACATAGGCCTGCATCAGCATCTGGATGATCGTCACGAACGAGGCGATCACGACGATGAACGCCGGGATGCGGACCTTGTCGGGAATGATGTTCTTGATCAGCGAAATCACAAGGTTCGACATGATCAGCACGGCCATCGTCGCCAGCCCCATGCCCATGCCGTTTTCGGCCGAAGTCGTCGTACCCAGCGTGGGGCACATGCCCAGCACCAGCACGAACGTCGGGTTGTTCTTGACGATGCCGCTCGATATAATTTGCAGTTTATTCATTTTGACCTCCTTCCTGAGCCGCAGGCTCGTTGGTTTGTCCGGCGGCGGCCGTCGCTCCGGACGCCGTGTCGGTCGGGGCTTCGCCCGTCGCCACGCTCTTGTAAGCCATCCACGCGCGGTTGATCGCGTCGACATAGGCGCGCGACGAGATCGTTGCGGCGGTCAGCGCATCGACGTCGCCGCCATCCTTCGTCACGGCCAGCTTGCCGTCGACGAGCTTCTTCGATTCGAGTTTCCGGCCCTTGACGCTCGCAAGCAGGACGTTGCCCTCGTCGGCCATCTTGGTACCGAGACCCGGAGTCTCGGTCTGCTCCAACACGTTGACGTTCACTACTTCGCCCTCGGGCGTGAAGCCCACCATCAGGCGCACCACGCCGCCGAAGCCCTGCTTGGTCATCGACTGCACGGCATAACCGCTCACGCTGCCCCCGGCCGTCGCCGTGTAAACCGTGATCGGCATGTCGTCGATGGTCAGCTCCTCGGTCGTCGTGGCGTCGAACGCCGGGAGCACCTCGTTCAGGGCCGCCAGCGTCGCGGCTTCCTTGGCCGCCGCGATCGGCTCCACGGTAATCATATTGACGAAGCCCACTCCGGCCGAAGCCACGAGGGTGATGCCGAAGAGGACGGCCGTCATGTTCAAAAGTGTACTTTTCATGCTGTCACCTCCTCTTATTTCACGCCGAAGCGCTTGGGTTTGACATATTTGTTGATCAGGGGCACGCAGGCGTTCATAATCAGGATCGCAAACGACATGCCCTCGGGATAAGCGCCCCACAGACGGATGCACATGGTGATCAGTCCGATTCCCACGGCGACGATCACGCCGCCCCGGACGGTCATCGGCGAGGTCGAATAGTCCGTGGCCATGAAGATCGCACCTAACATCGCGCCGCCCGCAAGGACATGGAATATACCGGCCCTCCACGCAGTCCCGAAGAGGTATCCCAGTTTATAACCGGCCGAACAGGTTCCGTCGGCAGCCTGCGGAAGCGCGTCGAACGACACGGAGCACATCGCAACCACCCCGGCGAACACAGCCATCGTCGCGAGCACCGTCACGGGAATGTGCCACGTGATCACGCGCCGCCACAGCAGGTAGACGAATCCGCACAGCAAGGCCGCAGCGGCCACCTCGCCCAGCGAACCAGGGATGTTGCCCAGCAGCATCTCCTGCACGCCGATGGCGCCGGGACCCGCCAGCCCCTGCTTCACGGCCGCCAGCGGCGTGGCGCCCGACAGGACGTCGAACGAGCCGTTCACGGGCAGCGGCCAGGTGGTCATCTGCACCGGATAGGCGATCAGCAGGAACACGCGTCCCACCAGCGCGGGGTTGAAGGGGTTCTTGCCCAGGCCGCCGAAGGTCATTTTGGCGACGGCGATGGCCACGAAGGCGCCCATCACGACGATCCACCAGGGAATCGACGCCGGAAGGTTGAAGGCAAGCAGCACGCCCGTCACTACGGCCGACCAGTTGCCGACGGTAGTCGCACCGCGGACCATGAATTTCTGAATCAGGTACTCGATCACCACGCACGACACCACGGAAAGGGCCGTAACGCGCAGCACGTCCAGTCCGAAGACCACCGTCGACACGACCAGCGCGGGCATCAGCGCGATCACGACGTCGCGCATGATCCGGGTCGTCGACTGGGCCGTCTGCACGTGGGGTGCGGGAGCCACAATGAGTTTATTAGCCATATCTATACTGTTTTTTCATTTACTTTTTAGGTGCAGCCGCTGCTCGTGCGCGGATCAGGCCCATCACGGTCTGCTTGCCGAGGCGCACCCAGTCCAGCAGCGGCAGATAGGCCGGACACGTCGACTGGCAGCAGCCGCACTCGATGCACGAGGTGATCATCAGCGCTTCCAGTTCGTCCCAGCCCTTCTTCTGGGTCATCTTCGAGAGGTAATAGGGTTCCAGTCCCATCGGACAGGCGGAGACGCACTTGGCGCACTTGATGCACTGCGTCGCCTCGCGGCGCTGTGCGTCGCGGCCCGACATGACGGTGATGCCCGAGCAGCCCTTCGTCACGGGCGAGTCGAGGTTCACCATCGCCCGGCCCATCATCGGACCGCCGTTGATCACCTTGCCCGCATCCCCGGGAAGGCCGCCCGCGGCCTCGATCAGCGCCGAGATCGGCGTACCCATGCGGGTCAGCAGGTTCTTCGGCTCCTTCACGCTCTTGCCCGTGACGGTCACCACCCGCTCGATCAGCGGTTTGTTCTTCAGCACGGCCTGATAGACGGCAACGGTCGTCGAGGCGTTGCACACCACGGCCCCCACGTCGATCGGCAGCGCGGGCGGAGGCGGAACCTGACGGCCCATGACGGCTGCGATCAGCTGCTTCTCACCCCCCTGCGGGTACATCACCTTCAGGGGTACGACCTCGATGCCCTTGTATCCGGCGGCGATCTTCGTCAGATGCGCGATCGCGTCGGGTTTGTTGTTCTCGATGCCGATATAGGCTTTCCCGACGCCCACGGCCTTCATCAGAATCGTGACGCCGACGACCAGTTCCTCGCCGTGCTCCAGCATCGTGCGGTGGTCCGACGTAAGATAGGGTTCGCACTCCACGCCGTTGATGATGACGCACTCGGCCTTCTTTCCGGGAGGAACCGAGAGTTTCACGTGCGTGGGGAACGTCGCTCCGCCCATGCCGACGATGCCGGCGTCCTTGATCTTGGCGATGATCTCCTGCGCCGAGAAGGAGCAGACCTTCACCAGCGCCTCCGAACGGTCGATGCCCTCGGCCCAGTCGTCGCCCTCGCGCTTGATGGTGATCATCATCTGGCGCAGGCCCTGGCCGTTGACGACCATATCGACAGCCGTCACCGTACCCGAAATCGGGGAGTGGATGTTCGCCGACATGAAACTGCCGGCTTCGGCGATGAGCTGGCCCGTGAGCACCCGATCGCCTTTGGCGACCTTGGCCACCGCCGGGGCGCCGATGTGCTGTGCGAGGGGAATCGTCACCACATCGGGCAGCGGCAGCGCCTCGATCGGTTTGGCGCAGCTCAACTTATTTTCCGACGGATGGACTCCGCCCATTGGAAATGTTCTCATAGATATAGTAAGGTTCTATTTTTATGCTTCTGCTTCGAAAAACCTGTGTCGTTTTTCCTTATCCGCAGGTCGTGATCGCGGCGCAACGCCGCGTTTATACATTTGACCCACCTCTAAATCCCCGCCTTGACGGGAACTTATCGCCCGCGACCGGATTGTCAACCGGAATGCGGATGGAAAAGTCTCAACTCGTCTCTTTCAGTTTTCAACTTTCGGCGCAGCCCCGGCCTTCGGAGCGGCGGGTGTTGCCGGTGTTGCCGGAGCCTTCGGGGCTTTGGGCAGCGGGTCCATGCCGACGAGCCGGATGGCTCCCGTAGGACATTCGTTCACACACTTGCGGCACAGCTTGCACTTCTGCGGGTCGATGTAGGCGAGGTTGTTCTCCACGGTGATGGCATCGAAGGCGCATACTTTCACACACTTGCCACAGCCGATACATCCGGCCTTGCAGGCCTTCATCACCACGGCGCCCTTGTCCTTCGACACGCACGACACGTACACCGCACGGTTCTTGGGCCATTTCTTCCGCAGTTCGATGATCATTTTCGGACATGCCTTCACGCAGGCGCCGCAGGCCGTGCACTTGTCGGCGTCGACCTCCGGAAGTCCCGTTTCCGGGTTGATGTGAATGGCGTCGAAGGCGCAGACCGCGACGCAGTCACCGAAGCCCAGACAGCCGAACGCGCAGCCCGTCTCGCCCACATAGAGCGACGAAGCCACGGCACACGACTTGGCCCCGTTGTACTCGTTGGTGCGGGGACGCTTCTCGCACGTGCCGCCGCAGCGGACGGTCGCCACTTCGGGCTGCTTTTCGGCAGCGGCCTTTCCGAGGTATGCAGCCACGGCTTTCATACAGTCGCCGCCGCCCACGGGGCAGAAGAGCGCCGAGATGTCGTCGCGCTTCACGAGCGCGTCGGCCATGCCCCGGCATCCTGCGAATCCGCAGCCGCCGCAGTTGGCCCCGGGGAGCATCTTCTCCACCTCGTCGATCCGCGGGTCCTCCTCGACCCGGAATTTCCGGGCCACGAAATAGAGGATTACCGCCGAGAACACTCCCAGCGCACACAGCGTCAGGATCGTGTAAAGTAATACTTCCATCAGATTTTTGTTATTGTAAATTGAATTGTGTGTTCGATTTTCCGCCGGAAGAGCCACAGCGCAAAATAATAAACGCCCACGCCCGCAATAGCGGCGAGGGCGCCCGCATCTTCGCTCCATCCGGCAACGGCGATCGTCCCGACCAGAACGGCCAGCAGGACGGCCAGCGCACCGACATAGGCCAGCACGACGGCGCGTACGCCGGCACTCCGCCGCACGCCGACCATCACCTCCCTGCCGGCGGCATACTGCCCGGCCTCGGGGGTCGCCACGGCGACGATCTTGTCCTGCGCCTCGGCCAGGCCGCACGCCTGGCGGGCCTTGCAGGTTCCGCAGGCGCTCCGGGAGGTGATCCTCACATAGACCGTGTCGCGCTCCGTACGTTCCACCACGCCGCAGTGTTCGATCAAATCCGCCACGCCCTAATCTCCGTATTTGTTGGTGAGGGGCATCAGCCGCTCATGTCCGAACGTGCACGACGAGAGCCGCAGCACGGGCGGAAACTGGTAGCGTTTCTTCTCGTTGCGCATGATCATGCCGTGGATTTTCTCCACCACCTCCGAGTCGAAGCCCGCGTTGACGATCTCCTCGCGGTGCTGCCCCTCCTCGATCATGCGGAACAGGATGGCGTCCACCACCTCGTAGGGCGGCAGAATGTCGCTGTCCTTCTGTCCGGGATGCAGTTCCGACGAAGGTTCCTTGGTCAGGATGCTTTCGGGAATCGGGTTGCCCTGCGTCCGGTTGATATAGCGTGCCACGTCGTACATTTCGCTCTTGTAAAGGTCGCCCGTGGGGCTGAAAGCGCCTGCCGTGTCGCCGTACAGGGTGCAGAGCCCCAGTGCGTTCTCGCTCTTGTTCGACGAGTTGAGCAGGATGTAATCCGCCTTGTTCTGCACGGCCATCAACAGCACCGTGCGGATACGCGTCTGGATATTCTCCTCCGTGGCGTCGAACTCCGTGCCGCCGATGACCGGCTTGAGGGTGTTCACCACGCTGGTATAGATTTCCGAGATCGGAATGACGTTGTATTCGATGCCGAGGTTGCGCGCCAGCTCCTTGGCGTCCTCCACCGACTCGAGGGACGAGAAGGGCGAGGGCATCAGCAGCGCGCGGACATTCTCCGCCCCCAGCGCATCGGCGGCGATCGAGGCCACCACGGCCGAGTCGATGCCGCCCGAAAGGCCGATCGAAGCCTTCCGGTAGCCGTTCTTGCGGAAGAAGTCCCGCAGTCCGCAGCGTGCCGCCTCGTAGACCAGACGCGTGCGGTCGTTGTAGGTCGAGGGGATCGTGATCGGCCGGGCGGACGCCTTCGTATCGAAAATCTGGAAATCCTCCTCGAAATTCTTCATCATCAGCACCAGTTCGCCGCGGCTGTTCAGCGCGCCCGACGTGCCGTCGTAGACGATGTCGGTCGAACCGCCCACCTGATTGACCAGCACGAGGTTCTTGCTCTCGACGAAAGCCAGGTTGCGCATCATCTCGTAACGGTAGATCATGGTTCCCTTGCCGTATTTGCGGGCGTTGATCGAGATGACCGTTTCGACCGACTGGTCGAAGTCGCGCTCGCGGCTCAAATCGTCGCCCACGATGATCGCGCACTTATGCCCCTTGATCGTGGCGTATTCATAGCCTTTCGAAGGGACCAGGAAACCCATTTCACGGCGCGCCGTGATGTATTTCTTGCCGATGTAGCGCAGCACCTTGCGATCCTGGATCAGCGCCGCGGCGCTGATCGTGCCGTCCGCCGTGAGGATCGGAAGACCGACGATGGCGGCGATGCCGTCGCAGCACGAGGCTATTTCGACCAGAGCGTCCTCGCAGAGTTCGAGGAAGGTCGTCTTGCGCAGCAGGTCGAAGGCGGGGGTTCCGCTCACGGCCTGTTCGGCGAAAATCACCAGGTCGGCATGCTGCGCTTTCGCCTTGTGAATGGAGTCGATGATCTTCGAGGCATTGCCGTCCACGTCTCCGATCGTGTAATTCAGCTGAGCTATGGCTATTTTCATGCGAATAATTTAAGTCCGGAAATTACAACTTTGCAAAGTTAAGGATTATTTGCAAAAGTCGGAAAGATTTTCGATGTTAATAAATTAACATTCCCGCATTTACAAAAATATTTAAAAACAAAAAAGGCTCCCGGTTTTCCGGAAGCCTTTTCGCTGTTCGTATCGTCTCTATTCCTGCGTTTCGTCGGGATCGGCGACGAGGATGCGGCCGCAGTATTCGCAGATAATGATCTTCTTGCCCTGGCGGATGTCCACCTGACGCTGGGGCGGGATGCGGTTGAAGCAGCCTCCGCAGGCGTCGCGCTTGACGGTCACCACCGCCAGTCCGTTGCGGACGTTGCGGCGGATACGGTCGTAAGCCGCCAGCAGACGCTCGTCGATCTTCTCCTTGACACGCTCGCCCTGTGCGGCGTATTCCGCCACCAGCGGAGCCGTCTCGGCCTCGATGCCCTCCAGTTCGGCCTTCTTGGCCGCGAGGTCGGCAGCGCGCTCTACGGAGAGGTTCTCGGCCTCCTCCAGCTGGAGTTTCTTGGCCTTCACGCCGGCGGAATACTCCTTCAGGCGCTTCTCGGCCAGCTCGATTTCAAGCTCCTGATACTCGATCTCCTTGGTGATGGCGTCGAACTCGCGGTTGTTGCGCACGTTGTTCTGCTGCTCCTTGTAGTTGCCGATCATGATTTTAGCCTGGTCCACCTCGCGCTTGCGCTGCTTGGTCAGCGTGTTCAGCTCCTCGATCTCGGCGTTGATGTGTTCGATGCGGGTCTTCATCCCGGCCATCTCATCCTCGAGGTCCTGAACCTCGAGAGGCAGTTCGCCTTTCACCTTGTTGATTTCGTCGATCTTGCTGTCGATCTTCTGCAGCTCATAGAGCGCCATGATCTTCTCCTGCATCGAATAATCGACGTCGGCCGTCTTCTTTTGCGTTGCCATATGTTGTCTTTATAGTTTAGACTTAAACCAGATAGTTTACCGGATTGCGCGAGCGTTCACTCTTGCGAACCGCAAAGGTACATAAATTTTTCGATAAAATATCAAATATTAATTGAATTGCGCAATATTCGCTTTCGAAATGACCTATATCCGCCACCGTGAGGGCCTTGTCGGGCGTCATGAAGTCGTTGTACTTCATGTCGGCGGTGATGTAGATGTCGGCCCCGGCACGGCGCGCTTCGCCGATCAGCGAGGCCCCGGCCCCGGTGCAGACCGCCACGCGGCGCACCCCGGATGTCGCTATGTCACTGTACCGTACGACGCTCACCTCAAGCCGCCGTTGGATGATCCGCATAAACTCCACGGTGTCAACAGCTTCCGGTAGTTCGCCCACGACGCCGAACCCCGCGCCGTCCCCGGTCTCCGAAGGCTGGAGAACCCGAAGGTTCCCCACGCCCAGCATTTCGGCCAGCCGCCAGCTCATGCCCCCGGGGGCGCTGTCGAGGTTGGTGTGGCAGGCGTAGAGCGCGATCCGGCTGCGGATGGCCCGCTCGACGCACCGCTCGACGGGATCGGCCGAGTTGAACCGCTTGAGCGCGCGGAAGACGATCGGATGATGCGTGATCACCAGATCGCACCCTTCGGCTTCGGCCTCGTCCAGCACCTCTTCGGTAACATCCACGGCCAGCAGGGCCTTGTGCACCTCGTCGTCGGGGCGGCCGACGATAAGTCCCGCATTGTCATACGATTCCTGCCACTCAAGTGGGGCAAAGCGTTCGATAATGTCGGTTATTTGTTTGATAATCATATGAGTTAATTATATTATACAGCATTCAGGAGTTCTTCGCCGCCTGCACCTGCGCTTTTAGCCGGTCTGTCGCTTCGCGGCATTACGCCCCGCCGGGGCGGGGGCTTGCGAAGACGGCGGCACGCCGTGAATACGCCCGGTAAAGCCGCGAATCCTTGAACAATACCCCGCGCGGATCGAGAGCGTCTTTACGGACAATGCTCAAAATAAGGATTGTTCGTAAAACGCGAACAGCTCTTTGGTTTCGGCCTCCTCCTTCTTGCGGCGGGGCCTGCGGACGCTGCGTTTGACGGCAGGCTGCGCCGAGGAATCCCCGGCGGCTTTCCCGGCGGCTTTCCCGGCGGCATCGTCCGACGGTTCGTCGATCTTCACCACGGCCTTGGCCCGGCGGCGGCGCACGGGCGTTTCGGCGGAGGCATCGGCGGCGGCAGCATCGGCGGCAGCAGCATCGGCGGCAGCATCGGCATCGGTCATGTCGGCATCCGAAGCAGTCACGATCTCACCCTCCCCGGCTTTCAGGTCCTCGCGAACCTCGACCAGCAGGGCACGGATACGCTGCAACCGCTCCATCAGTTCGGCATCACGGTCCACGCCGCTCTCGGAGGGCGCCTTCCGGAGCGCCTTCTTGGCCCCTTCGAGCGTCATGCCGCGCTCCTTGACCAGGTGGTAGATCATCTTGAGGTTCTCGACGTCCTCCGGCGAGAAGAGGCGGTTGCCTTTCTTGTTGCGCTTGGGGCGGAGAATGCTGAACTGCGACTCCCAGTGGCGGATCAACGACGTGTTGACGTCGAACATCTCGGCCACCTCGCCCATCGAATAAAAAAGTTTATCGGCCATATCTATTGTTTTATAATTCGCAATGAGCTGGGATACAGGTTATTAACCCGTGCGCCGATCCGTTTGGCGAATCCCAGCGCACGCCCCCGCGAGCAGACGAGGTTCATCCCCTCGGCCAGCCCTCCGGCGGCGATGTCCTGCCGGCGCAGGAAGCGCAGCGTCTCTTCGTCGTCCAGTTCCGCCGCAGGCAGCGCCCCGCGGTTCAGCCCGTCGAAAAAAGCCAGCGCGGGATCGGGTTTCAGCACTCCCTTGAACACCTGCCCCAGCGCCACGCCCGAATAGATCACGGGCAACGCCTCGGAGAGCGTCCGCACGGCGTCGGCCTGCGCGGCGTACCATGCATAGCAGGTGTCGGCCACCGCTGCGAAGCGCATACCGCCGGGATTCCGCACCCAGCGGGCCAGTTCGCCGGCGGTCTTCCGGTCCACGGCCGCAAATACCGTGCGACGCGCCTTCGGCGCACGCACGCGCCCCCCGGCGCCGAACGATTTGCGGGCCACGGCGGCGAAGAACCCTTCGCCGCAGGTCCGGTGGGGATAGAACCGGAACGTGCGGAACGCTCCGACACGCCCGCAAACGATGCCCCACGCATCTTCCACAGCCGTTTCTTCCGACTCGGCGATCTCGTCGCCGGCCCACGCCGCCATCCGCTCCAGCGCGCCTTCGTCCTCGTCGCGGTTGAACGTGCAGGTGCTGTAAACGAGCGTCCCGCCCGGTTTCAAGGCCCGCCACGCCTCGCGCAGGATTTCATCCTGCCGCGCGGCGCACTGTTTCACGTTGCCTTCGCTCCATTCGCCGCGGGCGTCGGGGTCCTTGCGGAACATCCCCTCGCCCGAGCAGGGGGCATCGACGGCCACCACGTCGAACCACGCCTCGAAATCGCCCAGCGCACGCGGCTCGCAGGTCGTGACGGCCACGTTGCCCGTGCCCCACTTGCGCACGTTGTCCGCCAGTACCGAGGCGCGGCGGCGGTCGATCTCGTTGGCGACGACCAGCCCGTCGGGTCCGGCCAGCGAGGCGTAGAGCGTCGTCTTGCCGCCCGGAGCCGCACACAGGTCGAGGATGCGCGCCCCTTCGGTGCGGACCGCAGCGAGCAGGTGTCCCACGAACTGCGACGAAGCCTCCTGGACATAGTAGGCCCCGGCATGGAAGTCGGGATCGAGCGTGAAGGAGGGACGCACGGCGAGGTAACGCCCGTCGCGGCTCCACGGCACGCGCCCGGCGATCGCCAGAGCGGGAAGCCCCGCAGCCTCCGGAACGGGAAGCCCGGCGTCAGGTCCGGCGGGAAGCGTGTCCGCCCCGGTCTTGGCAGGGTTCAGCCGCACCGATACCGGCGGCTCCGCGTCGAGCGCCGCGCAGAGGGCCGCGCCCTCCGTCCCGCCGAGGTCGCGCAGGACCCGCTCCACGAATTTCGCAGGCAGCGTCATGCGCTATTTCTTCGCTTTGAGCGCGTCGAGGCGCGCGCAGATCCGTTCCAGCACCGCAGGGTTCGAGACGAAATCCTCGTGGTCCTTGTCCACGACGAGCACCTCGCCCTCGTAAATGGTGTCGATCCAGTGGTTGTATTTGTTGTTCAGCCGCTTGAGGTACAGTTCGTCGATGTTCATCTCGTACTCGCGGCCGCGCTTGCGGATCTGCGAAATGAGCGTCGGGACGCTCGCCTTGAGGTAGATCAGCAAGTCGGGTTTGGGAATGAGCGTCGTCACCAGCCGGAAAATCTTCATGTAGGTCTCGATGTCGCGCGTGGCCATCAGCCCCATTTCATGCAGGTTGTCGGCGAAGATGTGCGCATCCTCGTAGATCGTGCGGTCCTGGAAGATCACCCCCGACTTGCAGTCGGAGATCATGTCCATCGTCTGCTGGATGCGGCTCCCAAGGAACGAAATCTGAAGATTGAACGCCCAGCGGTTCATATCCTCGTAGAAGTCGCCGATATAGGGATTGTCGCACTCCTCGAGGTAGCACTTGGCGTCGTAGCGCTTCGTAAGGATCTGGGTAAGCGTCGTCTTGCCGCTCCCGATGTTTCCGGCTATGGCTATGTACATGGCAGTATAGGTGTTATTTTACGTTTCTCATTCGTTTTCCGGTCTCCGAAGCGCATATCCCGCCGCCTTCGGCCTCGTTTTACAAGCCTGACTCCACCCGGCTAAAAGCCGGGATTCAGGGGCGATGCAAAGTCACTGCATCCGGACTCAATTCCACGCTTCCATTCCCAAAAGCCGTTTCTTAAACGGCCCTCGGGTGGGGCTTCTCGCAGCGCGGCCAAAATGCGGACAGACAGCCTCAAAGGGTCTGTTCGGTCTGAAAAGCCAGTATCTCGTCGGCCACGCGGCGGTCGTTCACCAGCCGCGGAACCTTGTTTTTACCCCGCGCGCGCATCCACGCGAGGAACCGCCCCCGCTCCACAACCGTCAGACGCTGGCGTTCGAGCGTGGTCCGCCGCTTGGCGTCGTAGTCCGAATTGACGGCCCGCAACTCCCCGTCGAGCGCCTCGGCGAAGCGTTCGAGGCTGTCCGGCTCGCGTTCGAACTCCACGATCCACTCGTGCGCGCCCCGTTCGCGGAGCGACATGTAGCACGGCGCGACGCTGTATTCGCTCACGACGGCCCCCGTCTTCCGGCAGGCGGCCAGCAGCGCATGCTCGGCGTTGTCGACGATCAGCTCCTCGCCGAAAACGTTGATATACTGCCGCGTGCGGCCCGCGAAGCGGATGCGGTAGGGATTCGTCGAGGTGAATTCCACCGTGTCGCCGATCTCGTAACGCCACAGGCCGTTGTTCGAGGTGATCAGCACGGCGTAGACCTTGCCGCACTCCACGCCTTCGAGCGGCACGATCTGCGTCCCGCTGCGGAACTCGAAGAAGGTTCCGTAATCCAGCATCAGCAGCATGTCGCTGCGCGACGGGTCGTCGGCCATGGCGAAGAATCCCTCCGAAGCGTTGTAGGTCTCCATGTATTTCATCTTCTCCGAAGGGATCAGCTCCTCGAACGACGTCCGGTAGGGCGCGAACTCCACGCCTCCGTGGGCGAACATCTCCAGCCGGGGCCACACCTCCAGCAGATTTTTCCGGCCCGTATACTCCAGCACGCGGCGCATCAGCGCGAGGTTCCATGACGGGACGCCCGCAAAGGCCGTGATCGGTTCGCCGACGCACTGGCGGCAGATGGCGGCGCACTTCTCGTCGAAATCGGGAATGATCGCCGTCTCGGTCCGCGGCGCCCGGAACCAGCCGCTCCAGAAGGTCGTCTCGTGGATCAGCAGCGCCGAGAGGTCGCCGACCAGGTTGCGGCCCTCGCGGCTGCACGACCCGCCGAGCGTCAGGGTCTTGCCCTCGAAAACGCGGGTCTTCGGATTGTTGGCCGAAAAGACCGTCGCCACGTCGCGCATGCCCAGCGTATGGTTCCACCACAGCGACTCCATCGTCACGGGAATGTATTTGCTCCTGTCGGAGGTCGTACCCGACGAACGGGCGAACAGCGACACCCGACCCGGAGCCGTGACGCTCCGCACGCCCTCCATCATCCGTTCGATATAGGGCTTGAAGGTCTCGTAGTCGAAAGTCTCCACCTGCGACTGGAACCGCTCCACCGAACGGATATGCCGCAGGTCGTAGCGGTCGCCGAACTCCGTGAAGCGTCCCCGGCGCAGCAGCTGCCGGAACATCCGCGCCTGCGTCTCGACAGGACGGCGGCGAAAACGGTCGATGGCCCGCTCGCGCTGCGAGAACCAGGCTTTGAGAATTATGTTTCGAAAAGACATGATGCGCTGCAATTCAGAATTGTGAATTCTGAATTGTGAATTCTTAATTAAAATAATACCCTACCTTCCCCACCGAACCGGGCATGGCGAAGACCACCACGCGGTCGTAGGGGATTATTTCCATGTTGTCGACGGCGATGAAAACCTTGTCGCCGCGGACGATGCCGCCGATGATCGTATCCTCCGGCAGCCCGAGGTCCTTGATCCGCACCTTCGTGGCCGGGGAGTTGGGTTTCACGATGAACTCCAGCACCTCGGCGTCGCTCCCCGTCAGGCATTTGATGGCCTGCACGTCGGTCGACATCGTGAAGCGGAAAATGTTCGACGCGGTAACCAGCTTCTTGTTGATGATCGTGTCGATGCCGATCGACTCGGCGAGGTTTATGTAATTGAGATTCTCGACCTCGGCGATCACCTTCTTGACCCCCATGCGCTTGGCGAGCATCGCCGCCAGGATGTTGGTCTCGCTGCGCCCCGTCACGGCAACGAAGGCGTCCATGTTCGAAAGCCCCTCCTCCATCATCGCCTCGGTGTTGCGGCCGTCCTCGTTGATGATCAGCGTCTTGTCGAGCGTCTCGGCCAGCCGGTAGGCCTTCTCGGCGTTGTAGTCGATCAGTTTGATGTTCACCTCGTCCTGCAACTCGGTGGCGATGCGGATGCCGATGCGCGAACCGCCGAGGATCATCATGTTCTTGATCTCGATGTTCGACTGGCCCGAAAACTCCATCACCTCCCGCACGGCGTCCTGACGCGCGATGACATAGATCACGTCGCCCTCCATGAACTGTTCGCCCTCGCGCGGAATGATCGTCTGCCCGCCGCGCGTGATGGCCACCGTGCGGTAGCTCAACGGGGCCTGGTCGTCGTCGAAGCCCGTGAGCACCTCCCCCACCAGCGGCGAGGCCGGTTCGAGGCGGAAAACCACGAGCGAGAGTTTGCCGCTCGAAAAATCGACGTACTCCGTGGTCGAAGTGTGTCCCAGCAGGTTGATCACCTCGCGGGCCGCGACCTTCTCGGGGTAGAACAGGTAGTCGATGCCCATGTCGATGAACATCTCCTTGTTGTTGGGTTCGAGGTATTCGTTGTTGTCGATGCGGGCGATGGATTTCCGCGCACCGAGCTTCTTGGCCAGCATCGCCGCCACGACGTTGTCGTTCTCCTCGTGGTTGACGGCGATGAACAGGTCGCATTTGCGCACCGAAGCCTCGCGCAGCACGGCGAAGGTCGTCGAGTCGCCCTCGACGGTGATCACGTCGGCCAGACTGCCCACCTCGGAGAGCAGCTTCTGGTCGCTGTCGATGATGGTGATGTCGTGGCCGTTGCCGCTGAGCATACGGGCCAGGTGACTGCCCATCTCGCCGGCACCCGCTATCACGATTTTCATAGTATTGCGTCTGTTGTCGTTTCGTTTCTGCGCCGCCCGCCGACAGGATAAGGCAGCATTTTTGCAATTTATCTTACAAATGTATACATTTGTCCCCGAAACCCCAAATTTCGGGTAGTAAAAAAACGGAATCCTATGCCAACGTGGTTAATCCTCCTGCTTTGCGCCATACTCGCCGTCGGGCTGTTCGTACTGGGCATGTCCCTCACGCTGATGATCAAGGGGCACAACATCGACTCGGAAATATCGACCAATAAAAACATGCAGAAACTCGGCATCAAATGCGCCGTGCACGAGACGCGCGAGGCGGACGGCGGGGCCGACTGCTCCGACGGACAGGGCGTCGCGGGCTGCTCGGGCAACTGCGGCGCCTGCGACATCGAGCATATCAGCAAGAATTCATAGGAGAGACCCGAAAAGCAGACAGGCATTCGCCGGTCCGATCCCGGCCAACCGCTGCTGCAAATACCGCCGCAGGCGGCAGAGGCGACGATCGAACGCAACCGGCGCAGAACGAAAACCGGCTCGCAAAACCACCTATATCTTCGAGAACTTCGACCGGCAGACGAACCACGGATTGCGGAGGTCCTCCTCGTTGTAGAGCAGCTCCCGGCCGTCGGGAAGCGTGCGGGTGCTGCCGCCGGCCTCGGCGAGAATCAGCTCCCCCGCCGCCGTGTCCCACTCGTAGGTGTGCGTCGTGCGGACGTAGTAGTCGACGCGGCCTTCGGCCAGCAGGCAGAATTTGTAGGAACTGCCCTGCTCGACGATCTCCAGATCGGGGTGCCGCTCGCGAAGGCGGGCGACATGCTCACGGGTCTCGGGCGTCTGGTGCGAACGCGAAAGGGCCACGCGCGGATGGTCGTGAGGCCCCTCCCCGGCCAGCGGCAGCGGCGTCCAATTGCGGACGATCTCGTCGTAGGTATACTCCGCGGCGGCGTCCGGCGCGATATGCTCCTTGAGGTACGAACCCGAATCGCGGCCCGCAATGTACATCTTTTCGAAATAGGGAACATAAATAACCGCCCCCATGCAGACGTTATTCTCCATCAGGGCGATGTTGACCGTAAATTCGTTGTTGCCTTTGATAAATTCGACCGTGCCGTCCAGCGGATCGACCAGCCAGTAAAGCTCCCAGTTGCGGCGCTCTTCGTAGCGCATCTTCCGACCCTCTTCCGAAAGGATCGGGATACGTGTGGGACCGAGGTACTCGCGGATGGTCTTGTGCGCGACGCGGTCGGCCAGCGTGATCGGGGTTTTGTCGTCTTTGAGACTTATATCGTAATCGTCGAGATTCTTGTAAACGCGCATGATCGAGGCTCCGGCTCTGACTGCCGCATTGAAAAGCGGCGGCAGCAGATACATTCTCACCTTGTCGTTAATCATCGTAACTCGTATTTTGGGATCGGTAATTTTTATTGCCATGGTAAAGGTAACAAGAATTTATGATAACGAAAAATTTTCAGTGCCTTAATAGTGTCCGAAAAGGCGTCTCCATGCCGTGAGGCCTCCCGGGGCCGAAAAGGCCGTTCCGCCCGCGAGCCGCGCGGCGCACTCCCTGCCGGCCCATACCAGCGCGAGGGTCGCGAGCGCGGCGGCGGAGGTCCACCACCCCGCAGCGGCCGCGGCGGCGAAAGCCGCGGCAAGCGACGCCACCGCCAGTCCGCGCAGCCGTCCCGGCATTCGGACCCCGGAGCGCGGCGCGGCAAGCAGGGGTTCCCACAACATCCTCCGCCGGCAGCGGGGAATCCCCCGCAGCGGGCGCATCCCGAAACCGCCCGCCGCGACCACCGCCTCGCGGCTCAACAAGGCGGCGGGTTCGCCCAGGGGCGAGCGTATGAGGTCGAGGCTTCCCGGCCGGCCTTCGCCCAGTTCGGCGACGAGCCGCTCGACGCTTCCGGGCAGCAGGAAACATCCTGCGCGAACGGGCAGCAGGTAATCGTAGGTGGCCACCGACGCCGCGGCGTCGAAATCGCCCGCCTCCGAATCCCGCGCCCGGTCGACGAGCACCAGCCGCCGGAAACACCGCCTGCGCGAACGCCCCAGCGCACGGACGCCCGAGACTTCGAGTTCGCCCGAACAGACCCACTCGACGCGGATCATGCGGTAGCGCGCCGTCAGCGCGGCGAATTCCGCGGCGTGGCGGCGGGCGTCGAGCACCACGATCACCTCGTAACGCGAGTATTCGGGGGAGAGGAGATTTTCAATCTGCGCCGCATCCGTCACGCCGCTGCACAGGACCGAGATGCCGATGCCGTCGGGGGCGTCGCTGGAAGCCCTGCGCACGGCGTTCAGCAGCAGTCGTTTGCTGCGGGCGCGGGAGATCAGCGGCAGCAGCGCGCCCACGCATGCCGCCGTCGCAGCGAACAGCAGGAGAAGGATCGGCTTCATGCCAGGCTGCGTTTATAGGTTTGCACGAGCGATTCGTAATAGGGACGCTCGCGCTCGTCGAGCAGCCGCCGGAGCGGTCCCGGGGAATAGCCCTCGGCGACGACATAGCGCAGCAGGGCCTTGCGCTCGGCGGGAGGCATGGCCGACAGCCGCCCGGAAACGGCCCGCCGCGTCAGCGGACGGCGCAGCGCGCAGAGCGTATAGAGCGCTTCGCGCACCAGTTCCGGGTCTTCGTCCCCGGACACGATGCGCAGCAGAAGCCGCTCGGCCTCCTCGATGCCGAACTGCCGCACGATGTTCAGCCCCACGATCCGCAGGTTGCGGCTCGGAGACCCGATGAGGGGTTCGTAGGCGATCGGCAGCATCCCGCGCCGCAGGACGGCCATGATCTCCCCCACTTCGCAGGTCGAAAAGGGTTCGGGGTATTCGGCCATCAGCCGCAGGGCCGTCGAGGGATCGGCCGCAAGCCGCACCATCAGCGACTGGAAACGCACATAGCGGTTGCGGCTCGCGGCATAACGCGCGGCGCAGTCCGCCGCGGCTGCGCCGACGGGCAGGCGAGAGAGCAGCAGCAGGCAGCGCGCCCGGCGGTAGCCCCGGGAGCGGGCCGTGCGGCGGAGCAGCCAGGCGTCGAGTCCGTACTCCGCAACGATGCGCCGCAGGGGCGCGGCGTCCAGTCCGTAGGTGACGCCGGCAAGTCCGGCGACGGTCTCGACGAGCAGCAGCCGGGCACCGGCACGACGGATCATCGGAAACCGCGGCGCGGGGCCTTCGCCCGCAAGCAGGTAAAGCATCACGATACGCAGGTATTTCGCGCGCAGAGCGGCGTCGCGGCAGCGCCGCCTCCGGGCGCGGAGTTCGGCCGCGCCGAGCAGCGACAGCAGGGCGAACGTCCCGGCCGCCGCAAACATCGTATAGAGCATCAGAAGCGTTTCGGTCATAACTGTCGGTTCAAGGCGTTGGCGATCTTCGTCCGCAATCGCTGAAGGCTCACGGGAAAGGTCATGTACTGGTCGACGCCGCACTCCAAGAGGCTCAACACCGTCTGTTCGGCCTGCTGCCACGCCACGACGTAGACCAGCGGCCGTCCGAGACCGGCGGGGCGCAGCGTGCGCACCACGTCGCAGCCCGTGAAGAAAGCCGAAGTCCCCACGACGACGACCAGGTCGAACAGCATGCGCCGGACCATGCGCTGCATGTCGGGAACATCCGATGCACAGCGCACGTCGGCCTGCATGTCGGCGAGCGAAAGCCGGATCACGTCGCGCAGGAACTCCTCGTCGGAAACAATCAATATTCGGTGCATGTCCTTCCGCCGGCTTTGCCGGCAGCGTCTGCCGCGCCCAAAACCGTGCCAGAGGCGCACCGGGGCAAAAAAAATTGCAGGATATGTTGTTTATAAGATAAATATGCGTATATTTGCACTCCGAATTTATGTTCAAATACATAATCGACTTAAATGTACGTTATAGTAGAGATTGCAGGTCAGCAATTTAAAGCTGAAAAAGGTCGGAAACTTTATGTCCACCGTCTTCAGGGCGAAGAAAATTCGTCCGTAAGTTTCGACAAAGTCCTGCTCACAGACAACGACGGTCAGGTTAAAGTCGGCGCACCTGTAGTGAAAGGCGCCGCAGTGAAGTGCAAGATCCTGAAGCATCTGAAGGATGACAAGGTTCTGGTGTTCAAAAAGAAACGTCGCACGGGCTACCAGAAGTGCAACGGACACCGCCAGTACCTGACGCAGATTCTCGTCGAGGAAATCGTTGCATAACCTTTAAAAACTGAATCAACATGGCACACAAGAAAGGTGTAGGTAGTTCGAAGAACGGCCGTGAGTCGGAAAGCAAGCGACTCGGCATCAAACTGTTCGGCGGTCAGTTCGCAAAGGCGGGCAACATCATCGTTCGCCAGCGCGGCACGGTGCACAACGCCGGTGAAAACGTAGGCATGGGCAAGGACCACACGCTCTTCGCTCTCGTCGACGGAACGGTAGAATTCTGCAAGAAGGGCGAAGGAAAATCGTACGTAAGCGTTTCCCCGCTCAGCGAGTAAACAAAACAACTAAAACGATAAAAAGCGGTCTCCGTGAGGGGCCGCTTTTTTCGTGTGCCTGTTATCAATGAAAAATCGGGAACGGAAACCTTCCGCCGGGTGAAACTTTAGTATGTAGTGACGTATTGGCCGTCGGCCCGTCCCCGAAAAAAAGGGGCGGCGGATGGGACTCCTGTCGGAGATCTCTCCAGTGTGACGCCTCTATACACCCGTCGTTCGGAAACGAACGGCAAAAACAGGAATCTCCCGGGAAGAATGTTATCTGTGACGCCTAAATCACAGCCGCCGCCCCTAAAATCCAACCGAGACGGCAGCACGGGGATTTCGTCAGAAATCCCGACCGTGATGCAACGGCGGACGCCGCCCCGGAATAATGACCGCGCGGCTTTGTTTCCAGCAAAAAAGCGCAAGTCGGTCCCTCTCAATGCAGGCTTCAAGGAGCCGGAACAGGAAAATCGTCCCGTGCCCATGCCTGCCCCACCACGAAGTCGAGGCATAACACAGGACCGACAGCAACCATACCCGGTTCAAACAGTCTCCTGATGAAGTTCCCCGATCAGCCAGAGGGATAAAGAGTTGTTTACCTTTGTTTATTTGTACAAATATAAACAAAAATTCCGTTTCGACAACGTCTGAATCCAAACAGAATAACATTGATCTCCTTTTGGCACACATATGCGACCGATTCAGCGCATATCCGGACAAAAACGGGTTTGCCGGAGAGGAATCGACCCGCGCAGCGGCTGTTTGCGGTCGGCGAGTTGTGATGGCGGGCTGTGGCGGCAGACGGAGAGTGGCGAATAACAAGCGGCGGGCGAACAGTAGGCACAGGCAACAAGCGGCGAACGGCGGGCGGCGGACTGTGGAGGCGGGCGGAGAGTAGGCGGCGAACAGCAGACGGCGAACAGCTGGCAAGAGAAGGCCGGTGACCGGCGGTGCGCTGCGGACTTTTTGCAGGGCCGCGAAGGATGCGGCGACCAGGCTTCGGAAATTGCCGAATTTAACGTATCTTTGTACCATGCGGCGGAAAAACGAACGATATAACGAGCCTGTGGTCCGGGGCGTGGTCGCGCAGCTGCGCGAACTGCGCCATGCGCGCAACCTCTCCCAAAAGCAGGTCTTCACCGACACCGACATCAACATCGGCCGGATCGAATCCGGACGCGGGAACATCTCGGTCTCGACGCTTGCCGACCTGTGCGCCTACTACGGAATCCCGCTCCGGGAATTTTTCGAACGGCTCGAAGCAGGAATCGCTTCCGGAGAATGACACCCCGCATAGGAGGGCGGCCGCGGGTCGCGGCAAAAAGACGAAAATCCCGCTTCCGACACTCGGAAGCGGGATTTTTCATTCAGGCCGGGATACGACTTATTTCTTTTGAGCCGCAGCGTCCTGCACGGCGCGGAACTCGGCAAGCAGCTTCTTGTCGTCGTAGAATTTCAACTCCTCGCCCTTGATCTCGTAGCCGTCCACCTCGTCGAGCATCTTCACGAAAGCGTCCTCGTACTGCATCTCGGGGCAGGCCATCCGGGTCATGCCGAGATTCTCGAACTCAAGCTTCTGCCCTTTCAGCTCGTACTTGCCGAAGAAACGGTTGCAGTTGGTACGGCCCGACACGAGCGTATCGGCGGCGCTGAACTGCAGGGTGAAGAAATCGGCCTCGGCGTCGATGGCCTTGGCGGGAATCGCCTCCATTTTGGCAAGTTTCCACGTCGTGCCCTCCAGCGGAAGGGCCTTTTTCTGCGATCCGCCACAGGCGGTCATGGCTAAAAGCAGCGCTGCGGCTGCAAAAATCTTTTTCATAATTTCAAAATACGTTTGTTAACCGAACAATTCATTCAAAACACGCGCCAGACGATAACCGGCTGCCGGCACCTGCCCCTCGGCAGGAGGCTGTACGGCCATCAGACAGGCGTCCGCCCGGGCTTTGTCGAACGCATCGCCGGGTTTGATCCAGTCATGGACGGCTCGGCAGCCGCGGGTGTTCCCGTCGGCGGGGCGTGCCGGCGGCAAGGGCGCACGGCGTGCATCCAATCCGCAAGGCACAGCAGACGATCAAACGGCGGCGAGCAGAGAAAAGCGTTTCTTCGCCTCGGGCCTGTTTCCGTCAGACAAATATAGGCAATATATTCGGGTTGCGCAACAACCGGCTGCCGAAAAGGATGAAAGCACGGCCTTCCAACGCCGGCGACGCTTCGGGCGTTCGCGGAATACCGCCCAAAAAAGGCCGCACCCCGTGTGGGATGCGGCCCTTACAGCGGGAACAGACGGTTAGTACTCCATCTGCGCGAGACGCTTGTAGCCGTTGTAACGCCACTTGGCGTTCTCCTCCGCAGCGGCGAACAGTTCGTCGGCCTCGGCAGGGAACGACTTCTGGAGCGAGGTGTAGCGCACCTCCTTCAGCAGGAATTCGCGGAACTTCGACCAATCCGGCTCTTTCGAATCGAGCACGAACGGGTTCTTGCCCTGCTCCTCAAGCAGCGGATTGTAGTGCCACAGGTGCCAGTAGCCGCAGGCTACGGCCTCCTTGCCGACGGTCTGCGTGCGGGTCATGCCGCCCTTGATGCCGTGGTTGATACACGGAGCGTAGGCGATCACGAGCGAAGGTCCGGGATAAGCCTCGGCCTCTTTGAGCACGTTGAAGAGCTGCTGCTGCGAAGCGCCGATCGAAACCTGCGCCACATAGACATAACCGTAGGTCATGGCCATAGCGCCGAGGTCTTTCTTGCGGATGCGCTTGCCGCTCGATGCGAACTTGGCGACGGCGCCCACGGGAGTCGATTTCGACGACTGACCGCCGGTGTTCGAGTAAACCTCGGTGTCCACGACGAGGATGTTCACATCCTGACCCGTGGCCAGCACGTGGTCCACGCCGCCGTAACCGATGTCGTAACCCCAGCCGTCGCCGCCGATGATCCACTGCGACTTCTTCACGAGCCAGTCCTTGTGCTCGAGAATCTCCTTGCAGTAGTCGCAGCCGCAGGCCTCCAGCAGCGGGATCAGGCGCGCCGTAACCTCGGCCGATTTGGCCGACGAGCCGCGGTTTTCGATCCACTCCTTCATCACGGCTTTCAACTCCTCGGAGCACTTGGTGCAGTTGGCGATGGCCTTCTCCATCGTCTCCTGGACGCGGTCGCGGAGTTTCTCCACGCCGACGTGCATACCCAGGCCGAACTCGGCGTTGTCCTCGAAGAGCGAGTTGGCCCATGCGGGACCCTGGCCGGCGGCGTTGGTGCAGTAGGGCGTCGAGGGAGCCGAACCCGAGTAGATCGAGGTGCAGCCCGTGGCGTTGGCAACCATCATCTTGTCGCCGAACAGCTGCGAAATGGCCTTGATATAGGGGGTCTCGCCGCAGCCTGCGCAAGCGCCCGAGAACTCGAACAACGGCTGTGCGAACTGAAGGTTCTTGACCGACTTGGTCTTGTCGACGACCTGCTTGTAACCGATATTTTTGGTGATGTAATCCCAATTCTTCTGCTGGGGCATCTGCTCCTCCAGCGGGCGCATCACGAGCGCCTTATCCTTGGCGGGGCAGACGTCGACGCAGTTCGAACAACCCGTACAGTCCATCGGCGAAATCTGGATGCGGAACTTGTACTCCTTGGTCTCGCCGAGGCCCTGCTTCCACTCCACGCCCGAAGCGGCGGCCTCCTCCTCGGTGGCGAGGAACGGACGGATCACGGCGTGGGGGCAGACATAGGCGCACTGGTTGCACTGGATACAGTTCCCGATCTTCCACTCGGGAACGTTGACGGCGATGCCGCGCTTCTCATAAGCGGCCGTGCCGTTGTCCCACGTGCCGTCTTCGCGGCCGTTGAAGGCCGAAACGGGCAGCAGGTCGCCTTTCAGGGCGTTGATCGGGTCGACGATCTTCTTCACGAAGTCGGGACGCGCGGCATCGGCCGTGTGCTCCTCCTCCTTCACGACGATATTCGCCCACTCGGCCGGAACCTCGACCTTCACCACGGCGTTGCCGCCGGCGTCGACGGCCGCATAGTTCATGTTGACGATGTCCTCGCCCTTCTTGCCGTAGGATTTCAGAATGGCTTTCTTCATCTCCTCGACGGCCTTGTCGAACGGAATGACATTGGCGATCTTGAAGAAGGCCGACTGCATGATGGTGTTCGTACGCGAACCCAGACCCAGCTCGGCGGCGATCTTCGTGGCGTTGATGATATAGAAGTTGATCTTGTTCTTGGCCAGGTAGACCTTCATGTGGTCGGGCAGCGTCGCGCAGGTCGTCTCGGCGTCGTGCACCGAGTTCAGCAGGAACGAACCGCCGGTCTTCAGCCCCTTCAGCACGTCGTACTTGTCGACGTACGAAGGCACGTGGCAAGCCACGAAGTCGGGGGTGGTCACCAGATAGGGCGACGTGATCGGCAGGTCGCCGAAACGCAGGTGCGACGAGGTGTAGCCGCCCGATTTCTTCGAGTCATAGGAGAAATAGGCCTGGCAGTACTTGTCGGTCGTGCCGCCGATGATCTTGATCGAGTTCTTGTTGGCGCCCACCGTGCCGTCGGCGCCCAGACCGAAGAAGAGGCCCTCGAACGTGCCGGGCTTCGCGAGCGAAATCTCCTCGCCGACGGGCAGTGAACGGAACGTCACGTCGTCGACGATACCCACCGTGAACTGGTTCTTCGGCTCGTTCATCTTCAGGTTCTCGAACACGGCCAGCATCTGCGCCGGAGTGGTGTCCTTCGACGAAAGGCCGTAACGCCCGCCGATGACGAGCGGCTTGCGGTCGCACGGACAGGCGG
>OOIF01000363.1_pt1 | contig 53147 bp, 87 predicted proteins | sample 1691961 | NCBI WGS metagenome assembly OOIF01 (sample SAMN06348146, study PRJEB24527) | human gut metagenome | biome: human gut; feature: ankylosing spondylitis patient; material: feces | host: Homo sapiens | place: China | collected 2015-10 | reverse complement strand
GGATGGGAACGAAAAAAACCCTGCCTTAGTCCCACAAATATCCGCAAAAAAAAAAAGCCCCCATCTGCACAAAGGAGTGAACAATATGCTTTCTTTAAACCCGTTTAGAAGAATTAAGGATTTAGAATTCGAAGTTGGTTTACGAGATGATACAATCAAAGACCTGAAAAACACGATTGAGAGGTTAGAATCTCCTACAAGACCAAAGTATCATCCAAATGAAACCTGTACTGACTGCGAATATTGCATTGTTGAGGAGCAGACACACTATAAAGGCTATTTTTGCAGACTAAATAATAACTGTGAAGATTACACTTTGAAAGAGTGAGTGGGCGGTGTCGCAAATGTATGATGAAAAAGAATGTTGTGCTAAGTGCAGATATGCCAGTATAGACCGTGAGTTGCTTTTTACTTGCAATAACGAGAATAGCGACTATTACACCGATTATACGGAATATGATTATGGCTGCGATTATTTTGAGCCGAAGGAGTGAATGGAATGAGAATTATTAGCCAGAGAGGAAAGGGTTCTGTTGATGAATATGGATGCTATATCTATATCAACGAGCGGAACGAAATTATTGGAGACATAGGACATACAGTTGCTTTACTTGGCTCATACAAAACCATAGAACGCGCAAAAGAAGTCTTTGACGAACTTCACGCGGCATACGAAGAATTGCCATTCTCTGGAAACAATATTTTCCGCATGCCAAAGGAATAATACCGATATGTACCCTGTTTGTTGCGCTTGCCTTTGAGTGGTTTAGTTCATGACTGTACGGCGATTATGGCAAGAAACAAGGCGGCTGCAGACGCTGACCTTCGGGCGCAGGGTCTTATACATGCACCAGTAGTTTAATGGCAGAACAGAAGTTTTCCAAACTGCGGAAACGGGTTCGATTCCCGTCTGGTGCTTTTCATCTGGTCTTTGTACATTTTTCCAGATGAATAACACGACCTTTCACCCACTAGGGGAATCCTGTTAAGAGCCATCGCACGGCTCGGTGGGTTTTTGGCTTGTATGCTTTTGGGACTGGCAGCAAGACCAAACACTAACTTCATATCTGGGGCGTTTAACGGCATCACGCCCCACTCTGGATTCTTAGCTCAGCTGGTCAGAGCATCCGGCTCATAACCGGACGGTCCTCGGTTCAAGTCCGAGAGAATCCACTTGCGGTCTTTCGGTATCGTGGGTTATCGCGCCCATTGATTTTGCTGACTGACCGCACCCCATACAAATTTTTGCCCCCTTCTTGTCAGTCCGTTTTTCTGGTTTCGTGACTGACATTAAACTCAAAACTGAAAAATCATGATGGGGATTGGATAGAAACTTGATTTAGGTGAGGTCGATTCGGATTTCACTATTAGAGATGGTGTCTTTTAAATCCCCATCATCTGCCAACATACCGAAACGGTTATAACGGCGTGGTCTTGAAAACCATTGTGTCGGTTAGAATCCGACATGGGGGTTCAAATCCCTCTGTTGGCGATTGGGTTCACGATGAAAACCTTACTCGCAACCTTATGGGTTAAAATCGTTGCAAAAATGCGTGGTCGAAAGCAGTCTTTTAGGTCTGCGATAAAGCGGACTTACCCCGGGTTATTAGCCTGCAAATAGACATGGCATAATTCAATTTTGAATTATGGTAGATGGTGGCGGAATAGGTATACGCTTGGAGTTCCCATTATGAATAATAATGCCAAGAAAGCACTCCCAATGGGACACAGGGAGATAGGTCTTTTATGCGTGGTGCAAATCCACGCCCATCTAATAGGTCTGGTAGCACCAGAATAGAGTGTTGGTTGCATGAATCCCACTTGAATTAAAAAAATGCCGATAAGCAGATTGGTTGTTGCCTTTTCTGCTTATCGGAGGATGCACAGTTTATTCGGATTTCTTATAAAAAAGGCGGTGTTTGCAATGGCGAAAGGCGTAAAAACCATAAACAAGAGAAAATTTTTTGAAGCGTTTGAGGATTTTTGTAACGGTCGCATGACGCTGTCCAAAGCAGCAAGGCATATCGGCATTAGCGTCCCTACAGCATCAAAATATTTCAATATGCACATAAAGGGAGAGCCGTTTCCAGATACACTGTTTGGCACTGACGAGCAACAGGAAATGTTAGAAAAATGATAATTTGCCCATGAGAGAGAAATCTATAACAGGTAAATACATAGGGAACGCCATAGGATACTGTCACTGTAAGGCTCATACTGGGGCGTTAAACAAGGAGCTTGCTTATAAGCATAAATGTATCGCTAAGCGGTGCAAATGGCTTGAGAAGTACAATGATGAGGCGTGGAGAAGGAAAGAAAGGTATGTTAGGTAATGAAAAGTAAAACGTTTGACGAATTGGCGGAAGAAGCCGTTGATAATGCGCTGAGCAACGTTGAAATTAGCGGCGTTCATTTCAGAGAGTTTGTTGAAAAATTCGGAAACGCCCACGAAAATACGAAATGCAATTTATCTATTTGTAGATATAACAAATGTGGAAACTGCATAGACAATGAAGCCCGCAAGGAGTGTGTAACTGCATTAAAATCTCTTTTGGGAATTTGAAATAAACGGAGGAAATGATATGAAAAAATTATTCGTAAGCGTACCGATGAAAGGCAGAACAGAGGAAGAAATCAAAGCAAGCATTCAGAAAATGAAGAAAATTGCAGAAATATACGAAGGCGAAGAATTGGAATTGATTGATAGTTATATTGAGGGCAATCCACCTAAAGGAAATAACGAAGCAATATTCTATCTTGGAGAAAGCATTAAGAAATTGGCACAAGCAGATGTATTTATTGGCATTTGTCAATTTCATGACTGGAACGGATGCGAGATTGAAAGAAGCGTAGCTTTAAGATACGGAATTAAGACCTATGAAATTCCGGCAAAATATGTAATTGCAAATTATAATGCCATTTATAACGCCATTCTTAATAAATTGCAGAACAATTTAGTGCCGAAAGATTAAAGAAATTGTAGGTTCGATTCATACTGACTGCGTCAAGGAAGGAGAGTATGATGCACATGAAAAAAAGAATTATTCGTCTGTTCGCAATCGCTTGTATTTTGGTTTGCACAATAATTGGAGCAACTGGTTGTTCAACCATTGACAGAGCAGTTGTAAATATTAAAAGCGACATATCGGGAGGGTTGCAGAGAACCATTACTGTGTATACAGCAGATGGCAAGGAAATGGCAACCTATGAAGGGAAAATTGATATCGAGACCACCAGCGGCGGTTATGTTAAATTTGATTTTGACGGGAAAAGATATATTTACTATAACTGCTTTGTGGAAACCATTGCAGACATAAACTAAAAACAATTACCGACTAACAACTTGGAAGTTAGCCGCTAACCCTAAACATCTGAGGGCAAAGGATTTTTGCACCTTTGCTTATTTGAGCGGAGGTGCTTTTTTTAATGGCAAGTTTTGAATTGATGAGTGCCGTACAGGAATACGAAGAATATATAAAAACAAATGGAATCAATGAGCGAGTTATTGATGCGTATTGCGAAGCTGTCAAAACCGCTGTTGTAAACGAGAAGGATATTGAGTACGGGCTTAAAATCTCAAAAAGGTGTAAGGAAATCATTGAAACATTTTGTGTTACTACTTCTGGCGGTACAATTTGGGATTTGGAAAAATACTCCTTCAAAGAAAAAGTAAGCTATGAAATTATAGAGAAATTTTATTCCATCTTGCTTATAGAGGCACAGAATAAGGTTGTCGATAGTTTCTTTCGGTATATCGAATACAAAAGAGAGCCGAAAGAACGATTTTATATGCCAAAGAGAAAACAGTTCTTGAAAATAGAACTTGTTGATGCGCTACAGGGCATGATAGATGACAAGTACGATATTCTGTGCATATCCATGCCGCCCGGAACTGGGAAAGCACAACCATTATATTCAAAGGTTTTAACTCCAACAGGGTTTGTTCAGATGAAAGACGTAAAAGTCGGAACAAAAGTAATAGCTGGAAATGGAAACGTTGCAAATGTGGTTGGTGTTTATCCACAGGGTAAAAAAGATGTGTACGAGATTACACTAGAAGATGGTTCAAAGTGCCGGTGCTCTTCAGAACATTTATGGAAGGTAAGACATAACTACTTTGGTAACAAGACAAAAGACAAGGTTGTTGAATTAAAAGAAATGATAGGTAACAGTTATAAATATTTAATTCCTATTACTTCTGCTAGATGCGTGAACACTTTTTACCTAAGAGTTGGTGCAATCAAATACATAGGAAAAGAAGAATGCCAGTGCATTATGATTGATGATGATTGCCATTTATATATAACAGATGATTACATTATTACTCATAATACCACTATCGAAAAATTTTTCCATGCGGCGGTCATTGGTTGGTTTCCGAAAGATTTTAACCTCTTTTATTCTCACAGTGGGGATATTACGAGAATGTATTATGACGGCGTATACGATATTGTCACGAACACGGACGATTACGCATGGAACGAGATATTTCCGAACCTACACGTTACCGGCACAAACGCAAAGACAGAACAGTTCAATGTCGGGAAGTATAAGCCGTTCCCTTCTGTACAATGCACATCCGTAGGAAGTAAAAACGCCGGTAAGGTAAGAGCATCGAAGTTTCTTCTGGTTGATGATATGATAGGCGGCATTGAGGAGGCTATGAACCCAATTATCCTTGATAAGCTATGGAATAAATACGCTGTTGATGCGAGGCAGAGAAAAATACAGGATTCCGAAGGTAAAAACTGCAAGGAAATACATATTGCTACAAGATGGTCTGTGCATGATGTTATCGGACGTATCCAAAATATGTATGAAGGAAATCCGAGAGTAAAAACAATAGCTGTGCCAGATATTGACCCGATTACCGAAGAAAGCAATTTTGATTATGAATTTTCTGGGTTCACAAAAGAATTTTTTGAAGACCAGCAGCTGTTGATGGACGATATTTCGTACCGCTGCCTGTATAAGCAGGAACCCATTGAGCGTGAGGGGTTGGTTTTCCCCGAATATAAGATACGAAGGTACCTAAATCTCCCACATGGCGAACCAGAAATTATTACTTCACAGTGCGACACGAAAGGAAAAGGAACGGACTATTTTGTTCTGCCAATCCTGCAAAAATACGGAGATGACTATTACTGCGTTGATTGCGTGTGCGATAATACTGCGGACTATGAAATGCAGTATGAAAATGCGGCTAACGCTTTGGCGAATAACAAAGTGCAGGAGTGCGAATTTGAGCGAAATGCAGGCGGAGATAGGGTTGCTATGGAAGTGAATAAACGTGTAGAGGCTAAGGGTTGGATTTGCAATATTACAGATACGCCCACCGAAACGAACAAAGAGGCAAGGATATTCCAGTGTTCCAACTGGATATTGCAGCACGTTATTTTCAAGGATGAATCCATGTATTCCCCGAAAGAGCCATACGGCGTAATGATGTCACTTTTGAAACGATATTCTGCAAGCGGAAAAAAACAGTTGGATGACGTTCCAGACGTTTTTTCTAACTTTGCGGTAAGAATCACAAAGGGAAACAGGATTGCGAAGGTAGAGGCAACCAGAAATCCGTTTAGAGGAGGCGTATATTATTGACAAAGGAAATATTGAAACAATACACAGACCTCCAACAAGAATGTGCCGAGGTAAGAGAAAAGATATCAATTCTTGAGCGGCAGATTATAAAAATTGAGCAGGAAGGAACGGTTCTTGACAAAGTATCTGGCGGTGTTGGCGGCTTGGAAACATTTGTCATTGAAGGCTTCCCCTATCCAGAATATAACAGAAAGAAAGCGCTGCTTTATTCAAGGAAAGCAACATTATGCGAACTTGAATTAGAGTTGTTGGAAACAATAAATAAAGTCGAAGCGTTTATAGCGGATATAAACGATAGCCGCATGAGGCGAATTATCCGCCTTAGATTTATTGATGGTCTTTCTTGGGCTGATGTTGCAAGAAGGGTTGGCGGCAATACTGAGGATAGTGTAAAGAAAATGTTTTATCGTTTTATCGAAAATTAGAAAGTTGTCCTAAATGTCCCGAAAAAGTGTGGTATATTTAGAATAAAGAAATATGCAAGCAGACGAACACCGATTCTTGTCGGTGTTTTTTGTTTTGTTTTTTATCGGGAGGTGCCGCATGAATAATAGAATGACATTTCAAGAGATTGTTCGCGGACAGTATGGAAGAAAAATTGCATACACGAATGTTGATAAAATAACGCCGGATAACATCGTTAGCGTTGTCGGGAAATGTATGGGCGTTTTCAATACAAACAAAACAGCCATTGAATACCTTTGGAATTACTACAAGGGAGACCAGCCGATACGTTATCGAAAAAAGATTGTCCGAGAGGATATCGTAAACAAGGTTGTTGAAAACCACGCATATGAAATTGTGCAGTTTAAGGTCGGGCAAACATACGGCGAGCCTGTACAGTTTGTCAGCCGAAAGGACGATGAAAATATAAACAGATCCGTTGATATTCTGAATGATTACATGGTGGATGTTGATAAGCAGTCCAAGGACATTAAGTCTGGGGAATGGCAATCGGCAACGGGTACATCATTTAAGGCTGTGCAGTTTTCGGATGGAGATATTAAATTTCGCATTGTATCCCCCACTCCACTGAACACGTTTGTGATTTATAACGCAAACACAGAAGAGCCGATTTTGGCGGTGCAGGAATCGAAGGACAGGAACGGAAAAATGTATAAGCGGTGCTTTACGGACACACATTCTTGCAAAATATATGATTCTACTGTTACGGATTGGAAACTTCATGCTTTCGGTGGTATACCGATTATTGAATACCCGAATAACCATGAAAGACTTTCGGATATTGAGCTTGTTATTGACATTCTGGATTCCATTAACAATATGCAGTCGAACCGCATGGATTCGATTGAACAGTTTGTGCAATCGTGGATAAAATTTGTAAACTGCGATATTGATTCGGAAGAATTTGAAAAAATGAAAATGCAGGGCGCATTGGTTGTTAAGTCGAACAATGGAGAAAACAAAGCGGATGTCGATATTATGACACAGGAATTGAACCAGACAGAATCACAGGTTGCAAAGGATGACCTGTGGGACAACGCCCTTTCCATTCTCGCCATTCCGAATAAAAACAACAATAACTCTGGCGGAGACACACAGGGGGCGGTGCAGCTTCGCAATGGTTGGGATTTCTCCAAGACGAGAGCGAAACTGAAAGATCCCATTGTAAAATCGGCAGAGAAACGACTTGCAAAAGTTGTGCTGAATATCATACGCATTAAGCATGAGGATTTAGGCATTACCACAAGGGATTTTGATGTGCAGATAAACCATAGTCCGCAGGACAATATGTATACAAAATCACAGACACTTTATCAGCTGTTGCAGGCAGGAATACATCCTCTTATCGCAGTTAAGACAGTTGGTCTGTGGGGAGATTCCGAAAAAACATTCCTTCTTTCTAAGCCCTATATGGATGCTTTGTGGCAGACAGCGGAAGAAAAGGAAGAACAGGAACGCAAGGCGGCAGAGATTGCGAAACAATCTCAATCGGTTGCAGAAGAATAAAGAGGTGGTTTCATGTCAAGAATCCAAAATGATGAATTGCATACAGAGAAAATTGTATATGAAACCTATTTCGGCGAAATGGAAATATCTGATGAAGAAAAGAAAGAACGGCTTGAGTTAGCAAAAGAACTTGAGCCGATTTTTATTTCTTTTTTTTATGCTTTCTTGGAATCTGGAGAGGATGAAGATAATTTCCTACAAAGTCTTTCTGCGGAATATCGGAAGGTGGCGTTGAAGTTTCTAAAGGTAGGAGAGCCGCCGGCGTACATAAAGGAATACTCGGAGAAAATCACAGAAGATATTATCCGAACAACGATTGAAAATAAGGATATGCCCTACTTTACATCTGTTGAGCGTGCCATGAATATTGCGGCGAATGAAGCAAATACCATTGGCAACTACCGAGAATACATCAAAATGGTCAAGCAAGGCTATAAATACAAAACATGGATAACCATGAATGATGATAAGGTGCGTCATACGCACGCAGAATCGAATGGATATAAAATCGGGATATTCGATTCCTTTCAAATAGGTGCATCTGAAATGTCCTTCCCTCGTGACTACTCTTTGGGGGCGAGTGCGGAAGAAATTGTAAATTGCAGATGTAGCCTGAAATACACGAAAACTTAAACAGTCCTTATGGGCTGTTTTTTGTTTATAAAAATTAAGCAGCTATGCGATAAATAGCAAACTCAGCAGGTGCGACCTGCGGAAACAAAAGCGTGAGTAAATGACAGGAGGTAATCACATGACAAGAGAACAGGTATTGAAACTTTTTCCAGACGCTACGGATGAGCAGATTACAAATCTGTTAAACCAGAGCAACAAGGAAGTGCTGAACGAAAAAAATAAAATCGCGCAGTACAAAGAAAAAGCTGATAAGGCAGACGAATTACAGGCAAAGATTGACGAATTGGAATCAAACGGTTTGTCTGAAACTGAAAAAGCCAATAAAGCGTTGGAAACAGCAAATGCAAGAATCGCAGAACTTGAGAAGGCACAGACGTTAGCTACGCAGAGAAGCACTGCGGCTGCGAAATTCAAAGTAACCGCTGAACAGGCGGCACAGATTGTAAAGGATGATGGCTCTTTCGATTATGACGTTCTCGGACAGATTATCTCTGACAAAGAAATGGCTGCTGCCAAGGCGAAAGAGGATGAAATTGCAAACAACTCCCCTAACCCTAACGGAAGTAATGGCGGCGGCGAAACGCAGACGGAGGCTGAAAAAATTGCAAAAGACATCGGCAGTAGATGGTCTGATGCAAATAAAACGGCTGAATCTGTTTTAAAAGACTATATGTAAGGAGGCTGAAGAAATGAAATTTAAAGAATCAAGCGTAACTACGCAAAAGGAAATTCTGAAAAGAAAATTGGGCGGCGAATTGTTCGTTCCTATAAAATTGGACGCATCGGCGTTTACAGAAGGTGTGTGCAAGGCTGGGAATCCTATTTCCGCAGAAGGAAAGAAGGTAAATGACAATACGGCTATCGGCATTTTGCTTTCGGATACATACGATGAAAACCCCAACGGAACCATCATAAAGGCTTTTGCTTGCGTAAATGAAAAAAATGCAAATGCAAATGCTGGCATTACGATTGCGACCGAGGCAAAAACAGCCATGCCGCTGATTGTATTTGAATAAGGAGGTGTAAAGTAATGAAAATTATAGATGTATATAGCGCAAAGGCGGTTGCTCTTGTGCAGACAGAAGTAGCAAGCAATAGAAAGCGTTACATTGGCGAAGGTCTGTTCCCTGCGAAAAAGAAAATGGGTCTTGACTTGAAATGGATTAAAACGTCAAAAGGTCTGCCTGTTTCTCTGTCTCCTTCTAACTTTGATGCAGTTTCTACACTGAGAAGTAGAGAAGGATTTAAGATGACTGAGACAGAAATGGCGTTCTTCCGTGAATCCAGAATTGTCAAGGAAACTGACGAGCAGGAAATGTTGCGTGTACAAGAGTCAACAGACCCTTATGTACAGGAGATATTAAGTAGAGTTTTTGACGATGCAAATGATTTGGTTGAAGGTGCGAGGGTTGTACCTGAAAGAATGATTATGCAGTTGCTTGCGCCGTCTGACGGTTCTCCTAAAATCTCTATACAGGCAGATGGTGTTACATACGAATACAATTACGACCCTAACAACGATTACAAAACAAACAACTTTGCAGAGTTGTCTGGGGAAACTGATAAATGGTCTGACGTTGAAAACTCCGACCCTCTTGAAGATGTTTCTAATGGGCTGGATTCTGTTGAAGCCAAAACAGGCGAAAGACCTTCTGTTATGATTGTTTCCAGACAGACCATGAACTATCTGAAAAAGAACAAGAAAATCAAATCTGCAATTCTGGCACAGAATGTAACGGCGAATATCTTTATGGATGATGCCAGAGTGAATGAACTCTTTTCTTCTGAACTGGGGGTAAATATTATCGTTTACGCCAAACAGTACAAAAATGAAGATGGGGTCGTTTCTAAATTCTATCCAGATGGTTTTGCAACACTGATTCCTAGCGGCGCACTGGGTAACACATGGTACGGCACTACACCAGAAGAACGTACGCTGATGGGAAGTAAGGAGGCGGATGTATCCATTGTCAACACAGGCGTTGCGGTTGCGGTAACGGTTTCTAATGACCCTGTGCAGACAAAGACAACCGTATCAGAAATTGTACTGCCCTCTTATGAGAGAATGGACAGCACCTATGTTATTAAATGCTACTAAAAAGGAGGTCGGTTAAATGAAATTCGACCATAAAGTAAAGCATAATGGAATATGGTATGAGCCTTTTGAGGAAGTACCAGATACTGACGGCAAGAGAACTTACACAAAAAGCGAAATCGCAAAAATGCCTGTCAATGAACTGCGACAGTTGGCGTTGACCGTAGGTGTTGAGGGTGCAGAAGAAATGAACGGCACAGAACTGAAACAGTATCTCCTGTCCGTATTCGGACTGTAAAGGAGTGATTGCTTATGGCTGATTACAGCATTTTGGAACAAGTGAAAATCAGACTGCGGCAGTTTCACGTTGACGAGAATGATACTGTGGTATTCGACAATAAGGAAGAAAATCCGCTCTTGAACCAACTGATAGAACAGGCAAAAAAGGAGATTATCGCAAGGCGTATGTATCCAGAATCATATACCGAAATGGATATTTTGTCTGACTTAAAGAGGTTTGAAAACAATATCGTTGACTTGGCTGTGTATGACCGCTCGCAAGCAGGAGAGGCTTACATGGAAAACTATTCCGAAAACGGCATAAGCCGCACTTGGAAGAATAGAGAGGATTTGCTCTTTGGCGTATACCCATTTGTAAAGGTTCTGTAAAGTGGTTAAAGCAAACTGGCTTTAGTCGTTTTTAGTGCGTTGCCGTTTGGAGTTAAAATAAATTTATAGAATTTTTTGAAATTTAATCGAAAACAAATGAAATTTCATTAAAAAATTCGCTTAATTTTTCTATTAAATTCGATAGATTTCATTTTTTAACGAAATGGCAGCAGGGGTGCATTGTATTATGTGGCGGTGGGCTGATGCACAATTATTAAGCAGAAAGGCGGTACAGAAATGCAAGTCGAAATAGCATATCTCATAAGCATAGTATCTTTGGCATTTTCCGTCTTTTTCGGGTTGAAAAGTAGCAAGCATACAGACACAAAGGATATTGAGGAACGTGTGAAGGATAACACCAGAATCAATATGAAGCTGGATGCTATCGCTGGCACAACGCAGGAAATAAAATCGGAAATATCCACAATGAGAGAAGAAATCAATAAGCACAATGACAAGATTATTAAGTTGGAGCAGAGCCTTAAATCTGCGCACCATAGGCTTGATACTCTTGAGGAACGAATGAATCATGAGTAGGTGGTTTTCAAATGCTCGATATTAACAGACAAAAGATGTTCTATTCAAAACAAATCGGTCAAGTCCCTATCTATGATACGGACGAGGATGGGAATTTGAAATACATCACCGTGGACGAAAAAAAAGTGCCGATAGAAACAGGAGAATACACAACTGGATACGATATGCCAGTCCCCTTCTATGCTTCAATCAGTAACAAATTGAGCGAATCTCTTATTAAGGAGTTTGGCGTTGATAATTCAACAAATTTTGTTCAGATAGTCGATGACAAGGGAAAACTTCCTTTGTCTGTCGGGGATTTGGTGTGGAAGAAATCTGCGGTTCAGTATAAGGCGGCAATGGTCGATAAGACAAGCTGCGACTACATCGTCAAAGGCGTTGCAGATGAAGGTCTGACGGTTGATTTGTTTCTTTTGCAAAAGAATGTAAAGTAGGTGCAACATGGAAAATAAAACTGTAAATGTTCTTGGAGAGAATTATTCAATTATGTTTGTGGACGAATATCCAGAACGATTTTCTGATTTTGAGGAATCAACGGACGCTCTGTGCAATTTCTATGACAAGGTGGTTTATGTATTAAATCCAAAAGAAAAAGCCCTAACGGAAGATGGGAAAATCAACTTAAACAAAAAGAAACTTAGGCATGAGATAGTCCATGCCTTTCTTTTTGAAAGCGGTTTGTCTTCCAATACAAATGGAATTTATGGCGCATGGGCTGAGAATGAGGAAATGGTTGACTGGATTGCAATACAGTCTCCGAAAATATTTAAAGTGTTCCAAGAACTTGAAATTTTGTAGGTGGTTCTATGTCGAAGAAAATATCAATCAATATCATGTCCAATAAGTCTATCCAGAACGCCGTAAGAGAGGTTGAGAGCTACGCTTACGAATTGACTGATAAATGTAACGAACTGGCGAAAAAACTCGCTCAAGTGGGCGTACAGACCGCCAAAATGAAGGTTGCTCAATACGATGCTGTTTATACAGGAGAACTTCTTAGCAGTATCAATTATGAGCAAGGGGCGGTCATCAAAAAAGGTGCAACGTGGATTGTATACACTGGCTGTCTTTGGGCGAAATTTGTTGAATTCGGTGTAGGCATTGTCGGGAAAGAAAATCCGCACCCAGACACAAGTATTATCGGTTGGAAGTATGATGTGAACAATCACGGAGAAAAGGGATGGTTTTACTTTCGTGACGGCGAATGGCACTGGACAAAGGGTATGCCCTCGCGCCCGTTTATGTATGAAACTTCCATAGAATTAGCAGAAAAGATTGCGGAGGTTGCAAAGGAGGTGTTTGGTTGAGCGACAATTCATGGGCTTATGACATTGGAACGGTTGTATTTTCAATCGTAAAGACAAAAGCTAAGCCAAAATTAGAGCCGAAATATCCAACTGTATACTTCACAAGTAACGGAAAGAAGTTAAGTGATGCTATTTTCCCTACCGTCTATATTCATCGTATGGCGGCGGCTGAGCGTGGAGAAGACCTTGAGGGACTTTCCATCAACGCAACCTTGGAAACCTTCCAAGTCGATGTATTCACAAACACAAACCAGTCGGATGTAGGCAGAATAATGTCTGTTGTAGCAGATGTATTCAAGGAAATGCGGTTCAAGATTATCGCTCTTCCAGAATTTAATGAGGGGGATACATACAGAAGTACCGCAAGATTCCAAAGAGTAATCGGAGCAAATGATAGTTTAACGTGATAAAGCCATTTAGGGCTTTATTTTTTTATGCAAAAATAAAAGGAGGAATGAAATATGGCAACAGGTTTGAAATCCAGAATTATTTATAAAGAAAAAACACCAAGTCCAACAGAAGGTTCTTATTGGGCAGGAACTTATAAACTTTTGTTGAGAGCGAAAGCCATTCCAAGCCCATTTGGTTCTCAGAACATGGTGGATACATCTACACTGGAAGACCTTGTAGAAACACAGGAAATGGGAAGGCGTGCGGCTGGCTCAATGGAGATTTCTGGCGCATTTGAAAAGAAATACAAGGATGACATGGTTTCAAACGAGGGAAAGGAACTGGATTTTTGTATCTTATATGGGACAGATGGCAAGGGTTCAGAAGGAATCTGCGCTTTTATCGGTCAGGAATCTTTTGCTCCCGATGAAGCTACGGATGACCATTTGACAGGAACTGCAACCGTAGCTGTGAAAACGGTTCCCAAGTGGATTGAGGATGATTATGATGTTGCGGTAACAGAAGACGAGAATGGCTATCCGACTACAATTACACTGTCAAAAAAATCTTAAGTCAGTCATTGAATATGGAATCGGCTAACATGACTGACTACGATAAGTCCATAGCCGAAATACAGTAAATTAAGAAAAAAGGAGATATGCAAATGAAAAACTTTACCATTAACAGAAAAGTGTATAAGGCAAAAGAATTTGATTTCAACCTTGTTTGCGACTTGGAGGATGAAGGTATTTCTCTTGAAGTCATGCAGGATAAGCCTATGTCCATGATGAGAGCGTATTTCGGTATCTGTGCCGGCATTGGAAGAAATGCGGCTGGGGAAGAAATGCAGAAACACATTGTTTCCGGTGGGAGTCTTGAGGAAATGGCAGAAGCTATGTCTGATGCTATGGAACAGTCTGATTTTTTTCGGGCTGCCAACAAGACAACGGAAGCGGAAACTGCGGAAAATCAGAGCAAAGCGGAATAAGAAAAAAATACAAATCGTTTCGTGAATTGTTGATTGCTGAATGGTTTCCACAGGCATACGCTATCGGGGTTTCGTGGGATGAATTTTGGAGAATAAACCCGAGAATATTGTCTGCGATTGCAGAAGGATACAACCAGCGTGTCAGAAACGCAGATTACATGAATTGGATAAACGGACAATATACGCTCGCCGCCGTTACTGTCGGTGTAGAGCGGAATTTGGCAGGAAATAAGGCGAAAAGCGAGTATATCAAAGAACCCATCCTTTCTGTTAGCGAAAAAAAGCGGAATGCTGAATCAAATGAAGAGATTGCAGTTTTTGAAATGAAAAAAAGGATAATTGCACTTCGTCAATCTGGTTTACCAGAAAGCCCGAAATAGTATTTAGGCGGTAATGGTTAATTCTATTACCGCCTATTCAACGTTAATGGAAGGTGGTGGAAATGAATAATGAGTGAAATAGATAAACTTGAAATAAAGATTGTTGCGGATGCCGCCGATGCGGAAAAGTCTGTCAAAAAGTTAAGCAAGTCCATTGAGGGTATCGGGAAAACAGGAGATTCTACAAAGCAAATCCGTGAAATTAAATCTGTTTTGGAAAGCATTAAAACACCAGAAATAGAGATTAACGGAATAAAAGGATTTGCAAAACAAGCAAGAATCATAGCACATAACTTTTCAAAAGCCGCAAGAAGCGCAAAGGAAATCGGTGCTTCGTTAAAAGGCGTGAATCTCGGACAACTCACAAAAAAGTCAAAAAAAGAATCTGCACCTGTTGAAGATTATAGTCATTTGAAGGATATCCCTATTTTTGACATTGGAAAGCAGATTAACGGAAAGCCGATACAGGATGCCGCAAAATCTATGTCTGATTTAACGAGCGAAACAAGCAGTGCTGTTTCTGTTTCAGGACAGCTTTCCACCGCAATGGAACGTGTTTCTGAAAACGCCGCAAAAACAGACAGATTTTCTGGAATAGAAAAGGAGATTTCAAAAAATCTTGGCATGACAGGCGTTCTGGATATTGATAACGGAAAATTCGCAGAAACCATCGAGGAATCGAAAAGCCTTATCAATGGATTTAGGGTTGACTTAGAAAAACTCGGACTTAGCGAAATTAAATTTCCAGAAATCGAAAAGGCAGAACGAGAATTTAAAAATATGGGAAATTCGGTTAGAGTTCTGACCGAAACCATAGAAGAATTGAAGGCGGCTGGTGGAAATGCCAAACAGTTAAAGCCGCTTGAAAAGCAGTTGGAGAGAATAAGCCAAAAATCAAAAATAGCAAATCTTAATCTAAAAGATACTATTGCGCTTGCGCGTTCCAAAATACCAAGTATTCAAGATGGATTGCAGGAAAAACAGAGCAAAAAAACGCAACAAGTAAGCCAGAGGAAACGCTCAAATAAATCTCGTGGGCGTTCATCTGGTGGTCTTTTTGGTCGCTCTGGCGGTCGCAATAGTTTTTCTTTGCCTAAAATGGTTGGCATGTCTGTACTGTACTCCACTGTATTTCAGCTGATTTCTACCATACAATCTGCATTTACAGAGGGTATGCAGAGTTTAGCACAGTACAGTCAATCAGTAAATGCCAACATTTCCTCTATGATGTCCGCTTTAATGCAGTTGAGAAACGCATTTGCGGCGGCGTTTGAGCCTATCCTATCGGTTGTTGCGCCTTATCTTGCTACATTCATTAGTTGGCTTGCAAGGGCAATCAATATGTTGGGACAATTCTTTGCGGCACTGACAGGAAAAGGCTATGCGGTGCAGGCTAAAAAAGTGCAGATGGACTATGCCTCTGGTTTTGGTGGCATTAAAGACGGAGCAAACGAAGCGGCTCAAGCAATAAAAAATATGTATTCTCTTGGATTTGATGAATTGCATATTATTGACGATGATAAAGGGACACCTACAAAGCCTTCTTCAACCAAAGATGTGGGTTTGGGGCCTACCGATATGTTTGAAACGGTTGAGATTGATTCCAAGATAAAAGGTCTTGCTGACAGAATAAAAGAAGCGTTTAAAACAGGAGATTTCTATAGCCTTGGTGCTGATTTAGGCAAAAAATTACAAGATGCGCTCGGCAGTATCGACTGGGATGCAATATATGAAAAAGCAAGTAATTTCGGAACTGGCTTGGCAACATTCTTAAATGGTCTAATAACTCCAGAAACATTTTCCGTTTTAGGATTTACGATAGCGAGTGCATTAAACACTGCGTTGTACGTCCTTAATAATTTTGGAGATAACTTTAAATGGGATAATTTCGGGTTATCCATAGCGGATGGAATCAACACATTTTTCTCCACATTTAAATTTGAGCTTGCCGCAGATACGGCTAATAAATGGATAAACGGAATACTAACCACATTGATAAAAGCCGTACAGGGTACAGATTGGACGATGATAGGAGAAAAGATAGGGGAATTTATAAAAGAGATTGACTTTATCGATATTCTGTCCAATATCGGAACGCTGATATTTGAAGCAATATCGGCGGCTCTTAAAGCGTGGAATGGCTTTGTTGATGTTGCGCCGATAGAATCAACTATCATAGCCGCTGTTGCATTATTGAAATTTACAGGTCTTGGTGCTTCAATAGCCAAAGCAATCGCAGCACAGATAGCAGGCTCGGAGATTGTTACTGGTATAGGAACTGCTATTGCTGGTCTTGGACCGAAGATTGCAGGATTTATATTAAGTCCTTGGGGACTTGCTATAGGGGCGGCTATATTAGCCGTTTTTATGACTATAAAGCATTGGGATGAGATAAAAGAGTTTCTTGCAAAGTTGTGGGATGGTATTAAGAAAACAGTAGTCGAAGTATGGGACTCTATTAAAAATTTCTTTAAAACAACATGGGATGAAATTGTAAGTTACTATCCAGAAAAATGGAATGAATTAAAGACGGCAACCTCTGAATTGTGGGAAGCCGTCAAAACAACCATTTCTGAAAAATGGACTGCAATTAAGAATTTCTTCACAGAAACAATACCGCAGATTGTAAGTGATATTGTCAAATGGTTCTCTGGATTGCCGGGACAAATCGGAGAGAAAATCTCGATTTTAATATCATCTATCTTGCCAACGTGGGGAAATAGTATTTCAACATGGATTACGGCTTCAATACCAGAAAAAATAAAAATGATTATCGATTTGTTCAAAGGTTTACCACAGGGAATTTATAACGCCGTAACAGCAATGGGGCGGAAGATTGAAGAAATCGGCAAGTGGATGTGGAAAGGTATTAAAAAAGGCTTGCTTTCTTTGGTCCCTTCTGGCGTGAAGGAAGTTGTAAGTGGAATACTTAGTGGCACAAAGAGCGCGGCAGAAATCCACTCCCCTTCCAAACTGTTTAAACGAGAGGTCGGTGCTTATCTGGGCGCAGGTATCGTTGAAGGTATGGAAGAATCTGTCAAGGGCGCAGGCAGTGTTATTGATGAAATCGTAGACAAAGTATCTGGCGGTGGCAGCCTTGCACCTGTTGTATCGGTTGAAGCACCAGATATTTCACAATGGGATGCAACATGGGCTACATTGAGAGAAAACTTTGCTGTGCTAAAGGCAGATATCATTTCAAGTATGAATACATTCTATTCAACCATAAGTGATATGACAACGAATTTCGGTACGGTTTCCAAGGCACAGATAACGGCGTATCTGCTGAAAGTTTACGATAACATTTACAACACGTTTGATGCTATCAGACAGACCTTGCAGCAAGTTTCGGATGAAGTTACAAGGATGCTGAACCAGATGGTTTCGGACGCAAACTCACTGGCAGGATTGACTGGTAAAAAATACAGTCATGTCGGCGGCTACACCATGCAACAGGCGCAGCGGTTCAACATAGAAATGTTTGCGAATGGTGGTTTCCCTCGGTCTGGCGAACTGTTTGTTGCAAGAGAGGCAGGGGCAGAAATGGTCGGCAGTATTGGCAGCAAAACAGCCGTTGCCAACAATGACCAGATAGAACGTGCCATTTTTAATGCCGTTTTAACAGCTATGTCACAGGCAATGGCAAACGGCAGCAGTCAGCCAATCGAACTGAACCAGAAGATTGAACTGGATGGAGACGTTATTTATAACAATCAGCAGAGAGTATCCGCAAGACGAGGGATAAACTTCGGTCTTGGCGCATTTCAAAGGTAGGTGGTTTTTGTGGCAGTAATCAAATATAACGGCATAGAAATCACCTGCCCTTCTGTGCAAGACTACGAAGGTCAGCAGTTAGTTGACAGCGGCAGAAATGCAAACGGCGTTGTGGTGGCTCAAAAGATAAACCGCCGACAAGTGAAACTGAGTTTGGAGTGGAAGGTTATTTATCCAAAGGAATTACAGAAGATTTTGGAGTTGATTGAAACCTTCATAGGTAAAGTAACCTATTATGACCCAAAGGAAGGTAAATTCATCACAAGGGAAATGTATTGGGGAGATTATTCCGTTTCTACATATTGGGTGTCCGAGAACGGCACGCCGAAAATGTTTACAGGATTAAAGGCTTCTCTTATCGACACAGGGAAATAGCGGGGCGGTGGTTTTATGTATCCAGTAACAGCAAAATGGAAAGAGGAAACAGAGCAAACGCTCCGCAATCCTTCCTATGTGAGAATTGTATTTGGCGTGACAGACCCAGACGCGCCAAGGTTAAGCAGACCAACAGATAACGGACATTTGCCTTACAGTGATATTGATAGCGTGGATGTTGGGACAACTGCCCCATCCACATATCAAACCATGGAACGTAACCGCTTTGTGTTGGATGGCAAGAACCCGTTGTCGAGAGAAGTAAACCCGATTTATCAAGGGTATGTCGGTACGGAAATCAGTGACGATACAGGCGTTTACGCTATACAACCATGCGTGAAGGTTATGTTTGATGACTATGTGCAGTTTGCAGGGCTAACCTTTCAGTTTGACGAAAGTATGGGGGACTATCCGAGTAGTTTTCGCATCTTGGCGAAAAAGGATGGCGTTTCCGTTTTTGACAAAACATTTTCTCCGGATACGCCATATTGGGAAATGTCCGAGCATATTCCAATTTGCAACGAAGTGCAGTTCTTTTGGGCAAAATCAAGCATACCGCACCGCAGGGCAAGGTTGCTTTCTTTGATTTATGGTCTGGTAAGTAGATTGACTACCGATGATATTACAAGCTGCTCCTCTACAAAAGAGATTGACCTCTTGACCTCTAAAATTCCAAAGCAGGAATTTGAGTTTACGTTGATTGATATGCAAAGAAGATATGACCCAGAGAATCCGCAGGGCGTATGGGAGTATTTGGAAAGCAGACAACCTGTCAATTACCAGTACGGCTATGAATTGTCGGACGGCTCTGTTGAGTGGATACCTTGGGGACTGTCCTATTCCTCTGGGGACTTTGAAGTATCCAAGCAAGGTATTGTTGCAGAGGTCAGCATAAAGTGTGTCGGGTTGGCAGACCATTTGACAATGACCTATGATGAGGGCGTTTATTCCCCTTCTGGTCGCAGTTTGTTTGACCTTGCGAACGATGTTATGAGGTTTGCTGGATTTGAAAATACAATTCAGCTTGATAACGCATTGAAGAATATTTATACGCACAATCCCCTGCCCTCCTCCAAAGTGAATGAGTGCTTGCAGCTGATAGCAAATGCAGGGCGTTGCGTTATGAGCCACAGTAGAGGTGGCTATATTCAAATCCTTAGAGAAAACGCAGAAACAACTGGGTTTGACATGAATTTTGACAAAATGACGGATACGCCAACAACAACAAAGATACCGCCCCTTCGCAACCTATCAGTCGAGTATAACTCCATCAAGGTAAATTCCGAATTGACGGCGGCGGTCAATGCTGTTGAAATTTCAGCCCCTACCGCACATGAGTATACCTTTACCCACCAAGCCTTTACAAATCAGAAGGTAGAGGTAAGCAGCGGCTTGTCTATTGTCGGCACGCCAAAATACTATGCCTACAAAACCGTAGTAACGCTTAAGGGGAACGGTACGGTAACGGTCAATGGAAATAGCCTAACCGAAAACAAAATCGAATACAAGGCGAAATACAGTGATGTGGGCGAGGATTTAAGCGGAGTGAGCAACTCTCTGATTGATAATAGGGAGGATGCTGTTGCATACGCAAATTGGGTGGCGGCGGTAACGCTACGCAGGAACACTTACACCGCACAGGACAGGGGCTATCCAGAGTTGGATGTTGGGGACACCGTAAGCCTTACAAGCAACTTTGCGAATCAAACGCCTGTCACTATGGTTCAGCAGAAATTGTCCTATAATGGCTCAATTAAGGGCGAGTGCCAATATATTATTGGGGGTGGTGGATAATGGCTTGGACAACACCTATCTTTGACAGAATCGTTGAGGATACCGAAAGTGCAAGAATAAATCAAGGAAATTCCGAAAACAACAAAGGTGCGTTAAACTACCAAGACTTGAACCGCATTGAAGGAAACCATAAGGAATTGATGAAATGGCTTGCAAGTAGCGGCTATTATCTTCCCCGTTCATACAGGGACTACAAAGAATTTAACGGCAAAACATACACAGATTGGCAGGAAGAAAACATACCTTGGCTGTCCGAAATCAACCGTATCCGAGCGAATTATACCGCATTGGTGCGGTTGTTTTTGGTTGGCTTGGATTTACCTGTATTTGCGGAAAGTGATTATCTTGACTGGCAGGAAGTAAATGATTGGGAACGTGTTGCAGATATGAGCAAGAAAATGTATGAAAAAATGAAGGCTGAATACATTTTCTGCGGCACAACGGATAGCGGAGGTGCAAGGCTATTATGAAAGATTTTGTTGACAGATTACCGACAGAGGTTGGCAGGAGAAAAATCACTCATGCAGACGGTACAAGTGAATATGTAACGGTCGAAATGGCTGACAACCCAACTGTTATCGGCACACCGCTGAATCGTGAGGCGTTTATGGCGTTGCAGGGATTTGAAACGAAAAACACAAAGTTTAATGAGGACAAAAGTGTTACAGAGACAAACGCAAACGGAGACATTCTTACAACTACATTTCCTACCGATGCGATAAGTCTTGAAACATTCAAAGGAAAAGACGGACAGACAATATCAAAAAGAACGGTTGCGAATAGTGACGGTTCAATTTCGGAGGTGGTTTTATGAGTTGGGCAGAAGTGAAATACGCATTGAACAGCTCTCTTGGCACTGACAGTTTCACATCCTTGGACAAAATGATTATCATTAACTCCCTACTGTCGAACAATGACACGCAGATTGATTGGGCGTTTCGACAGAACGGCATCGGCAGCGCATTAGATATGGCGTGCAACGTAAATTCTGCTGCGTTGGCGGCGTGCGATACAGTAAACGAAATTGCGGCAAGCACGGCGGCGTTAGATGCGATAAAGGCGAATAAACTGGCGTTTGAAATTTGCTGTAAAAACGAAACCATAGTTCAGAAATTTTCTGACGAGGACATTATTGCAGCAGGAATCGGGAGTACGGTTTTTGAAGTCGCAGACTTGGTGACGCTGAATTACAACGGCAACGCTACAAAATTCAGAGTGGTGCATAGGGACTATTTGACAAAAGGAAAGATTGTTTTGCTATCTGAGGATTGCGTTTCTCAAGAAAAATGGAACGCAAATGACACTAACAACTATTCTCCCAGTACAATCCGCACCTATCTAAACAGCACCGTATTAAAGGGATTTTCTCAGAAAATTCAAAACGCAATCACAATGCCAGACTTACCTTGCCATGATAATACAACTGCAAAAATACTAAACGACAAAATTTGGTTGCCGTCCTATACAGAAGTTGGATACAATGGGAGTCAATACGCACCGGTCGAAGGTTCTGTTTTCGATTACTATAACGGTGCTTTCGATAGCAAAAGGATTAAAAAGTTTAATAACAACGCTGTTTATTGGTGGCTGAGAACGCCCTATATCAATGCGGCGAGTGCGTGGTATGTCTTTAGCAGCGGTAGCGTGGGCAACGGTAGCGTGACGAGTAGCGGTGGCGTGGCGTTTGCGCTTGAAATCTAATAAGACTGCGAAGCAGTCTCTAATAGGATGGGCTTGTACCAGCCTATATCTATACAAACAAAAGAAAAATATATGAAAGGATGATACGATGGCAGTACCAGTGCATGAGAGGGGCGAAGCTAAGTTATCATTTCTGGATAATGCTGAATTGCTAGAAAATCTAACAGCAGATATCATAATGAACGATAAATATGTGCCTAAAAAGTACAGATATGTTTGGTCACAAAATGTATTCCAATTATCTATGCGTATTTTTGAGAATGTGCGCAGAGCAAATATTTTGTATCCAAGTACGGTAGAAATATTTAAGGCGCGTATGAAATATTTGCAATTAGCGGAATCAGATGCAGAAGCCCTGCTTACACAAATTGCGTTTGCAAGAAAACGATTTTCAATACCTTCTGGATTGTTTGAACAATGGGAGAAGGTATGTGTGGCAACAAAAAGAGCAATCAGGGCGAGGGCAAAAAGCGATTACGAAATTGGCAAAAAGAAATTGAAAATAAAATAGACGTTTTTAGGTTAATAATTGATGTGCTACACTCTTTACCTGCGGACCGGCGAGTGCGTGGAATGTCAATAGCAACGGTAGCGCGAACAACAATAGCGTGACGAATAGCAATGGCGTGGCGTTTGCGATTATGTTATTTTCGGGCAGACCTAGTAAGCATTTTGCTGAACACAGACCCACCAATTATAAGGAATTATTAACCTGTCTTATCCGAAAAGGTAGGCGAACTTGGTTGTGGACGCACTTTTCTTGTTTTAAGAAAGTAGTGCTATTAGCCATAGCAATATTATTATGGAAAGTTTTGAAGAATTATTTAGCTATGATAGTTTATACCATTCTTTTTTAGAGTGTAAGAAAAATCAAAGGTGGAAAGATAGCGTAATATGGTTTTCGCAAAATTACGCAGACGAATTGTATCAATTAGAACAAGATATCTTAGAGGGTACTTATACTTCTAAGCCAGATATGGTGACGCAAATACATGAACGTGGTAAAACACGCACTATTCATTCTCAGCATATTCGAGACAGAATTGTTCATAAAATTGTCAATCAACAAATCCTAAAACCTATATTTCACAGGCAGTTTATTTATGCAAACTTTGCGTCACAAAATAACAAAGGCACAAGTCTTGCACGAAAAGTATTTAAATGCCATTTAAATCGTGCTTACAGAAAATGGGGAAAAGATTTTTATGTGTTGCAGATTGATATGAAAAGTTATTTTGAGAGTATCCCCCACTGGTACATTGAAAAACTTATCAGGAAAAAGATAACAGATGAACGCATTGTGAGATTATGCTTAGAATCTATGAAATCATATCCAGAAGGTAGAGGTTTAGGTCTTGGTAGTGAAATCAACCAAACTTACGCCCTACTCTGTTTAGATGAATTAGACCATATTGTCAAAGAACGGTATCATATCAAAGAATATGGACGCTATATGGATGATATGTATTTATTCTTGGATAATAAAGATTCACTAAATCAAATATTGGAAGATGTAAAAGACTATCTCACTGAATTAGGGTTAAATGTAAATGCCAAGAAAACAAATATCTTTCCAATTAAAAACAAAGTTACATATCTTGGATATCGGTGGTGTTTAACTGATACGGGTCATGTGTTATGCGTTCCTAAAAAGCAAACCGTTATTCGTAATAAAAAGAAATTACGAAAATACAAACATAATCTGGATATAGGCAGATTTTCCTATAAAGAGGTTGAAAATAATTATAAGGCAATGAGGCAAGTGTACAGCTGCTGTAATGTGAAAACATCACTTGAAAGAATGGATAATTACTATAACAGTATTTTTATCAAAGGAGGTTGTTGGCTTTATGAATAGTGAAGAATTGATAAAAATGCAAAATGAGCAGTACATCAGAAACAAAATGGCTGAAATCGAAATGGAAAGAATAAAAGAATCCGTGATGGAGCAGTCCGAAAAGGTTGACGCGTCTAGCGAAAGTATGCTGACAATCATGGAGGCTATGGCAGACCAGTACGAAGAACGGCAAGAAGTAACCTTAACACAAATGGAAGTGCAGGCTACCATTTATGAGGAATTGTTGTCAATGCAAGGGAAAGAGTAAGGAGGTTGTCAATATGGCGGAATTATACTTTAACTTAGTCAAGGCGGGAAAAAGAACTTGTAATCCAGATAATAAATCCGTGAAACAAGTACCCTCAACAGTAATTGACGAGGTATTATCCATGCTGATTTCGGACGGACGTGATGCAGATGGCAAAAAGATTGCTTGATGCACTCGTCTTTTTTATTTGCGTAATTTTGAAAGGAGAGATTGATATGGTAGATATGTATGTAGCACTGGTTATCGCAGGGAGAAGAACTTGCAACAAAGAGAACAAGAAGGTAAAACAGGTGCCAGCAAATTATAGAGATTTGGTACTTGCCGACTTAGAAGCTATCGGCTTGGACGCTGACGGAAAACCTATCGAGTAATGTGTTATGGCTAAGAAGATGGAAACGAGCAAGAAACTTGTTTACATATCTGATTTTGTAGCAATCTGTCTGAGTGCGGCGGTTATATATGGTACTTTCGTCACAGAGAAGGACATATCTCCGCTTGCACAAGTGACAGTTGCGTCAATTACAGAATGTGGCGTTGCGAATGGTTTCTACTATTGGAAATCTAAAAACGAAAACAGGTACAAGTATGTCATCAAGCTAATTCGTGAATGGGCTGAAAAATACGGAATTGAAGCCGTTATCCGTATTGCTGATATTGTTCTGAAAGAATAAAAAAGGAGTGATATTCAATGTGTAAGGTTACTTTCTTATTGGAAAACTGGTATTTGGTGGTTGCGTTGATGGCAGTCACAGGAATGGTCGGTGTGTGCATCGGGCGGTTTCTGAAAATGCCAACAGCGGCGCAGAGAGAAAAGGTCAAGGAATGGCTGTTGTGGGCGGTCACGCAGGCAGAAGCGGAATTGGGGAGCGGCACAGGAAAGTTAAAGCTGCGGCAGACCTATGATTTATTCGTTCAGCGTTTCCCTGCGGTTGCCATGGCGGTATCCTTCGATACCTTCTCCCTGTGGGTGGATGAAGCACTGGAAGAAATGCGAAAAATGCTGAAAGAAAACAAGGCGGTCAAGGAGATTGTAAAGGGATGATTACATGGCGAAAAAAATGACAGGAAAAGAATTGGTAGCCTTTTGCCGTTCCAAAATCGGCACACCGTATGTTTACGGCATGAAAGGCTCTGTAATGACAGAAGCCAACTACAACTATCTGAAAAACAAATATGGCAATATGGTATGGAACAGCGACCGAAAGAAAATCGGCAAGGTTTGTGTAGACTGCTCTGGTCTGATTTCGTGGGCGTGCGGCGTGAAACTTGGCAGTACCCAATGGAAAGAACGGGCAAAAAGCGTAAACCCTATTTCTACCATCGAAAAAGCACCCATCGGGGCGTTGGTATGGATGAAGGGACATATCGGGGTTTACACTGGTATGAAGAACGGATACCCCTACTACATAGCAGCTGACGGCTCGGCTTACGGTGTGCGTGAAGTCCCTCTGCGGTGCAACAAATTCACGCATTGGTTGCTTGTAAATGATATTTTCGACTACGAAACGGAGGATGAAGAAGTGGTAGAGAAGTGCAAGGTTATTATTGACGGCAAAGAACACATAGCGGAACGGATTTTGAAGGATGGGACAAACTATATCAAAATTCGTGATGTTGCGGATGCCATCGGGTACAACATCACAAGCAAGGGGAGTATTGCGGTGCTGACGAAAAAGTAACCATTGCGTTGACCTCAACAAAATGGTATAATAACAGTACACCCTTTCGTAGATGTTCCAATCCTAAGCTACACAAAAATCGGGAGTATATCAATTTCGGTATACTCCCTTTTTTTATGCCGTTTTCCGAATTTCCCCGACCATCATATCTACCATATCGAACACTTCATCCCCATAAGTAGCCACAAAGTCACATAAAAACTCCTCCTGTTCTAAGGGGATGTGTATGTCATAGGACATACAGACTGCATGGCATAATTCGTGTATAAGTACCTTCCTCTTAAAGCCGCCTACAAGCCGATTTGAAAGACAAATACAGTGAGTGGTGTTATCGGTCACACCAACCGTAAAACTCCCGTCAGAACGCCGCAGACAGTCAGAGGATGGCATAACGGAAACAACGCTCCACTTTACGCCGTTTATCTCAAACACCATTTTGTTAGCACCCCCAATTTAAAAAAAAAGATAGGGGTGTTTTCCCCCTATCCGTTTTATATCAGCCGATTTTCTGCAAAAGCGTTGTCATTTTGGCTTTCAAAAGAGTACGTTCTTCTGGTGTCATATCCGAAAGAATCTCTGTCACATCACCAGAAAGCTCCTTCATGTATGCCTCAAGGTCGCGCATCTTTTGCTCTTTATCAGCCTGTGAATTGCCCTTGTGCATTTCCTTACTTTCTGTGTAGTGGCGTTTTGCCTTATCGTAGCCGCTCATCATGGGTTCGGTGTAGTACATTCTACCGCCCATACGGTCTAAATCTCTGCCACGCTCCGCATCACTCTTGCTATCCCATTCGTGATACATATCGGGTGTCTGGAAGTAATAAGGCGGTTCTGTATAGCCTCTTCGTGTTCCTCTGCCCTTTGGTGCAAATCGACCGTCAGCGTATCTATAATGGTCGTAGAAACGCCTGTCTCCGTCCTCGTAGTATTCGGATTTCAACCGTCTAAGGATTTCCTTATCTTCTTCTTCGTCCTCTTTTTCTGCTTTCTGCATAGCTTTTGTAATGACCGCTTTGTATTCGGCATCGTTTAAGTCTTTAATCATATCGACAACCTGACCCATTTCGGCGGTATCAACACATTCCAGACCTTTTTCCATTTCGGACCATGCCTTTTCGCAAAGACACTCAATCATTTTGTGCATTCTCTCAATGTGCATAAATTATTCACCTCCGTCCGTTGTTGCGGGGGCACCTTCTCCGTTGATAGCAGATAATCTGTTATCTGGCGTACAGCAGGGTTCCCCTATCATTCTGAACAATCCAGAATTGTTCGTTGTCTCAACTACGGTTTTGTATCTGGTTCTTGTTCTCAAGCCAGATGCTACAACCTGTCTACAATTACGCTTCATAAGCGGATACTGCACAGTACCGCCGCCAATCGTAATAAAAACAGGAGCATTGATTGTAGTGGCATCGGGGATTTTTTGAGCCACCACAATACAAACTTTTCGGCAGTCTGCATAACTGCCAGCGGGTAAATCTATAACCAGATTTCCACCTGTAAAATTCACTGACTGCGACATAATGAAATTATCGCAAAGTCGGCACACGTTCTTGCAAGCCATAAAATAACACCTCCTAAAAAAATAAGGGTAGACTTCTGCCTACCCTCTTTGTATCAACCACTGCGGGCGAAGTCTGATTTAATATCAGATAGCATTTTTAGTATTTCCTTCTGGTCTTTCATTATCTTATCCAGATAATACCCATCCTGCCTATGCAATTCTTTCAGTAGTGTATCGTTCGATACTTGCTGACACGTTACAAACTGTAAAAACACAGACAGGACGGTAAGCATATCTAAGTAAGATAACCCTTTATTTTGGTTGTCTGTCATTAGCAACCACAACCGCAACCGTTACCGTATCCGGAATAAGGATAAGGCGCAGGAACGCTATACGCAGGGACAGGCATAGGGTTGATTCTTCTAATCAATTCAGCTGTCTGTGCATCCTGACTTGCTGTGATGTATGCGTTCTGTGCGGACTGAGACGCAGCAAGTTCCAGTTTCTGAACCTTGTCTCTCAAATCCGCATTTTCCTTTGCACACAGGTAGTCAAGGATTGCTCTTGTTCCTGCGTTCTGGTTGTCGATAATGTCTCTGGTATTTGTGTTCATTGTGTTCTGCAATGCACAAGTATCCTGTGCCATATCGTATCTTACCTGTGCGATTGCCTCTCGGTTCTGGCAGCAACAATCCGCAAGCTGCGCCTGCAATGCGTTCTGACCCTGCATCAAAGCCACATTAGTTGTATTGAACCCCTGCTGTGTCTGGTATCCAAGATTACAGATAGCGTTATCAATACTATGGAAACCATTCATCAGAGTTGTGTTCTGTGCATAGAAACCATCACACATACCGTTGGAGATACCATCCAGTTTGCCAATGATAGACTGTGTATCAAAGCCTCTCTGAATATCCGCCTGTGTGGCTGCCGTTGCTACATAGCCGCCGCCATTACCGCCGAAACCGCCGAAACCGTTATTGCCCCATCCAAAAAGCAAAGCAAAAACTACGATTATCCACAGCCAGCCGCCATCGTTGAACGCACCGTCATTGCCATAACCGCCAGTTGCCGGCATTACAGGCATAGTAAAAGGTGTATTGTTTGTAGAGTTGAACATATTAGATTCCTCCTTTTGATTGATTATTTTTATTCATAAAGAGGCACCAAGGTTTTTGCGCGCAACCTCTAATATGTCTTACATTCCAAACCTATCTTTCATTTGTTGCATTATTTCATCTGGATTTACCCCTTTCTCTTTACAGAGGTTTCTTGCCATCTGCTCTACGCCTTTGGCATCCCCATTCTGCATCATGTCAATGGCATTTTTCGCCATAGGGTTTCCCATCACTTGACTATTGTTCATCATGCTTTGTAAAAACTGTTGCGGATTCTTTATGCCGCTAAATAATTGAAGCAAGTTTTTCATTCTGCATCAGCCTTTCTCTTGGTCGATTGTGTACTGGATTTTGAAGCGGTTTTATTTAAAGAAAGTTCCAACTGCTCTAATCTTTCGGAAAGTTCATCAAATCTATCCATGAAAGCCGAAACCGTACCGTCCGACAAATCAATTTTCAAATTCTCTTTGTTGTGGATTTCATTTTGAGGAACAGTCTCATTTATCGGCTTGAAGATTACAGTTTTAATTGTACCGTCAGCGTTCCATGACTTAGCCAATATTGCACTCATATCCTGCATTGGAAAGAATGCCGCCGAGCCATCCATAGGTACGTCATTTGCTGTTATCATTTCCACAGACTGTACCACTCGACCATTTATGCCGCTCTGTAACTGCTGCTGAAACTGATTTGCGGTCTGCAATGGCTCTATCTGTGGTTGCTGTATCCGTGGCTGTTGAAAGTACGGATTGTACCCATACTGCTGATATGCTGGTTGGATATTATAGTTCATGCTCTGATAAGGATTTGGTTGCATAGTCAATTCCCTCCTTTTCCAATACCTCTTGCACTGCCCGAACCATAACGGACTGATACGTCAGAGGTATCTTCATTACATCTTCCCTACTGAAAATTTTTTCTAATACTTCATCTGAAAACATTTCCATCATCCTCTCTATAAATATATTTTCGCATAAAAAAAAGAGCCAAAAGTGTCATCTTTCGCTCAACTTTCTGTCATATATTTTTTTGTTTTGTATGGGGCTTTTCTACACCAATTCTACACCACTACACCAATTCTACACCATTTTTCTGAAAGTTATTCATTGGTTTTGAAAAGTTATTCAATATTTACCATTTTAGTATGAATTGCTCAAAACCATTGAAAATAAAATTATTGACGATGTTTTTAAAGTTATAACAAATTATTTCGTTTGAATAAAAATTTCAATATCATTTCATCCCATAAATGTATATACTTATTAAAAACATTGATAAAACAAGGTGTTCTATGTATATTTTTTTATTTCTACACCAATTTCTACACCAATTTTAAGTTTTTTTCTATTGTTTCAATTTCTTCCAACTTGGATTTATCTGTAACATGAACATACAAATTCATCGTCATTTCGATTTTGCTATGACCTAAAATTGCTTGGAGCGTTTTTGGGCGCATACCATTTTCTATGCATCTCGTAGCGAACGTGTGCCTAAGCAAGTGAATTGAGAAATTTCTCATTCCTAACCTACCGCAAATAGCATATATTCCTTGGTTGTATGCTGACTTTTGAATTAAATTTCCGTTTTTATTCAGAAAAATGTAATCAGCATACTGAATTGGAACAACTTTATTTTGAGAATCCTTTTCTTTTTGATTATATAAAATATTGATAGCTTCTTTTGTGAGTGGTATTTCCCTGCACCCGCTTTTTGTTTTAGGTTCTCCGATTACAAATCCTTTCTTTGCGACCTCTGACGCACTTCTCTGTATTTTTATTTTTCGATTTTTAAAATCTACGTCAGACCATTTTAATGCAATCAATTCTCCGACTCGGATTCCAGTTTGCAGTACAAGGGCGTACCCATTATAAAACGATGATTTTTTCGCTTCCGTTAGGAACGCTTTTTGTTCATCCACAGTGAGAGCTTTTCGTTCTTCTGTTTTTTTGCCTCCAGTTGCCTTTACATTTCTGCTTACGGGGTTTCTTTCGATTAAATAATTTTCGACAGCACACTCAAAAACGCTCCACATTAAATCTCTGTGAATCTTAATGGTAGATTCCTTGTGTCCTTCGTTCATCATATTTAGCACTTTTTGACAGTGAATCGGCTTAATATCTTTAAGCTCCATTCCGCCGACAATCGGAGAAACAGAAAAATTCCACATGCTCATATAGTTTCTTCTTGTTGTAATTCTTATGCTGTTCCCTTTTATCTCGTTTATCCAATACTCAAACCATGCATTGACCGTTGGAGAATCTGAAAAGAAAACATCCCCATGCTCATCCTCAAATTGTGCGTCTGCCATCCATGCTCGGCACTCCTGCAACTTATGAAAGTATTTCTGTTTTCGCTTTCCAGACTTCGTTGTAAATCGACCCGTATACATTCCGTCTTTTCGTTGGCTGATACCAACGCCTAATTCTTTTCCCTTAAGGTCTTTCCCCATTCTATTACACTCCTTTCGATTTGAGAAAAGCCCCATACAGTTTCATACTACCATACGGGGCTTTACGTTGTCTACAATTCGATACTTCCTTCAATGAATTTATCAAATTCCTTTCTTTTGATTAACTTTTTTGTTCCTACGGTCAGAACAAACGTGCATCTTGGGTTGTTAGCCAATTCTCTTATTCTTGAAGTCCCGATACTGCTATATGCGGACGCTTCATCAATCGTCATTGTTACTTTCTGCCAAACTGGCACTTCTGGCTTCGACATATCCTCAATCCTTTCCATTTTCTTATAAATCTTCCGCAAAATACGATTTACCGTAGATGATGATATTTTCATCGTGTCCGCTATATAATCAATAGGGGAACCGTTGCTGGACAGTTGAAATACCATCATCTCATCCTCGGTAAAATTGGCATTCTCTATGATTTTTCGCAATTCTGGCTTTGTCAAATTACGCAAAGCCACTTAGGAATACCTCCTTTATGTATCCTCATTAGACCAAAGCAATTTTTTATTCCCTTTCTTGTCGGTCTGAAAAATAGTATCCTCCGTCATTTCTATTCCGATTTCAGCCTTTACTACTTCCTCAATATCGTCAAGAGAAAGGTGCTTGTCTCCTACATCCGCCCATAATCCTTCAAAAGCAACCAACGCCTTGGCGCAACGTTCTGAACCGAAACCAAATTTATCATGCAGGACTAGAAGCATGACAAGTTCCATCTGTGAAGAAAGCCCTCTATCAATGATTTTCTGCATATTTTCAATAGCTTCGTTCTTCGCTTCTTCAATGATTCTTTTCTGCTTCTGATACCGCTTTCTCTTTTCAATCTGATTCAGATTCATCTTTCACACCACCCTCGTAAACCGCAGAAATGAATTTGTCTACCCTTTTCTGCAACTCTGGCGGAAGATTTTCGTAAAAGTTAATTTCTTTGACTTGGTATCCGCATCTTTCTTTCATTCTCTCCATAGCCTTGATGGCAAGAAATACGCCGTTGATAGCTACATGATATGCAGCAGGCAGTCCGCTTTCTTCATCTCGCGCGTCATGGTCTTTCTGGTAAGATACCGTGTGCCGCAGTAGGGCGGCTAACAGTCTGTCATCGGAGATATTTCTCCATGCCTCAATCCCTTCCATACCGTATTTCTCAACGGCAAATTCACGTACCCTTGCTAATGGCTCTAAAATCTCCAACGGCACAAGGTTAAGCTGTGGTTTCCCTTGGTCCGATTTTACGATTGGCGTTTTCATAAATCTTCCTCCGTTCTGGTTTTTATCAGATATTCATTGCCTTTATCTTTTCCAATTCTGCATGAACAGTGTCCATAACAGAATCACTTACTACTCTTTCCTTCTTCTCCTTGCCTTCAATCAGTAATTTGCTCTTTTCGTCAAACGCATTAGAAAGCTGCTTAATTCTATCCTGCATTTCTATTCTGGCAGGATTTTCATTATTAGAAAGCAAATTCTGTACTTCTGTTGGCAACTTTGCACTCTCGTCTTTCTGCATCAGCACCAGCCTATATGACCTCTGAAAATTACTCATAACTACTGTCTCGTTATAATCTTCATCAATAGCCCAGATATTTAACTGCTCTGGCGTTCCGATTGCACGCTGAATGATTGTAGGAAGTTTCAAAAATTCCTCGGTATATCGGTATCCGCTGTTTCTGATTGCCTTGCTTACCAACGCCCACGCTTCCATTTCGTTCAATTCCTGCGGCTTGCTTACAGAATGAACCATGTCAACCAACTGCCCTATTGTCGGTGCAAATCCGCTTGTGTCGGACAGGACATAGGACTTCAATGCAACGGAAATTTGCTTGTATGAATATTCCGATAACATCATATTCCATACATCTATGGTCTCCGAAAGATTGCTTGGCTTGAAATTTGCAAAGCAGTCACATATGATACGAATGATTTGTACCGTTTCTTCACGCTTCAATGTTGCTCACTCCGTTCTCAATGACAATCCAAATACCACTTTCTCCATCCTTCTCATACATAAAATCTGTTTGATATCCAGCAGATATGAGTGTTTTCATGTAAGAAAAAGCTTCTTCCGCATCTTTGCATTTTATGGTATCTCCAACCTTTAAACTTTGCCCCAATTTATCTCGCCTCCTGTCGCAACTCCACTATTCTTCCCTATTTTCTCCCAAACAATACCTTGATAGCCACTTGAAATGCTTTCGTTTATTGCCGTTGACACTGCTACATCTCCGTACTGTGTTGACTTTTCCGACACTGTTTTTAAAAGCGTCCGCAAACCTCTTTCTTTGTACTTGAAATTTCTCTCTCCCTTGTATGCAATCCAATCCTGCACCGATTCCAACAAGTAGTCAGAAATACCAAATTCTAAAATCATGTCATTCAGCATATCCGAATAGGACACTTTCTTTTCGGAAACAGAAGGAATGTTTTTCGGTTCTTCTTCCTCGCCGCCCCTGACCTTATTTACCGTATCCATAACGTACCGCCTAAAATCATCGGACTTAATATGCTTTGCCACATTCTCAACTCCTGCAAGCGTTTTCTCTGACTTGCTCCAGTTGTACTTATGCCAATTCAGAATCAACACTTCCTTTGTTTCTGCACAGTACCGAATCACGCCATGCACGTTTTCAAAACGGCTAATCAATCTTGAAATTGTATCCTTCGTGTATCCTGTATGGTGCGATATTTGATTAAAGCTGACCTCATAGCAGCCGCAGATGTTCGTCTGTGGGTTTGTCAGAAGATAAGCATAGAAATACTTATCCTCTGGCGTGAAATCGTCCTCGACCTTGCTGTCCGTCCAAAACGATATGTGTAAATTCCTGTATATTGCCATAAACAACACCACGCTCTTATTTATTTTTGATTTTCTCGTCAAGATTCATCCTTTGTCATTCTTTCTTTCAAATAGCTATAAACACCATAGGGAAACCAAAGGGAAACAATCCATAAAAAACAAATAATCGGTTTCCATACGTTTTGTGTATAATCTTCAATAATTGCGCTCAGAAAAAGACCGTACCCAATCATTATGTACACGATTATCAAAATTGCCAAAATAACCATTCCTATCACTTTTCACTCCCTCCTTCTCTCCAGTGCCGCTTCCGCTTCTTCTCTTGTGAAATACAGATTCTCATAGTCATACGATTCCCATTCGTCAGCGTACTTGACAGCCTTCGCTGATACATCCTGCACCTTGTGCTCGCTGATATAAAAATAGTGGTTCGGTACGGTTTCTTCGAGGATTTCATACACCGTATCTCCGACCTTGCAGGGCAGCACCAACAGCCGCCCCTGCTCTTCCAAGTCCCTGTAGCGTTTTAGTTCCTCCAGCCAGTCAGTTTCCTGTCCAAATCCCTCCGCAGTTCTTCTGACCACTCCAAAATCATCCTCCGACAGATGTTTCCGGAGCCGTTTTTCTGCCGCTCATTGTTATTCGCCACCTTTCATCAATTCTATAAATTTCTCATACTGCCGTTCCGAAATCTTATTACCCCTCTTATCCGCTCTAATTTCGATTGTGAGGTGCTTTTCGGCAATATGCGATAATTCCTTCGCAAGATTCTTTCTGCCCTGCTCCAAGCCGTCACGATAGCCCTTGGCGGCTTTGTATTCCGCAATCTGCGACTTCCCCTCGCCCTGTGAACCGCTTGTCTTATTTCGCAGCTGATAACCGCCATCGGCGTATTTCTTTATCCAGTGCTGTTCGGCTTCGTCCAACTCGGTATCTTTGTAAAGCAGAAAGCCGATTTTCCATCCGTACTGATTTGTTTCGGCATCGTATAAACCATGTTTTTTCAACGATAAGTCGATATGCTGATAGCCGACAAGGTGTTGTGCAAGCCTTGTCAAAACATGTACCGCTTGCCCGATATATGCGTATTTGAATCCGTTTTCGTCAATCCTTGTGAGGAAGTAAATGCCGCTATCCTCATTTAGTTTTGGATTGACTTTCAGTAATCGCTCCTTGTTCTTCTTCTCAATAGCCTTTGCTTTTTTGAATTTCTGATAGTCCATCTATTCACCACCTTACAAGTGAAGTTGCATTTCTTCTTTCATAACAAGCATTTCTTCCTTTGCGCGCTTGTAAAATTCTTTCGATATTTCAAATCCGTATGAGTTCCTGCCACACTCCATGGCTGCCCTCAGTGTCGAACCACTTCCGGCGCATGGGTCAATCACGATGTCCCCTTCATCGGTGAAAATCTCAATCAGTTTCTTAATCACGGCTACGGGCTTCTGCGCAGGGTGAATTTTGGGAATCTCCTTCCGGTCCTTCTCCCACGCGAACCAATTAAAAATCATTCTTCCTGTACCGCGAATATTCTTTCCGTTCTCGTCCTGCTGACAACCATTTCTAAATTTCGGCAGTCTCCCCCGATAAAATACGAGGGCGTATTCTGTAGCACCCACAATACGCATATTCGCCTTTAAAACTTGTGGACTGTAATTCTTACAGAAAACCAAAGGTATGTAGTTTACGAATCCATGTTTCTCGGCGGCGTTGATGAGTGTTGGGATCTGTTCAAAACTGCAAAAAACAATCATGCAAGGACTGTTGCTACTTCTTCCACGAGATACGGTTTTCGTATCTTCTTTCTTCAACAACTTGCTACAAAAATGAAAATACTCGTACAGATTGAAATTAAAATCTGTATTAAAAGCGGCTTTTCCTGCAAGTTTGCTTTCACCGTTTTTATTGTCCCCATCTTTATACCACATGGGATTGCTACCGTAGAAATTCGTACCCACGTTGTAGGGTATATCGGCAATAACAAGTTGCGCTTTGGGGATACCGTAACGCTTATAGTTTTGGAAATTGTCATTGAACAATTCTGTTTTGATGTCTTTCAAATCCATAATATTACCGCCTTTTCCGATTAACCTCTTTTTCAACTCTTTCAAATTCTTCATCAGATATTCCGAATATCTCGATATAGTTATATCCCGGTGCGAACAACACCGTTATATCGTCCTTCTTATAAATAAGAAACATTAAATCGCCTGCAATATTCGGAGTATCGAACATTTGTATACCTTTTTCAAAATTCTCTTTCAAAAAAACGATTAAATTTTCTATTCTCAAAATCAGTCTCCACCTTTCTTATTTTTTAAAACGGCAAATCATCATCAGAAATGCTTTCGTTCACAGGGTAAAAACCGTTTCCGTTATCCTGCGGCATTTCATTTTTGCCCTGCTGCTGTGTGTTTCCGCTTGCGGATTTTTTCTCCATAAACTCAAAGGATTTGACAAGGAAAGAAACCTGTCTGATCTTATTTCCTTCCCTGTTTGTGTATTCATCCGCTTTGGCTTCGCACTCAACCGCAATTTTCGTACCCTTCTTTACAAACTTTTCCATTGTTTCTGCCGTTTTGCCGAAAGCGGTTATGTTGAAAAAATACGTTTCCTTCTTATTTCCGTATCCAGATTCTACGGCAAGGCTCGTGTTCCCGACCGCCAACGGATTTTTGCTTTGCGTATACCGCAGCTCTATGTCCCTTGTGGTTCGCCCGATGAAAATGCACTTATTCATAGTTCCCTCTCTTTCTTTCCGCTCTGCGTTTTTGCAGATAGTCTTTTCTCCTATAATCTGCCTGTCGCTCTATGTATACTTTCTTTTGAATCTCCCTTTTGTTCTTCTTGTGGTTTTCGCTCCAAGCACCAAATTTTTCGCAGGAAGAATGACACCCGACAAATCTTTCTTCGCACTGATAGCAAGGACAAATGCCATCCTTTCCTTTAATATCTGCGTTCAAACATATACAAACCTTAGCCATTCCTTAACCACCAACCATCATTACGCCCAGCAGCGTACACATTCGCCGCAGGACACGCTTTTTTCATACGCTCGATGAATTTATCGGAATCGGCATTATCGGCTGACAAATGGCACATTATTACGTTGTGCAAGGAATCTGAATTATTCGCCTTTACAAACTCGCAAGCTGTATCAATCTCCATGTGACCGCCGAAAATATGATTCTTTTTTCCTTCGTTATCTGGATAAATCATATCTTTGTCATAATTTACACCGAGAAGAATGTGGTTGATATTTTTGAACCGCCATTTGACAATGGCTGTATCCGTTATATAAATCATTCTCCCCATTTCCTTATGTTCAATAAGGAAACCATAACAAGGGCATTCCGTTCCGTCTGCATCTGTGTGCGTCCATCTGCCATCAATCGTTGTAAGGTCAAATGCCTGTATTTTGAAACCAGAATACTTTTTTGCGAAAGTTTCTGTATTTTCATACGGCTTGAAAACAGGAATCCCCATTCGCTCAAAATCCTTGACCGATTTTGAGTGGTCGGCGTGTTTATGCGTAACAATTGCACCGACAACATCAGAAATTTTCCACCCGATTCCTTTCTTAATCTTCTTTTCGTTCTCCCCCAAGTCCAAAAGAAGAATCTCTCCTGTGTCTGCAATGAGTGCATGGCAATTTCCACTTGAACCTGTTGCTATCGTTTTTAGCAGCACTTTTGCACCTCCTAACGATTATTCAATCCCATCAACATGGTATCTTCCTATTGCAATACATTTTAATTTCGTCAAGAACAACCTCCACAACATCCATGTCTCACGCAAGAATTAAAAACAAAATCTATTTCTATTGCATACTGACGGTATTGTTCCGGTAATTTGTTTAAGTATATTTCCCATTCTCCTGAGTGTGAGTAATATTCTTTATCTATCCATCCGCCAGAGTGCCAAAACGAATCATAATTAGAATCATTAAATTTTGATGTTTTCAAACAATAATCCTTATAATCATGACCGAATTTAACTATTTCGCCGTCAATTTTTAAAGTCAATACCCCTCTGCATAAATTAGGGAAAGAACCTGTATAATTGACAAATTCAACATGTTCTGTTTTTGAGATATACTCTATATTTGTATCGGCTATCATCATCACACCTCGCTATCCTGCGGAAACCGAAATAATTTCGGATAATCGAAGGCGAAATAATTTCCGTTGATGCTGCTTGTTTCTGTGAAGTTTCCACATTCCGTCCTCAGCATTTCCATAGCCTTTACGGCTTTTTCTTTTGTGGAGTATTCAGCTAATTCCCAAATTTCACTGTCATCTGAATTTACTGCATAAGCGATAATCGTCATTTTGTCTACAGTGTCAATCGAAACTACAACAAGTTCATACGGCAAATCAAATCTTCCGTCCTGACTAATAATTCTCATAAATCATCCCTCCTGTACAATTTCCCCATCAATGATGTTTTCCTCGTCAAAATCAACCGAATTTGCACTTTCCGCAACATCATCCTGCGTCTGACGGTATGTATCGTCCAATTCAATTTGTGCCTGTCTCGCCATCTGGTCATAATCCTTCGGATATTTCCTCGTGGCATTGTTGCACATTTTCCGCTGAATCATGCTCTCTGGCATGTCCAGCCATGCTCCGCTGATAAAAGGTCTTGCGGCTTCACATTCCAACATATCATCAACTGTACTGCACGCTTTCAATGCGTTCAAAATTTCATCCTTCTTGGCTTTGATTTCCGCTTTCTGTTTATCTGTAGCCTTGTATCTGTCCTCGCAAACACCGAATGTGGCGTTCATCATATTTTGCTTCACGTGTGCCAACAAATTGACCTTTACACTTGCTCTGTCAGCCGTCAGATATGTTACTGTGCCATCTGTCAATTTGACAGGATACACCACCCTAACCGCTTTATCGGACAAACCTTTTTCTTCCCATTCCGGCGGTGTCAGTTCCAAGCCTTTATGTTTTGGAGGGATGTAGGTATCGCCTTCCTTAACCACCCAGTACGGATAAACCTGTTCAACGTCCTTACCATAATGGGAAAGAAGGGAATCATATCCTGCACCCTCGATACCCATTTCAACAACCTTTACCCACTCGTTCCCACGCTTAACGTTTCTAAGCTGGAAATAACATTCTCTCGGATATGCCGCAGGGTTCAATTTCAGCCCTGCACAATTTTCAACGATGCCCCTCAAGTTGCTTTTGTCGAGAGAGTTCATGTTCGCTTTTCCGTCATTCCTCACAAGGTTGTAAATGCTGCCGACTGCCTCCATAGCGCATTTTCTGGAATATTCATCAAAAACAACGCCGCAAGCATCATAGTCTTTTGTAATCAATCCTGTAATTTCATTCGACCACTGACTTAATGCTGTTGTAAATTCCTTCTTTTCTGCCAACTGTGTATTTTCAGCCATAATTATTCCTCCTCCAACGGTCTGTTCCAACATTCTACGCATTCTTCTGAACAAAACTGTTCGTCCGTATCTAAAACACACTGTCTATTTTCTGCGTATCCCAAAGAATAAGGGCAAATTTCTGGAAATTTGTTATGTATCAGTTCTGCTTTCGGATACTTCTCCAAGAAATCCTGCAAAATCGTTTTTCTCGGATGCTCTCTCGACCATTTTTCTACGATGGAAACTGCTTTTTCTGGATACTTGCGCAAAAAGATACCGCATCCTTCCGATTGGTCTGGTCTGCTTCTCCATATCGGGCAGACGTTACACGCATATGTTCTACAGATTCTATCCTTGCATTTCAGAAACTCCAACGCTGTCATTTCATCCATGCTGCATCACTCCTCACATGCTTCATATGTCTGCTCGAAAATGTCTGGTTTACAAGGATAAATTTCCCCTTTTATGCCTCTGATAATGTAGTCCCCTGCCTTTGCAGTCATTGTTCCTTCCAATGTATTTATCTCGCACCACGCAGGAGCATTGCAAAACTTTCCGAAATCGTGTGTAATGATTTTATTGCTACTAACCGCATCCCAAAACCAGTCCTCGCTGACAAGACCTCTTTCATTTAACCGAAACGCTTCAATTACCACAGGTTTCTTTCTGTATTTCATTTTTTAACCCTCCATTTCGCGCACATTCAGCACTTCATCATCCGTCCTGCGAATAACAATCAACTGACGTTTTACATCCGGAATCCTGTTTTCGTCCAAGGATTCTGTATCGTCAATCCAAATCGGCAGTTTGATTCCGTTCATGTCCTGCAATCCTTTTAATAGGAAGATTTCCGCAAGGATTCTGTCTCCGTGGTTCAATCCGTTAAAATAATCAACGCCATTCACATTGATTCTCAACGTTTCCTTGATATCTCCGCTCAATGTTTCTTCGCTCATTTTAAGTTTGATAAACTCAAATCTACTGTTTACCATATTTTCCAAAGCTGCATTTTTGGCAATGCTGAAATCCTGCAACATATCAATCCGGCGTTCAATGTCAGCCGCTTTCTGCGCTTGTTCCTTAACGGATTCCTTCAACAATTCAATTCGTTTTTCTGTGTTTTCGGTATCTCTGATAATAGCTTTGATTTCAGATTCTTTCTGCGAAAGGTCAGCCTTATAGTTGCTGATTCTCTCCGTTACTTGCCGCCATAAATCGGTTGATTCAAAAAGTTTAGAGGATTCTTCCTCTGCATCTTTGAGCCGTTTTTCAAGCGTTTTATATTCTTCCGTTTTCTCAAAGCCGATAGAAATCAATTTTTCAAATTCAATCTCCAAAGACTTTCTTGTTTCTCTTTTATCAAAAACCTTTTCAGCCCATTCATTTGATTTTTTATTAAAATATAAATATGTATCAGTTTCTGCTTTGATTGCGGATTCAAGAATATCAACCTTGTCTTTAAGTTCACATAAAGTATCTTCTTTTTCCTTGTATAATTTTTCTTTTACAACCTCTATTTCTTCTGAATTGAACCCCCTGCCGCATTTCGGGCAAACATAATCATCGCCGTACCGCAACCCGTCCACGATAGAATGGGAGTCTTTCAATACAGTGAATTTCGATTTTAAGGAAGAAATTTTCCCAAAAACCTTCTCGGCTGATTCATTGTACTTTGTAACTTTTCCAGAAAAGTTATCAATATCCGCATCGATATCCACTATAGATTTTTTCAGAGTTTCGATTTTCTCGTTTTTGGCTTTCTTTTGCTTGTCCTCAATGGCTGAAATCTTCTTTTTCAAGTCATCAACCAGACCGACAAGATATGTATATCTGTCTATAGAAATATTCAGTGTTTCTTTCAGGTTCTCCATACTATCAATGTTTCCGATAATAATCGCTTTCTCGGATTCCAATTTCTGCAAATCAGAATCATCCGACCTGTCAAGTCTACGCTGCTCGTAGTCCAATTCTACATTTAGCCTATCCAATTCTCCGTTCTCGGCAGAAAGGCGTTTTTTCAGCTGCTTCAATACGTCCTCTGTTTTCTTTCCTGCGGTCAGTTCATAAATACTCTGGTATTCTGCATTTTCCTTACAAAAACGCTCCACATCGAATCCAGAAAGACCTTCAATAGCTTTTCTTGCATCCGCAGTCGATTTTTTCAAAGCTGAAAAGAATACCGATGCATTAGAACACATTGCTACCGTTTCGGGCGGTGCGATACTGGCTAAAAAATCGTTTACTTCCGCAGATTTTACAGAAACGCCATCAAGCATATAAACAGTTTCATTTCCGACAAAAACGCCCTTGCGGTACTTTCTTTTAGTCACTTTTCTAATTTCGTGTTCAATTCCATTGATTTCCAAAGTAACCGTTCTTTCGATTTCCTTTACAGGCTTTTCCTCGCCGTTCTTATCCACAGGACAAATATTAGTCGGTGCAGCACCATTCGCAAATTTACCTGTCATAACATCGAAATAGGCGTTCATCAAAGTGGTTTTTCCGCATCTGTTTTTACCTCTGATTTCCGTTTTTTCGGAAAAGTCAACCTCCACATTTTCAGCCCCCATGTAATTTTTAAGGCTGATTTTTTTCAATAATACTTCCGTCAATCGTTCCACATCCTTTTTATACAATCGCTACAACCTACGATTTCTCCGTCATCCCTTTTATAAAGGTATTCATATTGCGTTTCTTGGCAGTGCGGACATTCTTCCTGCTCTTTTTCACAGTATCCGCAACCATCACATTCAGTCTTTATCCCTATCCTGCATAGGTAAGCCATCGTCAACACCACCAGTGAGCATAGCTAAGATTTGTTCGGCATCCACAAATTTGTCTGTTTTCAAATATGCAATAACAGCCTTCACCCTACCGTTCAGCTCCCAAAGCTCCTGCAACTCATTCTCCGGTGTCAATTCTCTGTCGTTTTTCATTTTCTCTTTCCTCCTTCTTCCGCCTTTTGTATTTTTTTGAATATTCTTTCTTGTAAGCACTTACCTTCTCTTTATTGCTCTCCTGATAAGCGCGCACGCTAGCGATACATCTTTCTCTATTCTTCCGATACCGTTCCCTCGCCTTTTCGCGAATCTTCTCTTTGTTTTTCTCGTAATAGATTTTCTGGTATGCTTTGGCATATTCTTTGCGTTCTGAATAATACTTTCTGAGGTATTCTTTTTTTCTCAAGCCTGTTTTGCTTCTCGTCATCCCTGCAATTCTGTTGATTTCAGCGTCCGTTACATACTCCTTACGCGAAAAATCATCACAGATGCAATCTGGGTGCGGACATTCAAAACAGTTGAAATCGCATACAGGCTTTTTCATTTTTCCTGTCCTCCGTAGAACAAACTGCCGATTGCAAAGGCAATCATCGTGCCCGAAATCAGATAAAACATCATCCTGCTGTCGGGGTTCTCCAGAATCCATACTAATCCGCACTGCGCCAGTAGCGTCCCGAAGAATACCACCGCCCAACGCAGCAAACCACGGCGGATATAGAAAAACGTCCGTTTCCAGTTTCTCATAACCTCACCACTTCCCCATCACTTTCAAAGAACTGACTGTAACGAAAACTCTCTGTGTATCCTCCTGCAAAAATGGCGGTGAAGATGAATGGATACAATCCTGTTACCGTTCCTGTTCTTCTTTTTCGCAGGACGTTCGCTCCATGCCTATCCTTGCCGAACTCAAGCACCTTAACCTTCTTGCCTACAAACAGTTTCTTTTGCGCTGTTTCTCTGATTTGTTCGATTTTCATGTTTTGCACCCCTACCTTTGCTACACTCCGGGCAATAATAGCCCTTTTGGGTATCCTGCGTTGCGGCAACGTTCCAAACCTTACCATAGATATTGCAGGCTACTACTCTTTTATTTGTTGGCGTTCTACGCGGCAACCCGATTGACATTTCCTATCCCTGCCCTTCTTACTTCTTCTGGTTAAAAAAGGCATACAGGAAAATCAGAACCATCTCCGATGCGATTGTCACGAAAACGCCTGCTACAAATAGATTTACATACATCTTCAACACCTCGCTAACAGACTGCATATTTCAGAATTGTGCAAATAAGCCATAAAACAGTCCAAAATCCCAAGGCTTTTCTTTCGTTTTCAATGCAACTTAATATACACATTACAAAAAGCAAAAATTGCAATGCAATTAAAATGTTTTTTATTCCAATCATTCCTTCCACTCCGTATCTTCTTTTTTCTGTTCTGCCATGCTCTCAACTTTTCCAAGGATATAGCCCTTGTCAAAATCGGACATCTGGGGGATTGCTTCTTTCAGTTTTTCTACTACCTGTTTTTCCTTTTCGCTCATTTCCTGCACCTCCTTCCTTAAATTTTCTTTCCGTTATCGTCAACCGCATAAACCTCTCTAATATGAGGTTCTCCGTCAATAAAATCTACATCCACAGCAACATGATTATCGTTTCCAAAATGTAGCGTGATAACAGCTGCGATTCCTCCATCACTACATTTCGCCTGTTGCTCATGAGCTTCTACAAACCGGAATCCTGCTAAAACATCAAATTCATTTAATTTATCAATGTTCATCTTTCTTTCTCCCTTCTATGCGCAATATTTAATTTCGTACTCGGAAACAATTTTTGAAAAAATCTCCCGAAGCTTCTTGTCTCCCTCAATCACATCAATTTTTCTGATACTATTGATTGCGGTTTTGGTCGCACCAGAATTTTCCATCCTCTGCTTCATGTTTCTAAGCCTTGTGCCTAAGTCGCATCCGGCTCTTTGTTCCAGTTCTGAATACAGTTGGTTATTCAATGTTTGAAAATCAATTTTGGAACTAAACTGAACACGTTTAATTTTTCTGTTAATCTCAATCCGCCAATTATCCAGTACAGGTTTAACAGCTTCCTTAATTGTTTCTGTGGTTTCAACTGCCTTTTTCGCTGTTTCATTCGCAAGGGCAATCTGCCTGTCTCGCTCTTTATCTTCCAACTCTTTATTAGCGATGCTTTGCGCCAGCTTTAAGATAAGCTGCGTTTCCGGCGATAATTCCTCATTGACAAGCCGTCTTGTCTTAAAATATCCGTTCACAAGCTGTCTTTGAACCGTCCATGCCAAATCGTCCGTAAATGACTTGACTAACATCAAATATCCCTGTTCTGTTAGCAGAATTTTGTTTGTAAAATCATTGTCGGATATAGGAAACATGCGGCTTGTACGAATTTCGTCCGCACTAACAACGAAATAATCTTCTCCATCAATAAATCTGTTTCTGTTAGAATTAAAATTTCTTCTCGCCGTTCCCTCAGGTCTTTCATGGACCATATCAACATCTTTCAATGTTACAACTCTTTGTCCTCGATATTCCTTTACCGAAATATCAGTATTTTGGATATGAACCAAATCGTTCATTGCACCATTCCTTTCTGTGTTATAATTTCCTTATCAAACGATAAGGAGGTGAATTTATGGAAAAACGAATCATCAAATGTGATAACCTCTCGGAATCCCAGATAAACCAAATCATTTCAGATTATGAAAAATGCGGTTGGCGATTTATCGGTATTTCAGAAGGTTTTCCGCCGGACTATCGATGGATTCATTTAGAGTGGTCTAAAGACCGACCTCCGATTTTTCCCGAAACAGAACCCAACAGTTGATTCCTTCCGTATCTGGCCCAAATATTACTCTGTAGGCTCTTTTCAGTAAGTCGTTTCTATCTTTTTCTGTATGCGCTATAGCGATACACTGAATAGAGCCTTTAGAAGTAAAATCCACTATGGTTTTTCCGAATTTTCTTTCTCCCATCTCCTCACCTCCTTATTTCGTTTGCAATATCATAATAACGCAAATGCGTTATAAAGTCAAGAAAAAATTATTGCATTTGCAATATTCTTGTGTTATTATATTACAAGAAAGGAGGTGTCTACATTGAATGGTGTAAATGAGCGCGTGAAAAAATTAAGGCTATTCCTTGAAATGAATCAAAGTGATTTCGGGAAGAAGATAGGAGTAGCACAGACTTATTTATCTCAAATTGAAAAAGGAGATAGACCAGTAACAGATAAGATTTTCAAAATAATTTGTTTGGAATCTTGGAACGGAAAGTTTGTAAACGAGGATTGGCTCACAGATGGGATTGGCGAAATGTTTGTTAAATCCAAAGATGAGCAAATTTCTGAAATGCTTGGCGAAATCCAAAGAAATGGAAAAGATAGTTTCAAGCGCAGGCTCGTAGCTGCTCTGGCTAAGCTGAATGAATCAGATTGGGAAGTATTGGAAAAACTTGTTGATTCTATCGGAAAAGAGTAATAAAAAAAGTCAATGGAAATGCGCAATCCATTGACTTTCTCTTTTTTATCATCCTAACAACGCTATGAGATATGCACGAATCGCCCTCAGGCGGCGCACATCCTCAAATTTAGATACCAAATCAATAATTTCTTCGCGAAATTGGTTCATTTTATCCGTACATTCTTCATTTCTTATCATAATCTTAACGCCCTTTCTACATAATTCTACATTTTCCTCTATGGACTTTTTATTTTCAAGGTTTACAATAGATATTGAGCGGCGAGAACGCCAATCCAAACGCCGCCCAATAACCAGAACTGCGGCGTACCTGTTTTTAGGTACAAGCCAATTATACCAGAGGGGAGAAGGATTCCATTGCAGTTGACTACCAAATATTCAGCAAAACTTTCCATTCAACTACAAAATAGAAAGGTGTGTGAATCATGGGGTAAACCCGTGGCAATGTATATCGAATCTCAAATCCGAGTTATGCCGCGAGATGCTTCTAAAGGGGTGGAGCATTGCGCAGCTTTCCATCCAGTGCGATTTATCATACAAGGCTATGTATAATATCATCAATGAGGAAACGGAAGATATGCGGCTGTCCACGTTCTTTAGAATCTGCGAAAATGTCGGTATATCTCTGGTAAAGGTTCTGGAAATTTCCAATTCAGAAATCGTTTCTGACGAAATCTCTAAGGCAATCGTAACCTGTGGCGGCAATCGTTACATATTGAAACGAATATTTTAGGATTGAGGGGCTTTTATTAGCCCCCTTTCCTTTTTACCTGTAGGTCCTTCGCTCGATACAGTCAAGAAATCTGTCCGCATCCTGCTCTAACTCGGGGAAGTGCTTTACAATGTCAATCGGGTATTCTGGATACTTCCCGACCTCGTTCTTGTAAATCTCCCTTGCTGCATCCAAATCGTACCTTTCGGAAAGTCGGGTCAAGATGCAATGATACAGATAACTGTAGCTGTTTCCGCTGTATCTGCACAAGCGGTAAATCCTGCCCTTGTTCCTCTCGTACCAGTCAGATACAATCGGCACTCTGGGCGTGAAATCCTCTGCGAGTGGTTCTTTGTAGTATGGCTCTTTCTGCACCTCTCTGACCTTGAAATAGGCGTTTACAAGCTGTCTTTGTACCTTCCAAGATAAATCATCGGTGAAGGACTTTACAAGCAGCAGATAACCGCTCTCTGTGATAAGGGTAATATCCGCTTTTGCCTTGTTAGATATGTCAAATAATTTGTGCGTACGAATTTCGTTCACGCAAACTTTCATAAAGTCCTCTCCATCTATGAAGTGCTTTTTGTTGCGATTGAAAGATTTTCTCGCTGTTCCTGTCGGTCTTTGATGAACTGCGTCAATGTCTTTGAATGTCACAACTCTCTGACCGTTGTACTCCTTAATCTGCATTTCTGTATTTTCGATGGTTATCATTTCATTCTGCATAAAATACCTCCTGTCCGAAAAATCATTTGCCAAACCGAGGTACACAGTGCTATAATATTTGCGTACCTCGTTTGGGGTTCATGTTTTAACAGCAGCTATCCACCGACCAAAGCGATTAGTTGCTGTTTTTATTTGTCCAGAAATGATTTGAGAGCCTCCCTAATTACCTCTGCTTTTGTCGTATTGTTCATTTCGCAATACTCAATCAGCTTTTTATGCGTTGTATTATCCAATCGCACTTTTACATCATTTGTCTTTGGCTCTCCTATTACTGGTCTGCCTGTTCTTGGACTCATTTTTTTCACCTCACTTTTGAGTTCCGTAATTCGATTATATATTTATGAGTTCCAAAAGTCAATATTTTTTTGATTTTTTTGTACGTCCGTTTTTTGGACGCACAAATTTCGATTGTGATAATATCATTCATTTCAATAACCTCCTTCAATCTTAACTTGAAAGAGATTTCCTACACTGATATAATAGATTTATCAGTGGGAAACCTCTGGTCCTTTATAACGGTTGTTCACTTGTTCAGGGCGGCAACCGTTATTTTTTTTCGTCCAAATATTCAAGAACAATCATTCGTATCAATCCGCTTACAGAAGTCCCTTTTTTCGTAGCTAAATCTCTTAACTCCTGCATAACTTCCGGAGAAAAAAATACATTTGTTCTCTCGCTATTTGTTTTTTGTCTTGGAGACATTATAACACCTCCTTTCAATGTGTATAATATCACCATTTTATCATCATGTCAACGTGATTTTTAATAAAATTGACGTAAAATATTGAAAAAAACAATCTGCGAATGTATGATTATCTTACGAAAATATTTAGGGGATGTGTCATATTATGAATAAAATTAGAGACTACTTCAAAAGTTTTAAGGTACTTGTTCCGACTTGGGTTATTTTTCTGCTAATTATTTTCCATGACGAATACGGTATAACTAGCATAATAGGTGTAACGCTTTTTGTATTCCAAGCAAAACAATTAAGAAAAATAAAGAATGAAATAGTCAAAGAGAATATAGAGATTAAGGATGAAAATCCCAAGATAAAAGTAAAAACCGATACTTTGGAATCAAAAATTGAAAACAGGGAAGCATCGTTAGAAAAACTAAGACTTGAATTAAAATCTGAAAACGAAAGAGCCGATAGCTTTTTATCTATTATAAATAAACAAAATTCCGAACTAGAAACTGCCCGAAAATATAAAGATGCCTTTACCGAGGCAAATCTAAATGCTACATATCTTAAAAAGGAACTGGAGCAACAAAAAAACATTCAAAATAAATTGCAAGACACAATTTCAAACAATAATGATGAAATTAAAAAATTAAAGTCCTATTTAAGAAATAGCGAGGAAAAATCAAGAAATTTAAAACTGTCTTTAGATGACTGTCAGAAAGAAAACAGATCTCTTTCTGAAATTATTCAAAATAAAATTTCTATAACAAAGGAAAACAATAAGAAAATAAATGAATTAAAAGGAAGAATAAATAATTTAGAAAGTTCGTTGGAAATAAAAAACAAAAAAATAGAGAATCAAAAAGTAGAACTTAATAAAAAAAATCGTATAACTGAAGAGGCTTTGTCAATACAAAAAGAGTTAGCTATTATAAATAATAATCTTGTTGATAAATACTATATTTTTTCTGATTATGATGGTATTTCGTCCGAGGATTGCAAGAATAAATTACTTCTATTGAAGCAGGAAGAAAGAGAACTTCGAACAAACGAATACGACGTAAACATATACTCAGATGAAGCATATTCAAATAAAAAGATGCATGTTAGACTAGTTCGTCAAATATTGAGAATTTTTAATTCCGAATGTGATAACATTATTCTGAATATAAAAAACAAAAATATAGATGCTTGTCGGAAGAAAATTCAGCAATCATACAACACAATAAATGAGTTATTTTCTTTAGATGAAATAGAGATAACAAGTGATTTGCTTGAATTAAAACTTGAACAAGCAACACTCCTTTATACTTACGAACTAAAATACAGACAAGAAAAAGAGATTCAACGAGCAATCAAAGAAGAAATGATTCAGCAAGCCAAAGAGCGCGAAGAACTCGATCGCCGCCGGAAGCAAATTGATAAAGATTTACAACAGCATATCGGAGAACAAAGGCGTATGCTGAAATATATGCAAAAAACCAGATTTGATGCTGAAAAACAAGTCTATATTGACAAGATTAAAGAACTAGAAGAAAAAATAAAAATCCTACGCGGAGACAAAGAAAAAGTATCAGAACGAGAATCAAATGCAAGAGCGGGTTATGTTTATATTATTTCCAATATCGGTTCTTTTGGTGAAGATATTTATAAAATCGGAGTAACAAGACGATTAGAACCCATGGATAGAATTAAAGAATTAAGTAGCGCATCTGTACCTTTTGAATTTGATGTTCATGCAATGATTTTTAGCAGCGACGCTTATGAACTGGAAACATCACTACATAAACATTTTTCTGACAGAGCAGTAAACAAAGTAAATCCTAGAAAAGAATTTTTCAATGTAAACATTGATGATATTGAAAAGGTAGTAAAAGAAAACTATAATGACACAGTTCAATTTGTTAAAATTCCAGTTGCTACAGAGTATTGGCAATCTATGAATATGTAATATGAGCACCGCTTTCAAGCGGTGCTCATTCTATATAACCTTGAAATTATCCATGTTTTCCCCCTTTATCATTCTGCTTTATATCTATTATCAGATTGTGCGGCACTTTTTTCAATAGCTTTCCGAAAATTTTAACATCTTTTCAAGCCGTATTCGCCCATTTAAGCCGCTTTTTGTTCTTCTTGACCGATTGACCGCCGAAAAAAAGAAAACGCCCCTCACAGGTCACAGAGGGGCAGAGAAAGCATTTCCTTATTCAGTTTTTCAAGGTCGAATTTTTCAAGCCTTGTCAGGTCGAAAGAATCCAGTTTTTCTATACATTCCTTTCTCGTTTTTCCGTAAACACCTATTAACATACCGCTTTTTTCTTCCGTCACGCCCCAAGAACCGCCAGAGCCGCAGACGTAAAAAACAAATTCGCCACGTTCTACCTTGTATCCTTCCGCCTGCACGCGTTCCCTTTTTCGCCCTGCAAGCTGACGGACTGCGAAAAACTTTTCTTTTTTCATGTGGTTGCACCTCCCTTTTACGCAGCAAAGCCGCAGAACGTCAAGCCCTGCGGATGCCTTTTTACAAAATCCCAAACCCAACCGCCAAAATGGCGGTCTTGGCTTTTTAGTCACAGATATACGACCATGCGTTTACTTTGCTTGTTCCGTATTTCTTTAAATATGTGTCAATGCGTTTCGTGAATGCTTTTCTAACTTCTTCAAGCCCAGAAATAATAATTTCAATCTCATCTTTTCCGCACTTTTTCAAATCACGACAGTTGCTTCAATATCCCGGCGCATATTCCGGATTTTGCGAAATTCGGCAAATGCTATAATTTTTTAATCGTGACCCGATTTCCTGACCGTAGTAATGAAGTGAAGTATAAACCTCATATTCTCCATTAAGAGCCTGATAAAGATTTTCAATCTGTCCGTTAATCTCTTCCAGATTTTTTCTTTTAAAAAAGTTTTCTGATGTTCTGGCGTGTTCAACCATTCTTTCCGCTTCCTCCATTTCTTCCTCGGTTGCCCTTGCATACATCCCGGCACCAAAGCAGAAATCTTTCTGGATTTTAGGCTTATCAAAATCAATAATCGTTCCATCCGGCAGCTCCACAACATATGCAAGCGTTTTTCTTGCGTATTCCTGCATTGATGGACTACCTTTCCAAACTTCCTTTTTAATGATATTCATATAGATTTCTTTTAACTCTTTTTGGCTTTTCATTTTTATTTCTCCTTTCGGTTTTCCTCTGTTGTTTTCTATGGTCTTATTATATATCATGTTATATATAATGTCAATACATATTTTTAAAAAATTATATAAAATTTTATATATTACAATATATTGCACAACTTCATTTAATATTGACTACATATATAAAGTGTTATATAATAAAAGAAAACGAACGGAGGTTTTAATATGGGAAAGACACCTGAATACACCAAAAAAGCAATCAATAATTATCGGGACAAATTCGACTTTATACAAATCAGATTCCCAAAGGGAACGAGGCAACGCCTAGAAGCTGCTGAAATCGGAAATATCAATGACTATGTCGTTGATTGCGTCCTTAAATCATTGGGAGACATTTCCGCAGAAACCGAAGAAATACAGGATCCTACACCAGATACAGAAGCGGCGGAGATTGCCCCTGTAGAACCAGAAACACCAGAATCGACCAATCCCCTACTCGATGCAGAAACGCCCGAAAACGTCTTGAAACCACTAACTATTGAGGATATCCAAGCCATGCTTGATAACAGGAAGGCGGACGAAATCAGGAGAGAGAAAGAAAGGCAGGAACGGAAAGAACAGGAGGAGCAGGAACGGCGCAAGCTGCTAGCAAATCCAGAATACGCCGCCACATACGCCCAGCTTATGGAAATGGAGACCGCAGAGAAGGAAAAGAAACGAGCCGAAACACTCACAAGGGCAAGACTGGAAACAATTTAATTTATAGCCGCCATTTCTGGCGGCTATTTTAATTGACAATTTTCTATCTTTTTTAAGATATATTTTTATGTCTAAAAAAAGTTATATCCTATTGACCTTATTATTCAAAAATAGTATGATATATGAAAAAAAGAAAGGAGATTGATAAATATGATTAGATTCAAATTTTCGGTTTACGAGGCATTGGAAACGGCTGGTGTTACGTCATATACTGCAATTAAATCTGGTGTATTTTCGCAAGAAACATGGCGGAAAATCAAGAAAAACGATACTAATATTTCTATGAAAACATTAAACAATATTTGCAGGGTGTTGAATATGCAGCCAGAACACCTGATAGAATATGTACCAGACGATAATTGACAACTGTATATCTGAAAATGTATAGCTAATTTTAGATACCGATACCCCATGTAAGCATCTGTATACTGTTTTATTAAAATTGAATCTTACTAGTAATTAAAAAACAAAACCAGTTAATTTAAAATTCATAGTTGTAATTAAATCTAACTAGTAATTTTAGTACAACTAGTAAATTTAATCTAAAAACAGAAAAACTAGTTTTTTAATTTTATATTGACAATCAGAATAATTTTTTGTATGATTGGATTAAATCAAAAAACAATTTAACGGACGTTGACCTGCTGCCGTTGCGGTCAATGATTCGGCAGGCAAGGACGGCACCCAATTTTTCACGCAGATACCAACACGCCACAGAATGAGAGTAAAATCTTTTTCTGTGGCTTTTTTAATTTACCAGAGCGGGACGAAGAAAGGAGGCGCAGAGCATGGAAAATAAAATTTATGATTCAGAAATTGAGGCGTGCCTAGATTCATTTTGCGCTGAAAAGGGAATCACGAATATTTCAAAGGAATCACAAAGCATATGGAATGCTGCCCTGATGTATATTAAAAAAATTGTATTCCCGGATGTTAAACAGTTAAAATCAAATACCCTATTCAAAAATGGTATAGGAGCAATGAGTAATTGTAATGCCTATAACTATGAACTTGTAGACCATATTTGTGATATATATATTTATTTATCTTTAATGAACGATAAAGAAGTATCTATCAATGGGTTTAGTTATTTAACTGGTATTAGCAGAGATACCATAGAAGAATGGGGTCATAATAATAAAAAATTAAGTAATAAAGCCTTCCCTATTTACAAAAAGCTGGTAGATACAAGGCTGGAAAGTTTATCAGGTAAATTAGCGACAGGCAAACAGAATCCTGTCGGTGTGATTGCGATTCTCAACCACTTCTACGGATGGAATAGTCCATATGCGCCGGATGCTAACAGACACCGAACTGCCCTATCCGCTGCCGAACTTCCGAGACTAAACGAGGTTAAAACTGTTGAAATTGTACAAGGTACAGACAGATTGACGGACAGCGGCAACGAATAAATCAATATCTAGTTTAAAATAAACACTTGACACAAGATATTGATTTAAAACTATTCGCATAACTATCATTTTGCGAATAAATACAGGAAATTATAGCCAATGCGGATGAATGGCGGTTGTTATAGCTTGAATGATTCCGCTGTTAAAAATGGATGGGGGTGGGGGTCTGGATGGGAACGAAAAAAACCCTGCCTTAGTCCCACAAATATCCGCAAAAAAAAAA
>OOIF01000346.1_pt1 | contig 54705 bp, 41 predicted proteins | sample 1691961 | NCBI WGS metagenome assembly OOIF01 (sample SAMN06348146, study PRJEB24527) | human gut metagenome | biome: human gut; feature: ankylosing spondylitis patient; material: feces | host: Homo sapiens | place: China | collected 2015-10 | reverse complement strand
CTTGATCTCCGACAACGACAGCTTTGTAGCATGAGCAGTCAAACCAGACGCTTGCATCAGAAGGATTTGACGAAGGCCAAGCTTGTGGCCACCGGCGCGGCCGACGCGATGACATTGGTGCGCAACACACACGCGGCGGCGATTGAAATGGCAGCCGATCGAACCTCGACGGCAACAAGACAGAGAGATCTTGCAGTGATGCCTTAAAGCGTGCTTAAAAGAAGTAAGGACGGAAAGAGTGAAATCGAGATTTGACAGTAAGAATGCGCTGCTGAGATTGATTGCGGCGATGGCAATCGGCTGCGCAGGCCAGGTGCAGGCTGGATTTGTGGACGACTTTTTGGACGAGGCGCAGGCCAACGTCAATGTGACGCAATCGGGCATCTTGCAGGCCGGTGGCATGAATGTGGTTACGGGCGGCGGCTTTGTCTTTAAAGCGCCGCGAAAGGAGTTTTCTCCCTTTGCGATCACGCCGCCTTCCTTACGGGCCAATTGCGGCGGCATCGACATCTTTTTGGGCGCGTTTTCGATTCCGAGCCGAGAAGAGTTTGTGAGCTTCTTAAAGAGCGTGGGCACGTCTTTGCCGGGCGTGGCGTTTCAGATGGCTTTGCAATACATGGCGCCTGACTTAAACGAAATCGTGGGTCGCTATTCGGATCTGATTCGCGGCTACACCAACCGCTACACGGATGCGTGTACCGCAGCGCAGTCCATTTTGGAAGACACGGGCGCCAAGCAGGCGCTTCAAAAGGCTGTACACGGCGCCAAAAACGCCTTGCGCGCCAGCGGCAGCGCGTCGGATCAGTCCGAAGCCGATCGACAGGTGCGTGACAACGGTGAAAAGGCGATTGCAAAGGCCCCGGTGCAAAAGGACGCTTCGGGTAACGTCGTTTCCGCTCCTGAAATCAATCTCACCTGGGCGTTGATCAACAGCGGCAACTTCACCAAACATAACAGCCAGGAATTAAAGGAAGTGATGATGACGCTCGTGGGCACCACGATCATTCGCAAGTCCGGTTCCGGTCAGGACGCGGTGCTGACGAGTACGCACTATTCGGGCGTTGATCTGCTGCCGATTCTCTTTGGCGAAGTGCGCGGCAACGTGAAGATTGAGCGTCTGAAGTGCGATGAGCCCAAGCGTTGTCTGAAAGTGACATCCACAGCCACGAGCGACGGCAGTCTTGTCGATCAACTGCAGGCGGCCGCGGCCAATTACCGCAAGGCGGTCGAACAGCGCAATGCTTCTCTGGTAAGCGACCGGGAACTGATGCTCTTGGGAGGCACGACAGGTGTACCGCTGCTGCGGGTCTTGAATCTTGCGGCCACATCGCGCTATCGGGGCATTGCCGACGACTTGGTGCGCATCTACGTGGATGCGGCCGCTTACGAATTGCTTGCTGCCGCCGTGAATGCGTTGGCCGGTGACATCAAGGCCGCCTTGTCCGGGTCAAGTGCCAAAGATCATTCCGCGCAGCATGTCGAGCACGTGCGACTCCTTGAGGAGCGCATCGAAGCCGTGCAGCAGGGCGTCTACCAACGTCAGGACAAGCTGCTTCAGGGAATGGCCAGAGCTTCGAACCTCATCCTGCAGCTCGAACACATCGAAAAGAGTCTGGCCGTCAACCAGGTGGCGCCGACCATCGAGGCGTGGCCCGAGAGCACCAAGGAGTTCAAGTGATGGACGACGCGTTTGTCTTTTACGCCTATTGGAACGGCAATCAGATTCGAGATCTGTTTGAAGGATTGGTTTCGGTCACCGCCGGGGCGGGCTTTGTGCAGTTGGCGGCGTTTCTGGTGGTGACGGGGCTTGTGGCGGCGTTACTGATCGGCGCTGTCAGGGGCGAAGGAAAGCATGTCATTTCCTACTTTGCCTGCGCGGTACTCTTTTGGTTTGTGGCGATTGTCCCCAAGGCGTCGGTGGTGATCGAAGACGTGCGAAGCCACACCGTTTACAACGTCGACAACGTTCCCTTGTCGATGGCCTTTTTTGCATCCGTCTCAAGCCGCATCGGGCATTGGCTTACGCAAGCCTATGAATCCGCGTTTATTCCGGCTGACGTCGCGAAGTATTCGAGCTTCGGTGCCGTCTATCCGCATCGCGTGATGGAGGTGCTGCAGCGCACGGGTCCGGTGACGGTACAGGGCCGGGAGACCTTGCAATCGGTCTTGAAAAACTGCGTTTTGCCAGAAGTCGTGTTGGACAGCCGCAAGGCTGATCAGGCGATGGCTTCAAGCGATCTGTGGACCATGATCAAAAGCGACGGCTGGGTCAATCCCGCACGTTTGGCCGTGATGCCCGACGGGTCGGTCGCGATGTGCCCGCAGGCCGTGGCTGAATTGGAGCAGGTGCTCACGACGGTTGAGTTGCCTGCCTTAAAGCGCTGGGTGGGCGTCAAGCTCGATCCGGAAGCAACAAATCCCACAACGTCCATTGCTGCGAGCATCACACAGACGGAAAGTTTACTTTTGGGAATTTCCCGGTCGGCGGAAAGTTCCCTGAAGCATTCCCTAATGCTCACTGCTTTGCCCAAGGTGATGTCGGGGCACGCCGTGACTGTTGCCGGACCCGCGGCGATGGCGTCTACGCTGGCGCGCGCTCAGGGCAATCTGGCCGGTGAAATCAATTACCGCACGATGGCAAAAATGGCCGAGGATGCGCTGCCGAAGATTCGAAACGCATTGGAATTCGTGGTGATTGCGATGTTTCCGGTGGTGGCGTTGATTGCACTTGTTTCGGGCACCGGTATGGCTAATGTGGTGAGAAGCTACATCACGTTGCTTTTGACCGTGCAGCTGTGGCCGGCTCTCTCATCTGTCGTGAATTACCTCGTCATTGCGCACGACTTGCATCCGTTTACGCTGCTCGCACAGAACTTCGGGGGCTCAAGCCTTCAGGCCGCGACGATGATCCGGGAGACGGGAGCAAGCTCCCAGGCGATTGCAGGCGCTTTGTTGTGTGCCGTGCCGGTGATTTCCTACGCTCTGGTGCGTGCAGGGGACATGGCCGTGGGGCAGCTGGTGGGCGGTTTGATGCAGCCTGCACAAAGTGCCGCGACTTCTCAAGGCGCATCCATTGCAGCGGGCAATATCTCGCAGGGTAACGTCAGTGTTTCGAACGTTTCCGCCAACAATGTGTCGTCAAACAAGTCGGATGCTTCGGTGCGAAGCACGGATCCCGGCATGGTGGTGACGCAGTCCGGTTACGGGACGGTGACGCGTGCTACTGCTGGTGAAGTGACGGGCCTGCAGCGTACGGCGGTCAATTTCGGTGTGGGATCTCAGATGCAACAAAGCTACGTGCGAGGGCATTTGGCCTCCAACGTTGGACAGACTTCAACCGTGACCACCGATGCGGCGCGTTTCAGTTTTTCTCAGTCGGCTTCGAGCAGCGACACAACGCAGCAGAACTTTGCGCATGCCTTGAAAGATGCGTTGAGTGAACAGAGGGCGCTGACGACGAATTATTCAGATTCGAGCGGATGGGGGAATAGTATGACGCTCACGAGGGCGACAGAGATGGGAAGTAGCGTTAACGCCAACGAATCGCAATCGTATTCGAGTCTTGCTGGATTGCAGATAAACGGAAATGGAGTCATCCGCTTGCCTAGTGAAGAACCTGTGGCGCAGTTGCCATACGTTAGAAGTCCGTTTGGTTCCATGAAGACTGGGGAGATTCAACCGAGTTCTGTCCTTGTAGGAAGTTCACCTGCTTTTAATTCTCATCGATCAGAAGGGGGCGCTGGGGTCGAACAATTACCGAAGCTCATGGGAACAGGTTCACTTGGAGGGACGTTAACGATGACTGACGCCCAAAATGTAGTGGACACGGCAACAGGAAAGGTCGGTGCTTCGGACAATCAAGTTAGAAATCGTAGTTATCAGTTGGTACGTGCTGCGGCGGAAAACGTAGCTAATACCCACGCAGATGAACGTGTTCGCAGTTATGCCAGAGGATTTGTCCAATCGCTGGATGCAACCCATTCGGCCGGACGTGATCAAACTCAGTCAAATGTTGAGTCGATGTCGGCTGTATCGACGCTGAATGAATCGGATACTGGTTCGGTGACGACATCGGCGGATACGTCGGTACCGTTGATGAACTATGCCGTTGAAAGGTACGGAAGCGGCGAAGCAGCCTTGCGTGCCATGTACCAACCCGCAGAACTTGCGAGTTTTGCCGGAGAACAACACGTACGAGCAGGGGGAAACATCTCGCCCGCAGATCGATTCGGACCGGGGACGGTTGTTTCAGCCGTGGAGAGAAATGCCGATGTATTTGAGGCGGGACCTGCAAATGTGGAGCGAGCTGCAGCAAACAATGTCGCCAAAATCGAAGATATCTCCGGGACAACACTCAATACGTCGACCATTCAGGATGCCATGAGTTCTGCGCCGATTGAGGGCGCACAACAGTTTGATGCACAACACGGGCAATTGGTGGCTCAGCATCAAAATAGCACCCAAGCACGAATCAGTCGGATGAACTTTGATCGGGGAGTGGTGTTGGTCGCTCGAGAAGCCTACAACAAGGAAAACCAAGACAAGAACTTTGCCTTGCGCAATGCCTTCTTGGCTGGGTGGGGCTATCGAAACGGCGACGAGATTCAAGAAGATCTGAGGGCTTGGGCGGCAAGTAGCCCGGCCTTGCAGGACAGACTTGAGAAGATCGGAGCAAGCGACCGAGATTACGTGTCGCAAGATGACTGGAAGAGTCTGGTGGAGATTGCGCGCCAGCCGAAGGGCATTCGACTGCCTTAAGTGTTTCAGTAGGAATCGAACGGATCCGGACCGTGATGATTATCCGGTCCGGTGAAGGTGGCATCCCAAACGTCGGAATCTGGAAAGTGATCGTAGAACGGACTGCGGGGATCGTACCGGTCGAAGTAGTAGTCCGGGGTAATGGGTCTCATGGGCTCGGGGTCTGAGGATGACGACGGTTGGGAGCATTTAAAGCATTGATCGTCCTGCGGCCATCGTGAATGTTGCGGGTGAAGGTGCTGTGGATACTCCGACGAGGGCCGCTGAGGGGAGAAAAGTGGGTCCAGTTTTTCTCCCAGCGCGATCAGGATGACGCTGAGAATTTCGAGAAGTTTGAGGTAACAGGAAGTGATTGGGTTTAAAGGTTGCATTTGAGATCATAGTTAACGACGACGGAAAGCATTGATTCTTGCCCAATACTGATGCAGTTTGTAGGCATGAGCTCGATAAATTCTTTTTTCATCGTGTGTTAAGTGACGAGGAGAAAATTTTTCATCAATTTTTCCTCCAACTTCAATCAGAAGAAAACTGATGAATTCAAGAATCTTCAAATATAACGCTGTAATTGGATTCAATTTGCGCATGATGACACCTTTGAATGGAAATCAAACAAATATACGAATGCTGGGAGGATTTGGTGGAAAGGTGCCACAAGAGGAAAAGGACTGTGCTTCATAGATAAATGACTCGGATGAAAAGGCAGCGGATGTTAGTCAGCCCAAAAATGATCTCTCGAAAGCTGCTTTTTGATAAAAAATTTTGAAAGCAATTCGATTCTAACATGTGTATTTGAAAAATGGAAGAGACTTCTAAAGGAAAGGTGACTGAAAATAAAATGGTTGTATTTCGTGAGTTTGCTCATGAAGTAGGGTGCAGCCTAATTATCCAGGACAATTTGCCGAACTGTCTTGACATTAAATTGAGAAAGAATATGTCGGGCGTCTATATTCAATTGCGAAAGCGCGGTGAAATTTATATTGGCGAAGCTGTTGATATTTTGGATCGCCAAAAAGAGCATTTGAAAAAGGGCGTCAAACTCGCGGCACTTGCTGTTTTGTTCGTGGACATGATTGACACGCAGGGACGCAAAAATCTGGAAACGACAGTGATCGCGGCAGCTCAACGCAAAGGACTGTGGCTGGCCAACATCTCCAAGACGAAACTTGCTGAAGAACTCAATCGACGAGCCGAACAGCTTTCAGTTCAGGCGGCCGTTCAAAAGCTCGATCGCATGGACGAAAAAGTTGTCTTTCAGTTCGGTCTCGGAGGGTGGCTTGAGACGCTCGAAGAGGCCAAGGGAAAAGCTCGGTCAAGCGACTGGGAGCGCTATATGAATTTTCGGGAATCTTCCTTTTCCTATGCGGCGCTTTTACTGATCACGACTTATGTTCGCCGCATGATCCCGAACCCGGAAATGACTTACGGCAAGACCTGGTGCATCTGCTTAAACGAAACGGGGTGCCCCGACTTGAACTGGATTTCGGTTAAAACACAGGCGGGCTCTGTTTTTTGCGTTGACGTGTGTCATACGCCGTTAGGTTCTGACGTCAAAGCGGTATTTTGGGTGGAACGGCGGCGACTTGATCTTCTTCTTGAGCGTGCCGAAGGCAAGGACGAAGAGATGCAAATCATGCTCGGCATCACCCATGGGACCTTCGACTTGAAGCGCAACTATCATGATTTGAGCAACGACACGTCCATGCATACATGCATCGATTCGCGTCGGAGAATGGTCGGTTGGCAGATGGATTTGGATCAGGCGCTTGATTTTTTCCAGTCACCGCTGGCGGTGGCCCTTCTTACCGGTTGCGCCGAGACGATTTCAGCCAAAGAGACTGGAGAAGGTTTTCGATTGGGTCGTCTGTTCTTCTGACTGCGGTGACGGACTCAAATTTTCTTTTGGAATCCGTACGGATTGACGTGTGTTCGGAATGACACACTACTGGGATGTATACTGCGGGTTTCCATTGATATCTCAAATGAGAATTTTGTAGCATGACAAATAAGCGTACTCTGACGGATTGGATCGTGGCGACGCGTCCTTGGTCGTATCCGGCTTCGACAATGCCGGTGGCTTTGGTGCTGGCTTACTACTTTGCAAACGGCGTTGCGATAGATCCGGTCAATGCTGTCTGGGCACTCGTAAACATCGTCATCTTTCACGCCGCGGGCAACGTATGGAGCGATTATTTTGATTTTCGCTACGGCGTCGACAATCAAAATACGTTGGGAGTACGGCAGCTTGTCGACGGTAAGTTCGTGGCCCGGGAGTTTCTCTGGTTTGCAATTTTCCTTTTTGTCGTCGGAACGCTATGTGCGCTCTTTCTCGTCTGGAGAACAGGACTACCGTTTCTGGCGGTGACCTTTGCAGGCATTGTGGCGGCTCTGGTGTATCCACCTTTGAAGTATCGCGTCGGCGGTGACGCGGTCATCTTCATTGCTTATACGCTTACGCCGCTTTTTGCCACGGCCTGGATCGTGACGGGGTCGTGGTCGCTTGATGCTATCTGGGCTGTGTTGCCCACCGGCATTCTGACGGTCGGCATTTTGCACGCCAACAACCTGCGCGACGCTCAGACGGATACTCAGGCCGGCATTCGTACTCTGGCTTCTGTCTTGGGGCAAAAGCGGTCGGTGTGGCTTTATCAGTTTGAGATGCTCGCGCCGTTTGCGATTCTTCTGGCAACAGTTTGGCTTGGGATTTTGCCGATGTCGGTACTGCTTGCGCTGCCGGTTGCAGTGACTGTTATGACTTTGTGCAAGCAGGCCTTACGTTTTGACGGTGTGAATACGGCGAGCATTGCTACGCTTGACGCTTCGACTGCTAAGACGCAGCTGATGTTTTCACTGTTGATGGTGGCCGGGTTGGCCGCCGGGCATTGGCTGGTCTAACCTAACAGAAGCCTTTAAGCGACTGAACGCTCGATTCTCGGAAGAAGAGAGTCGGGCGTTTTATATTCAGGCTTATTCAAAATATTGAGGCTTCTGAAGCGAAATAACTATGAACGACGGTTGCTGTGGAGCAAGGAAGACAGAATTCGAACGTTTAAATCAAGAACGACCTTCATTAAGGTTGAACTTTTGCCCAAACAAGGCTGTCCGCAATGATCTTGTCCAAATCTTTTTGAGAAAGACCCGAATTCCTGACTTTATATTTGGCTTCTCTCGAGAGATCGGACAAAATATAACGAGACAGCGCTTTTTGAACCAGCGCAGAGAGATCTTCTGTTTTTTTGCCTTGAGAAGCTAAAAAGGAAACAATATCATCATTGAATTGTGAAGGAACGGTGATGTCCCATTTGATACTTACTTTGCGAGTGGCTGACTGATTCATAGCTTCCTCCAATTAAAAAAGGATGTCTGTTTGCGTGTCTCTAAACTTAGCAAATTATTATATATATTGTTTCAATATAAAGTATTGACGAAATTATATTGACCGTCGATAAGATTTTTTTGTCGTGCAATATTCTGTTCGATGGATTTCGTCTGACGGTAGGCTTCAAGAGGCTTAATGCTCGATTCTCGGAAGGTTGGTTCCGGGCATTTGTCCTTAGGCAAGGGGTTCAGTGGTCGGATACTGTGACGTGCTGAAAAGTCTTTCTGTCGGGTGAGTTAGAAGGGAAATGGGGTGAGTTCGGCTCCGTTACTTTATGCGTCGAAAAATGAAGTTTCCGTTCTTAAGCTTTTGAAGTGCGCCAAGTAATAACCTTTCCAAAAACATGAAGAATCGTCATTACACGCTGATCGTACGCAAAGTAATCTTCTGCGCTTGTTCTGATTTGCTGGGGAGACTCCGACAGGCCCGTCCTGATGAAACGGATCACTACAAAACCGTGCAGGTTGCACCGATCAAAGGAGCAGGTCCAAAGCTCAGCGAATACAGCCTGCGCAAACGCCGATCTAAAAAGGATGACCGAAGATAACATTACCTAGGGCGAATTTTTGAGCTCAAAAACGGTCTTTCGATTGTCTTTCACAAGAAAAGCAGTTGGCGAATCGAAATCAGAGATGCTGACGGCAATGTTGTTGATCGGTGCAAACGGAACGATGAAGCTGCTGCTGTTCTGAAAAAACTCAAACACTGCCTCGAGGAGGCCTATCCTCAGTACAAGGATTTCAAGCTTTCCAAACGCTTTGTTGAAACGTTGATGAAACCGTTTCGGGATATTTGGATGGATTTTGTGGACATCAGCAAACAGGCTCTCGAACCCATGTGCGAAGAAGGCGAATCGCCTCAACTTTTTTGGGAGTACGGTGACCATGTTTTCTTTTTCGAAGCCGACCTGGAGACTTTAGCGGCTAAAGAAAGTGGTTTGTGTTGGTTCACTCTCACGAAATACCGTTTTGATCGCGAGTATTTTTGAAAAAGGGCAACGGTAACTTGTTGTGGCTCCACGGCAATATCGGGGATGAGGGCCTGCGCTTGCGTCCGCTAGATCTTGATGACTTTTCGACAGAGTTGTTGTCGAAGTGCGGAGCTTTTGAAATTATCTACAAGGCTTCGGAAACGGATTTGCAGTGATGTTTTTGGAAAGTCTGTTGTTAAAAGTTAATGAGAAGAACAAGAGCTATGACGTAAACAATTCGTGTGCATAGCTAGGTGAAACACAATATGCGAAAAGTGGAACTTTCCCGATAAAAAAAGGGTGGCATCCCATAGGTCAAAGCTTACACTTTTCAGTGAAGAGTTCGAAACTCCAAATCGCCGCTGCAACGGCGAATGTTGTTGTCGATACTCCAACACAAAAAAGGTGTAAAAAATGACGGTATCTCGTCGCGAATTTTTGTCTGTCGGTGTTGCGGCCTCCTTGGCCGGAGCGGTTTCAACAGCTCAAAGTGCTTCTCTTTGCAAAGCACCGACGAAATGGGATAAGACCTACGACGTGATTGTGATTGGTGCAGGCGGCGCCGGTATGACGGCTGCCATTACTGCACGTGAGCTGGGAGCTAAGGTTGCTCTTCTCGAAAAGCTCTCCTTCCCCGGTGGCAATACGAGCATCGCAGGCGGTGGTCTTAATGCCGCAGTCGAGGAAGACTACAAGAAGGCAGGCATTGAAGACTCGCCCGAACTGCATGCCAAGCAGACCCTGGCAGCCGGTGACTATCGTGCCGACCCTGAACTTGTGATGACACTTGCCAAGGGAGCTCCTGAAAGCGTGAAGTGGCTTAAGGCACATGGTCTGAAGTTCCGCCCCGGCATCTACCAGATTTACGGCGGCCTGTGGCCTCGTTGTCGTAATCCGGACGGTGGCCAGCGCGGGGCAGCCTACATCAAGATGGGTGTTGCTAATTGCGAGAAACTTGGCGTTGAACTGCTGACGGACCACAAAGTGACGGCCGTCATTCGCGAACAGCCGGATTCCGGTCGCGTGCTTGGTGTTGAGGTTGAAGTGGACGGCAAGCGTCAATATTGGCGTGCCACCAAGGGCGTTGTTGCTGCAGCCGGCGGTTTCTCTGCCAACGCCAAGATGTGCAGCTATTTTGATCCGCGTCTTACTAAGCTTTCCACCACGAACCTGCCCGGTGCAACCGGTGAAGTTCTCGTAGCCATGCAGGACATCGGCGCTATGGCTACCGGTCTGGATTACATCCAGTGCATCCCCGGTGCCGCTCCCGGATACAAGGAAAGTGCAAATCTTCACCAGCTCATTGAATACGCCATTTTCGTGAACAAGGCCGGTAAGCGTTACGTTGCCGAAGATGCTCGCCGCGACGTGATTCGCGATGCCACGCTGATTCAGGACGAACAGCTTGCTTTCGAAGTTGCTGATGCCGATGGTTACGAAGCCATGCGTCCGTCTCAGGGCGATCGTAACGAACGCGGTCTCAAGCAGGGCTTCATGTGGAAAGCCGATACGATCGAAGAACTTGCCAAGAAAGCCAAGATTCCTGCTGACGCATTGAAGGCTACCATTGATGTCTACAACAAGTCGGTTGACACTAAGAAGGACGAATTCGGTCGCAGCGCCAAGATGCTGTGCCGCAAGATCGTTAAACCGCCGTTCTACATCTGCCCGTTCGGTATGTCGCGTCACCACACGATGGGCGGCGTCCGAATCGACACGAAGGCTCATGTCCTTGACCGCCAGGGCAAGATCATCCCGGGGCTGTTCGCTGCCGGCGAAGTCACGGGTGGTATCCACGGTTCCAACCGTGTTGGTGGTAACGCCATTGCAGACATCTTCACGTTCGGTCGCATTGCCGGCGAAAATGTTGTAAAGCAGAAGTAATCGTTTCACTAAGGAACGGTTAGACGAGAGGGACGGGTAAAGCCGTCCCTCTTTGGTTTGGAGCAGATTGACGGAGCAGCAGAGAATCTTTCACAGCTGGGACTTAACTCTTGATCGGGAAGTACTTCCAAAGGCACTCTGGCACCAGAGGCCAGAAAAAGACGAGAAGCTTGTATTTCCAGTTGATGACGAGGAGACGCTTTTTCGTTTCAATGCCTTTGATGATGGAGGAGGCGACGCCCGTGACGTTCATTTTGAACGGATAGCTCTTGCCATCGGCCAGAAGATCCGTGTCAACGAAGTTGGTTTTCACGTCGGTGAAGGTCATCGGGCACTTTCGCATCACGGAAAGTTGCTCCAGAGCGTCCTGGTAGGTGTTCTAAAACGATTATCGTATGAGCGGGACAAGGACGTGATCGCTTGGTGCCATCTGGACGGTGTTACCCACGGGCATTCTGACGGTCGGCATTTTGCACGCCAACAACCTGCGCGACGCTCAGACGGATACTCAGGCCGGCATTCGTACTCTGGCTTCTGTCTTGGGGCAAAAGCGGTCGGTGTGGCTTTATCAGTTTGAGATGCTCGCGCCGTTTGCGATTCTTCTGGCAACAGTCTGGCTTGGGATTTTGCCGATGACGGTACTGCTTACGCTACCGATTGCAGTGGCCGTGATGACTTTATGCAAGCAGGCCTTGCGTTTTGACGGTGTGAATACGGCAAGCATTGCTACGCTGGACGCCTCGACGGCCAAGACGCAGCTGATGTTCTCAATGCTGATGGTGTCGGGGCTGGTAGCCGGGCATTGGCTGGTCTGACAAAAGCTTTCAAGCGACAGAACGCTCGATTCTCGGAATGGGAGTCGGGCGTTTTTGTCTTAGGAAGGTTCAGAGGCAGTATCGTTCTAAAACGTTTATCACTGTGGTTGGCAGCAAAGTTAACAAGCCTGGAAGGAACTTCTGATCGTTTAGATGTACTCTCTTCCGTCCGAGGACATATGTGCAAAATTTGCACATACCACATCTTGTGCCAGTTCGTCTAATTCGAAGAAAATTTTGAGGTACTTGCAATTACGCTGCGATTAACATCAAAAAGTTCCGACATTTGCTTTTGCGTCATCCTCATTGTGTCGTCTTTGCCGATGAGCGCAAAAAATGAATGCGCATGTTTTGAAGTTATGGACGCCGCTCGAGATGCCTGAAGGCCGAAAAGCAAAGACGGAGTTTTTCGGCGAATCGCCTATCATCCCCGGATTTCGAATCCGGAGATGTTAGGCGCGTCTTCTGAGAAGCTTAATGACAGTCAGGATCTTGAGATCTCAGTATTTGTATGACCCAAGTAACCAAGTTCTGTCAAAGCATTTGTGACGGCAATCTCATCGTCTTTTGACAGACACCCGTAGCGGGAACAGCCGTCGAAGTCGCTAAGACAAAATTGGGCAATCTTTGTGCAACGAACAACCGATGGCTTGAGCAATCCAGCCTCTTTCCAATGCTGCAAAGCAACCTCTCCGGGACAGTCCGTGCGCGGTGGGTGACTTGTTACCTTGGCACCGGCGACTAAAACTTCGCCGGTGTCTGAGTTGATATCCAGAATAACGACGGGACGGTATTTGAAGACCTCAGGTTTGTCGTCAAAATAAAAGGCAAGCCGCCATACTTCGAAAGGAGAAGGCAGATTATTCGACTTCATCATCGTCGTCCTCATCGCGCCACTGGGCGGGCATCATCAGCTTCCCATTTTGATGGTAGGTTCTAATGATGCGAGGATCATTCCAGTTAAAGCCCTGGCGTTGAATTCTCACGTCGAAGGGAAAGCCTCCTACTTCAACAAAACGGGTAATGAGAACTTTAAGTGCCGTTGCAGCAGGCATGCCGAGAGCTTCAGCCGTCTGAGTAAAGTCATTTTTTAGCGTGGACGGCAACTTGAGATTTAAGCTGGCAAGTTCTGACATAAAACACTCCTAAAAATAGGCTAAAAAATATTCATTGGGTGTGTTTTTGGTTTTTATTTTACCAATCTTTGATTGGGCCGCTCACGATGCTTGAAGGCTGAAAAGCAAAGACGGAGTTTTTCGGTAATCTTCCACCGAAGCGGTCAGACGGAAATACCGTTTTGTTCCGCGTTTAGCTCTTGATCGGGAAGAACTTCCAAAGACACTGCGGAACCAGGCGCCAGAAAAAGACGAGGAGGTTGTTGGACGCTGGCAAAAAAGTTTCGTGCCTCCATGGAGCTCTTGTCGTAATAGATGCTGCACTCGGCAAAAATTTCAGTGACCTGCAACCATATACGTTGCTCGCTTGCACGAATTGACCTGACTCGCTCAAGCAGCTTTCTGAACAGTCAAGGTCTTTGCCATCATACGGCGTTCGTTGTCTAAGGCGAAGCCTTTGACCGTGTACTCCTTGAGAACCTTTGTGACCCAGATGCGGAAAGCAGTAGCTTGCTTGCTGTTGACTCGGTGGCTAACCGCGATAATTGCGTCAAGACTGTAATGCTTGGTGTTGTACTTTTTTCCATCATTGGCAGCTATTCGGAAATTCCTAATAACTGAAGTTTCGCGGAGATCTTCATCTTTGAAAATGTTTTTCAGATGTTCATTGGTCGTGGCCGTAGAAACTTCGAAAAGTTCTGCCATCTGTTTCTGGCTCAACCAGATAGTTTCATCCTGTACAAGTACCTGAATTTTTGGGTCATTTCCTTCACTGCCGCAGAGGAGCATAAATCTTTGATTTACTTCTTTCATGTCTCCATTTTTCGTGCGGGTTTGTTCTCTTACGAACCGCAGTAGGTGAATCATCCATATCAGCCGTGCATTGGATGGGTTGACCACAGTGGAAAAGAAGATCCTGTTTCAGGTCGCTGGGAGGCAGAGAATTCCAGCGCTGACGGATTGAGTGTCTGGCGTGCCCCATCAAGATGTGATGCCGCGGAGGTTGGCTTTCACACAGTCGGTATCTTTACGTTTAGTCGTTTTTTCGGAGTGATTAGGAACAGACCTAAGTTGTTCTTTTTACATTCTCAGTGACTCATTATCCAAAAAAAGGTGAATGCTTCTGGTTTAAGGAAGCATTCACCAAGTACTTTGGAGATAGTGAGGAGAAACGATTGGATTAATTTGCTTTATTTTTCGCTTGCTTGCTTCAGCGCTTTTTTAACGGCCTCAAGAACGCCATGAGACGAATTAGTGGCGCCGGTTACGGCATCAACTCCGTCTGTACCGTTGGCTTTAACGATGGCCTTTCCAACTTTCTTTTCCGCAACGGCAAGCAGTTCCGGTGTCTCTCCGTGCTTGAGCACTTTGATGGATTCGATTTTCGAGTTGGAGATACGAACTTCAACTTTAATCGGGCCGGCATTGCCGGAGCCTTCAGCCGTATAGCTTCCGTCTTTGTAGGCGGCTGCGACGGAGCCGCAAAGGCAAAACGACAAAAGCAAAGCAAGACAGTTTTTCATAGGGGTAAATGCTCCAGTTGATTAGGCGTTTTTGGCAGCGTAGGCAGCAGCTCGTGCGCCGGCAATGCGACCATGGACGAATATGTCTGCGATTGCGTTTCCGCCCAAACGGTTTGTTCCGTGGATGCCGCCCGTCACTTCGCCTGCAGCGTAGAAAGCGGGGATAACCTTTCCGTTAAGGTCAATGACCTGCGTATCTTTATTGATGCGCACGCCGCCCATGGTGTGGTGGGCACTGATCGCGCTGTAGCAAGCCCAGAACGGGGGCTTAATAATGGCGTGAGAAGCGTTGCGGGGTGCTTTGCCCATCGGATCCTTACCGGTCTTGGTAATGGCGTTGTACTCTTCCACGGTCTTCTTGAAGACCTTGGGATCAAGCCCCATTTTCTGACCGAGTTCTTCAAAGGAGTTGGCTTTCCAGGCTTCGCCTTCTTTGAGCATCTTTTCGATGGTTTCGATAACGATATGATCCTGCGTGTGCAAACCGTCGTCGTCAACCACGGAGAAAGCCAGACGGTCGGGCTGAGCCAGAATCGCATCGCGAATCACATCGCGGCGAGCGTCTTCATTAATGAAGCGAACGGCCTTCTTGTTGATCATGATGTAGCGGGATACTTCGTTGTGAAGGACGCCACGGTATTTCTTGCCGACGGGTTTGCCGGGGTTGCATTGGATGTAGTCCATGCCAACCAGGTAAGCACCGGCCTCGTTAGCGGCGATGAGGCCTTCGCCGGTCGAGCAGGCCGGGTTGTTGGTGGTCGAGATATTGACTAAGCGCTGATCGTGCAAACCGCGTAATGTCGGATTGGACGCAAAGCCACCAGTTGCAAGGACGACAGCTTTGGCGCGGATGTACTTCTTTTCACCTTCCTGATCGACGAGAACACCGAGCAGTTTTCCGCCTTGCGGTTCTTCACGGATAAACTGAACCAGCTTCGTGTCGGTCTGAATCGTTACGCCCAGTTTGTCACAGGCTTGCTTCAACACACGGATGTAACCGTTGCCCTTTGCTTCAAGAGGAGTGTGGGAACGAGGCCACAGGGCGCCGTAGACCTGAAAGACGGTATCCTTAAACTTCATGCCATGGCTTTCAAGCCACTGCAGCGTGGGGTAGGCCTGTTCGACGAGTTGGCGCACAAGTACGGGGTCGCCGCGATAGTCGCCGCCGGCGATCGTCTGCTGGAAGTGCTTTTCAATGCTGTCTTCCACGTTGCTTTTCTTTTGACGAACAGGGTCGACACAGTTGTAGAAGCCGCTGGCAATCATCGTGTTGCCGCCGACGAAGGAGAGTTTTTCAATAAGAAGCACATTTTTGGCGCCGGCTTCTTTGGCTGAAACGGCGGCGGCGAGTCCGGCTCCGCCCGAACCGATCACCAGAATATCGGTCGAAACATCCCATTTTTGCGGGGCTTTGACAAACGAGGCTTGAGCGGTACCGACTCCAAACGCGCCGACAACGGCTGCACCGGCGGCCAAAAAGCTTCTTCTTTGAATCTGTTGCGTCATGCTTGTTCTCCTTGAGAGAGATGAGAAAACAATGTCTCTGGGCTTTTCCTGCCCTTTCATTTGCAGTCTAGAAATCCGCGGTTTTCCAAGCCTCGTATCTTGATGGGAGGTGGAAACCCTAATATTCGACGGAGGCAAAAATGCATCGGTAAGATGAGCTGCTATGAACAAGCCACTCCTGTCTCGTCGAGAATTTTTGTTCTGTGGAACACAACTTTCTTTGCTGGCGTTTCCAGCATTGGCCGCATCACCGCAACAGCTCCCGAATACGGTTGATGTCGTCGTTGTTGGAAGCGGCGGCGCCGGGTTGTGTGCGGCAATTGAAGCCGCGCAAGTTGGTGCCAGTGTTCTCGTTGTGGAGAAAAACGCTTCGGTAGGCGGAAACACGGCCATTTCGACCGGCTTTTTCAATGCGGTTGAAACCGGCAATCCAACAGATAGTGTTGAGCGCCATGTTTCTGAAACTTTGCTGGTCGGAAGTTATCTCAACGATATTTCCCTGGTCGAAATCCTGTGCAGAGAGGCAGCCGCAGGATTACGCTGGGTCAGAACGCTTGGTGTGGACTACAGTTCCGAACCTTTTTTGGTCTACGGAGCACAAACGCCCCGAGCTTATCGACCTTTGTGCGGCTCCGGGGCCGGCTTAACTGAGGCGCTTTTTACACGGGCTGTCTCTCTTGGTGTTCGGATTGTCACGGATACACCAATGACGGAATTGGTCGCGGACGATCGTGGTTCTGTCCAGGGCATCAAGGTCAACCACAACGGATTGAATCACACCATAAGGGCTCGACGAGGCGTAGTTCTGGCAACCGGCGGCTTTTCCGCAAATGCCGGTTTGTGCGCTGTCTGTGATCCGCGTTTAAAGGGATTGGGCACCACAAATCAATCGGGAGCCACAGGTGACGGGATCCTTTGCGCGAGTCAGCTCGGTGCATTCGTCTCGGGGATGGACTATATCCAATGCATTCCCGGAGTTCAGCCGGGTTACCGTACGCGCATGGCCCTGCACGTCAATCTGGACTCGTTCCTGTGGCTTAATTTGCACGGAAAACGTTTTATTGCTGAGGATGGGACGAGAAATACGATACGAGACGCCTTTTTGGAACAGCCCAAGAAAATGGCTTATGCCGTTATCGACGCGGACGGGTTCAGCTGGTTTTCTCCTACAGTGCGTGAGCAAATTGAGCAGGGCGTTAAGTCGGGGCAAGTGATCCGAGCGCAAACTTTGGAGGAACTCGCCAAACGGCTGGGTATCCCGGCCGAAGCTGCGATAGGCACCTTGGATCAATTCAACCAAGCCGTGCAAAAAGGTTATGACGCGGATTTCGGACGGCTGCGATTGGCTAAAAGAATTCAAAAAGGTCCGTTTTATGCCGCTGCCAGTGTGATGAGTCTGCATTGCACGCTCGGCGGTCTGACTGTAAACGATGTCTCTCAGGTGCTTGACATTGACTCTAAGCCGATTTCGGGACTTTATGCTGCCGGAGAAGTGACTGCCGGCTTGCATGGTTCCGATCGTCTGGGTGGCAACGGCATTACGGAGGCGGTGGTTTTCGGTCGACGGGCAGGACGTTTCGCAGCGGGAGAACGTCGATGAAGAAGACGGTTTTCGATGTTGCGGTTATCGGCATGGGACCAGCAGGATTAGCGGCTGCAGTCAGCGCGGCGGAACTTGGTGCGAGCGTTGTCGTGTTGGATCCGAAAGCTGAAAGTGAAACACAAAAACAGCGCCCCTGCATTCTCAATGCTGTCAATCCCAGAGAACTTTCCCGAATGGGACTCGATGACTCCCCCGAGCGTTTTTTGCGCGATACGCTTACTTACGGCGCAAATCGGGCAGATCGTGATTTGCTTGAAACGATGTGCTACAACTCGACAAGCCTGCTTTTGTGGCTGCTTTCGCTGGGAGTGAGGATCGAAGGCTCTCCCTTTTACGCAAGAAATGCACAGTGGCCCCGATCGCACCGGTTGGCATCATCCGGCGAAGGAAGTTTGGTGAACGTTCTCAACTCTGCGTTGCGACGTCTAAAAGTGGTTATTCAAGCCAAGGCAGTGACTTCCGCTACTGTCAAAGCCGGTCAAACGGTTCTTGGTGTCGGCGGTTCGGACGTGTTTTTTGCGCGAACGGTTGTTGTTGCTACAGGCGGTTTTGCAGCTTCTCGGAATATCCTTCGGGCAGCAGACCCTGTGTTGGCACGTTTGCCCGTCTCCGAATTGGCTGTTGACCAGAAAGGCTTTGGCTTGCGGCTACTTCAAAAGATGGGGGCGGCTTATACGGGACTCGGATTCTGTCAGGTGGAGGCGACTGCGTCGTATGCGGAAGAAGTGCTGCGTCGCCCGGCAGATTTCATTTTGGTCAATGAAAAAGCCGAGCGTTTCATTGCGGAAGATTCTTTTCCCGTGACTGTGAGGCGTGCGATCGCAAGTCAGAAAAAGGTATGGGCGATTCTTTCCCCCGGCGGTGATGTTGGCCCAAGCTTTGGGAGTCGGTTGTGTGAAGTTGCACCGATTCGTCGTGCGCAGACGCTTCAGGAGTTAGCGAGGATTTGTGATTTGCCGACGGAGGTTTTGCAGGCTACGGTGCATCGATACCGAACGGATTGTCATCGTCCGAGTGCCCATGACGCAGGCAATCGGGACGCTTTGGGTAAAGCTCAGGCAAACCTTAAAGATTTTTTCGGTGGCGCCGCTTTACTCGCAGTGCCGATTGAACTTCATCTGACGGCGACGCTGGGAGGCATTCGAACCAATCGGCAGGCTGCGGTGCTTAATTGGGCGGGAACGGCATTGCCGGGTATCTACGCCGCAGGGGATTTGACCGGGGGACTGCATGGGCTCAGAGCCGTCCCCGGCAATCGTCTTTTAGGCGCACTCGTATTCGGGCGTCTGGCCGGGCAGAGCGCGGCCCGAGAATCTCGGCAAAGAGACGACATTTAAATGGCATTGATTGTTTCAAGAATTCGGTAAAGCTCCAATGTTGAATGGATGTCGAGTTTGACAAAAGCTGAGGTACGGTGCGTTTGAACGGTTCGTTCCGTGATATTGAGTTCAAATGCGATTTGTTTGTTGAGCAGTCCTTTGGCGATCATGACGGCAATTTCTTTTTCTCGAGCCGTAAGTTGATCGAATTTATGTTGCATTTTGCTTCGCTCGTCCTGTTCCTGGTGCCGTCCCAGATCCTTTTCGACGGCTTCTTCAAGCGAATGTAACAGCCGTTGCGTATCGAGCGGCTTGGAAATGAAGTCGACGGCGCCTCGTCGCATGATCTGTACGGCAATATCCAGTTCGCCGTAGGCGCTGATGAACACGATGGGGAGGAGCTTTTTGCGACTGGTTAGAAAATTCTGAAGTTCGATTCCGCTCATTTTTCCGAGTTGTACGTCAAGAATGAGACAGCCCGGAATTGAGAGGTCATCTTTTTCAATGAATTCTTCGGCCGAGCAATAACATTGAGTCGGCCATTCTTCCACTCGAAGCAGAAATTGCAGTGAGTGTCGGATGTTGGGGTCGTCGTCAACTACACGAATCAAGCAGGTTTGTTTGTCGGAAGAGTTCATAACGATCAATCGGGCAAGCGAACGGTGACGTGCAGACCGCCTTCGTTTCGGGGTTCAAACTGAATATGGCCGCAATGGCTCTCGACGATGCGACGCACGATCGCAATTCCCAATCCGAGACCTTCTTCTTTTGTGGTGACAAGAGGCTTGGAGAGGGCTTCGATTTGCGTTTTTGAAAGAACGGGGCCGTTGTCGATGACTTCAAAAAGTACTTTGCAGCCTGTTACTTGATCGGAACGACTGAGTAAACGCACGTCAATCATCGGATGGGGTACTGTTTTTACGGCGTCAAGTGCGTTTTTCAGAAGATTGCGAAGCAAAAGCTGCAGTTCCAGCTTATTGCCGAGTACGAGCGGAGTCGGTTCCACTTCCGTTTGGATTTCTACGGATTCGGCAATGATTCGCCCTTGGATGGAAGCGAGCACCTCCGTCAACAGGCGGTTCATGTCGATCGGTTCGACAGTGCGATTTTCTTGCTTCGCATAACCACGGACATGGTCGATGATTTGAACGGCGTTTTGTCCGGCCGCATCAATGCGCTCGACCGTATCCAAAAGCATGTCGGACTCGATGTTGATACCTTTGCGGGCCAGACGATGCAACCCGTCGGCATAGTTGTGAATAGCTGTCAACGGTTGTTTGAGTTCGTGAGCAACCATGGAGGAGAGTTGTCCGACGATGGCCGTTTTTTCCAAGGCGTCGAATTTGGATTGGATGTCGCGGTTTCTTGCTTGTACGGCTTCTTTTTCGACCGTTCTCTCAATTAACTCATGAGTTCTTTTCCGTACGAGAAATTCCAGAATGACGCCGTGCATGAATATCCCGACCAGGACAGCTGCTGCAATCAGGAAATAAAACCAGTTGTCGAAAAAGAACCGATCCCAGCGCCATTGTTCTTGAGATAAAAAGCTCGGAACTTCTTCTTCAAGCAGAATTCGGGACACTGGGATCATGTTGGCGGCGGCTCCCCAGCTTCCGTATTGAGTTGGAGGTTGGGATAGCAAAGCAGCTCGAATTTTCTCTGCCAGAACTTTGTCGGTCTGAGGAAGGGTCGCAACGACAAAACCCGGTACAAGGGCTGTGGACGACAGGCAGGGAAATTCCGGGTCAGGCACGGCACCGATGGGATTAAAGCCGTCGTATGCCAAACTATTCTGTTTTCGGTCTAGCTCGTACTTGCAGGCCGGCAGGGCAATCGTATCGATATCCGGAATCACATCCGGCGTATCCAGCAACGGCTTATCCAGACGAACGAATTGGACGGAATCCGGATCAATCCCTCGGTGACGCAACGTATTACGCAAAAGAATTTCCAGAAATGAATCCTGTTTGGATATCCCGATCCGTTTACCGCTCAGTTCGGATAGTTCCTTCAAAGAAGGATCCTTGCTGAGGACACTGACTCCGACAACTTTTTGTGTATTTTCCGTACCGGGGAATTTAAAGCCGGCCAGCGCATTGAGCCCGTAAAAGCGTTCGGTTACCGTAAATTGAGCGGAGGACAGAAACAACACGTCGGTTTCGTGTTTTTCAATGGTGGCTTCGAGCTTTGACTGGTCAATATGTCGGATGGTCCAGGACCCGTCAAAGATTTTTTGCAGACGGTCAATTGATTGCTCAATAAGTTGCGAAGTTGTTGCGTTCACATCAGATTCGCAAATGCCGACGCGAATGGGGGTCACGACTTGTTGAGTTGCGGCAAAGGCCGCTGACGGCGACAAAGAACCGGCAAGTAGGGATATAAAGACGAAAAGCAAACGAAGACGCGTACTCAACATCGGTTGTTTCCGGTTCGTGTCGGGAGTGGTGCAGAAAATGATAGCATCGGACGGTTACATTGCCGACCGTAACGTCACTTGCGCAATCAGACCTCCTGCCGGGCGTCTTGTGTATTCCAGATGTCCGCCGTTGGCTTCTGCCAGCGACATCGAAATGGGAACTCCCAATCCGTGACCGGAACCTCGTTCTGAGACGAACGGTGTTGAGAGCTGTGCCAGATCCGATTCCGAAATTTCTTTGCCTGAGTTTTCGACTGTCACCAGGACCTTGTCTGAAGTTGTTACGGCGGAGACACTGACCAGAGCTTCCGGTGTTTGCACGGCAGCAGTAACGGCGTTGCTCAGAAGATTATTAAAGAGCAGCTCCAATTCGAGCTGATCGCCGAGAACCGACAGATTGTCAGCCACTCGAATCTCGATGGGAAGTGCCTGGACCAACTGCTGAGACATACTGTCTCTGGCTGTGGTGACGGTCCGAAGCAGGTTAAGTTTCTGATCGCGATCAACGTTTCCTTTGTTGTAGCTGCGCACTTTCTCGATGATGTTGCGCACGCGCGTCAAACCTCGGTCAAGTCCGTTGATGCTGTTTAAAAGCTTTTCTTCCGTGAGCGTTTTGTTTTGTACCAAAAGCCTTAACCCGTTGCAGTAGGAGACGGCCGCTCCGATGGGTTGAGCCAGTTCGTGAGCAATCATGCTCGAGAGCTGGCTCACGGTATTGGCCTTGCGAAATTTTTCCATGCGCTCGTACAGGGACTGAAGGCGGCGCTCGACGGCTTCTTTTTCAGCGTTGGCTTTGGCAAGTTCATCGGTACGGCGCCGAACAAGATAACCCACGACGAAGCTGTGACAGATAAGCAAAATCAGGCAGAAACCAAAAGCGGCGATCCAATGTTTGTGCGCCGCAATCCAACGCTTGACGCTCCATTCGCGCAGATAGGCATAGTGCTCGAGTTTCAGGAGCTTGTAGACGCGGTCCACAGACTGGAAATTCGTCGCCAGGCCCCAATGTTCCCCGTTTTCGTCGATAGGCATCGACAGAAGCACTTTTGCGATTTCACGGGCGGCTCCGGCAGGTGCATCCCGCAAAACGGCCACTGTGATATTGGGGTAGGCGGCGGTGGAGCGCACGCAGGCAGTCACAGCATCTTTGATAGGAGAGATGACGCGATATTGGTCGCGTTTTTCTTTGGAAAGCGTTTCCAGCCAGCATGACTGTACAAACGCTACATCGGCTTGGCCCGTTAAAAGTTTTTGCGCAATCGGATCAATGCCGGGGGCATTGTTGAAGGTCACGGAGGAGAAGAACTTTTCAGGGTCGTAGCCGTGGGAGGCAATTTCCGCCAGGCCGATGCGGTACCCCATGAAGGCTGTCGGGTAACTTGCCGACAAGCGCTTGCCCTGCATATCGGCCAGCGTACGAATCGAGGTGTTGTCGCGACTGGTGATGAAGGTAATGGCCGATGTGTGGTTCGGATCCGGGCTGTTGCGGGAAATCATGGTGGCGACATCTCGAGCGCCGAACGGCACCATTCGCCAGAAAAAGCCCGAACTTGCAATAAAGGCGTCGACCTCTTTGTTCCGAATGGCGTTTTCAAGATCCCGACTTGAAAACTGCTGGATGTTGATTTGGTAGGGATAGAAAGCTTTTCGGAGTTCCTTAACCGACTTTGCGACGAGTCCGGTTACCTTGTGTGAGTCTGACAGTTCAATCAGTCCGATCCGAAAAGGTCTGTCCGGATAGAGTTGTCGGGTGGCTGCACTTACTCCGTCAATTGTCTGCGCAAAAGCGTTCGACAGAGAGATGCCGACGGCAAAGAAGCTCCAGAAAACGGCTTTGGTGCAGCAAGAGACGGGCATTTGGTTCAGACCTTCAGAAATTCTTGACGTTCGGCATCCGACAACTGTCTCAGGACGCTCAAAAGACCTTCGGTATTGTGTACGCGCAGTTTTCGATAGATTGTATTGCGGTAGTTCTGAACGGTTTTGAGCGTGAGATTGAGGCGCTCGGCAATGGCGCTGTTGACCAGTCCCTGACCGAGCATCATCGTCAGTTGTTTCTCGCGCACCGAAAATCCGCTCAAAACCTGACGAAGTGCTTTGTGATCGAGTCCGCCCAGACGATGCACGAGACTCAATTTCACCGCTTCTTCGACGCTTTCAAAGAGCAGCTCCGGTGTGACGGGTTTCTGCAGAAAATCCACGGCTCCCATCTTGAGCGTTTTAACCGCTGAATCAATGTCGGCGTGCCCTGTGAGGATGATGATCGGCAGGTCAATTTCCCGTCGCTTCATCTCCGCTTGCAGCTCAATGCCGGACATGCCCGGCATGCGAATGTCCAGGATCAGACATCCGGGTATGCTCGGGGCATCTGACGTCAGAAACGATTGTGCCGAACGATAGCCAACAGTCTTCCACCCCTTTGCATCCAGCAGAAAGCAAAGGCCTTCCAGAAAATCCCGGTCATCATCGACAACGCGAATCAGAGCTTGGTCATTGGGCTTGTCCGGCATCGTGCATCAGTCCTATTTTTCGTTGGAGCCGCCGTGGCAGCTGTTGCAGTTTTGAAAATTGTATTGATGATGGCACTGATAGCAGGCCTCGACGTTGGCCTTTTCGCGGTGCGGATCCTTTTTGGGAGGCATGGAGTGCGGCGTATGGCACATGGTGCATTCCCAAATTTGATCCATGCCGCCTTTTTCCGTGTGCGGAATGAATTTGTGGGGATTGACGGGTTTGGGATCTGCCTCGACCGTGATCCCTTTGGCAATGAGTGCTTCAAAAGGACCGTGACAGGACAGGCATTGTTGTTTGGTCATTTCGGCTGCATGAGCCGAGCAAAGGCAAAGACTCAAGAGTGCAACGCTGATCAGCGTTTTCATGGCGGTGTCTCCGTTGGCGCTTGAAATTGGGGTGGTCGAGGAAAGTCCGTTGAGTTGTCTCAGACGGACTTTCCGATAGAGGAACGGTCAATTAGGCAGCTTTAGCCTTGGCGGCGTGTTCGCCCGCCCAGCGGCCCGGAATGATGCCGCGAGGCATGCCGTTGCCGACGTAAATGCCGCCACAGTTTTCGCCGGCTGCGTAAAGACCCTCAATGGGCTTGCCGACGATGTCGAGTACCTGAGCGTTGTCATTGATCGACAAGCCGCCCGCACAGTTATGCAGGAAGACGACCAAACGCACGGCATAGAAGGGGCCCTGAGCGATTTTGGTCTTCAGAAGTTCCGCGGGTTTACCAAACTCTTCATCTTTGCCTGCATCCACATAGCCGTTGTAACGGGCCACTTGCGCAGGAAGTTCCGGCTGTTTGGTGATCTTGGCGAGTTCCTCGATCGTATCGGCCTTAAAGGCGTAGCCGGGCTGGCAGACATCTTCTTTGATTGACCAGTGGTTCTTTTTTGCGGCCGCTTCGTCAAAGACGGTCCAAATAACCAGGTTGGGCTGCACCAAAGCCATATCGTAAAAAGTGAAGCCGCCCAAATCCTTTTTGTCTTCTTCGCGAACAAAACGCTTGCCGGAGGCGTTGGTGAAAATCACGTCGCCCCAGCGCTTGCCCTTGACGCCGATGCCGGGATGCCCAAACTTTGAGCCCTTCGGGAAGCCGTATGTGGACGTGCCGAACATGCGGCGCATATAGGGAGTGTCTTCGCCGCGACCGGCTTCAAACATGGCGCCTGCTTTGAGACCTGCAATCATGGCCGAGCCGTCGTCTTCGTAGTGCGGATAGCCGGTTGCCGGAATATTCGGGGTGGCAAAGCGCGGATCGATGTAGCGGCGCATGGCGATGTTGCTCTTGAAGTTGCCGCCGGCGAGCACCACACCTTTGCGGGCACGAACGTTAATCACCTTATTGCCAGCTTGGACACGTGCGCCGATCACGCGTCCCTGAGCATTTTTGTAGACGTCAGTGACCTTGTGTTCCATCAGAATCTGTACGCCTTTCTTTTCGCAGTAGGCTTTAAGCGGCATCATGACGCCGCGTCCGCCCATAAAGCCGCCGGAAGGCTGAGGTTTACGGTTGCCGTCGCCAGGATCGTCGGTGTAGACGTGCAGGTAAAACTCGTGGTGCTGACTGTCGTACTTGCCGGGCTTGGTTGCGGTCGGAAGAAACTTAACGCCGTGGGCTTCAAGCCACTCCTGAGTGGGACCGCAATACTGCGAGTATTTCTTCAAGAGAGCGGGGTTGTTCTTTTTGTACTCGGGATTCTTGGGATCCGTGAGATGGGCATACAGGCGTTCGGGCGTGTCGGTTACACCGTGTTCACGCTGCCACTTGGTGCCGCCCTGAAGTGCCATGATGCCGCCGTTGATAACGGCTGCACCACCGTAGTATTTGCCTTTTTCAAAGACGATGACTTTGGCGCCGTTATCGACAGCGGCGGTGGCGGCACACATGCCGGCAATGCCGGAACCTGCAACCACAACGTCTGTTGTCATGTCCCATTTGGACGGCGTGCGCAGAAGACCGGGTGTCGGAGCAGCGAAAACGGGAGCGGCAAGGCCTGCGAATCCGGATGCGGCTGCGCCGGCTAAAAACGAACGGCGGGAAACTTCCATGATGATCTCCTCCAGAGGCCGACTCTTTGTGAGTCGGCGGAAACAGTTGATTCACCGGGAAGTTTTTCAGGGCAGGTACCCTGGTATGTTGACCGGAGTCACAAAAGGTGTGGATTCGGGAGCAAAGAGACAACGTATACGGTAGCCGTTTAGCTCTTGATCGGGAAGTACTTCCAAAGGCACTGCGGCACCAGACGCCAGAAGAAGACGAGTAGCTTGTATTTCCAGTCAATGACCAAGACTCGCTTTTTCGTTTCAATGCCCTTGACGATGGAGGAGGCGACGTCCGTGACGTTCATCTTGAACGGATAGCTCTTGCCATCGGCCAACAGATCCGTGTCAACGAAGCCGGGTCTCACGTCGGTGAAGGTCATCGGGCACTGTCGCATCACGGACAGTTGCTCCAGAGCGTCCAGATAGGTGTTCTGAAACGCCTTTGAGGCTGAGTAAGCACTGGCGGCTCCGAGGCCTTTTGTGCCGGCAATCGAACTGATGATGCACAGATGTCCGCCACCATTTCCGAGGAAGTAGGAGAAAGCGCAGTCCACAAGCCGCACGAAGCCGTCGACGTTGGTTGCGACGGTGTTCAATTCGGCACCGGGATTGAGTTCCATGTTCTGGCACCCGATGCCGGAGCAGTGAACGTACAGATCCATTCCGCCTAGATCGGCGATTAGAGCAAGTAAGTCGCTGGCGGCATCGTCAGAGCGCACGTCAATGCGGCGGATACGAATTTTCTCGGGTGCTTTGGCTTTGATTTCTTCAAGTCGTTCGGTGCGTCTTCCCGCAATGCCGAGTTCCCAGCCTTTGGCAAGTAGTTGCAGTGCGAGCTCTTTGCCGATTCCGGACGTTGCGCCGACGATGATTGCTTTTGGCATGTGTTTTTTTTCTGAAAGTTGTGATTAGAAAATCATAGCTTGTGATGCTACTGCGTCTGTGTTGCAATGCCTTGCGTACTTTCGGAGAGGAGGATCAAGGAGGTTTTCTTGTTGCATCTTAAGGAAGCACTAGCGGACGCTCCATCAACACATGGGGAATGCCGTCTTCGTCAAATGGTTCGCCTTGTACCGCAAAACCTTCACGGGTGTAGAAACGCTATTGCGTAACACTGTGCTTCGAGTCGAATCGTCTGAACATCTGTAAAGAAGTCAGGGATGGCGGCGATGCCGGCTTGGAGGATTTTGGCTCCCAAGCCTTTGCCGCGCACAGTCGTGAGTACGCGTCCGATCTGTACGGCATCGGCGAGATCAGGTGCGGCAAAGATGCGCAAATAAGCGAGGATTTGGCCTTCGTCTTCAAGCCACACATGAAGTGCTTGCCGGTCGATTCCGTCCAGATCCTGATAGGCACATTTTTGTTCAACGACGAAGACAGCACATCGAGCTTGAAGGATTCGGTAGAGCTCATCGGCGGTGAGGTCGGCAAATCGTTTTTTGTACAAGTCCATGTGCTTTTTCCTTGTCAGCTTCTGTACTTTCTGCCGGAGCCGACCAGAACGCCTTCGATCTGGAAGTCGTCGTATTCGCCCGGGTGAATGACCGGGTAGTTACCGGAGCTGTTTTGCGGGTGCAGTTCCGGTTTGCCGTCGACAAATTCGAGCTTTTTGAGCGTGAAGTCTCCCTGCAAATAGGCAAGCACAATGTCGCCGCGGCGCGGTTCGATGGAGCGATCAATGATGAGAATGTCGCCCTCATAAATGCCGGCGTCGATCATGGAGTCGCCGCGCGCTTCAATGACGAACGTTGCATCTTTGTTTTTCACGAAGTAGTCGTTGAGCGACAGATCGTTTTCGGCATAGTCCGCAGCAGGGGAGGGAAAGCCGCACTGAACCGTCAAGTCAATGAACTTGATGCTTTCGGATTCTTCAACGGGACGGGCGGGAGCCAGCTTCTTGAGCGCCATAGCCCGCTGCGTTGCCGCTTCAAGCAGGGGTCTCATAAAGTTTGCGCCGCCCAGTGACTTGCAGGTGTCGGCAAGCTTCTTGGTCACGCGAACCTGAAGATTGACATCGAGCAACTCATTGGTCAGACGAGGTCTTCCAACCGGTTTGTGTTCTTGGGACGAAGGCTGTTTTTTGCTTTTTTCCATGGGATTCTCGCACTTGCGATTTGTATACGAATAACGTATCCTACCTCAAAACAAGATTCGTATGCAAATGTCTACGCCTATTTTTCTCCATCTGGACGGCAATTCTTTTTACTGCAGCTGCGAGCGGCTCTTTCGACCGGAACTGCGCGGCAAGCCTGTAGTTGTGCTTTCCAACAACGACGGCTGCATCGTTGCGCTCACCAAGGAAGCCAAGGCTGTGGGGCTCAAACGCGGTATGCCGCTTTTCAAGGTGAAGGACATTGTCGAAGCCAACAAGGTGGCTGTGCTGTCCTCGAACTACGAACTTTACAACTCGATTTCTAGACGAATGCAGAGGACGGTGGCCGGCATGATTCCGCGCATGGAGTCGTATTCCATCGACGAAGTGTTCGGGGATTTGACGGGGGTTGAAGACGGGGATCCGGTGCGATTGACCGCGTTGGTGCAATCCATACGGCAGCGCGTCTACAAGTGGGTCGGCATTCCGACGTGCGCAGGGATTGCCCCCACCAAGACGCTTGCCAAACTATGCGACCACTTTGCCAAGACCTATCCGGTTTTTAACGGCGTTGTCAATTGGCTGGAGTTGACGCCGGAACGTCAACACAAAGCCATGGCGATTACGCCGATCAAGGAAATCTGGGGAATCGGCTCCAGAAACCGCGAGAGATTGGAAGCCATGGGTGTGAAGACGGTGCTTGATTTTGCCCGGATGGACGCTTCACTCATTCGCAGGCGCTTCACGGTCGTACTTGAACGAACGCACAGAGAGATTCTTGGCGTCTCGTGCATTCCTTTGGAAGATCATCCGCAGCCGCGGCAACAGATTGTTCGGACACGTAGCTTTGCCGTGACGTGCAGCGACATGGACGCCATTCTTGCGGCCGTATCAGTTCACATGGCCGAAGCCGTCAATGTGTTGCGTAAGCAGGGCTGCGCCGCCAAAACGGTCGGAGTGATGTTTCATACGGATCCATTCAAAGCCAACGGCCGTTATCACGCAGTCGTCGAATACAGACCGTTGCAGCACGCGTGCGCGGATGTGATCACGCTTACCCGGGCTGCACACGATCTGGTGCGAGCCTTTTTCAAGGAAGGATACGGGTATAAGAAAGCGGGTGTCATGCTTGCCGACCTGGTGCCGGCTGAACACTCGTTGGTTCCGACAACGCTTTTCGACACGGATGAGATCGAGGTTCTGAAACGCCGAGAGAGGATTCAGGCTTCGATTGAGGCACTGAATGAGAAGTTCGGCGGCAAGGTGGTGACGCTTGCAAGTGCCAAGTGCTCTGCGGAGTGGGCCATGCGGCGCGATTACATTTCACCGTGTCCGACGACGAAGTGGGACGATTTACTCAAGGTCAACTGAATTGCGGCAGATCTGAGCGTGTCGGAAAAGGCAGGAAAAGTGTGAAGATTACGTTCTGGCAGATTGTGATCTGGCGGAACATAATCTTTAATAGTTAAATCAGGATAATAAAACGCTTGATGCAGGAGCAGCAGATGTGCGACACAGATTTCTTTGGCCGCGTCGGTGAGCTTGAATCACTGCAGGATGCGTATGACAGCAGAACGGCCGAAATGGCAATTATTTACGGTCGTCGGCGCATTGGAAAAACGGCGCTTATCCAAAAATTCTGCGAAGGGAAACCGGCTTTTTTCTACACGGCGAAAGCATGGAAAGATCCGTATCAATTGGATCGTTTTTCTCAGGCCGTGGGAACATTTTGTGGGAATCCGCAATTGCGCTATCTCGAATGGACTTCGGCGCTCAGGGCACTTGCGACTCAGCCGTCACCGAGTCGCAAGGTGATTGTCATTGACGAATTTCAGTACATTGCTAAGGAGCGTCCGAGCATACTTTCCGAGCTTCAGGTGCTTTGGGACGAGGAGCTGTCTCAAGAAAACATTCTGCTGGTGCTTTGCGGCAGCGCCGTGTCCTTTATAGCCAAAGAAGTTTTGGGAGAAAAGAATCCTCTTTACGGGCGAGCGAGAACTATCATGAAAGTTCGTCCGCTTCCTTTTCAGACGGTCGCCGAATTTGTGCCTTTTTACTCTGTGGATGACGTTTTTCGCGGCTACGCTGTGTTGGGCGGAATCCCATATTTCTGGCAGGGCGTGAATCCTCAACGTTCAATGACGGAAAATCTCGCCGCCAATATTCTGAGATCCAACGGTTTGCTTAATGACGAGGCTCAATCGGCATTGAGGCAGGAATTTCGGGATCCTGCCACCTACAACGCCATTCTTCAAACGATTGCCTTCGGTTCAACTTCAAGAAACGAAATTGCGCAGAAGAGCTTGGTGGATACGCGAACGCTTTCCAAATATTTGTCTGTACTGGAAGACATGGATTTGGTTGTGAAGGAATTCCCCGTCTTCGCCGGTCCGGGGGAGTTGGGGAATGTGTTTCGAGGACGCTATCGCATTGTCGATCCGTACGTGAAGTTCTGGTTCCGGTTTGTAGCCAACAATCCGACTCTGATCATGACGCGGCAAGAAGCCTTTTCAGAATGGAAAACGACCGTAGAGCCTTGCATTGCGGATTTTGTTGCTGAGTCTTTTGAGCAGGTCTGTCGTCAATACCTGACACAACTGCGCTTTTCCGGGAAGCTGCCGTTTTCTGTGACGACTCTGGGGCGATGGTGGAGAAACGGCACGGAGATTGACTTGGTTGGAGCCGATCATGAAAGACGGCATTGTCTTGTGGCCGAATGCAAGTATCGCAATCAGAAAGTCGGAATCAAAGTGTTGCGCACCCTTCAGGCCAAATGCGAACAACTGCCGGTTGCGGAGGACGCCGTATTTCACTATTGGATTTTTTCTCGCATGGGATTTGACGATGTGTTGCTTGATATGGCTACACGGGATCCTTATTTGCATCTGGTCGGGATGGATCAGTTGCTGGATCGAAGGCTGTGAGTCGGTAGCAAAGCAGTAAGTAATTGATTCCTGATGACAGATGGGGGGCAGGCCATGAAGCCTGCCCCCAATCGCAAAAGAGCAATGAAGTAGGGACGAGCCGTTACTTATTCAGCCCCAAAGCGGTCTTAGCTGCAATACGTCCGAACGTCAACACATCGGCAGTAGCATTGCCGCCCAAACGGTTGCTGCCGTGAACGCCGCCAGTCACTTCACCGGCTGCATACAAGCCTTTGATCACGTTGCCCTTCTTATCGAGCACCTGTGCCTTCGGATTGATATACAAACCGCCCATTGTATGGTGGATAGACGGTGCGCGAGGTGTTGCATAGAACGGAGCCTTTTCGATCTTGCGGTCGAAGAGCTTGCGGCCGAACTTCGGATCGTTCTTCGCTTCAACCATCTTGTTGAACTCTTCAACGGTAGCCTTCAGATTTTCCGGCGGCATGCCAAGCTGCTTGGCCAGACCTTCCAGCGTGTCGTCCTTGTAGATGCGACCGAGCTTAACAAGCGTTTCGACGTTTTCTGCAAACGAGTTGTATTTCTGGACAATGCTCGAGTCATTGATGTCGTAGCACATGGCACCGGGCTGTTTCTTAATGGCAGCCACAAACTCGTCACGGCGAGCGTCTTCCTTCACGAAGCGCAAGCCATTCTTATTCACGTCAATCACGTCGTCAAGGCCGGACATCTTGCGGGCACGTCCCTGCAAGGCACCGGAACCAGGCGTTGCCAGCGGGTACACCTGAACGTAATTCATGCCGGTGAGATCGGCACCGATCTTCGTGGCCATGACAATGCCGTCGCCGGTAGCACCCGGCTGGTTTGTCGAAACCATGTCAGGCGTCAAGACGGGCGAAGATTTTTGGCGCATTTCCTTGTTCTGGCTGTAACCGCCGGTGGCGAGAATCACGCCGTATTTGCTCTTGAACTCGTAGGAATTGCCCACCTTGTCGCTGGCTTTGACGCCCACGACTTCCCCGTTGCGGTAAATGAGTTCTTGGGCACGCATACCGGTGATGATCTTGACGCCTTCCTTATTGGCGGCCTTGAGCAACGGTTCAATGAGTCCGGTCCCGGCGGGCGCGTCAACTTGGTGTGTACGCTGCCAAAGAGCACCGGCACCTTGACTAACTCGATCCATCACAGGCGTACCGTGCTTTTGCATCCAGTGAAGTGTTTCAAGCACATTTTCGGCATAGGTACGAATCAGGGGAATATGTCCCACCTTGTCGCCGCCGTTGTAGGTCTGCAAGGCATGCCATTCGGGGCAGTCAAAAAGCGTCTTGCTGCCGCTCTTCAAATACGCTTCGTACTTGGCCTTAACGTCGGCCATCAGTTTGGCGTGATCCGCGTTGGCCGGTTTTTCGTTGATGGCCTTAACGACGGCATCCTTGAGGGTGTCCGTCATCGGAAGCAGTTTTTGACGTTCCGGATCAGCGGCATTGAAAGCGCTGGCGCAGCGAAGCGTATTGCCGCCGATCACAGGCATCTTTTCCAGCACAACGATGTTGTATTTGCCTGCTTCGGCCGCAGTCACCGCAGCTGACAGACCTGCACCACCGGAACCGACGATGACAAGGTCATAGCTTTCGGTTTTCGTACCGTTGAACTTCTTGATCTTGACGGGGACGGGGGTCTGCAACGCAGCCAGATTGACGCCTGTTTTTTCCAATGCGGCAATAACAGCCTGTTTGAATGCGCCGCTCGTGACCGTCGCGCCGGAAACAGCATCCACATTGACGGTCTGATAATCAAGGATGTCTTTGGTCATTGTGCGAATGGCCATACCACCCATCAGATCGGTTTCTGTGTGGCCGGGAACCTTGATGTCGGTGATTTTGTCTTTGCTAACCGTGACTTCGACATTGAGGTAACCGTTGTTGCCGTAGACCTGAGCTTTGTATGTACCCGGTTTAAATTGTGCTTTACCGACCTTCTTACCCTGGGAGGCATCCAGGGCCTGGTTGACAGCCATCAAAATGCCCTTGGAAGAGACACTGGCACCGGTGACGGCGTCCACCTTGGTTGAGTTGGCCTTTACGATCTTTGCCGGCAACGTTTCAATTGCTTTGGTACCCACCCCGGGCGTTTCATTGTGTTTCACAACTTCGACTGCCGTAATCTTGCCGCTGTCGATTGCGACCTTAACAGTCATCGGGCCGTTGTGGCCCGGAACCGTCTGAGTGTAGGTCGCTGCAGACGCGCTGATGGCACAAAAAGCCATTGTTACGGGAAGAACTATCTTTTTCAATGTAAAGCTCATCTTTACCTCTCCTCAGTGACGAACTTGATTGGGCTTATTAAGCCTTCTGCGTAATATGCTACTCCCGCAGACATGCAGTGGCTATAGAGGATTAACTCCCTGGTTTACGTGAATGAGGAAGAAAAAGGAAACGAGGCACCAAAGTGGGTTTAGAACTTTGAGCCGTTTTTTGAATCCTTGTTGAGTTTGCGGCTAATTTAGAAACTTACTTAGCCGCGAGCGGAGTTCAGCTTCAATTGAAGTGCTAAACGAGAAATTCAAAGGAAAGGTGGTGACGCTGGCAAGCGCCAAGAGTTCTGAGGCGTGGGCGATGCGGCGCGATTATCTTTCACCGTGTCCAACAACGAAGTGGTATGACCTATCAAGGTTAATTGATCTCAAAAAGAAACCGCTTGCGGTCGATGTGGATGGCAGAACGCTTGCGGTTTCGTTTGTCGTTGATCAGCTTGTGTTGTTTAACGCTTTTTAGCTGATGGCACTAGAACCGAGTGAACTTTGGCGGAGGGGACTTCGGTCACGGGAACCTGTTGCACAGGTTGATTGGCTGCAGCAGCCGTAGGTGATTCACAAACAAAGTCAATGGTGGCCGTAGCGCTCTTGTCCGCATTGCCGTCATTGAAGCGAGACTTGAGCAAACGGAATTTGAGATCCTTGTCCGCACAGAATTCCTGAGCCTGTTTGATCAGCTCAACGCGAACAATGCCGCCGTTGTCGGTGGAGTCGCTCGAGGCGCTGACCGTGTAGGTGTTGTTTCCAATCTCGACGAACTCCGAGCGTTCGGGAGAGCTGGCGCAGCCGGCAAGAAGCAACGCAGATGAAAATGCGAGAGCCAGATTCAGACGACGGTTGAGCATGAGCGACCTCTCGAAAAAGTATTACCTGCTTTGATTCTAACGAGACGCGACCGTTACAAAGCCCGTGAAAATTGCAACAAACATATAGTTCCGAGAAAGGCAAAATGGAAAGATAGTGGTAATTTTTTTGTAATGACTTCCTTTTGACTGCGTAACGAATTTGTTAGTTCTGCTTCCTAGACTTGATTTGTAGAGGTCTTTTTTCATCAAGACCTGCAACAACAATACAGGAGAGAACAAGATGACCCAGAGCACACTGCAGAGCTCTCGCAGGGCGTTTCTGAAAACCGGAGCTGCGGGCGTCATGACGCTCGGCGTCGGTGGTATGGCGCAAGCTGCCACAACAGTCAAAGCATTACCGAAGTGGGATGAGGAATTTGACGTTATCGTGGTTGGCAGCGGTTTGGCCGGCTATTGCGCAGGCATCACCGCGGCTGAATTGGGACGCAAGACTGTCATTCTGGAAAAAATGGCCGTTCCCGGTGGTTCGTCCGTAATCAGCGGCGGCACGTTTGCGGCTTGCAATACCAAACGTCAACAGAAAGAAGGCGTCAAAGACAGTGTTGAACTGTATGTGAAAGACGTCCTTAAAGCGGGCGGTCGCCTCAATGTGCCTGAACTGGTGCAGACCATGTGCGAACAATCCAACGAGGCTTTCGAATTCCTTGTAGAACGTGGGGCGCAGTACAACGAAGAATTGCGCAAGGTGGCAGGCCACACCGTGAAGCGTTGCTTCCAGCCGCTCTACAACAACGGCTTGAGCGTGATTCAGCCGTTGCACCGTCATTACCTGAAGCTCAAGAACACGAGTCTTCAGCTTCGTACCAAGGTTGACGAAATCATTCGCGATCAGAAGGGACGAGCAGTAGGCGTTAAGGTTCGCGAAGCCTACATCTTTGATCCGGAAAGCAAGGCCGACGACCGTTTGAACAAGACCGGTGTTGTGAAGTTCTACAAGGCCAAGCGCGGTCTGGTGTTTGCCACCGGCGGCTTCTCTCGCGACTTCGAATTCCGTCAGCGCGAATTCCCGCAGTACAACAAAGTGCCGTCTACGGTGAGCTGCGGTGCCACGGCCGGTGCGTTAAAGCTCATGATGAAGGCCGGAGCTCGCTCGATTCACTTGGCGCACGTTCGCTTCGCCATTTCGATCGGCTTTGAAGACATTGAAAAGGGCATTCTGGTTGACCAGCGTACAGGCAAGCGTTTCATTAACGAAGGCGCACCGCGTATGGGCCTGTCGTACAAGATCATCGATACGGTCAACGCAGGCAGCGATTGGCCGGCATTGATTTATGACGAGGCAGGCCTGGCAACGCTCTATGACCGTGAAAAACTCAACATCATTCTCAATAACGGCGAAATGCCGAAGTTCGACACTTTGGAAGCGCTTGCCAAGCATTTCAAGATTCCTGCAAAGGAAATGATCGAAACGATCAATCGTTACAACGGCTTCCTGAAGAACAACAAGGACGAGGATTTTGGCAAAGACTTTAAGAAGACGCACGCCGTGCCGATTCTTAAAGGTCCGTTCTACGCTTGCCCGGTTTACCCGAAATTCAACTACTCGCAGGGCGGCATTGCCATTGACGCACGCACCCGTGCGATCAGTGCTGAAGACGATCAGATCATTCCGGGGCTCTTTGTCTGTGGCGAAGCCTCCGGCGGTGTGCATGGTGCCGTTCGTGTGACCGGCTGTTCAATGTCCGACTGCGCCGTGTTCGGCCGCATTGCCGGCCGAGAAGCCGCTCAGATGCCTGCCGTTTGACTTGAGGGAGTACCGAAATGAAAAAGACAACGTTGATTGCCATGACTCTGGCTGCTTCCCTCGTGTTGGTGACGGGAAGCGTGAACGCAGCTCAAACTATGAAGCCTTTCCACAAAGGGGTTTCGTGCGAAGCCTGCCATGGAGAGAAGGCGCCGACGGCTCCGACGAAGACCGATTGCTCGTCGTGCCACGGCACACCTGAAGACGTGGCCAAACTAACTGCCGGTAAGTACAAGAAGTACTACAACCCGCACGATTCGCTGCACTATGCAACGTACTCGGACTGCGTGGCTTGCCATCGCGAACATCAACCTTCGCGTTTGGACTGCAACAACAGCAACTGCCACCGCGAGTTCAAGTACAAAGTGCCGTAATGCACTGATCTGACATCTCACTCCCAAAACCGCGGCAACGGGAATTTATTTTCGTTGTCGCGTATTTATTGCGGTAGCGTTTCCATTCGATAACCGATGCCGGAATGGCTGACAATGCCGCAATCGTCCTGCATACCTGCCGCTCGAAGTTTTTGGCGCAATCGAGCCAGCGTAACCCGCAGATATTGAACATCCTGCTGTTGGCTATTGCCCCAGACATGCGCGATGATCTGTTCATGAATCAGCACGGAGTTAACGTGCCGCATAAAGTACTCCAGCATGCTGAATTCGACGGCCGAAAGTTTGATTTCTTTGTCGTCAAACCAGACTTGATGCGATGATGTATTGAGTTTCAGGGAGCCATTGACGATCTCCTGATCGGGCACCTTGTGCGTGGTGGACAGGCGTCTTAGAACGGCACGTACGCGGCCGAAGAGTTCCTCCAGCGCAAAGGGTTTGGGCAGATAGTCGTCAGCTCCCAAATCGAACGCGCGGATCTTATCTTCAATCTGGTCTTTGGCCGTGAGCAAAATGACGGCACAGTTGCTTGTTCGACGGATGCGGGTCAAAACGTCATAGCCGTCGAGTCCGGGCATCATGATGTCCAAAAGCACCAGATCCGGCTGATGATCTTCAAACACCTGTAGGGCACTGGGACCGTCGACGGCACAGATCACTTCGTAGCCGAGACTTGCAAGATTGATCGAAAGCAACCGACGGATTTTCGGTTCATCATCCGCAACGAGAATAAGCGGTTGGGACATGGTCAGTTTTGCTCCTCAATGCTCACTGTGAATGTGCTGCCGTGCTTTGGCTTGCTTTCGACGGTAATGTCTCCGCCGTGAGCTCGAGCCAAGCCTCGGGAAATCGTCAAACCCAGGCCGGTTCCTCCGGCTCTGCGGGTCATCGACATGTCGATCTGATGGAATTTTTCAAAGATTTTTTCCTGAGATTCCGGTGCAATGCCGATGCCGTTGTCTTTGACGGCAAATCGTACCTGAGTTCCGCAGCGAGTGACATGCACGCTGATGCTTGGAGTGGTGTCGCAGTAGCGAACGGCATTGGCAAACAGATTGATGAGAATTTGCCGCAGGCGATCCGGATCAGCAAATACCTCAGCCGCATCCTTTTCAATGTGAGATTCAAAATCAGCCGACTGTGCCGCCGCTCTTCTTGCTTCCTCAATAACGGTACTGGTTTTGATCAGACGACGGCGCAAAACGATGGCTCCGGCTTCGATGCGAGACAGGTCGAGCCAGTCGCGCACAAGCGTTTGCAAACGATCGATGTCTTCAACCAGCCCGTCGATTAGTTCGGACTGCATTTCCTTTGTCCAAGCAACGTCTTTTCGGGCCAGCGTTTCGGCCTGCATGCGAAGCGAGGCAAGAGGTGTCTTGAATTCGTGAGCGGCGACGGAAATCAGTGAATTCTTCATCACGTCAAGCTTGTGGGCTTCGGTGATGTCACGCACGACGACACCCATGCCGATGAGCGCACTTTCTTCTTTGACCGCGAACGAACTCAGAAGCCAAACTTTGTCGTCGGATTCCACCAACGCAAATGTGGTGTTGGGTTCCGAGAGCATTTTGATGACGGCTTCGACGCTGTTCGGGTTTTTCTTTTGAACGGCGCGAATGAAGTCCTCACGCGTGAGTGTCTGTACTTGGGATTCAAGGTTTACAAACTCGAGAAGACGGTGATTGAGCAAAGAGAAATTGCCGTCACGGTTCAGCAAACCGAAACCGTCACGCATGGAGTCAATGGCGGCGACCAACGTAGCTGTCCGTTCCTTGACGCGGTTGTCGAGCAGGGTGTTTGCCGCAAGCAGTTCCGTTTGAGCCTGTTCAATCGAGTAGGCCATGCTTTCAAACGTTTGAGCAAGGGCTTTGACTTCGGTAGGCGCCCTTGGTGAGAGTGTTACGGAACGAGCCTTTTTGTATTCATGACGTTGCAGAAATCCTGCTTTAGCTCCCAGAGCCTCAATTGCCAGCGCGAGTTTGCCTGAAATCGTGTTGGAGATGAGCACGACAAGAAGAATCACGATAAACACCAAGGCCGCACTTGATGCGAGCCACTGGTGAAAAATCGCATTTTCTTCAGCCTGAGGAATGCTCAACCAGACGTACCAGGACGGTGACGTTAAAACGGCTGCCGTGGTGACAACAGGTTGCTTTGTCAGCGAAGAGTCGTGACGTATCAGTCGGATCAGACCTGGGACGAGATTTGCCTGCGAAACGGCTTTGATGTCGAGAGCCTCGGGATGGCTTAACGCTGACCATCCGGGAGCGTATATAGCATGTCCCTGATCGTCAGTTACGACGGCGTAGATGCTTTTATCGAGTCCGGCACGTTTAATGATGGTGCCAATCTTTTCCAGATCCAAAGCACCCAATACGAAGCCGTCAAAGTTACCTGATTTGTCGAAATAGGGAGCAACGATTGTGCAAAGGAGTTTTTCCGTGCCGCCAATCCCCTTGAGAACAGGGGAAATGTAGGTTCGAGGCTCTTTTAGCAAATTTTTGAAGTGCTCCCGAAAACTGAAGTCGGCGCCCACCATGGATTCACCACGGGCGTTGAATTCGGGGTGAAAGGCAAGCGTCGTTGCACGCTTGTCGGCGAAATACATATTGATGAAGCCGGGGAACTGCCGGTAGAGCGCAACGAGAATGGCGTCGAGCTTTTCTTTGCTTCGTTCTCCGCTTTGCGTAATTTGGAAAGCGGCGGCCTCAATGCCTCGTCGGTGCATTTCCACAAACGACTCGATTTGATCGGCGATTTGTTGCGTGGAGACGCTCTGGTGTTCCTCGGCCTTCCGAATTTCAGCCTGCAGAAGCCAACTCTGGTATCCGATCAGAACACAGATGGGAATCAGGGCGACGGTAAAAAGAGAAACCAGAAGTTGGTAACGGTGGGAGCGGATGGGCATATCCTTTGGCAGTAGTGAGGAAGGATTCGATGTCTATGTGGCTCATGCAGGTATCAGAGTCTGTTATGCAGGATTGGGGTAATGTAGTTGATATAACGCTCCGGATTTAGAAAAACGATAAAGGACAGGCATCTGCAACAGAAATGCTTTCAAGGTCATGCCATTGTGTAGGATAGCCTGTCCGAGAACACACATTTACGGAGTATTTCGTGTCTGAGAGGATATACCGTTAGCTGGCCGACTTCTCGGTTTTCTGAACTTTGCAGCAGGTCTGGATTTTGCAGAGAGATCCATGTCAAATAGTCCGTAAATTAAATTGCCAAGTAACGGCATGTTTTCCTGCATTTCCTGTTGTTCTCCCAGTTTGTTTGACGACTGGTTATTGGTGGTATAGGGATCTCCTTTATCTTCCCAAGCTTTGTCTGATACGACCGTATCATTGCGTCCGAAAATCAACTCTTGCATCTCAGCTCGCTGTAGCACTCGGGCATATTGATATTCATCGTAACTATTTGCTAGGAAAGGAATAAAAATATCGACTGGGAGCTTAAGTTCAGAGGCATATGAGCCGACACGGTCTAGACGACCGACTCGTTGTTCTAAAACGGCCGGATTCCAGTTCAGATCATGCAAAATGATCGTACGGCAGAACTTGTGCATATCCACACCTTCTTGACTGACCTGAGAACAAACGAGTACTAGTGGAAAAAAGGGCGAAGAGAAGTTGTCAAGAATCTTTTCTCGAAAGCTTGTCTCACCAGTAACCAAAGACAAAGTATGGAAACCCGCTTCAGCGCTATGAAATGTTTCATCTTGTGAGTCAACTGATAGACGCTCAATAGGTTCCAAGTCTGGATTTGCTTCGGCCGTTTCAGAGTCGTTTGCTGTTAGTTTCCATCTGGCTTCATCTTCTGACATAGAAGAGCGTAGATAGGCGGTAAGAGAGGGTTGCTTGATCTTTGAAGTCAATTGTTTAAAGACAGTACTGAAGAGAAAAACAACGCGGGCATCAAATTGAGATGAAGGAAAATTTTGGTTATCTTCTCGTTTGGTCACATATTCATAGAACATTTTTAATTTTGATTCGTCGATAGCTCCCCAGAATTGTTGAACAGCGATATTATTTGAAAGATCTTTGGCTTTTTCATATGTAGTAGATAAAATAAATTGCGGGTCAGTTATAGAGTTAGAAGTGAGATGTGGTATTTCTTTAATAAGAGAATCAAAAGTAAGTTTTAACTTATCATTGAAGGCTTTAGCGATAGCTTTTACAGTCGCTATTCGCTGACAAAAAACAAGAGTTTTTTCACCTCGTTTGAGATTTTTCAAAAGGATTTCAACTGTTCGTATAATCTTCGGATGAGAGGAAGAGGACTGATTTATAAGCTTTTCAAAAAATTCCGCATAAAGCTTAGTTGATATAGGGCAATTGGCTTTTGCGTTATTTTTCTCTTTTAAGGATAAGTCTTCAAATAGGGCACTTGCTTTGAGTGCATCGTAACTGGAAGGTAGGCCAGTGAGCAAGCGAGCATTTTTCGCTGTTGAATTGTTATCGTGGGTAGCCATTTGAGAGAGACGCATGCCCAAAAGATCACCCCATCCGGAACAGCTATTGTCGATGCCTTCCGAGGAGTGCATGAGCAGATGCGCATCGTCTGCCGGCGGGTTTAGTGGAATTTCCATGGCATTGAGACAGGCCTCTTTACCGCATAGGTATCGGCGTGTTGCCAAGTTCTGCTCAGAATCATGGAAATGTTTCTCGGATCGAGTTTTAACAATCAACACTCGAAGGTGATTGAGAAGCTCTTTATTTTGAAATGAATATAGATCCTTGATGGCATTAGCAAGTGGTTTCAAGCCTGCTTTATCAGATTTAGATAGATTGTCCCATATTTCTATTTGAGCTTGCTTATAGTTATCATTTTTAGTTGTTGACGTTAATGTTTCTTTTTTCGTTTCGATAATTTTTAAGGCTTCTACATTTCCAGCGAGGTCAAGCCAGCATTTCGCGACAGTTTTTTGATGATTATTTGCTTGATCAAGAAGGTGGTTGGAGGTATTTGTGCCTTCAGATAAAAATAGGGCCGAGTAGCTCTCTTTGAATTTATTGAATTGATTAAGCCATTTTGGTAGCTGATCAATCGTGGATATTTGATTCAAGTCTTTTCCTATCGTCAAATCAATAATGGATTTTAGATCTTCAACGCCCATATGCAAAGGTGTTGCGGAAACAAGAAGGGTTCGCTGAACGAATGGTTGAATGAATCTTTGAAAAGAGCTTGCACCATAGGCTCGTCTACGCCAGTTGTGAGCTTCATCTACGACTACGAGACTGATCGGCGTTGATTTTTTTAGATTGAAGAATGTTTTTTCAACTGCTTTTTGATAATTAATTTGCTTTTGTGTTGGTCCTGTAGATTTTTTATTGTCCTGATGTGTTTTTTCATAGGCATCAACTCTTAGATCATTCATGTAAATAACATGAATAGCACGTTCTTTTGGCTGTTCATCCCAAAAAGTACTGCCTACACGTTCAGGGTGAGCTTCATAGTCTATTAGATGAAGAATAGTCTCTTTTAGACGAAACAGCAATTGTTCGAGATTTTTATTTTGTTTCTCAGAAAGTGAGCGACCAGAAGTGAAATTCTGTAGCAAATTGTTTGGTCTTGAAATTAATTTAAGAAACGGATTTAAAAAATCAAAAAAAGGTTGCCAATTCCCTTGTGAACGTACATCTTTAATTTTTTTATGTAGATGTAAGGGTGACTGAAAAACGCCAGCAGCAGAAAATCGCTCCATTAACGGATCAGAAATTGTAATATTATCCCAGGATAACTCACGTAAACGGACAGCAAAGGCGGCAAGCATTTCGATTATGCGTTTGGCCTGTGGTTTTGTAAATGCCCATCTTTTTGACTTAGTATTGTAAAGTTGAATTAGATTTGAGAGTTGAGGTTTAGTATTCTCAAAGAGAGGTCTTGCCACAGTTGGTAAGCCCTGATCAAGTATGGATAGAAATCTCTGTAATATCAGAATTGGTCTTGATGGAAATTCAAATTCGAGGTCTTTCTTAAAGACGACCTTTGGGGGAACAATTGTAGAGCGCTGATCTGCACCCCAAATAACAGAAATGACTTGAACCATGTAGTTCAGTCGGCTCTGAAAGATTTCTTTGTCTTTCTCCGATAAGCCCGTGTCAGATGGCGGTAGAAGGTCAGCAAGAGATTCAAGCCATTTTTTCCAGCTTTTCTTTTTTTGCGCAGTTTTCCATGCAGTTCTATCAAAATCTTGGTCATACCAATTTTCTGATTTACATTTCACAAAATATCTTCGCAGATTTCCTATTAAGCGGACCGTATCTGCCTGAGATAACATGGAATTCAGAGGTCCTTTAAGCTGTGATTTGTCAAAATTGGCATTAAAGGCTTCGTATCGATTCTGCAAGTTCGATATATTATCCCATTCTGAATCTCTTCTTTCCTTATCTATATGGAGAGAGGTTTTTAAAATGTTTAATAAAAGAACTTGAGGTGCAGCTGTATGCGGACGTTCTTTTCCTTTACCTTTAAACAGGTCAGCTAGAGTAGGTCTGGCTTGCGGTACACTACCTCTTTTGTCTGCTTCCAGGGCATCAAGCAATTCTTTCGTTGAGTCCAGTTGGTCAATCGAAGTTTTTTGAGAATCTTTTACAAAAATGCGATTGAAATAATTAAGTTCTCGAACCCACTTGTTGGCAACCATGCGGGTTGGCGCTATAACAACAGCGTGTTTACGTTTTTTCCGTTTTGTTTGTACCCCATCGATACCTGATAGTGCCAATTGAGAAAAGATAACCATCATGGCTACCCAGGTTTTACCTGTGCCGACGTCGTCAGCCAATATTTGCACGGGCGTGATTTCACGAAAATAATCTGTGATCGATTGGACTTCCTCAAACTGTCTGGTATAGGTGTCTAACTTAGTATTGGCTTTGTTGACGTATCGAGGAATACAGACGTCCAACTTATATTTTTTATTGGTCATGATTGCAGGTCCTTGGGGAGAGACTGCTGAAACTGTTTGTAGTAGGTATCAAGAATCTTTCGGTAAGGGTCTTCAGTGTCAGAAAAGCCCTGAGGTCGAAATTGGGTTTCCCACAAAATTGCCTTGTCGTACAGTTCTTTAAGGAGCGAGGCGATTTTTTCCGTAAGCACAGGGTTTGACGTTGGAGTTCCGTCGAGTGAGGCAGTTGCAAGTCGGCATGCAAGAATGGCTAGTTCCATCAACATGAAAGCTTTGTCGGTACCGCTCAAGCACATTTTGGACAGAGTGGCATTGGGTGATTCAAGATTCTTGGCATGAGCTAGCAGTGCTGAAAAAAAGTCACTATGAAGAGGAGGAACTTTGAGTTGATCTTTGCCTTCTGCAATAGCGGGAATAATAAGGGATGTTTCAAGATTACCTAGATCCGTAATCCAACTGCGCATCACGTGAGTTTTGGACTTGTTTATGTCTTGGTCAAATTTATTATTTTGACGTTGATATTTTTCATAGATATTGTCACGCAATTCTGAGTCTTCAACTTGCGAGTTCTCTATCTTTCTTGGGGCATAAAATTGTGTCAAAAATGATAAGGCACATTCAGGTCTGATAAGCAAAGAGTATTCGGTAGCAATTCCAAATGCGCGATCAATATTGAATGGAATGAAAGTTGGTTTAGCAATATTTTCATCCTTGGGCTTCACCAAGATGACACGATTAGATCGTAATGATGTTTCGTTTATATCGCAGACCTGGCTGACGAGATAATTCCCGCTGCCTTCATTTTGTATTGATAATTTCAGCTCTATGTCGCTAAACCAGAAGCGATTGCCAATTTGATCGGGGATCGGCACTGTATGCCCACTGCGTGGGTAAAACCGGAATTGCCCGCTAAGTTTGTCAGCAGATGTCTGGCGAGTTTTCGACGAGACCAAGAGGATGCTTTCCAACCAATCAGGAAGAGGGGATTCAGAGGGATCCTCCTCTTCAGCTTCCTTGTCAACACCAGGGACATCTGATCTAAGGTCGCAAGCTGTGACTTCAACGTTGAGAAGTTGTTCGACGAATTCCTTGTCAGAATGATCACTTAATTCAACTTTGGCAATTACGCCGAGTTCGAAATTTTGCCCACACCACGCTTTCGTTGAGAAATTTGCGCTGCCAATATAGAGCGTTCCCTTACCAGTGTCATCGAGCAAAAGTAACACTTTGGCGTGAAGTTTGCGTTGAAGATGATTCTTAGCTTTCCTCAGCGAAGGTTTTGCACTGCCGTGAAATTCGTCAATAGCTTTTTCTTCATTGTCAGAAGTTTCTCCCGGAATCCGATAACAGTGGTAATGATTTTTTTCGAATCCTTCAAAGAAAGAATGACCCCAAGTATCAAATGAGGAAAAAATAGAGACTTCCTTAAAACTTTGATTAAAAGTTTTTTGGAACTCTTGTAAAACTCCTTTTCCCTCTGAATTTTTATCAAAAAAAGGAGAAACAGCTATAATCCGAGTGGGTTTGATCTCTTGTGTATCACAGAAATGCTTTAATTGCTCTAATCCAGTTTTGTCGTATCCAGAGGAGAGTAACTCTAATGAAAATTTACTGTTATCAAATTTTGGACATTTGTCTAGCTTTTTCTGCAATCTCTTGAGATAAGGTTTAATTCCTGCAAAGGAAGAATTTGTTTGATAATTTTTCGAAAGAAAATCGTACCATTGACGGAACAGCGCACAGATATTTGGATCAAGGTCTTTTGAATCAAGTGTAAATTCGACAAAGGTTTCTCTATTTGTAAAAAGACCTGATTCAGTCAGATTGAAACTGCCTAATACAAGTGTATGTGTGCCGTCATTGAGTGCAAAAGCATATGCTTTGCTGTGATGGCAACAAAATCCAGTTTTGGCTTTGTAGTGAATTTCGAAATCGCCAGGAAAATAGGGTAAATTCTGGCTACGTTTTGGATCATAGAAAAGACAGGCTGGAAAGGCTCCTTTAAAGCGAAGTTGACCTTCTTCTGCATCATCAGCAAATTGTAATAATTCTGTTCTTGCAAGTGATATCGCTAGTTCTGGATCAAATTCATATGTGAGTATTACAGCGGCTTCTATTTGTTTGTCTTCAGCTCGAAAAGCTTCAAGAATAGCGGGAAGGGAGCCGTAATGTCGAGTTGGCTTACTCATGTTCGATATCCCTTTCGTCGTTGCCTTCATCAATAAGATCGAACCATCTGCCGAATGTTTGCCAAAGGAAATTACCCTCGATAAAGTCTTTCCAGAGAATCTCATCCGGATCAAACAGTTGTTTGAAATCTATACCATTTGTATGGTCAGGGATAAGCTTGGGTAGTGGTAATGGTCGACCTTCATTTATATGTTGTCTCAAATGCATAAGAAGAATAGAGCTTTTTTCTAAATCTCCTTGTTTTCGTGCTGTACGCACGAGTTTGAAATCGTAATCTGATTCTTCCAGATTTATAAACGTCATCGAACGTCCTTTCTTTTTTTCGTGATGACGGAGGATTGATAGCAAAACTTCCGTAATTGCAGCTTGATCTGGACTATCGGAAAACTCAGGCCAATTCGAGGAAATTTGAAGATCCGATAGGTTCAATTTTGCCGCCCTAAGCCGGGCTTCTGATAGTCTTTTGACGACCGGATGTAGCCATGAGAGGTTGTTATCGTTACTTATAAATTGGGACAACCACGCTCCGTCTTTACTATGCGTATCAGCGAAGACGATTAAACAGTAAAGTAAAAAGTCAGCCAGACTCGTTACCACTTCGAAAGTACGGCACTTGTCGAGACAGACTTGTAGATTTACTGTTTCATTTTTTTGGCTCCCGAACACAGCTTGATAAATCTCAGTCTTCAGTTCGTGGGCTGAAGCGACTTTATGAATGACACCGAGGTAGTCGCAAAGCGTTGGAAAAAGAGTAGAAGAAAGTGTTTCTGATTCATCGACGAAATCTTTCCAAAAGTTAGTTCGATTAGCGTAAGGTTGATCACGACTTTCATTATCTTTATTACTTATCTCTTCCCAGACATGTTTGTGAATGATTTTCAAGTCCTTTACGCTAACGCCAACATTATTAGTAAACCAATTTACGACGATTGTTCGAATTGGACGAAAAGAGCGGTCATCGGAAACAGGAACCAGTGGAGACTTCGGATTTGAGAGCTCATTGCTGTTTGTCAATAGACCGAACCGACGAAGTGAAGCGGTGTAGTGTGGTCCAATTCCGTAGGAAGTATTTTCTAGATAACGGTTATCTCTATTGAAGCAAATAAATTTATTGTTTTTTTGCTCTCTTAAGTATTCACGGATTCTTTCGATGTTCAGAATTCGGTACGGGTTGTTTTCTGATGCATCAAGGAGATCTGAAAATGATTTAACGTCCTTAGATGAAACGCTTGCTAAACCGAACAAAACCTCAAGGTGGCGAAGTAGCTTTTGTCTGCTTTGTTTGGGAAGATGAGGTTTGATCTCCGCATCTTGGAGAATCTTGATATAAAGTAATAAAACTTCAGCAGAAGTTCGTCTGGGCGTCAAGACGGTAAATGCAGGAAAAACATCTCGTTGCAATTGTTGGCGCAGATGTGACCAGCCTAGAAGATCACCTGATCGATCAGAAGCGGTTATCGGCGTATAGGGAGTGGCATAGAGATAGTGAAGGATTGACTTAACCATGACGACCGACGCTGGATATGAATTTTCGAATCATAACCAACGGAGAAAAACCTTGCCGGTTTTAGCCACGAGGACACGCCGCCGTCCGCTCTGATTGGACGCCAAATGGGACCTGCCTAGTGTCTAAACCTTTTTTTTCCTGCCATCAGCTCCGTATCTTCTAAGATTGCACGTATTCGTTTCGAATCAGCTTCTCATTTTGTGGTGAAAACCCATGAGTATCGATCAAGACTATCAATACTCGCTTGGCGAGGTCCTTACCCGTAGCTTTCTTCTGGACAAGCCGCCCGTCGATATCCCGCCATACCAACGCCCGTACCGCTGGTCAATCAGCGAAGTCCGCAAGCTTCTCGAAGACCTCGATAGCTTCCGCTACAACCCCGAGACAAAGTCTTACGACGAATGCGCACAGTACTACTACGGCACGATCTGTTTTCACGCTCACGACGGCAAGCTCGAGCTCATTGACGGCCAGCAGCGCTTGACGAGCTTTCTGATTCTCATCAAGGCGCTTTTGGACGTCACCGATGGCATCAACGAAGTCAAACACTTGCGCGACGAATTGATCGAAACGATCAAAACGCTATCGAGCGACCAAGACTGGCATGAGAACAAATGGCAACCACAATACGAATACCGCCAGCCACAGACGCAAGAGCATATTGCTGCCATCTACCGAGAGCAGTTTGCCGATTACCAGCGCGTCAGAAAGCTCATTCATGAAGCGACGCAACTCGCCGGAGGCGAGCAAGAGTCAAATAATGAAGGCCAATCCGACGTTCCGCACTACGTGATTCAGTTTTTCACCGACGAGTACAAGCGTTTGAAGTACGCACTCACAAACGGCGTCTTTGCTGTGCGTATCATGGAAAGTCGTTATGAAGCCGAGCTCTTTTTCCAATGCGAAAACAACCGCGGCAAGGAAATGGAACTCATCGACATGCTCAAGGCCTATCACTTGCGCATAGCACTGTCGGTTGAAAATTCTGAAGCAAAACGCAAAGAGACGCTCACAGAAATTAAGGGAATTTGGGAAAAGCTGACAGGTGACGACGCGCGCTACTTGCGCTTCAGAACGACCGTCATCTCTTTGCTGTTGATTCGCTGGGGTGTGGCCTATTGGATGCATTGGGACACATCCAACGTTGAAAAGCTCAAGGGCATTCACGGCACTTATCGGGGCAATCTCGTTGTCGACGAGAAGCTCGCGCAGACAGGCAAAGGGACCGAAGCAGGGACCAAGTTTCTTCCCGATCTGATGTCGCCCATCGCACCCGGGCTGCCGTTTTTCCAAACGCTCGAATACTATCAGCGCATTGTGGAGGCGCTCTACAGCACGGTACGTCTTAGCAAGGACCCCGAAGCCAAGACGGATGAAAATGTCGGCGCGAACGTGTGCAACATGTTCCACGACATGGTGCTGGCCCACAAACCGTTTTTCGACAATAGTCACGAAATTGCCGTTCAGGCTGCGGTTTGCTGGCTCGATCGCTTTGCGACAGTTGCTCCGGACCTTGAACGCCCGTTTGAAAATGATGTCGACCGCTTGCGCGATGCTTACAACAAGGACATGGATTTTCTTGTTTATGTCCAGTGCTACATTCGGCTATTTAAGCGCCTGCGCGTTCCATTGAAACGCAACGATAAGGAGCAAATCCTTTTGTTCGGGCAGCTTCAGGGCGCTCGGCAGATTGCCTTTTTCAAGTTGGACCGGCCCACCGAAAATCTCATCACGATTCCGTACCGCACCAACAGTCCGGCGGAGTGCCGTCGCGAGCTTGAACGGCTTACGCACCCTGATGAAGTCACGTGGGCTATGGTTGGCGACAGACGACAGCGATACCGCGAATACGTTGATGAGGAAACGCGTGTTGAGACAATCGCGTTCAAGGAGCAGGCAAAATGAGTACGTCCTTTGATGCAGATTTGTTCACGGTGGGCGAGCTGCAAGCCGATAAGAAGGTTCTGGTTGTGCCGGCCTATCAGCGTCCGTTTTGTTGGACGGACAAGCAAATTGAGGTTCTTGTTCAGGATCTCATCACGCACTTTGCTCGGTACAGTAAAGACAAGACTTGCCGCTATTCTCTGGGTACGGTCGTTTGCCATCAGCGAGAGGCTCTCGAGGTTTTGGACGGCCAGCAGCGCCTGACGAGCATTGACATCATTTTGGCCATCCTCGATCAACGAAAGGCGCATGCTGATGATTCGGAATATACGGTGAGAGAGGACGACTTCGGATGGAGGCCTTCGGTTATTCGCCAGTACGAAAATCTGACGCAGGACATCCGCCCCAAAATCAGTCAGGCGATACTCTCGTCCGTTTGCCTTAAGATCAACGGCGCCGCAAAAGACGGTTTGATTTTTTCGGACGAAGAGGGGTTAACGCCGTTTGAAAAATTTGCCGACTGCATTCGCAAGAGCGTTTGCGTTTTGCGTGTGATTCTGCCCATCGATGACGCCAACCCTTATGAAGGTCCTGCCATGTTTGAGATTGTCAACATGCGCGGACAGGCATTGCGCTCCATTGACATCGCCAAGGCTACGCTTGTGGAATGTCTCAAGGATGCGAACGACGCCGAGCGCATCGCCTTTGACCGTCTCTGGAGCGGTATTGCCGCCTTGCTTCGTTCCGATCCGCAGCTCCGTGTCGAAGACATCGTTAAGAACATGAGTGACGTACTCGGGGGAAGTTCGAAAGTTTCAAGAACCGATCGGCGGGAAGGCGGCACGAAATTTTTCGAGATCGTCGGGAACGCCTTCAGCACGAAAACGAAGTCGCAAGAGCAAAGCAAAACAGACGCGGAAACCGCCGAAAGTTCTGAGGAACGGCGTTTTGTCGTCGACTTCGAAAATCTCTTTGTGATTGCCAATGAGGTTTTCCGCTCGGTCAAAGGCGCAGACGATGAAAAGTTCGAGACGCTCAACATCCGTCCGAGACCGGGCGAGACCGACTACCGCGGCCTGCACGATCGTATCGTTGTCGGCAAGGACGTCAAGAAAAACACCAAGCTCGACGATCAGGAACGACGCAAAGATGTCTGGAGCTTCATGTCGATTCTGTGGATTGCAGCGATGGTTGCGCGGCAAGCAGACCGTCTTCTGGTCGCCGAGAACAAAGCCAAGACGCCGTTTGCTTTATTGCTCGACACCTTCTATGCCGCTAACGGCTACCAGTACTCCGGACAGTATTGGCTTCTGTCTCTGGTTCACACTGCCGTTCTGGATCTCTGCCTGGACAATAGCCTCCCGGAGAACGTGAAAGCTTTGCTTTCCGGTGCATTTTCAATGCAAAAACTAGCCAACAAGGTGGAAAAAAGCTTCGGCAAGGATTTTAAACGCGGCTATTTGCGTCTGATTCTCTGGGGACTGGAACGCTTTTTGAATCCGAACGCTGCGGGCAAGATGACGGCAAACGTACTGAAACTCGGAGCCGATGAAGACGAGGTCAAGTTGATTGCGGCCGTAGGGAAAGCTTTTGAGTCTGTCGGACAGTGTGACAAGCAGGACGAAAAATTTGCCGCTTGGCGGTATACCGAAAACGGCGTGCGTTGGAAGCTTTTTTTCACCGACTGGCTGCTGTGGGTGGATTCAAAGCAAAAGGGGACGAGCTTTTCTTATTTGGCCCAAATGCTCGATCATCCTCAACACGTCGAGCTCATCCGGGATCTGAATGTAGAAAAGTCGTCAGACGATCCGCTGAAGAATTTCCGCAAACAGTTCGCGAGCAAAGCCGAGACAATGCGGATTGTTTCGCGCTCTCAGATCGAGCATTGGATTGCTCAGGAAACTCCGAGCATCCAAGACAGAACGGTACTGCACCATTTTGCCAATCTGGCACTGATCAACGCCTCGGAAAACGTGGAAAACAGCAATAAGACGACGGATCAGAAAGCGACACAACTTTACAACAATCCGTCAGCAAAGCTGCTTTGGCTGGCTTCGTATGCACGAGCGACAGCGAATCAGCAGGCGCTGCTTGCCAAGCGCTTGTGTACGGTGGAAACGGACCGTTTTTGGGCTGACTACATCGCATCGTTTGCCAAGCACGACTGGCTGGGCTCGTAGCCGGAGTATTTTTGTGCAGGCGGAAAATGAAAAAAGCTCGGCCCTCCATTGGTAGAGAGGACCGAGCAAAAGCCGTAAGGCCTTCAAAGGAAGGCGCATTATAACCGAAAGGTTAAATCTGTCAAATGGGGTTGAAAAAATTTATGAATCGCCTTGGCAGATACCGCTCCATAACCGCGACAAGCGCAAACCAATCGGCGACCTGACCTACGAACATGCTCCAAAACGAACAGTGAGCATTGCGGTCATCACGTACGCGTCAGTCGATGACGCAACCACCTTTACGATGGGCAACAAGTACCAGCACAGAAAGGTGGTTGTATGTCAGTTATTCATTTCACAACTCGTGAAGAGGAAGTGTTTCCTTACTGGACCAAAGTGCCGGAAATTGGTCTTCGTCGCATCATGGCTCTGATTGCGTTGGCTTCAAAGACGGGCCTAACGGGAAGCAGAACTCCGGTTGTGCGGGACAGGAACGGTCGGGTGATTGACGGCCTCGTGGTGGATTCGTCAGATGCAAAAGAACTTGTCGAGCGATTGACGAAGCACGATTTTTCCAAGGATTGGAGTTTTCAGATTTCAATCGGCAGGAAAAAATGCACCATCAGCTCAAAACAGATTTATTCGTCTGAACGATGGTCGGGTGCTGTGCCGCGCAATGCTGAAATTGATGCTGCTCTCCAAAATATTCAGAACAAAAAGAACAGAGAGATACTGGAGAAATACGGCGAATTCTGTACGGATTACTCATTGCTGATGGAACTCAAGTTCGACGATAAGTCTTTCAACAATTTTCTCGGAGCGTTCCTTGATCTCTTGACTTCGGACGAGACAAATATTCAAATGGCTGTCACCAAGGAATTCTGCGATATTGATTTAATCAGAAAAGTTGAGGATGCAGTCAAAATTGTCACCAAAACGGAAGATCAGTCTCAAAAAAGTTAACTGGTGATGAGAAATTTTCTGCAATAGGGCAGCGATTGGTGATGAGTGCACATTGTGGCAGGGAAACAAAACCTTGAATTTTTTGTCAGATGCGAAGTGAACTGGACGGGATATTTAAATGTCGAGTTTAATTACTTGGATCATAACTTTTTGTGTTTTTGGATGGAAGGGGATTGCGATAATCATGGTAATTGCAGTCCTGAGCTTTATTCCTCTGATGTTAGGTGGTAAGTATGTCTCAGAGGAATGTATAGGGTGTCTAACGTACTTCATTCTGATTGTTGACACAATAATTGGACTTCTGATTTTTAACTGGTTGGAGTGAGTTTTATTCAAAAAGCTAGAACTCAAATGGCAGAATATAGGACGTCATCCCAAAAAAATATTTATTTTTGAGATAAAAGCAAGTGACGGGTGAGGGTGTTTTAAAGGATTTATCGAGGTCTGATATTTAGATGATAAATTTCTTATTTGACATCCTGTGTTGGATTATTCTATGGGTTATTGTGATGGTGATACCAATGTCACTTATATCTTTTTGACTTTTACCACTGACACTGTGTGACGATGATGACTCTACTGAAAATGTCATATTATTGCTGTGGCTCTCGACGTTCTGTGCTCTGTTTGCAATTCCTATTTGGACCTGGCTAACTTAATCGAAGTTTGAAAAAAAGAAAATAACAAGCTCATAGAGCGTCATTTCAAAAATATACGTTACCAAAGCCGGAGGCGAATTTGCGAAGTCCGTCACTAGCCTTCGGCAACAAACGCGCAGTCGGCTTGGTCTTGCACAAAACTATCGTCTTTCGTTGTCCGGTTGGCGAATTCACAGCTTTTCGGAATCCGGTTCAAGCGGTCATTTTCCTACGTGAAAGGAACCGGGAGCCTTTGATCCAGCCCAACCATCAATGGACGGGCATGCCGACGATCCGCCCGGTTGCGGGTGTGGGCAGATTATTGTCCTGGTCCTTTTTTTCACGAAGATAGGCTTCAAGAACGTCGACTTCGAGAGGGCCGGTTTCCAATATCTTGGCGTGTTGTCCGAGCATCGAGAAATGGTCGCCCCCACCGAGAAGGTAGGCGATCGTAACGATGCGATAGACATTCTCAGGCACAATCGGCGCCCAGATTCCTTCTTTCGTGCGTATTTCAGCGGACATGATGCGTTTGCCCACGGGGGCCGCAGGATTGATTCGATAGCGAAGCCCCGCTGTCTGCAGGAGTTTTGGGCCGATCACGTCGGGCTCTGAGAGACCGTGTTCAAGCGCCTCCCGGAGTACTGCGCCCGAGACGTCGGCCACCTGAATACGGTTCCCGAAGGGGTGAATATCGAGCAGATCGGCGTGGGTGACGGGGCCGATGGGCATGGCAGCTCGTACGGCACCGCCGTTTAAAATCGCCGCGACTGCACCTCGAGAGCGGCCCCAGGCGAGAAACGCATCGGCTGTCGCCATTCCCGAGAGGCAGTCGCCTTCACGACAGGGATCGAGCCCGTCGGGAAGCGTTGACGTGTTGACGCCCACGAAACGCTCCTGATCGGCGCGAATGGCCTCAATCGACTGGACAACGAATTCGTGCATCGCTTCGTCGCGACGAAGGCTCGGTACGAGTTCTTCGAGATCTCCCCGGAACTGCACGATGCGGCCCGCGTCGTCAAAAGAAACCGTGAGCCGTCCGAGATAGCGTGTCGAGCGCCCCGCCTGTACCACGAGCGTCTTTGAGCCGTCGTCATGCGCGATGACCGTCGGGTAAGGACCTTCCGAATGCGGATGAACACCGAGAACGCTGTGGGTGTGGCCTCCGACGATCACATCGATAGCAGGCACAGCGCGGGCAAGCGCCTGATCGGCTTCGTAGCCCACATGCGTCACCGCGATGATGTGCGTGACGCCCGCTTTTTCCAGTTCCGCCGCGGCACGCTCAAGCGCCTTGGTACGGTTGGCAAAATCCGTGTTGGGGCAGGCTTCGGAAATATCCTTTCCTTCGTCGTTGGCCAGACCGATGATGCCGACTTTGACGCCGCTGAGGTCTTTCACGACGGTTGACGGAAGCGGGACTGTCGAGAGAGGGCAGGCGGGATTCTTTTTAAGATTCGCGGCGAGAACCGGGAAGGGCAGGCCCTTTACGTATTGAGCAAGCGTTTCGCATCCCAAGTCGAATTCGTGGTTGCCGAGTGTCACCGCGTCCCAGGGCATTTGGCGCATAGCTGCCCTTGCCCAAGGCATGCCGCCCGTTCTGAAAAAGTGAGTCCCCTGCCAAAAGTCGCCGGCATCAAGCGCCAGCACGCCTTTGCCCTGGACCTTCGCCTTTGCTTTCTCGTCGGCTACAAATGCCGTAACGCGTGCAAGACCGCCCACTGCGTTGGTGTCGTCGTAAACGGGCCCGCGGTCATTGACGCCGGCCGCCGCCGAATGGACGTCGTTGGCGTGCAGAATTGTCAAGTCCCAGGCGAAAGAGTTGAGGGAGGCTAAGGATCCGACGAGCGTACAGGCGACGGCAAAGAAAGTGCGTCGTAGTGAATGAATGGGAGCGCAGGCGAGCGACATGGTGTTTCCGAAACTAGGTGCGAGGATTCTACTGCCGGAGACATCAAGCTGCCTTTGCAGGGCTGACGAAAGGAGGATGGAGTCGAGCCGTCGTGAGCTCTTTCTTCTGATTTCGCATCGTTAAGTACGCCGATAACAGCAGACTTCATACCGAAAAGGAATTTCTCAGGGATCAGGACTACGCCGTTTATGTTGAAGGTTTGATCTGACGGAGCAAAGCGCTCTTGCCGAGCAAAAAGTTCTTTGGAGGAGGTCTCCGTCGAGTCCTCGCAGACTACCTGTAAGTCATCGTTCGTGAACTGCTTTTCATATAAATCCGCGAGGAAACCCGCGGCTTTAGCCGCGGGAGGAATCGCGGCTCTAAAAATGATAATATGTGTCCATGCTGGAATTAGTTTTTAATCGGAATTGTGT
>OOIF01000332.1_pt1 | contig 56270 bp, 90 predicted proteins | sample 1691961 | NCBI WGS metagenome assembly OOIF01 (sample SAMN06348146, study PRJEB24527) | human gut metagenome | biome: human gut; feature: ankylosing spondylitis patient; material: feces | host: Homo sapiens | place: China | collected 2015-10 | reverse complement strand
AGATAGGTTCAAGCGGAAATTCCGCAAAGATAGGTTCAAGCGGAAATTCCGCACAGATAGGTTCAAGCGGAAATTCCGCACAGATAGGTTCAAGCGGAAATTCCGCACAGATAGGTTCAAGCGGAGATTACGCACAGATAGGTTCAAGCGGAAATTACGCAAAGATAACATCCAAGGGTAAACATTCAGTTGTTATGGCAGCAGGGTATCAGTCGCAGGCAAAAGCTAAAAAAGGTAGCTGGATAACACTTGCTGAATGGGTAAGAACGGATGATGAAGATAAAAAAGGCTTCTGCATTTGGATTCCTAAATGCGTTAAGACCGAATACGTTGACGGAGAGCGTATCAAGGAAGATACATTCTATAAACTGGTAGATGGCGAATTTAAAGAAGTGGAGGAAAACTAATTATGGCAGAAACAACAGCAGTAGTAGAAAAGAAAGAAGAAACAGCAGTACAGCACATTAACAAGGTTACAGATTTTAGCCTTGGAATTTTTGGAACATCCGATAATTTCACAATGGCTTATCAGATGGCAAAGGCATTATCGCAGTCAACATTAGTTCCAAGAGAGTATCAGAAAAGCGAGGCTAATTGTATGATAGCGATTGACCTTGCAATCAGAATGAAAACAAGCCCATTTTTAGTAATGCAGAACCTTGATGTAATACAGGGTAAACCTGGGTGGAACGCAAAAGCACTTATCGGAATGATAAATACTAGCCACAAGTATGACGGCAGTTTACATTTTGAGGAAAAAGCAGATAAAAACGGAAAACCTTTTAGCTGTATGTGCTACGCATTTGAGAATGGAGAAAGAATTGACGGACCAGTAGTTGATATGGATATGGCAGTTGCCGAGGGTTGGGTTGGCAAGAATGGTAGCAAATGGAAAACAATGCCACAGGTAATGCTTGCATATCGTGCCGCCTCATTCTTTTCAAGAAGATACTGCCCGGAAATTTCAATGGGATTATATACTTCTGATGAGATTATTGACGGAGATTTTACAGACAAGAGTTATTCGGCTGAGAATATGCAGGCAGAGGTAACGAGAGAAATATCCGATAATGCCAATTCAGTTGAGTTCAAGGAAGATGTTGATACAACAGCAACAGAAGCAACCGAAGAACAAACAGGCAGCACATTGCCACCATTTATGCAGGCAGAATAGAAAGGAGAATGTAACATGATTAAAAGCGAAAAAGGGAAAGTAATTTTAAAGGGAGACGCAAAAGGAGTGTTGGCTGAATTTGGCTGCATTTATTCGACGCTTGTTGAAAGACTAGGAAAGGATGTTGTTAATAGGACTATTGCTCTTACAGATATATTAGAAATAGCCAAAGGAGACAATAAGCATGAGAATAATTAGTCAAAATGGCAATGTTGATTTGCCTTATGAGAAATTTGTGTTTGGAATAACAAAAGATAACAAAATTGCTTGTTGCAGAGAATGCGTAGCACCGCCATATGAAATCTATAATGGAATTATTGCAGAGTATTCAAGCAAAGAAAAGGCTTTAAAGGCTATGGAAATGTTAAGGGAATCATATAGGGAATACATAGCAACTATCACAACTACGCAAGGGGTAGCACAGGCACTAATGTTTGTAGATAACAACGAAAGTAATCTCAAGTTATCAGCAAATATTGTCAATGGAATAAAGGAAAATATTTATTTCCAGTTCCCGAAAGATGATGAGGTGGAAGTATGATAATTAATAAAAATACTGATTCTGAACACGTTAAATTTATATCATACACAGGTAAGTATCCTAATCTTTGCAGTGGTATTTTAACGCTTGAAATTGACGGAAGAACAATCAGATTTGGCAATAGGTATGTAGATAGTACAGTTGATTATCCTAAGTTTTGGGAAAGCGGCGGCAGTTGTTCATTTGACAATAATTGGAACAGCAATGTTACAGACGGAGAATGGCAGATAGATTTTAATGAGATACCTGACTGCTTTAAGAAATATGCAGAGGAAATAGACGAAACATTCAACGCTAATGTGCCTCATGGTTGCTGTGGAGGGTGCTTATGAAGCTTAAATGTATTGCGACAGGAAGTAGTGGCAACTGCTATCTGTTACAGGCAGACAACGGAGAAACACTTATCCTTGATTGTGGAATACCGATTAAGGAGATTAAAAAAGGCTTAAATTGGAACATTAAAGATGTTGTGGGTGTGTTATGCACCCATAAACACCTTGACCATAGCAAGTCGGTAAACGATTTTAAGGCTATGGGAATACCGATTTATGCACCATATTTGAAGATTGATTATATGTCAATGAATATGGGCGGATTTACAGTAAAGCCTTTTGATTTAACAACGATAGACGGCAGATGGACACACACAAACGCAAATGGTGAGCCTTGCCCGATATTCGGCTTTCTGATTACTCACAAGGGAATGGGAAGAATGCTTTACATAACCGATTGTGAGGTTGTCAAGTGGAAATTTAAAGACATAAATCACATTCTCTTAGGTGTGAACTATGACAAGGATTTAGCTGATACCGACAATCCAAAAGCTAATCACGTTTTCAGAGGTCACTTATCTATTGATACCGCTTGCGATTTTGTCAAGGCTAACGATTCAGACAGCTTGCAGAACGTCATAATGTGCCATTTATCAAGTGAAAATGCTGATAAGGATAGTTTTATTGCCAAGATGAAAAATGCTGTAAATGGGGCGAATGTGGACGTTGCAGAACAGGGTAAGAGTTGGATTTTAAGGAAAGGAGATGAATGTCCGTTTTGAGAATAGAAAAGCTAATTGAATTTCTAAAGGCACATTTTGAAAGTGGAATACAAATGTTTGATACACCGTCAATTATGCCAGATTTCCGAATGCCTATTTATGATAAGGATGACATACTTGTGTTGTTTGCGCCTGAATACGAATATATCGAGATATACGGCATTTCTGATAAGGAGTTTAAACGAGTTATGAAAGAGGCAGGCGGTTATTAAAATGCGTGTCCGTTTTAGAAAGGAGAAGAATATGACTAAGAAAAAAGGAATAGGCGTAAGCACGCTTACTAACAGGATATATTACGGAACACAGGACGCCGAGAAGCGCATGTGGGTAGGGGAGAAAACAGATATTACCAGCGATGTAATAGCCGCTGCGTTCGAGTGGTTTATGGGGAATATGCATAGCAAAGAGGAGTATTCAATCACATATCCCGGAATGGAGTTTGAGTTGGTTATGAGGAGAAAAGCTGATGATTAAAGGAAGAAAAGTCTATGACCCATTAACTGATACTTGGAGCACAGGTTATTGGGTTGCGGATGATAAAGGGAATTATTACCCAATATGGTAGAAGATTTGAGCAGATTGGAGGTGCAAATGAGAAACTTTTATAGCGGTATCAGTAATGATAAAACACAATTTTTGATAAATATGAATTGGTATACGGATAATGATGTAGAGGCTTGTTTTAGACTTAGCAAAAATTTTCATGGATTGCCTAAAAACTGCAACATTGAAAAAAATGATTTTGAATTAGTATATTTAAAATTTGAATGGATTGGTGATACATATTACCCACAAGAAAGCGATAAAAGTGAAGGACAACCAATTAGGGTATATAAAATCAAGATGTAAATAATAAATTCTGAAAAGGAAAAATATCCTAATGCAGAACAGAAATACAGACTTGAGTTAGTAGAAAGCGTGGAAAAATAATGAATATTGTAACATTAATCGGCAGATTGACTAGAGACCCTGATATTAGATATTCACAGGGTGAAAATGCAATGGCAATAGCAAGATTTACACTTGCCGTTGACAAGAATTTTAAGAAGAAAGATGATAAGGCAAATTTCATTAACTGCGTGGCTTTTGGCAAAATAGCTGAAACAGTAGAAAAGCACGTATTTAAAGGCTCAAAGATAGCAGTTATCGGTGAATGGACTACAGGCAGTTACAAGAATAAAGACGGAAACACAGTCTACACTAACGATTGCAACATATCTAAGTTGGAATTTTGCGACAGTAAAAATTCAAGTGGCAGCAGTGCGGAGCCACAGCCAAAGCCCGATGATGGCTTTATGTCAATTCCTGATGGTATTGACGAGGAATTACCATTTAATTAATTCACTAAAGATAACAAAACAATTAAATATTATGAAAGGAGTAAGAGGTTTGTGCGCACATTAAAACTGGTTTTACTCCGATTGAAAAATGGAACAGAGGAATGTAAATATTTTCAATGATGATTGCTTAAACATTATTAAGAAGATTCCAAACGAAAGCATTGACTTAATAGCGACAGACCCACCATATCCAACAACATCGAGAGGAAGTGCTGGAAACAGTGGTGGAATGTTGCAAAAGGAAATAAATAAAAAAGGAATAGTATTTACGCACAATAACATTGACTGCTCGGAATATGCATCAGAGTTTTACAGAATACTTAAAGATGGTAGCCATTGTTATGTTATGACTAATCATGTCAATCTTATACACATGCTAAACGCTTTTACTGATTTAAGAACCGATAAGGAAAAAGAGCAAGGGCTTAAAACTTATGGATTCCATTTTATTAAATCGTTGATATGGGATAAGGGAAACAAAATAATGGGCCAGTATTATATGTCACAATTTGAATACATTTTGTTTTTCCGAAAAGGGAAAGGAGTAAAAATAAACAACTGCGGAACAAGTGATATATTGTCTATCCCAAATAAAAAGAAAAAGGATACAAGTGGGAATAATCTACATGACACAGAAAAACCTGTTGAACTAATGAAAATATTGATTGAAAATTCTTCGGATAAAGGGCAAGTTGTTTTAGACCCTTTTATGGGGATAGGAAGCACAGGAATTGCTTGTATAAAAGCAGATAGAAAATTTATCGGAATTGAATTAGACCCACATTATTTTGAAATTGCAAAGAAAGAAATGCTTGTGTTTGAGAAAGATAACCAGATGAGCATAACCGATTTCATATAAAGAAAGGAATGATACCGTGTTTTTATTACTAGCGTTTGTATTTGCGGCTTTAAGTTGGATTTTTGCGTTAAAATGCGACAAGTTTAATATCAAGAAAGACATTGTATGGCTTGCATTGTCAATCTTATTTGGATTTTTAGATGTTTTATTTTGTGCATTACATTTTATTTTGTAAAGGAATAGGAGTGATGAAGAATGAGATTGGTAGACGCAGATAAACTAATTGAGGATATTCACAAAAGAAATTATATCAGTAAGGCTTTATCTGAAATATTCGAAACTATCATTGATGAACAACCGACCGCTTATGATGTGGATAAGGTTGTGGAACGGTTAGAGAAAGAAAAGAATCCGAACTACAGAGAGGATGGAAGTATGATGGGGGAAAGAGCAGCGATTGAAATTGACAAGGCAATCGAGATAGTAAAGGCAGGTGGTAACACTTGAGTTATCAAAACATAGCAAGAGCCAAGGCAATAGAACAGGAAAATAAAAAGCGACTATTGAAACTGAATCCAAAACTGAATGACAAAAGTGGAATATACTTCCTACTCCGAGAGGATGAAAACGGCTTTAAGTTTGCTTATGTCGGACAGGCAGTACATATCTTACAGAGATTAGCAAGCCACCTTGTAGGTTATGAACAGCACATAGATTTGAGCATACGCAAACATAAGCTATATTCAGAGGATAATCCGTATGGCTGGCGAGTAGAATTTCTGAATTTCCCCGAAAGCCAGCTTGACGAAAAAGAGAAGTATTACATCAAGCTATATGCCGATAAAGGTTATCAGCTTAGGAATGTCAGTTTAGGCGGTCAAGGAGAAAATCGTGCTAGTGGTTCAATAGGAGAGAGAAAAGCGCCTAAGGGCTATCTGCAGGGCGTACAGCAAGGTAGAAAGAACCTCGCAAGGGAATTATCGCATATCATCGAAAAACACCTTGTTGTGACGATTAGAGAGGATAAACAGGGCAATAAGGTGTCACAGAAGCAGTATGAGAAGTTTATGGATTTATTGAAAGTGGGTGGAGATAATGACTAGTGGAAAAGTGATTACTTGTTGTGGAGATTGTATTTACTACAATTTCAAAAAACACAAATGCAATGTTGGGCATTCTGCCGAAATAGACCCAAAAGAAAAATTTTACGCAGACTGTACAACATTTGAGAATGTGGAAGAATATGAGAGAAAGGCTTATAACAAGGCTGTTGATGATTGCATTGAAGAACTTAAAAAGCGAAGAGATTCACGATATATGAAAGTAAATTGTGATGATTTAGAACTTAAAATGCTGGCAAAAAAGCTGAAAGGAACGAAGTAGAATGAAGATTTTAAGTAAGAAGAAATACGACAAGCTCATTGACGATTTTGAGAAATCACAGAAAAAGGTCGAAGAACTCAAAAGAATAAATGAAAGCCTTGGGAAAAAGCTAGAAGATAAAAAGACGAGTTGCAAGATGAATAACGGAAAGGATTTCTGCTTTAATTGTGCAAATTCCTACAGCTACAAGAATTGTAATGGGCTGGTTACTTTTAACCATGTAGGTTGCTTACTTGATGTTCCTTGCGAAGATTTTGAGAGAAAGGGAGTTGGAGAATGAAGATTGATGAAAACACAATAAATTACAATGCATTAAGGCTAATCAACCTTGCCACAACAGGCGTTGTTGATGAAGAAAATTCAGACAGATATATAATAGGTGCATTTAACTATATCAAGGGTATCTGTGATATGGCTAATGCAATGAAAGAAGTTTTGAAAAACTAAGAAAAATCAAAGAAAGGAATAGGTTGTCGCGACATAAAACCGAGGTTTCCTTTTAATGATGAATGGAAGAACAATTAAATTTATTCGACTACATAAGAGAACCTATTAGCATTACAAAGCCTATCCGCTTGATAGAGTTATTTGCCGGATATGGAAGTCAAGCAATGGCTTCAAAAAGAATAGGTGCTAAATTTGAACATTACAGGGTTGTGGAATTTGATAAGTATGCTATCGCAAGCTATAACGCAGTACATGGAACGAATTTTCCTACAATGGATATTACGAAAGTACACGCAGATGAGCTGGCGATAGAAGATACGAAGCACTTCACTTACTTACTTACTTACTCATTCCCTTGTACGGATTTATCAGTTGTCGGAAAACAAGCTGGAATGTCTAAGGGAAGCGGTACAAGAAGCGGTCTGTTGTGGGAAGTTGAGAGAATACTAACAGAAATCAGAGATAGCAACGGAGAATTACCACAGATTTTGTTTATGGAGAATGTACCGCAAGTACACAGCAAGAAAAACATCAATGATTTTGAGAAGTGGTTGGGGTTCCTGGAAAGTTTAGGGTACACAAATTATTGGCAAGACTTGAACGCTAAGAATTATGGTGTAGCACAGAACAGAAACAGGTGCTTTATGTTTTCGTTCCTGGGTAATTATTCATACGACTTTCCAAAGCCTATACAACTTGCAAAAAGAATACGTGATTATCAAGAAGAGGTAGTTGATGAAAAATTCTATGTAAGTAATAAGGCATTGAAAGGATTTGCAGAACATGCAAAAAAGCAGAAAGAGAAAGGAAATGGTTTTCATGCAGTGATTAAAGATGTTGATAACATATCACCTACAATAACAGCCAGATATTACAAAGATGGTTCTGATTGTCTTATAAAAGTTTATGGAAGAATACGAAAGCTAACACCGAGAGAATGTGGCAGGCTTATGGGAGTATCAGACGAGGACATATCCAAAATGGCAGCAGTAAACAGTAACACGCAGTTATACAAGCAGTTTGGAAACAGTATAGTTGTAGATGTTATGTGTGCCATGTTTAAGAATTTGGATATTAAGCAAGGAGATTAACTATGACAGACGATACAAAACAGGAAATACAAATAGTCCTAGATTTGCTAAAAGGTAGTCTTACAAGGAATGGTGTGAGTATGGCAACAGACAGAGAGGGCAACTTGATGTTCTTTGATACAGCCACTTACAACAGAAGCAAAGGCAAGGAATTTGATGGATTTAGGGTTAATATCAACGATTTAGTAAAGTAACAATGTGACAGAACTTGAAGAGGTAATTATGACAGGCAATTTTATTAAAATTGACAGAAAGATTTTAAAGTGGGAATGGTGGAGCGATATTAATACATTCAGACTCTTTATGTATATGTTGATAAACGCCTATTGGAAAGACGGAAATTATAAAGGCAAGATAATTGAAAGAGGGTCTTTTCCCTCTTCAATATCTGAATTATCAAAAGAAACTAATTTGTCTGTAATGGAAATTCGTACCTCACTAAAGCACTTACAATTAACAGGTGAAATAACAAGCAAAGCAACAAACAAATTCACGATATTTACTGTGGTTAACTACAATTTGTATCAAACGGATAACAAGCAAGATAACAAACAAATAACAAGCAACTTAACAAACAATCAACAAACAGATAACATTCTATTAACAAACTCTATATTAAAAGAAAGTAAGAATGAAAGAACAGAAGAAATTAAAGAAGATAAGAATATAGAAAAAGATATTACTAACGTAATATCCAAAAAGAAAAGTTATTATCCAGATGATGAATTGCTTGATGAAGCATTTAACGAGTATGTGACAATGCGTAAGAGAATAAAAAAGCCTATATGTACTGACAAGGCATTGCATAGGGCTATGAATACTCTTGAAAAGCTATCGGGCAGAGATAATGATTTGGCAGTTAAAATTCTTAATCAATCTGTAGACCATTGCTGGCAAGGACTGTTTGAGTTAAAAAGCGACAGTAAGCAAGATAGACAGGGGTTTGGCAATGGCATTGATTGGAGCAAAGTGTAAAGGAGTGTGATACCGATTGATAAGAGAAGAAACAGTTGAAGTAATCCATACTATTTGTGATTGCTACCCGAATTTCAAACCCGAAGATTTATCAAGGACAATTAATGCGTGGCAAGTGATGTTAGAAGAATATAGTTGCGAGCAAGTGGCTGTTGCTTTAAAAGCATACATTACATCTAATGCAAGCGGATTCGCACCAAGCGTAGGAGAAATAGTTGCTAAGATACAACTTGTATCGCAACCGCAGGAACTTGACGGAATGACAGCTTGGGGATTGGTTAGTAAGGCTTTAAGGAATGGTACTTATGGGGCAGTTGAAGAATTTAATAAACTGCCGCCGTTAGTCAGACAGGCGGTTGGTATGCCAGATAACCTTAAAAACTGGGCTACATCAGACTATCAGACGATAGAAACAGTAATACAATCAAATTTTCTAAGAACTTATGAAGTAATTGTTAAGCGCGCGAATGAAATAAATCGTATGCCGGACAATATCAAATCACTTATTGAGAAGACGAATGCAAATTCGTATAAGGCTCAAATCGAGCAAAAATTCCAAAGAGATATAAATACACTACCAACTAAAGTAAATGCCCTTATCGGTCAAAATACAAACGTAGAAGAGTATATTGAAGCACCTCAAGATATTCAAGAAAGAATAAACGCCATGAGGTAAAATTATGAAACCTAAAAATTGTATTTATCCAGATTGTTTTAATTGTATGTTGGAAGATTGCATATACAACGGACTTGAGCAGATAGATACAGCTCAACAAAACAAATTTGATAAAGATATTGCTTTTGAAAATAAACTGGAACACTTAGAGCCTAAACAGAGAGCAAAAGCTATATACGACAGAAAGTACGAACAGACAGAAAAAGGCAAAGAAAGACGTAGGCGATACAACCGGTCAGAAGCACATAGAGTTAGTCAGAAGAAATATTTTCAGACAGAAAAAGGCAAAGCTGCGCAGAAAAGATATAAACAATCTTATAAGGGCAAGGCTGCGCAAAATAAAATAAACACCAAGAGAGTTGAAACAGGTAAAAACGCTATCTACTGTAGAAGATACCGAGAGAAAAAGAAAAGAGAGGCTATGCTAAATGAGTAAGTCAGAACAACGGAGATTTCAAGAGCAGATGATGAGAGTTCAGTTAAATAGGCAAAAGAACAAAGAAAATAAAGAAATGTTTGGTAATGCCTTGATAATTCTGCTATGGGTGCTACATGACAAGTTCGGATTCGGTAATAAGCGATTGGAGCGGCTTATTGATGAGGTCGATAAATTCAATGAAGATTTCAATGCAGGACTTATAGACCCAAAAGAGCTTATTGAACAGTTGGAAGAAGAAACAAAAATAAAAATTAAATATTAAGGAGTGTGGCTTTATGAAATTTTCAGATTTTACAAAGCCAGAACTTGAAAAAATAATTGAAAATGCCAATTTTACCGAGGAAGAAGTGAGAATATTTATGCTTCTTTCTCGGAATTTTGCACAAAAGGAGATAGCACACAGACTGTCAATGTCTACAAGAACGCTAGAAAGACGGGTGAGGAATATTAAGAACAAGATTGAGAGGGTGGTAAATGAGTGGAACTGACAGACAAGGAATTGTTGAATTATGTACTAGAGAATGATATTATCTCTCGTGATGATATCCAAAAAAGAATCGAAATGAACGAAAGGAAAAAATATTTAAAAGAACATGCCTACGAGATATGGCAAGGAAAAGATAGTAAGTGGTATACATATCTGCCAAGTGAAACTGCTTCAAATGGGAGAAAGTTATTGAAGCGGTCAACATTAGATTCACTTAATGATGGAATAGTGGAACATTACAAGAAATTAGAGAATGAACCGCTGATCAGGAATGTTTTTCAAGAATGGATTGACTGTAAACTTGATTATCACGAAATCAAGAAACAGTCATACGATAAGTATACTAATAATTTTACTAGGTTTTTTGATTGCGAAGCATATCCAGTGGCAGACAAGAAAATTAAGTACATTACAACTGATGAATTGGAAAAATTCATCAAGACAATCATTGCTGAATGTAGTCTCTCGCAGAAAGCGTATTCTGATATGCGCATTCTTGTCAACGGCATTTTTAAGTATGCTAAGAAAAAGGGCTATACAAATATCAGTATCACACAGTTTATGGGAGACTTAGATTTATCTCGTCGGTCATTTACCAAGAAAGTGAAAGATATGGGGGATGAGATTTATTTTGAAGATGAAATCCCTGTAATTACTGAATACTTGTGGCAGAGATACGATATCAGAAGTCTGGGACTTCTACTTATGTTTGAGACAGGACTAAGAGCCGGAGAGCTAGCTTCACTTAAATTTTCAGATGTTCGCAGTACAAAATTAAAAGACGGAACTGTAAAGAATTTTATTTCTGTGTCAAGGACAGAAATAAAAATTAAAAATGAAAATGGAAAGTGGGTTGAACCTGTTAGCGATTATCCAAAATCCGACGCAGGCGTAAGAGATGTAATAATTACAGACAAAGCACTTAGAACTGTTAAAGCCATTCGCAGACTAAATCCATTTGGAGAATACATGTTTATGGAAAAGGGTGAACGGATCAAGAGCAAAGCGTTTAATCGCAAACTGGAGAGAGTTTGTAAAGCCTTAAATATTAATTATCGTTCAGCGCACAAGATAAGGCGTGCTTATGGCACAACACTTTATGATAATGCAGCAAATGATTCTGTAATATGTGAAATGCTAGGGCATAGCAATATCGAGACAACAAGAAAGTATTACATATACAGCAATAAGACAAGTAAATCCAAAATTGAGCAAGTCAGTAAGGCTATCAATTTCTGATTTTGGTTACAAAGTAATCAAAGTAATCAAAGGCTAAAGGCGTAAAGCTAGAAAACAAGCGGAATACAGGATTGGTCAATCGAGTTCGATTCTCTCATCCCCTGCTAGTTTTATTAGATGGTGATATGCCGAAAAGCCGCATAAATACTGAATGAAAGGAGCTTTTTGGATATCATCATTTTTCTTATAAAATCAAAAGGTAATCACAGAAGTAATCAAAGAATGTTTGTAAACGCCGTAAGGGCGTTATTTTTTTACTTTAAAATGGCGGATAACTGTCTAATTTATGGCGGTTAATCCGTCTTTTTTTATGCCAAAATATAATCAGAAAGAGAGGTAGTGCGAATGTTTTCAGATGAAGTTAGAGAAAAGATTTTAAGCAAAGAAGAATTACAGAAACTTGATTTAGTGACATTATCTCTTGTTATCCACGCAATTGAAGAGGTTTTAGAGGAGGCAGACAATGAACAATCCTTATCAAGTGCCTATGATGAATAATTCTTATATGCAATCTCAAAATCCATATATGGATAGAATGAACTTTTTACAAAATTATCAGCAGAGCTTACAACAGCCAGTGGCAGGGACACAAATGTCCTTAGCAAATCAACAGGCTATGCCACAGCAGATAGCAGGCATTAATGGAAGAATAGTGCAGGCGGTTGAAAATATTAATGCTAACGAGGTCCCTATGGATGGCTCAATGGCATTCTTTCCGAAACAGGATATGTCGGAAATCTATGTTAAAGGTTGGAACGCTAACGGAACTATCAACACGATTGTGTATAAGCCTTATACAGCCCCTAAAGATAATCAGACAGTAAATTCTATGGCTAATACAGAGAACGCTAAATTTACCCTATCAGACGAAAGCACACAGCTATTTCTGAATAAGTTTGAAGAGTTATCAGAGAAGATAGGGCAGTTAGAAGATAGATTTGATAAATCTTTAGGAACGCAAAGAAAAACTTCACGAACACAGAGCAAGGGCGGTGATGAAGAATGAATCCAATTAACATTTTTCAAATGATGAGAGGTGGTCCTCAACAATTTTTGCAGCAGATAGCGAACAATAATCAGCTTATGAGCAACCCAATGATGAAAAATACGATACAAATGGCGCAGCAAGGCAATATGCAAGGCATTGAACAAATGGCTAGAAATTTATGTAAGGAAAAAGGATTAAATGCAGATGATGTATTTAATCAGATAAAAAGCAGATTTAATAATTAATAGCATATTAGATGTCTTTGCAAATTACCTGGGTGACATCTTTATGAATAAATTAATGGAGGTAACTAATATGTTTAATTCAAATTGTGCCAGTGTGCCACTTGTTGCAAATATTGATGGCAACAGTAATAACAATGGCTGGGGAGATGGCGGATGGCTTTGGTTCATTGTTGTAATCTTTGCAATATTTGGTGGCTGGGGCGGTGGCTTTGGCGGATTTGGCGGTAATGGTGGAGCATTACAGGGATATGCGACACAGGCTGACATTCAGAGAGGCTTCGATAATTCAGCGGTTATCAGCAAGTTAGATGGCATTTCCAACGGACTTTGCGACGGCTTTTATGCTATGAACAACAGTATGCTCACAGGCTTTAATGGCATAAATACAAACATTATGCAGACAGGCTACGGCATCCAGCAGGCTATTAACGCTGATACAGTCGCTAATATGCAGAATACAAATGCTTTACAGTCACAGCTTGCTAACTGTTGCTGTGAGACAAGAGAAGCCATTCAGGGCGTAAACTACAATATGGCAACTAACACCTGTGCTTTGCAGAACACAATGAACAATAATACAAGAGATATTATTGACAGTCAGCAGGCAGGAACGAGAGCCATCCTTGATTTCCTGACTAATGACAAGATAGCTACATTACAGGCAGAGAACAATGATTTACGCAGAGCTGCTTCACAGGATAGACAGAATGCACTTCTGACTACAACAATGGCAGCGCAGACAAATCAGATAATCGACGCTGTAAGACCTACACCAGTACCATCATTCCCGGCAAGCAACCTTTACGGATATGCTTACGGATGTGGATGCAATACAGGTTGTGGTTGCTAAACAACTGAATAATCAAGTATCTTAATCAAATTTGCTCGGTTTAATTCTTAGTTTAACTCGGTTTAATTCAATTTAACTTGATTTAACTCAATTTAATCGAGTTAAGTATTGAGTTCCACTCGAAAGAACACTCGAAAGATTATGTCTGCTAAGCAGTATTACTTAAATTTAAAGGGCAGACTTGTATAGTTTGCCCTTATTTTTTAGAAAGAGAGGTAAAGAAAATGGAAATTACAGGAATTTCATTACAAACAGTTGCCGCTGGCGAAGATGTGGCATTCACAGAAACACCAGTTTGCGGTAGTAAGTGTATCGTACACAGACAGGGTAGCGGAATTATCAAGTTGAGAGGTATTACAAATCAGTGTAAAGCACGATTTTTAGTATCGTATAGCGGCAATATTCAGATACCTACAGGCGGCACAGTAGAAGCCATTTCGCTTGCTATCACAGTGGATGGAGAACCTTTACAATCTACAAAAATGATAGTTACTCCGGCAGCAGTCGAAAACTTATTTAATGTATCGGCACAGGCATATATTGATGTACCTTGTGGCTGTTGCAGTACAGTAGCGGTGCAGAATACATCTACACAAGCTATACAGGTACAGAACAGTAATCTAATCGCAGTAAGGGAGGCTTAATTATGCACATTGAAAGAATCCACAAAATGATTGAATGTCTTACAGAGAAAGCCTTAGGCGAGCTTGATAAGGGCGTTGAGAATGTCAATACAGAGGAAATGGGTGAAGCTGTCGATATGATTAAGGATTTATGCGAAGCAGAATACAAGGCAGTTATCGTTAAGTCTATGAAGAAAGCTGATGAAGAGGAAGAAGAATACAACAAGGAGCTGCTTAGAGCCTTAAAAGACGAATACGGAGAAGAGGGTGGCAGAAGATACTATGATGAATACCGCTATATGCGAACTGGCAGATATGCCCCTAAAGGCAAAGGCACCTATGTAGGCAGAAGAGGATACGAAGAACCGCCTTATTATCATATGTACCCGGATAGAGATATGGATAGAGAGTATGGCAGAATGTACTATACAGAGCCTACAAGTACACATACCGCTGAAAGTGGCTACGACAGGGCAAAGAGAATGTACACAGAAACTAAGGAAATGCACAAAGCTAATACGCCAGAGGATAAGGAGCATAAGATGAAGTCACTTGACAGCTACACTAAGGAACTTGCAAGCGACATTACAGATATGGTTGCCGACATGACAGCAGAAGAGAAAAACTTACTTAGAACAAAGTTAAGCACTCTTGTATCTAAGATATGATTTAAAAGGCTATGAGTAGCAATATTCATAGCCTGTTTTATTGAGAAAGGGGTATACAGATGATTTTTAACATTAATGGTACAATTTGGCACATACAATATAAAAATTCAAATTCGGGCGAATTAAAGCGGTCAGACAACACAATTAGCTTAGGTGTAACTGACAGAAATACGCATACGATATATCTGTCAGACAAACTACAGGGATTTATGCAACGCAAAGTGCTGATACACGAAATATGCCATGCTGTCTGTATGTCTTATGATGTGTATTTGCCGATTGAGCAGGAAGAAATATTGTGTGATTTTGTAGCAACTTATGGAGATGAAGTATTTGATATTGTTGATATGGTACTTGGGGCAGTTAGGAAAGTGGGATAATGAGTATTGATGAGCTATTGGAAATAATTCAAAGGACTAATCCGACTATGACAAAAGAATTATTGATATATGAGCTTAGTCAATGCCGATATTCGAGTAAGGTGTTGATACATACAGAAGAATGCTGTCAAAAAATTTCGAGGTAACGCATTCAATACGCCCCCAGGTATGGCATTTTATATTCGCAATTTCGATTTTGACAATTTTCAAAATTTGGTTCAGATTTCGTTCAAATCCTACTTAAAAAATTGAAAAAATTTTTTCAAAAATTTTAAATGTGAAAATTTCAATACCCCCGTCACTTTCAATTTTGAAATCCAAAAATCGGTTACACAGAATTTCAATTTTTGCTCCCGATTTCGTTCGGATTTGCCTTGAAAAATTGATGAAAAACTTTAACAGATTAAAGCGTTTTATACGAACTTGACCGGCTGCGGTTCGTGCTTGTTTTGACTTTGTGGCTTTGTGATTTGCCCTGTACGGCGGTTTTATTGCGTCGGTGTAGACTTCTAAGCCTGCAAAGTAAAACAGCCTTAAAATGCTTTTAAATGTATTGTATAAAATGGATATAATACGCTTGTTGAGCTGCCGTCAGTTCTGGAGAATTTGACAGAGCGTGCGCCCCGACTAGGTACACTTGTACACCTAAAGGCGCAAAAGTCCTATATATAAGCATAGCATTATTATATTAATTTTTCAAGGTGCAACAACAAGAGCATATTAATATATATGCTAATGCATCCGCAGGAATTAAACCCATACAAGCCACCAGATAACGCCAAAAAGGGCGTAGAATGTACGCCCTTAAAATTACCAAAATTCTATATATCCGCCGTTTCTGCGGTAGTGGAACCACACCCCCGAAGCATAACGAACACACAATATATTATTACTTTCTGTCCAGCTTTCGACAGGCTCGCCATAAGTCCAGCACTCAAAGACGGACTTGTGGAAGTTATAACATTCTTTAATTGTCAGCTCCATAATATACCCCCTTATATTCAATATTTCCCCAGTTATCCGGGTAAAAGCAAGCCGGGGAATCGAACCCCGGAAACGCTCCAAGCCTTGCCTAAATGCAGCTTTTAAGTGCTAATCTTTTAACCTCTTCGCACTTAACATTGACAAGATATTTTGCACGGTCAAAATTTACTTTTCCACCGGTACAATTAACAATATAATTTGCGCATTCGATGTATTTTTTAAACTCTTCTTCGTATGCCTTATCAAAAGCCTTTTCCAGTTCTGCATTTTCTGGATTCTTTTCCCATTCTTCTTCTATTGCATCACAAGATTTCACAAGCTCGCAATATTCATTAATCAATTCATATAATTTCATAATATTAACCATCCTTTCATTGTGTGCCCTGTCTCATCAGTGCAGGTGGGGCAGTTCCTACAGACCGCCGCGCGGGCGGTTTCGACTATTTTACTTGTTCTAAAATCTGTGTATATATAGACGGTTTCGATTCGTCAACCTCTTTATAGACGCATCCACTATATACTTTATTTGTTGACCCTTTGCAGGACTTCCCAAAACTCTTACAGTTGTAGCACATTGGGTTATACTCCAATGTTTCAATGGCTTTTCTACGCGCCTTGCTTCTTTCTATCTGTTCATTTGTTGCAACCATGATATATTTTTCCATGCTCCAAACCTCACTTTCGTTTCCTACGGTCTACCATCATCAGAGCCGGGAGACCATCTCGCGGCTGACGCTCCGGTGTGGAGCGTTTCGGCTAAAATTTACAAGGCTTTTCATAGCGGATGACCGCTACCGTCTCGCCCGTGCTTGCAAGTGTTCCCCAGCCGTTCCACATAGGACCATTCAAGCCTAATAACTTAGGCTGGTTATATAGTTCTTCTCTCTGGCTTTCTGCAAGTCTGCCGTTATTATAGCCATAAACAAGGCTTTCAAACTCTGCCGCCGTCTTGATTTCCGTTGGCATATCGTAAACGCATTTTGCGCCGCTTTCTAATGTTCCTATAATCATAATCTTGTACCATTTCGCCGACTGTGTTATAATCGGCTTACCTTTCTTTTTTGATTGGTGGCGGTTCGTTCTTGGTAGGGGCGACCGCCTTTTTATTTGCAAGATTATAATATCACTTTAAAAAGAAATATGCAAGCCTTTTTATAACTTTTTTAAGAAATATTTTTATTGACTTTTAGAACCTACTATATTATTATAAGAAATAAATAAAACAATATAGAAAGGAGCTATCGCAATGCTTAAATATCGCTTTAATGTCGGGGATGCTCTGGAGCGTGCCGGATTTAACACATACAAAGCCAAAACAAGCGGATTATTGAGCCAAGACACACTAAAAAAGATAAAGAACGAGGACACAAATATAAATGCTAAGAGTATAAATAATCTTTGCTTGATTTTAGATATGCAGCCGAAAGACCTCTTTATATATGAAGAAACAGAGGAAGAAAGAGAACTAAAAAAGAAATTATAAAATATTTTAAAATATCACTTGCAAAAGTGACAAAGAAATGCTATTATAATTATACAAATTAAGAAAGGACAGTCGAAAGGCTGGAAGGTGGAAAATATGAGATTATTTTTAGCAATCAAAAAAGACGAACGGAATAAAGAGTATATAAGTGCAGTCATTAATTCCAGAACATTCCCAAGCACATATGCAGCGGATAACAGAGGCGTGCGAATCGTGGAATTACCAGAGATTAAAGAGGACGAAGATATTTTGAATTGTCATATATGTTTATAAGAAAGGTTAAAAGGTGGGCGATATGAGAGAATGCAATATTAGATTTGACAAAAATGGAAAAGTAAAAAGCGAGGATATCAAGAATTTAGAAAAATTTTTTAGCGAGGAGAACTTAGAAAAGTTTGAATCTGACGAAGTCTTCGCAGTAGAAGCGACGGAGCATATAGGAAACGGCGAATATAAAGCCGTGGGTTACGATTTTTATATTGGCAGCGACACACAAGCCAGAATGGGCTCAGATTGGAGATTTGGGCATATTGCTTTTTGCAATTACTGGTGTCTTGTTAAAAATGACAAGACTGTAGATTTCGAAAAGGCTCTTGAAAGAGCCAAAAAAATTGTCTTGACAAATAATTAGTAATTGTATATTATATTTTTGTCGGATGATAAACAATAACATTTGATGTATTGAAACATGTTTTCTGACGTGTTCAATGATTAACCGTAACGCAGGGCGTATATTAAAGAGGGCTTCGGCTCTCTTTTTTATTTGACTTATATATATATCTATGCTATATTATTCTAATAATTAAATAACAGTTATACGCCCGATAATTATATAATAGTTATCGGGCTATTTTTATATTATTAGTATATATTATAATAAGCTGGATAAGTTCCAGCAGAAAGGGGGATATATGGAGAAGGTAAAGGAAACGCCAGACACGCCCGAAGTATTCCAAAACGACATAGAACTTTATTTATCGCAGTTCTGCGAAGAACACAACATCGAAGATATGGCCAAAGAACCACAGAGCCGATGGAACGCTGCCCTGATGTATATAAATAAATATGTTTTTGGTGATAAAAGTATATTAAAATTAAATAAGAATATTAATAAAAATAATACCAATTGTATTATGGATAATAATTTTAATATGTATGATTATGATAAAGTAGAGTATATATTATATATATATTATTATTTATGTGCTATGTATGATAAAGAATGTAGTATTATAGGATTTAGCTTATTAACTGGAATTAATAGAGATACTATATTAGATTGGGGGAATAGCGAGCGAAAACTAAGTACAAAAAGTTTCGGCATTGCGGAAAAACTGCGATTTTTTCGCGAAGAGAGCCTATCAAACAAGCTCGCAACTGGCAATAAAAATCCTGTAGGAATCCTTGCAATACTTAACCGACACTTTGCTTGGAATCTTCCTGGCGTTAGCAAAGAGAGCACCACAAAGGTCATTAAGACAGTGGCAGATCTGCCACAGCTTAACGCATCTGACGACGCTCAAGGCTCTAATGTTCGTCAAATTGCACAGCAAGAAAACATTGTGCAAGATGTACAAGAAATCCCACAAAGCCAGTAAACAAGCGAATTGTAGCCGTTTGCCTCACGATAACTCTATTTCGCTAAATTAGAGTTTAGCGAAGTGATAAAACAGAACATTTGAGCGACAAAAACACGACAAAGCCAGTAAACAAGCGGATTGACAGCAATTGTATGATAATTATTCATTGCGCAATGGCTCCGCTCTGGCTGATTTCATTGTGTAAAATGTATAACGCATGGCGTGGGGGTTATATATCCAGACGCTGACCGCCCAACTAAGTCGCTCAAATATTCTCAAAAATAAAAAGGCTTATTATATTTATATATACACATTTATTTATATATATTTATATACCCAATAATTAATAACTTATTAACCCATATACAATAATTAATATATTTATTAATATAGCCTTAATAAAACCTATATAATTTAGTCAATAATTACTGTACAAATCCTATAGATAGGTGTATAATAGACACATCTTAATTATTCACAAGATATTCAATAAATACACACATCAAAACGGCTAATTCAGCCGAGTAAATTCCAAAAAATTTTAAAAAATAAAAAAGAGTTAGGAGTTAGAAATGCAGGGAGCAGAGTATCAGGCTTTAGCCATGCGTACTAACGATAAAAAGTCTACAGATAGGCTTGAGAAAAAGATTGATGATTTAAAGATAGGCAATCGTGGTGAAGATACACCAAGAATTGAGCTAGGCGGTGTTATCAATGCTGCACTAGGTTTATCTGGTGAAGTTGGAGAGCTTAATGATATGCTCAAGAAATGGGTTTTTCACGAAAAGCAGTTAGATGTTGAACATTTAAAGCGTGAAATCAGCGATGTATGTTGGTATTTAGCTTTAATGTGCGATTCATTTGAGTTTAATCTTGATGAAATTATGCAGATTAATGTTGATAAATTGAAAGCAAGATACCCAGAGGGATTTGATACTTACAGAGCCAATCATAGACAGGCAGGTGATGTTTAATGAGCGATATTCAAGTTAGCGGATTTTGTGCTGATTGTAAAAGCAGAAAGACATTATTTAGCGCAGAACCGTGTAAAAGCTGCATTAATAACGGCGGTAAGGGATATAACTTTACCCCACTTAAAGATGTTGCACCTAGCGTCAATGAAAAGTCGGTAAACGACAATGTTAATCATCCGAGCCATTACGCAACAGGTAAATATGAGTGCATAGATGTAATGATTGAGATATTCGGTATCGAAGCTGTTAAAACATTCTGTTTGCTCAATGCTTTTAAGTACAATTACCGAAGTGGTAGAAAGAATGGCTTAGAGGATATTAAAAAAGCTAAGTGGTACATTGACAAATACATAGAATTGTCAGAACAGTCGTGTCAGTCAATAAAAGTATAACGGTTGCAAAGGATAGTACGCTGCGACTTGTGGCGAATGCATACTGGGAATAGCCACTATTGCCCTTTAGTATAATGGTTAATACACAGGATTTTGATTCCTGTGATATGGGTTCGATTCCCATAAGGGTAGTTTATTTTCTTTTATTCGTTTGGCTGTTCATTATTGTGTTTTTGCATTTTACACAGAACAGTCCTCCTTTCATGTACCTCTTTGGATTTTGTTCAGTTAAAAGCGGTGCAAGACCGCTTGAGAGGGTTTGGCGTGTATATACATAGCCATGTGAAAATCAGCTTATCAAGAAGCATTCCTTATCAAAACACCCCTAATATTTTATTGTTTCTGTTCTTGTTTCTTGATAGCCGTTACAGGCGGTATTTGCCGATATGGGATAAAGGTATTCCAGTAGCTCGCTAAGCTATCCAACAGAAATGTTGTTCGTGTTCGATTCACGATATCGGCGCTAACTTACGACAGGGGTTAACCTTGCCGTAAGCGGTAGAAAGTCCGCATGAAATTGCACAAAGTAGTGGCAAAAGCAATTTCAAAGTGGCAGCAACCACTACTGCTACCACTTTTCGGATAGTAGTTCAGTTGGGAGTAACGCTTGATTTATTCAAGTAGTCATAGGTTCAAGTCCTATCTATCCGATTACAACAAACTAGGTTAGCTACCGAAAAGCACAAGCCTTAGTGCCTGTTTGTTGTTTTGCTAATAAGGCAGTTATCAGAAAGGCAGGTAAACATGGCAAAATTAATTAAACATTGTTCAATCGGAAAAATAAGAATGGAGCTTGTAGATTATGTGCTGAATTGCACAGATGATGAATTGTACGAGCTTTGTGGTGCTGTTTCAGAACTTAAAGGCGTAACATCTTGGTCTTGTGATGAATGCCAAAAACGATTTAAGCCAGATTGTAGCTTTGACAGTGACGAATCAAGATGTAAGAAGCATTTCTTTGAGATGAACAAACCGGAATAATTTCGGTAAAATCAGTTGCCTAGTGATTGCAACACGAAAAGAGTAACCTACGAACTCCTGGCAACTGTTTTTATATAAATCGTAGGGTTATCTATCGTAGGAGGTAAAATATGGCAGATATAAAAATTAAAAAAGCTGTAATTAGAGAAGATTTATTATCAATAACAAACGATTATAGAAAAGCAATTATTCTCAATCAGTTTATCTATTGGTCTGAAAGAGTTTCAGATGCCGATAAGTTTATCAAGAAAGAAAATGAGATTGCGAAGAACAATGGAGAAGAAGAAAGAGAGCTTTTCTATGGTTGGATATATAAAACCGCCGAGGAATTAGCCGATGAGGTTATGTTAGGTTTATCTGCAAGCCAGATAAGAAGATATATCAGCGATTTGGTGAATATGGGTTATATCTCAAAACGAAATAACCCTAAATATAGGTGGGATAGAACATTACAATATAGGGTAAATCTTGTAAATATTGCAAAAGACCTTAAAAAGAATGGCTATCCATTAAGCGATTATAAAATTGAAATTCCAGAAAATGAAAAAACCATTACGCACGAGTGCGTAATCAATAATGAGCCAATGAAAAATCAAACACAAGCTAGTGACGAAGCAATACCAAAGAGTACTAACATAGATTACTTAAACAAAGATTACAAATCAAATAGTACAGAGTGTAATTCTCTTAACAGAGAACAATGTAATTCTTTTTTACCCAAAGATAAAAAAGCGAAAGAGTTTAAGCCGATAAACGAATACTCTCAAAGTGATTGGGAAGTTGCCGAAGAGAGAATGATAAGCAGAGCTGGCAAGATAGCTTATGATTGGACTAATGATAAAACACTCAAAGAAAATGTAGAAGCATTCTTTAAATACTTTTTAGATAAACACGGAGAATGTACTGGAGAATATCACTACCCATTAACAGATAAAGTTTTATCAAGAGTAGTAGATAATTTAACAAAAGAAACCGACATAGAGCGTGACGGATATACAGATACCTATTACGCAGCTATAAGTGATATGGACGATAATACAGACTACAAGATGTTAGTTGATGAATATTTCAATACAAAGTTTTCGGCAAAATGCGATTACAGCTTAGTTCATTTTTCTTCTGAAAAGGTTTTAATCAACATTATGAACCACGCTTGTAAGAGCAGTTGGTGCGAAAGCAAGGAGTGATTATTATGGCTATGGGAGTACACCCACTAAACAAAGATAAATTCTATGAAGCAATTAATTTGTACATATCGGGGCAAGCTTCACAGGTAAAGGCAGCAAAAGTAGCAGGTTGTAGCGTACCGACATTTAAGAAATACGCTAACAAGATTTATGGCGGCGAGGAATTACCGGATAATTTATGGGGGAAGAATAATGATTAAGGGAATTGTTAATCGTTGGATAAGACACAAGACAAAGAATTTAACAAGAATACCATTGTTTATGATGACATTTAACTATCGTAAATATAAAGCAGACGGAAAGAAAGACAGTTGCATGTTTTACACACACCCAGATATTGCCAATGATGAATTTGTAAAGGGCAAATTACAGGAAGTTGTTGACTATATCAGAGATAACTATGATTTGGATATATTTACGAAGATTTGAGGTGCAATATGAAAGATTGCTCAATTTGCAAATATTGTGATGAAGATTTTGATTTTGATGAAGAAACAGGAGAAGAATATTCGGTTTTTGATTGCCAAAAAGGGAATGACACATCACTTGACTGTGAGTGTAAGGATTTTAAGGAATATAAGCCAAAGAAATATAAAGAGAAAGATACAAAGTGCGATAAATGTGAGCATCTTGAGATTTGTCTTGATAATGGCAATGTTATTGATTGCAGGACAGTTTGCGATACAAGAAGTCATTATATAGCTGGCAGAATGGGGTGCGTTAAAAATGAATGATTGCAACTTAACCACTTGCCGATACAACAAAGACAACAAATGCACAAATAATGAAAAGAGAACAGAATGTGTTGAGTTATCTGGAAAAGTAATGGGTATTGATGTTTCTGTTGAGGCAATTAATGAGTACGCAAAATCAATCTTAGGAAGATGCCCTAAAGACAATATGGAGTTTTCGAGAGCCTTAGCAATGAAAATCTTAGAGGAAACAAAGACATTAGTGAATAGCGCGAGAAAGGAATGAGGTCATGAAAATAACTGAAATGAATAACTGCATTGAAGAAATGCGTAAATGTTACAACTTTGATGACGATAAGACGGAAATACGGATTGGGGATATGATAAGCGGAAGTAACAGATATGTAACTGTCGGTACAAGGGATGAAAACGGAACACAGATTGAAATGACAAGGCGTGCAGATGAATTAGAACAATGATTGCTGATTATCAGCGGAAAGGAATTTTTATGAAAAAATTATTTGTAAGCGTGCCAATGAAAGGCAGAACAGAGGAAGAAATCAAAGCAAGTATTCAGAAAATGAAAAAGATTGCTGAAATATACGAGGGTGAGGAGTTAGAGCTTATCGACAGCTACATTGAGGATAACCCACCTAAGGACAGCAAAGAAGCTGTATGGTATTTAGGTGAAAGTCTTAAGAAACTGGCACAGGCTGATGTATTTATGGGGATATGCGAGAGCTATGATTGGAACGGCTGTTGCATTGAAAGAGAAACAACAGAAAAATATGGCATTAAAGCATATATGATTCCGGCAAGATATGTAATTGATGATTATAATGCACTTGTGCAGAAATTACATCCGATTTGCAATGACGCAATGCCAACAATCTAACAATATATTTACCGGCTAACAAACGGAGTTAGTCGCTACCCTAAAACAATTATAGGCAGAGGTCTATAAGGCACTTCTGCTAAAATCGGAGGTGCTTTTCGTATGGCTAGTCAAAGCCTTATTTCTACAATCAATGGATATGAAAATTACATAGAGAAAAACGGAATAGATGAACAGGTAATTAATGCCTATGTAGACGCTTGCAGTGTAGCCATAAACGGCGAGAAAGATATTGAGTATGGACTACAACTTACAGAAAGGGCAAAAGAGCTTATAGAGCGTTTCTGCAAGGACAAGACAGGTGGAACGATATGGGATTTAGAGAAGTATGCGTTTGCAAATAAAACGGAATATGAGCTGATTAATTGGTTTTATGATATTTTACTGATTGAAGCACAAAACAAGGTTGTTGACAGTTTTTTTAGATACATAGAAAAGAAACGTGAACCTAAAGAAAGATTCTATATGCCGAGAAGAAAACAGTTTATCAAAATAGGCTTAATAGAAGCATTACAAGGCATGATTGATGATAAATATGATATTTTATGTATTTCTCTCCCACCCGGAACAGGAAAAACCACAATCGAAAAGTTTTTCCATTCTGCGGTTATAGGTTGGTACTCAAACGGATATAACCTTTTTTATTCACACAGCGGAGACATTACACGAATGTACTATGATGGCGTATATGATATTGTCACAAACGCTGACGAGTATACATGGGGAGAAGTGTTCCCTGGACTTGAAGTAACAAGCACAAATGCAAAGCTTGAACAGTTTAACGTAGGAAAATATAAGCCGTTTCAATCTGTACAATGTACATCTGTCGGCAGTAAAAATGCCGGTAAAGTCAGAGCCAATAAATTTCTGCTAGTTGATGATATGATAGGCGGCATTGAAGAAGCACTTAACCCAACTTATCTTGATAAATTGTGGGATAAATATGCAGTAGATGCACGACAAAGAAAGATACCAGACGAGGATGGAAACCCATGTAAAGAAATACATATTGCTACAAGGTGGAGCGTTAGAGACGTAATAGGACGTATTATACAAGCTTATGAGGGAAACAAACGAGTTAAAGTAATATCCGTGCCTGATGTAGACCCAGTAACAGGAGAAAGTAATTTTGACTTTGAATTTGGTGGCTATACAGTAAAGGATTTTGAAGATATTCAGCTACTTATGGATGAAATCTCATATCGCTGCCTGTATAAACAAGACCCTATAGAACGTGAGGGCTTATTATTCCCGGACGATAAAATCCGCAGATACCTTAATCTACCACACGGAGAGCCAGAAATTATCACAGCTCAATGCGATACAAAAGGAAAAGGTACAGATTATTTTGTACTGCCTGTATTGCAGAAGTACGGCGAAGATTACTACTGTGTTGATTGCGTATGTGATAACACAGCAGATTATGAAGAACAATACAGAAATGCTGCAGGTGTACTTGTAAATAACAAAGTGCAAGAGTGCGAATTTGAGCGTAACGCCGGTGGAGATAGGGTCGCAATGGAAGTTAATAAGCGTGTTGAGAGTGTAGGATGGATATGCAATATTACAGATACGCCTACAGAAACAAACAAAGAGGCAAGGATTTTTCAATGTTCTAACTGGATTTTGCAACACATTATTTTTAAAGATTCATCGTTTTACAAACCTAATGAACCATACGGAATAATGATGTCACTGTTAAAACAGTATTCAGTATCGGGCAAGAAACAGTTAGATGATGTTCCTGATGTATTCTCAAACTTTGCATTAAGGATGACAAAAGGAAATCGGGTAAAAAAAACAGTCATTATGTCAAGTCCAATATAGGGGGTTAATCTATTATGACAACTAAGGATTATCTTAATCAAATCAGTAGACTTAATCGTATGATAAATAACAAGCTAACAGAGATAGCACAACTTAGAGAGCTTTCTTGCAGTATATCAGCAGTAAAGAATGAAGAAAGAGTGCTATCATCATCAGACCCAGATAAAATAGGCACTACATACGCCAAGATTGACGAAATGGAACGCAATCTTGATAAGATGATAGATGAATACATTGAAAAGAAAAACTTGATTATAGGGCAAATAGACAGCATAGAGAATGAAGAGTATTACAATATTTTGTTTTCAAGATATATCGAAAAGAAAACTTTTGAAGTTATCGCTACAGAAATGAAATATTCATGGAGACAAATTATCAGGCTTCACGGAAAGGCTCTTAAGGCATTTGAAGAAAAATATGGCAACACATATTTAAGGATGTCATAGAATGTCATATTGCACTAATGATATACTGTATCTGTAAGAAGTCACAAAGATGTTTTTTCATAAACACATTCCTTATCGAAAGCACCGTTACTTAATTGTGGCGGTGCTTTTGTTATACAAAGAGGTAATATATGAAATTTTATATGAATAAAGACAAGTCAATTATGTGTCCGAACTGCCATAAGTTTCTAACTAAGGCAGATAAGAAAGACCCACGCACACACAAACTAGCTTGCAAACATTGCGGCAAATGGATTTGGTATGTACCAAATGATGACGATAATTTTCAGATTAAAGAAATTCCACAGAGCAGAAGTTCAAGTGGTATGACATTTTATTAGAGGTGCAAGAAATGCAGACAGGAAGAATTGTATTAACAACGGATGTTCCGGAAATAACATATGAAAATGTGTTAGATGTATTAAGAGATGTCTTTTCAACACACATACAAAACGCCAACAGAATACAGTATCTTCTTGATTACGATGCAGGAATACAGCCGATAATTAGGAAGAACCCTAAGACTTACAGACCGGACATTGATTGTGAGTGTGTAGATAATGTCGCTCATCAAGCATCAGAATTTTGGACTTCATTCGCTTGGGGAAATCCTATTTCACTTGTGCAGAATGGTGATGGAAAAGAGAAATTCGTCGCAGACGGAATATCAGAGCTTAACAAACAGTACGAACTTGCAAAGATTAAAGCAAAGACGCAAGACTTGGGAAGATATGTAACAATCGGGGCGACATGTAATGTTCTTGTAGATGTAAATATGGAATGGAAAAAGAATAAGCCATATTTCACATTAGACATATTAGACCCACGAACATCATTTGTAGTGAAGTCAAGCTATTATTCCGATAAGCGAACAATGATGGGCGTTACTTACAGACACGATAGAATAACCGGAAACAACTACTACACTTGCTTTACAAAAGATTTCCGCTTTGAAGTGGTTAATCTCAATGAGATTGCGAACGGAGATTATACGAAAAAAGAAGCATGGAGACATCAGCAAAGAAGCGGGGAAGTAAATCCGCTTGGAATTGTGCCTATAGTTGAATATTTTAGGGCATATGACCGCATGGGAGTTTGGGAACATCAAATGTCTGAGTTAGATAATCTAAACTTACTCATTTCAGACTTTACCAATGATGTTGAACAGAATACGCAGGCGGTATGGCATACAAACGATGTTGACTTTCCTGTAGAGAGAAAAGTTACAGACAATGAAGATGGCACACAGACTATTGAAGAAACTGTGAGAAAGCCGAAATCCGGCGAATGGATGCAGACTTATACATCTGCAGACGGAAAGACACCAATTGTTGAATCTCTTGCAATTAATTACGATTACACAGGGATGCTCAATAACATTCAATATCGCAGAAACAAGATACTTGAAAAATGCAATGTTCCACTTACAAATGACAATGCATCTAACATAACAGGTGTTGCGGCTAGTAATGCAAGTGGATGGGACCACGCAGAGGCAGCAGCAACAAAGTTACAGATGATAACCGAAAGCTGCAAAATGGATGAACTAGAAGTGGTTCTTGCGGCTATTGATAAAAGTCCGTATGTCCCACAAGATAGTCCATTAAGGCTTATAAGCCTTGAGGATATTGAAATTAACATTAAGAGACAAAAGCTATATGAATTATCAACAAAAGTCAACAGTATAGCAACACTTATTAATACAGGCATTAATGGAGGGAAAGTACTTAATGCAATTCCTGTATTTGACGACCCTAACGAAGTTTGGGAAGCAAGCAAGGAAACGGTTGAAAAAATACAAAAGGGCAATATTAAAGATGATACAACTAACAATGACCGCACGATGCAAGACTTGAGCGACCAAGTCGGCAACAGCCCTCTGATTGATAAGAGCAGAACAAATAAATAATCAAGGTATATAGCCACTGGGAATTATCCTAGTGGCTTTTTATATGCACAGAGAAGTGGATAAAACACAATGAGACAGAGAAGTCAATAAAACACAGAAAAGTGAGGTAACGAAAATGGCAGATGAAGCTAAATCAACAGCAACCGAAAACCCAACAGATACAAAGACAACCGAAGTAAAGCCAAATACACCAACAGTTGAAGAACTGATGGCACAGCTTGCTACAGAAAAAGCAGACAGAGCCAAGGAAAAGCAGGCACTTGATAAGGCTTTAAGAGAAAAAGGAGAGCTTACCAAGGCTTTAAGAGCAAAGCAGACAACCGAGGAACAGGAAGCGGAAGCTAAGGCAGAAGCGGAACGCTTACAGAATGAGAAGTATGAGGAAGCTGTAAAAGAACTTAATCATATTAAAGCGGTTAATGCTTACAAGAGTGTATCTGAAAAGTCTGTAGAAAAACTGATTGATGCAGTTTCGGACGCAGACCATAACACTATTGCAGCAATTATAGAAGCTGAAAAGAAAACAGCAGTCGCAGAAGCACAGACTGAATGGATGAAATCAAGACCTAGAGTTAATGCAGGGGGAGAATATTCCGGCATGACAAAGGAACAGATTATGGCTATTCCGGACAGAAATGAGCGTAGAAAAGCTATTGCTATGAATATGGATTTATTTAATTAGGAGGTAAATATGGCGGCAGAAGAAAATTTAATTAAGAAAGCTGACCTTGTAAGAGCAAGAGAGGTTGAGTTTGTAAACATTTTTAGTGAGAACATCAAGAAGTTAATTGAGGCACTTGGAGTAACAAGAAAGATTCCAAAGCAGGCGGGCTACACATTAAAGTCCTACAAGGCTACAGGAACACTTGAAAACGGAGAAGTCGCAGAGGGCGAAACAATCCCACTCTCTAAGTATCAGACAGTTGCAGTAAACTACAAGGAAATTACTTTGAAGAAGTGGAGAAAAGCCACATCGGCAGAGGCGATTATCAGTGGAGGCTATGACCAGGCGGTACAGATGACAACTGACAGAATGTTACTTGATGTTCAGAAAGGCATTAGAGGCGACTTTTTCACATTCCTTGCAACAGGCACAGGAACAGCAACAGGCGTAGGTTTTCAGGCAGCACTTGCACAGGCTTGGGGACAGTTACAGGTCAAGTTTGAAGACGATTCAATCGAAGCTGTGTATTTTATGAATCCACTTGATGTAGCTGATTATCTTGCTAAAGCACAGATTACATTACAGACAGCATTCGGTATGACTTATGTAGAGAACTTCCTCGGTCTTGGAACTGTTATTTTTGACAGCAAAGTACCAAAGGGAACCATCTACGCAACAGCAAAAGACAATATCGTACTGTATTACATTCCTGTTAATGGTGCAGACCTCGGAGAAGCGTTTGATTTCACATCAGACCAGACAGGTCTTATTGGCATTCACGAAACACCGGACTACAGCAATATGACAGCTTCTGACACAGTGGTTTCCGGCATTGTACTTTTTGCTGAAAGACTTGACGGAATTATCAAGTCTACAATCACAGAGGCAGAAGCGGCGTAAGGAGAATTGTTATGAGTTATAAGGTAATTTACAGGTTTATGGATTTACAAGACTTTAATCACATATACGAAGTTGGAGATGAATACCCTAGAAATGGTTCAGAAACAACTCCGTCAAGAATCAGAGAACTTGCAACCACAGAAAATAAAATCGGCAAACCGCTAATAAAAGGTATGCAGAATAATAATAGTTCTGTAAAACCTGTAGATTTGCCGAATGAACATAGCAAGGATTTGAATAAGACAGCTATAAATCGTATGCCCACATCTGATTTGCAGGCTTTTGCCACAGAACAGGGTATAGACAATGCAGAAGAACTCACAGGAGCAGAATTAAAGAAGCTGTTAATCGAGAAATTAGGATTATAGGAGATAGTTATGGAATACACCACATTAGAACAGGTCAAAATCAGACTTAAACAATTTTATATTGATACAATCGCAAATGATGATGAAACAACATCTGATGTGGTAGTGTTCGATAGCAAAGAAGATAATCCGATAATCGAACAGCTGATTAAGCAGGCTACAGAAGATGTAAAGGCAAGAAGAAACTACCCCGACAGCTACACAGATGAAATGATAACCGATGATCTGAAGAAATTTGAAAGTGTTATCGTTAATCTTGCGGTCTATGACCATTCACAGGCAGGCGAAGCATTTATGTCAAGTTACAATGAGAATGGCGTAAACAGAACTTGGAGAGACAGAGATAGCTTATTTGTTGGGGTGTTTCCATTTGCTAAAGTGTTATAGAAGATTGTGCGTTAGCATTTTGCTGATGTCGGCAATATGTTAGCAGGCGGCACACATTAAGGGTGGTGGGCGGTGTGCCTATTAATTTAGAAAGGCGGTATATCAATGCCAATAGCAGTAATTATAAGCATAATTTCAGTTGCTTTTTCCGTCTTTTTCGGATTTTTCAGTTTATCATTCAACTCTAAGAATGATAAACGAAGTGACAGAGTAGAACTTGAAGAGCGTGTGAAAGAGAACACGCGAATAAATATGAAACTTGACGCAATATCCAACAATACAACGGAGATTAAGAACGAAGTCACAGAAATGCGGAAAGAACTTAATTCTCACGATAGTAGGATAGTTAAAGTTGAAGAAAGTGTTAAGTCAGCACATCACAGAATTGATGGCATAGAGACAAGACTTAATGATGACAAGGAGGTGTAGATAATGGATATTATTCAGACATTAATTGCAAATATGACACTTATATTAGCAATCATCGGAGCTATTGCTTTTCTTGTATCTGTAATTACACAGGTAATCAAGAATATAAGCATATTTAATAAAGTACCTACGGACATAATTGTGTTCATTTTATCTATCGGTATCACAGTTACGGCGTTTATCGCATATATGCAGTACATTCATATGACGATACTGTGGTATATGATACTTGCGGCTATTATGGCAGGCTTTATCGTTGCGTTTGTTGCAATGTTTGGCTGGGAGAAGTTATCCGATTTATGGAAGCGTTTCGGCAAGGATGTGAAGTAAATGCTTGATATTAATAAGCAGGCTATGAAGTATTCGCTTCAAGGACAAACAGTAACCATCTATGAAAGAGATGATGAGGGAAATATCCTCTATGAGGGATATACCGACACAGAAGGTAATTTTATTCCTTATCTTGATGATGAGGGAAACAAGATACCCAAAGTCCTTGAAGAAAAAACAGGTTTTTCAGAACCGGTTGATTTTAAAGCTAACATATCGTTCAGCGGCGGAGAAGCACAGAGTAAAGAATATGGCTTTGATACCGCTGATTTTGATGCTATTTTACTGACAGATAGGAATGTGTTGCCTGTTCAAAAAGGCGACCTTATCTGGCTTGATAGCAAGCCTACATACACAGATGATAGCCTTGTTGATGAAACATCAGCGGACTTCACGATTGTAGGTACGAAACCGGCATTGTGCTCAACTAAGTATATGCTTAAAGCAGTTGTAAAGTAGGTGGTAAATACGAAGTATCAGACAGGTGGCTTTCCACAAAATGGTTCTTTATTTATACAAACAGGCAATGAACAGCTAGTTGGTTCTATCTTTAAAGGAAAGACAGCTCCATCTACGCAAGAGCCGATAAATGAAAGCATAAGACAAACTATTTCGCAAGCGGTTAAGGAGCGTGTTTATGGCAAGACATACAATTAATATATCCTTGTCTGAAAAGTCCGTAAATGAAGCTATCAGACAGCTACAACAGTATAAGCAGAGTTTGCAGTATAAATGTGAACTGCTTGTTGAACGACTAGCAGAATTAGGCGACAAAGCGGCAATTATGAGTGCTAATGAAAGCCCATTAGGTAGGACAGTAACATTGAGAGTTGACAGAAAGCCTATTCAAGATGGCTACCAAGCTATTTTGATTGCTACCGGTAAAACTGTTGAAGTAGAAGATAGAGAACCATTTTACACGCTATTAGCGATTGAATTTGGTGCAGGTATTTACTACAACAGCGGCAATGAGAACCCTAAGGCTAATGATTTTAACTTGGGCGTAGGTACATATCCGGGGCAGATACACGCATTTGAGGATGGGTGGTATTACCTTGGAAATGATAATCAATGGCACTATACACACGGCGTTAAAGCCACAATGCCTATGTATAACGCCACAATGGAAATTGTTAATCAGTATAAGTGTATAGCGAAAGAGGTGTTTAGTTAATGGCAAATGCAAACGATTGGGCGATAGACCTTGAAAACACAGTTACAGCACTTGTCAAGACTAGAACCCTAACACAATTAAAGAAAGCGTACCCCAAGATAGTTATAACAAACGAGGGGGAAAACAGCGGTCAAGCAGTATTCCCAACAGTATACATACATCTGTTGCCATCGGTAGAGCAAGGACAAACGCTTGATGGACAAACAATCAATGCTTTGTTAGCAACATTCCAAGTAGATGTTACAACTAACACAAGCAAAGCTGATTGCCGCAAAGTTATGGCAACGATTACAGATGTATTTAAGACAATGAGATTTCAAGGCACACCAATGCCAGAATTCTCAATCAGTAACAAAGTACATAAGAGTACCGCTAGATTCAGACGAATGATAGCGACAAATGACAGATTAATGTAACAAAGAGCAGAAATGCTCTTATTTTTTTGCAAATTTTTAGGAGGTAAACAAGGCGATGGCAAGTACAAGTTATAAAGCTAGGGTTATCTACAAGGAGCATAGCGAAGATGGTTTTGCAGGCTCATACAAGCTAATGGTTGCGGCTAAGTCGATTTCAGCACCAGTATCAGCACCTAACACAGTTGAAAGTACAACATTTGAAGATGATTCACAGACATTCTTAATGGGTATCAAAACATCTGACGCTAAGACTTACACAGGAAACCTTGAAAAGGCTTATTTGCAGGACTTAATCAAAGCAGAGGGTAAGCAGTTAGATATTATTCAGTTATATGGTTCTGACGGATTAGGTGCGGTTGCTAAGTACGCATTTGTGGGGCAGGTAACAGCAACACCTAATGATGTTTCTGGTACTGATTCGGTGCTTGAAATGACAGTAACAGCAGTCCCTAACACTTCACCTATCGAATGCACAGACAAGCTTCAAGTTGTCGAGGGCACTGGTGGCACATTTACAGTAACAAAGGTGGGGGAATAATAAGCCAATCGACTAAATCAAAGGCTGTGTCGATTGGTGGCACAAACGCCAAAACAGCCGACTACACATCATATCTTGATGATGTAACAGAATAATTATTTTAAAAGGTAGGTGCGGTGTAAAATCCGCACCTTTCCCTATATGGTGATAGGGTGGGAAAGGGTAAAAATTATGATGAATATTAATGTAAATGGAAAAGAATACAAAGTTGAGTTCTCATTCGGTGCGGCAGAATGCAAGGAAATAGTACAGAAGATGTTTAGTGTCGTAAATGGTTCTTACTTACTTGCACAGACAGATAAAAGCGTCGCACAGGCTTCTTTTGACGGCTTAGCAAATATGACAGCAGATGTGCCAGAGATTTGCATATTAGCTATTTATGCAGGTTGTGTTGATAATAACCCTGTAACAATGGATGAAGCAAAGGGAATTACTAGAGCATATATTACAGAGAAGAGAAAGACAGATAAGAGTTACGGATATAGAACATTGTTTGAAGAAATCAAGAAAGCGATGGAAGATGATGGTTTTTTCGAGCTGTCGGGAATAACAGCGATGTTAGAGGAAATGGCGAACAATGTGGAAGAAGCAACGCAGGAGCAGAAGAAACCGACAGTAGTTCCACAAGACCACAAGAAAAAGCAGACTTCCACAAAATAATTTGGAAAGAATACTTTGTCTTAGCCAGTTCACTAGGCGTTAGTTATTCGGACTTTTTAAAAATGACACCTACAAAATTATTACTATATGCAAAAGGCAAAAAAATTGATAGACAAAATCGAGACGCAGAAATGTATAACTGGTTTTTAGTTTATGCAATTCCAGCTATTTCTTGCGGAATAGGTGCAGCATTTAATAAAGATGTACACATTGAATATCCTAAACAAGCTATTTTATCAGAAAAAACAGAAGAAAGTGAAGAAGATACATATGATAAGGAGTTACAGCTGATGTTACTCAATGAGCAAAAATGGGCGGCACAGACTGAAAAGAAAGGACTACCGCCAACAATCCTATAAAGGGGGTTAAATCGTGGAATTAGACAGTTTAGAAGTCAAAATTACCGGTACTGCCACTAAAGCTATTAATTCTGTTGATAAACTGATAAATCAGCTTACAAGGCTATCTACATCACTTGCGACTGTGAATGGCTCATCACTAAGTAGCCTTGCGAGTGGTGTTAGTCAGTTAGGTTCTGCTATGCAGAATATGAACGCAGGAACAGCAGATTTTACAAGACTTGCTAAGAATATCACAAAGATAGGTTCTGTTGATTCAGCCGCACTTGCTAATACAGCTACATCACTTGAAGCTGTCACGAAAGCAGTTTCAAGCATATCAGCCATACCACAAAACGCAACACAGGTTACAGAATTTGCAAAGTCACTTGGCAAGCTAGGCGGTAAAAGTATTGAAAACGCCACAGCGAATATCCCTAAACTGGGTAATGCACTAAATGGCTTAATGACCACATTATCAAGAGCACCTAATGTAAGTAGTAATGTTATTGCTATGACTAACGCATTGGCTAATTTAGCTAGTCAAGGTAGCAAGGTGGGTACTTCTTCAAACTCACTTCAAAAGTCGCTGTATGGAGTATCTACAAGTGCTAAAACAGCAACTAAAAGCAGTTGGAACTTAGCAAGTGCAATAGGTAAGTTTTATGCCACTTATTTTATGGTAATTCGTGGCAGTAAGAAACTTATAGAAGCCATAAAGTCAACAACAGATTACATTGAAGCGTTCAACTATCAAGCGGTAGCATTTGGCAAGATTGGTTCAGAATGGGATAAGGATTACGAGAAGTACGGATATGATAACGCTACGGCATACGCAGAAAGCTTTCAGAACAGAGTAAATGATGCTCTTGGAAAGTTATCTGGATTAAAAGTTAATGTTCAAGGTGGCTTGCTTGAAGAAAGTGGAGCAAAAAACTTAGGACTTAACATACAAGAGATAACACAGTATGCTTCGCAGTTAGCTTCTGTCACTAACTCATTAGGACAGACTGGTGAAGCAACAACAGCAATAACAAAGTCAATGACAATGCTTGCAGGCGATATAAGCTCACTTTTTAATGTGGACTACTCAACAGTTTCACAGAACTTACAGAGCGGCTTAATCGGTCAATCAAGGGCATTATATAAGTATGGTATTGATATTACTAATGCTACATTGGCAACATACGCTTATAATTTAGGCATTTCTAAATCTGTATCTGAAATGACACAGATGGAAAAGCAACAGTTAAGAGTGTTGGCAATATTAGACCAAAGTAAAGTATCTTGGGGCGATTTAGCCAATACGATTAACAGCCCATCAAATATGTTACGCCAGTTCAGCAACAATATGAAAGAAGTCGGAATGGTGGCAGGACAGCTGTTTATCCCAATTCTTTCAAAGGTTATGCCAGTTGTAAACGGCGTTACCATTGCAATCAAGCGACTTCTAGTGAACCTTGCAAGCCTTATGGGTGTTAAGATTGACTTTGAGAGCTTCGGACAAAGCGGATACAAAGATACTTCTGACGGATTGGAAGATATTTCGGACGGATACCAAAATGTAGCTGATTCAGCTAAGAAAGCTACTCTATCCCTTATGGGATTTGATGAAATAAATAAATTACAGGACGATACAAGCTCAAGCAAGGGTTCAAGCGGTGGCAGCGGTAGCAGTATTGACTTAACAGATGATATTACTAAGGCGGCGGCTGATTATGAAGCGGCTTGGAATAAAGCATTTGCAAATATGGAAAATTCAGCAACCGAATGGGCGGACAAAATAGAGAAAGCCATAAAAAAGGGTGACTGGTACGGGATAGGTACTTACGCAGGTAAGCAAATAAACAAAGGGGTAAATGCTGTTCCGTGGAAAAAAACAGGAGAAGCAATTACAACAGCCGTTTGTAAAACATTAGATTTTGCAGATGGTTTTATCAGTTCCGTAGATTGGGAGCAATTAGGTAAAGATATAATTAAATTTATTGAAGGAATAAATTTAGGTAAAATAGCAGTAAAAGTATCTGATTTAACAATCGATTTAGCTTTATCTGCAATAAAGCTATTATGGGGTGCTTACCAAGAAATATATGACAAATGGGGAATTGCTGGTATCTTAGCTTCTTTAATTGTTCCTGGTGGGGTTGTTACTATTAAATTTATTACAGAATTTTCAGCAAGCATAGAAGACAGCAAGTATGTAAAAAAAGCTAAAGACGCTGTAGAAGATATTAAACTTGCTGTACAAGAAAAGTGGGATGAAATTACAGACTGGTGGAATAATACAGCTATTGTAAATTGGTGGAACAATGATATAACACCATGGTTTGAAAAAGAAACATGGGTTGACGCTGTTGACGGAATGAAATTAGGAATACAAGAAAAATGGAATTCAATCGTTGATTGGTGGAACAGCCTTGCAATTGTTTCTTGGTGGAACAATGATGTAACACCATGGTTTACTAAGGAAAAATGGGAAAACTTGGCTGACGGAATTAAAAAGGGCATTCAAGGGAAGTGGGATGATGTTGTAGATTGGTGGGATAGCAAACCAGCACTTCAACGCATTTCTGTGGCTATCGAAGATTTTAAAACTAAGATACAGAACGCTTGGAACAGCTTTAAGCAGTGGTGGAATGATTTAGGACTTGAATTTCCACACATTGATACACCACACTTTAAAATTGACGGAGAATTTAGTCTTGCACCGCCTAAAGTGCCAAAAGTCAGTATTGATTGGTATGCAAACGGTGGATTCCCAAACAAAGGACAATTGTTCGTTGCAAACGAAGTCGGACCCGAAATGGTTGGTACTATGGATGGAAGAACAGCGGTAGCTAACCAACAGGAAATTACACAAGGTATTGCTAATGCAGTTTATCCAGCGGTTTACAACGCGGTTGTAGCCGCTATGTCAGAAGCTAACAACAATGTAAACATAACATTACAAGGTGACGCGGATAAGCTATTTACAATGGTACAAGATAAAGCTAACAGCTATACAAATATGACAGGTCAAGCAGCCTTTCCGTATTGATAAGATAAAAGTATTGTGCTATTCTTTTGCTATATATAAAAAGCAAAGGGGTAACACAATATGACAGAAAAGAAAGCAAAGAAAAAAGACAGTAAACTAAGCATAGCGGCGGCAATCACAGCACTATTTATATTCACAATCCCAATAGGCTTTATATTGGCTATTGTAGATTTAATTAAAAGTAAAGGCGACAAGTCACAAAGGCACTTAGGCTCTTACTTTGCAATAGTATCGTTTGTACTATTTCTGATGGTCGCCTTTAGTAACGGAAGTGGTAACAGCAGTAACAATGCCAATGCTACGAAACAAACCATTGCAACACAGCAAGATACAGACACAGCAACGAATAATGATACAACACTTAAATACCTTAAGTATGATGTAATTACAGATAGCAATGACAGAGAAGTTCTTGTTGTTTATTTTGACTTTGCAAACAATTCAGAAGATAACACGGCTTTTGCATATAATTATGATGTTACATGTTTTCAGAACGGCAAAGAACTCGACTATCCGTTAGTTAGTTTTGACATTGACGAATACAATAATATTGCAAGAGAATTACAGACAGGTACAAATATTACAGTTGCAAGGATATATATACTAGAAGATAAAAGTAATGTTGATTTAGAAGTAACGCCATTGGGAGATGATAAAAAACTTATAAAATTAACATTAGAATTACAGTAGAGGAAATATGTATGTCAGTGAAAAAAGAACTAAACGAAATGCTAGAAGCAATAGGAGTGAAGAAGAAACAGCAACCACAAATTCAACGCCCACTAAGTCCTAACTTTAAAGGAGTGTACAGAGCGACAGAAAACGGATTGATTGAAGTATATTGTCCAAGATGTAGTAGTTGGGATTGTTCTCACACGCAGATTACAACAACTGTACCGCAGAAATCCAAAACAAGATATACTATTAATCTGAATCCTTTAAGACCGTTTACACTGGTTAATAAGAAAGAGAAGATTAAGCAACAGGGCGGAACTTATTCACAACATAGGTTTGTATGTAACAGATGTGGACTGATTTTTTGGTAATACATGATTTTAATGGAGCGTATCTTTTTGGTGCGTTCCATTTTTTATTAAAAAGTACTTGACAATTATTGCGCGTGCATTTATTATAATAACATAAATATTGCAAGGGCAATAATTGAAAGGAGTGATTATTATTAGTCCAGCAGGAAGACCACATAAGGAAAACCCTAGAAATGTTAATCTTAATATCAGAATAACAAAAGATGAAGCTAATCGTATTCAGAAATGTGCTGATGAATTGAAATTAACAAGAACTGACACCATTATGAAAGGTATAGGGTTAGTAGAAAAAGAACTTAAAGGCAACAAAAAAGAGTAGCCACAAGTCGGTCAAAACTTATAGTGACTACTCAAAACACACCCACAAGGGATATAGGATATTCTACTATACCTCTTGTGGGAAATCAATAGTTTTTTAACAGAAAGAGGTAAAAGAATGAGAGAAAGCATTGTGGAATCCATTATTGGTAACTTAGAACATATCAACCTGCATTTCTTAAAATGCGTGTTAGCTTACACAAATGTATTAGCAGGGAATAAGAGAGGGGAAAATCGGTAATGGAAGAAAACAGAGAAAAGCTCCACGAGATGATTGACAGCATAACAGACGATGGCAAAATTGAATACTTTTTAGCCTTTATAAGTTGTTTCATAGAAAAGTGGGGCAAATAAATATTATTGCGTGAGGCATTGTGGGCATATACTCCCACTACGCAATAGATTCTGTTTAGAGCAAATGATAAAATTTTTGTAGGAGGTAAAATAATGAGTTATAATTATCCAACTACAAAAGATAGTTCTCACAATGAGATTAAAGTACCTATGAACACTAAGAATATTTGCGGCGTAGACTGCTATGAGCAGAATGGCGTTGCTTACTTAAGATTGGAAAATGTTGCTAGAGGACTTGGTTTCACAAGAATTGCCGCAAGTGGCAATGAAGTTGTCAGGTGGGAAAGAGTAGAACAGTATCTAAGAGATATTGGTTTTTTGCAGGAAGCTGCAAAAACCGGCGTACCCACTTGTGGGCACGATGATTTTATCCCGGAAAACATCTTCTACCGACTAGCAATGAAAGCCAAAAATGAAACAGCAGAGAAATTTCAAGCATTAGTAGCTGATGAGATTATTCCGTCAATTCGTAAGAATGGAATATATGCTACTGATAATGTTATTGATGAAATACTGAATAATCCAGACTTTGGAATAGAATTATTAACAAAGTTAAAACAGGAAAGACAAGCAAGAGTTGAAGCAGAAAGAAAGAACGCTATCTTAACACATGTCAATAAGACATATACAATGACAGAGATTGCTAAGGAACTGAATCTGAAATCTGCTATTCAACTTAACAAGTTACTTGCTGATAAAAAAATCCAATACAGTGTCAATGGAACTTGGGTTCTTTACTCGCCATACAGCAGTATGGGATATGAAGAGATTAAGCAAGAAATCCTTGACAATGGTAAGGTTATTTATCACAGGAGAATAACACAGCTTGGAAGAGAATTTATACTGCAATTATTCAATGAAGTTGCATAGATTTTCTTGAGAATATTAGAATGGCTCAAACAGAAATAAATATAATGGTTGCAAGAAATTTGTAACCACACTAAGGAATGTATCAGAAATGGTGCATTCCTTTTTTGATGCCTTGAAAGGGGTGGTTTGATTGATTGACGCAGTTGTGATTGAGGGGGTTAGATTCCCAGTAGCCTATAACGGCTACACATACAGCAGAAATAAGATATGGTCTAAGAACACAGGAAGAAACGATTATGGAGAAATGGTTGGCACAATCGTGGATATCAAAGACAAAGTAGAGCTTCAATTGCCACCATTAACAGGTGAACAGGCACTATTGCTTGATAATGTAGTAAGCGACATAGATAACCCATTCCCAACAGCACAAGTCTTATTTTTAGGTGGTACACAAAAGGAAATGACAATATATACAGGAGATGTGACATATCCGTATCTTACAAGGGCAAAAAATGAGGACGGACTTATAGTCGGAGCAAAATTAAGTTTAATTCAGAAATAAAGGAGAGTTCCACATGAAACTTAAAACAAGTGAGTTAATAGACAGATTTCAGAGCTTAAGTAACATATCGCATGACAAGACCACAGGCAGAATTGCTATGGCTGTTATGTGCAATATTAAGGCGTTAGAAGAATTATATAAGGCAACATTACAGACTATAGAAGATACTAAGGTTAAGTATGCAGACAAGGACGACAGTGGTAATCCAGTTATCAACGATAATCAGTATCAGGTTACATCAGAAAACTTAAAGAAGTTACAGGAAGAATTGCAGGAAATCAATGAGCAAGAGATTGAAGTGCCTGACATGACAATGCTTCCTATGGACGCATTCGATAAATGCGAAGAAATTACACCAGCTAAATTATACTCAATCGAGTTTATGATAAGCCATTAATTAATCAATAAAGGCGGTGTAGAATGAAGATATTAGACACAGCTATGACGGAAATTGTTAGGGGAAATAGTGCAAGGTACTATTCCAAGTATATTGTCGAGGGAAAAGAATATACTGAAACGCTTAACAAATTCAATTTCCAAAACATAATAAATCCCAATAATGAAATTACGATAGGTAACACTTGTGCAAGCAGTGTTACCTTTTCTATTTATATGCCACAAGTAAGTCTCGAAAATAAAGAGATTACTATATATGAGGGCGTAAAAGTTAGTAACGAGATTAAGTATATTAAATTAGGAACATTTACAGTCAGTAAGCAGACAAGCAATGGAGAATACACGAGTTACGAAGCCTACGACAAAATGTATAAGGCTGACATGCCGTATTCGTCTGATTTAGTATTTCCTAGCACAGATAAAGCTATCCTCACTGAAATATGCGGTAAGCTAGGCATATCATTAGCAACAGATATAGTTACAGCACACACTGTTAGCGACAAGCCACAAGGTTATACAATGCGTGAAATTATCGGCTATATGGCTATGTTACAAGGCTGTAATGCGGTAATTAATGCTGATGGCAACCTTGAATTAAGATGGTATAAAGACAGTGGCTATGTACTTGACGGACATAAGTATTATCAACAGGGCGTTACCTTTACAACATCTAAGGATTTCATAATACAAAAACTGACATGCAACAATACGAAGTCAGGTGACAAGGAAACTAGCACAATTACTAGCGGTAGCGGTGCAACAGGACTTAGCTTTGCTAATCCGTTTATGACACAAGAAATTCTTAATGAAGTCTACAAAAAGATAGGCGGCTTTCAGTTCAGACCGCTTACAGTTAAGTTTGTCGGTGACTACCGACTAGAAGTTGGTGACATTATAACTGTCAACAAAGGTGGCGTTGATTACAAAGTGCCTATAATGCAGATTACGCACGAATGTGACGGCGGCTTAATGGATACTGTTACATCTATAGGGCAATCTGATACGGAGAATACAAGTGTTGCTTCTGGACCTATTACTAAGCAGATGGAGCGGTACTATGCCGACTTGATAACCGTTAATAAGGCACTAATTAATAAGTTAGATGTAGATACAGCCAAGATTACCTATGCAACAATAACTAATCTTAATGCAACTAACGCAAGCATTGATAATCTTAAAACAAATAAACTAGATGCAACATATGCAGATATTATCAATGCTAATGTGGAAAGCCTTAAGGCGGCTAATGCAGAGATAATCAAACTTAAAGCTAATTCATTAACAGCAGATATAGCAGATTTAAAATATGCACAAATTGATTTTGCTAATGTCAAAGGTCAAGTAGTAGGAACTTCTCTTATTAAAGACGGAGCGGTAACTAATGAGAAAGTACAAAGCCTATCCGCTAATAAGCTAACAGCAGGCACAATTGACGCAAGCAAGATTACAGTTACTAATCTTAATGCTGATAACATTACAGTAGGCACAATCAACGGAAAGCGTATTGGAACAGGTTCTTTATCGCTGGATAAACTAGCAGAAGAAGTACCTACTAAAGAATACTTAGATAAAGTGCAAGAAGAATTACAAGGTCAGATTGACGGCAATATTGAAACATTCACAAAGACAGAAATACCTACCCTTAATAATGAGCCGGCTATTAACTGGAAAGATAACGCAACGAAAAACAAGCATATAGGCGATATATGCTATGTTGTCAACCCTGCTTCAAGTGCAGATGGATACTCATACAGATTTGCCAACACCGGCACAGAGCAAGAACCTATTTATGAGTGGGTACTTATCAAGGATTCAGATGTAACTAAGGCTTTGCAGGATATTATTAACATCAATGGTGAGATTACAGGTATTAAGAAGTTTAATGTTGAAATAAGCTCATGGAAAACTGATACAGACAGTGAATTATCAAGCCTTAAGACACGAACAACTAGCCTTGAAACTGATATGAGTAACAAGGTCGATACCACGACATTTAATGAGGTTAAACAGACTGTTGATGAAAATAGTTCTACTATAACCAAAATGTCCGAAACCCTTAGTAATAAGGCTGATAGTAGCGCTGTTACCGCATTGAGTAATACTGTTAATAGCATTAAACAGACAACAGACAGTAACACATCAAGCATATCAAAACTTACAACTGTAGTTGAGAAAAAAGCTAATCAAGATGAAGTTACAAGCATATCTAATAAGCTGACAACTGTTGAACAGAACTTAAATGGATTGACGGTTGATGTTACAAATCAATACCAATACATTAACAATCAGCTTAATGGCAATCATAAGATATATGAGATTGCACATGTGCCAACTAAAGATAATTACCCAGCTAATGAATGGAGCATACAAGTATATCCAAGTGATGATATGTACCCTAGTGATAGCACATGGGAGTACACAGAAGATGAGTATGAGAAGTATGTAGGAACTATTGCATATTGGAAAGACCAACAAAGAGCATGGCGATTTATAAGAAAGTCTGACGGAACACATGATTGGGTTGAAATCAGTGCGACAGAAACAACCTATCTTCTTAACCAGAACGCTTCTTTAAGAATTGATGTAAACAATATAAGTACAAGTCTATCTTCTCTTACAACTAATGTTCAGAACAATTACAGTACAACAACGCAGATGAATAATGCTATTACACAAGCAATAACTAAGGAAAGTAATAGTATTAAGCTAGAAGTATCTGGCACCTATGCAACTAAAAATGATATTAATAATCTGCAAATTGGCGGAGTCAATAGATTCATAAAAAGCACTGTAACTCCTAATAAGTATATAACAGCCACTGGCATAATAACAGATGGCGGTAACTATTGGGATTTGACGGACTACATAGATGTGTCTAAGTGGAAAAACTATGTAGCGAGTGGATGGACCAATCTGGGTAATGCACCGGCTACTTGTTTTTATGACAGCAATAAAAAGTTTATCAGCGGAGTAGCAGATAAATCTACTGGAGTAAGAGGTTCTCTGCCAGTTCCTTCTAATGCTGCATATATGCGTTTTAGCTTTGCACATGTAGATACAAACAAGCTAAAAATAGAAAAGGGTACAAAAGCTACAGATTATTCTCCAGCACCAGAAGATATTGATGTTAAGTTTAACAATTATGCTACAACAGCAAGCCTTGAAGCATACATTAAGAAAGACCCAACGACAGGGGAACTTAAATCTGCAATTGAAGCTATTGCAGATGATATAACACTTAATGCAAGTGGAACAATTAATATTAGTGGTAATAAGTCTGTTAATATCAATGGTAATCTGTTCACACTTACATCTACTAATACTACTATTTCAGCAGATGGTTCGATAGACTGTAAGAAGCTAAAAGCTGTTAATGCTGATTTAGAAGGAACTTTTAAAAATATAAATGTAACTGACGGAGGTATTACAATGACCACTACTATTATTGGCGGTGAATACCTTATTAAAAGCAGTACAGGGGCATTTTTACGGATGCAGGGACACTACATTGAAATGTCAAATGATGATGGTTCAGGAACGAAATGGGTACTAAGTAGAAGCGAATGTGTTTTTAATGACTATTTAAACGTTAAGCTATATCACCCTTCACTTAAAAACTATATGCGACCTGCTTTGTCTATGAGAAATCCAGTAACATTTGATTGGAGCGGAAGCGTTTTAACTATATACGTTGACGATGTAGCTGTCGCTACATGGGATTGGGCACAAAAAAATTGGTATTAAATCCGCACAGCGGTAGAAAGGAAAAACAATATGTTAAGTATAACAAAGACAACAAACTTAAGTGGAACATCAGTGATTAATGGTCAATCAGCCATGACAATGTATGCGGCTATTCCAGAAACTGGTTCATTGACAATTAGTCAGACAATTACCAACAAGGAATTGTACCTTGCAAATCAGACACAATGTGATGCTGATTATGAGAATTTCAAAGCAGAAGTTAATAAGTTGCTAAAGAATGAACAACAGATTACAAATTCAGACACAACAGCAACAGCATAAAATATCAAAGAGCGTGGGTTTAAGCCTACGCTCTTATTTTTAAGGAGGTAAATCATGAGCCTAACCGGATTTCTTTCATACAGCCGTGTAAATTGGCAACAATCGCCAAGTAAAAGTACTCCCTGGAATGCGACAAACTTAAATATAATGGACGCAGGAATTAAGAATAACAATGACATGATTAGCAATCTTCGTGACGAGATTACACAATTAAACAGCAATATTGACGTTAAAAACTCTTTTTGCAAAAATATTGCAAGTATAAATGGTACTCTTGAAGGTTATGGCTATAATTATTGCTATTATAATAAATCTACCAAAACAGGGATTTTATACTTTGCTTCAAAAATTGAAACCCAAGATTCTGCACAGAATAATTTTACCGGATATTATGATGTAAAAACAGTCCTTAAAAATATGGGTATTAGCTTTAATAAAGTATTGGAAAGCAATTATACTCCTTATGATGCCACAGGTGTAGTTCGAGCAAAGTTGATAGGCTATGGAACAACATTGTTATATAGCTCTGCAAGTCAACATTATTCCTTTGCAAGATACTATACGAAAGATGGTAATAAAGGAGCATGGGCTACAAGCGAATTCCAAAAGGGTGATTATATTATAGGCTCACTTATATTTAGCTAAGCTTCGAATACTTCCGTTAGTAATTGCACTGTCGTATTTAATATTATTGCTGTTTAGCCGCGGAATGAGAATAAGACGCAAGGTATTGACAAAAATTGCGGAAGAAGATGTAAGGCATTTTTATTGAACATGACAAACTGCAAGAAGCAATTTGCAAGGTTGGCAGTGCCGCATAACATTAACAATATAATATTCGCAATCAAGCACCTTGGTGGAAACACTAGGGTGCTTTTTTGATACACATTTTTCTAAATTTAGGAGGTAATTTATGAGTAAATTATTCGGAATTGACACATCAAGGTGGCAGGGAGATTTTGATTTTACAGGTGCAAAGGAAAATGAGGGTGTAGACTTTGCCATTATCAAGGCAGGCGGTGCTGATGATGGCTTATACGAAGATAGAGAGTTTGAGAACAGCTATAACAAGTTGGAAAGTGCAGGAATCCACAAAGGAGCCTATTTCTTTGGCAACGCATTAAGTACTGATGAGGCTGTAAATGAAGCCCGATATTTCGCACAGCTTTTAGCAGGTAAATCATTCTGCTATCCGGTATTCTATGATGTTGAAGCAAGCATGGTTACTGGCAACGACCTCACAGATATTATTATGGCATTCCTTGATGAAATGAGAAATGCAGGATATAAGAATGTCGGCTTATACTCATATGAGAACTGCATTAACAATTATGTAGATATTTCAAGAGTAAAAGAAGCTGGATATGCCGTTTGGGTTGCTAAGTATTCAGATGCAGAGCCTAGCATTGCTGTTGATTATGATATATGGCAGTTTGGCGGCGGCGTTAATTATCTTAGAGACACACAGATTAACGAACAGACAGTAGACCAGAACTATTGTTACACTGATTATTGCACAGACCATGTTGTCGAAGAAGTAACAGTGCCGGATTATCAGCCAGTACCAGACACTAAGTACCATAAGGGCGACACAGTTAAGGTACTCAACGCCGTTCAGTATGATAACGGCGAGCCATTTAGCACTTACTATGATAAGTACAGTGTTTTATCAGCTAGTGGCAGAAGAGTTGTTATCGGTGTTGACGGCGTAACTACTGCTGCTATTGATGAGGATAACATCAGCCTTATTAAGTGCATTTATGACAATGGCAATGATATCAACACAGATACAGTAAGCCGTGGTGACGGCAAGAAAGTCAGAGTGCTTGATAACATTGATTATGACGGCGCGAGATTCGTAACATATTATGATGAATATGATGTAATCGAAGAGGACGGAGACAGAATTGTTATAGGTATCGGTACAACAATCACAGCCGCTGTCAATATTGCTAATCTTGAGTTTGTCGGCGGTGCAAGTTCTGATGATACACCTACAGATATCCCATTCAGTGAAGACATTGAAGAGGGTAGCACAGTAAGATTTGTCGGAAACACAGATTATGACGGCACAGCTATTAAAGCTTGGTTTGATGAATACACAGTATCAGAAAAAAGCGGAGACAGAGTTGTCCTTGTGCGTGACGGAGAATTATTTGCGGCGGTCAATGTAGCTGATTGTGAATTAGTCTAACCTTAATAAAAATACCGGGAGTGCAATGCTCCCGGTAATATCTTAATGAATAAGCACATAACAAGCATAATGCTTACAATTCTCTTTTTCATAGGCAAATCCCCTTTAAATTTAATTTTACTAATCATATCACAATACACATAATTTGTCGAATACTGTCGAAACTTGCGATATTTTTAAGTTGATTTTTATATTATCAGTATTTATAATAATAATTGTCCGAGAGAGTTCGGACGAAATCTTCAAGTTTTGGCTAGGTGGCACTGTTTGATTGGCGTTGGCAGTGTCACCGCTGAAAACTGTTAATCTACTGGGGGTAGGTTGACATGCAAGAACAGATGTTCTATAATAACACTATCGCTACCAGTGTTATATCGTGCAATAAGGGGGATATATGGAGAATGAGGAATACAGGCAAAAGATAATCGAATTAATCAATAATTGCAATAATAATCATTGGCTGAAAACAATATACAGCTACGTTAAAACACTTTTAAAGTAAAAGAAAAAGACCGAAGGTAAATTCCTCGGTCTTTTTAGAGTTGAGTGTCAAATATGAATTGTCGAGAAACATATTTTGAAAGCACTTCCCTTTAAGCTTATTTTTAGGCTTTTCCCTGATTGCTATATTATCACTTCTCATTTATCAAGTCAATCAGTTTTTCCAAGCTTTCCCAATCTTCTTTATTCAGCTTAGACAGTGCAGATACTAGCCTGTGCTTAAAAGTATCTTCGCCGCCTGTCTGAATATCAGCTAACATTTCAGCAATCTGTTCATCTTTGGATTTCTCTATAAACATTTCTCCCTTGCCAGTTCGCAGCCATTCTTCATTAACGGAAAATTCACTACACATCAGCTTTATTGTCTGTTCTGACGGATAATTTTCTCCGCTTTCCATTTTGCAAACAGCAGAACGGGATATAGATAGTTTTTGAGCAAAATCAGTTTGGCTTATGTTTAGGCTATTTCTGATTCTTTTAATTCTCTCATTCATAAGTAGCTCCTCCTTTCTTGAAAAGTATAATAACATAAAATGTACATTAAGTCAACAAAAAGTGTTGACATTGTATATTAGATGTGCTAGTATGTGTACATCAGATGAACAGAAAGGAGATGAAGAGGTGAACACAAACGACATTCACAAAACTTGTGAAGAGACAATGGAAAATTGTAAAAAGGCAAACGCCATGTCGAACATAGCGATTGCCTGTGCGATTCTTTCAATATTAATTAATGTCCTAACTGGGATAGATAAGATAGAAAACTTTGTACAGCATTTATTATCTTATCTGCATTAATAATAATTGAAAGGATTAAAGACAAAACTGAAACTATCGTAGATATGTTTGCCCGTACCGCAGAAGTAGCAGATGTTTTACTGGCTTTTTGAGATTCTTTAACAGCTAGTTCAACTTGAACCTTAGAGTTTTCTGCAATCTTTTTAGCTGAATCAGCTTGGGATTTAGCGGATTGAGCCATATCGTGAAGCTCTTTGCTTGTCTTTTCGAGATAAGCAGACTGACTTTCTAAAAGCTCAATCGGAGATTTACCTTTTTCATATGTAGGTATTTCAATATTAGGTTTTGGTGGTTGCGGGAATAAGTTGTCCATATTTGGATATACAGGTTCGTATCGCATAAAAATCTCCTTAGTTTTTTAAGGAATTATATCACAGAAAGGAAGTGAATTAAATGAGCGAAAAGGAAAAGGAAGTAGTTGAGAAGTTAAAAGAAGCGATTCCTAAGATGTCAGATTTTGACAAGGGTTATATTCTTGGCAAAGTCGAGAATATGGCAGAAAAAAGTGATAAGGGATGTAACAACGATAGAAAGGAGTAACGAGTGGAAAGAGAACTGAAAGAATTAATTCAGATTGAAAAGAAAAGAAATTCCTTGCTTGAAGAAATCAATCGGTCATTGAAGAAACTTGCAAGCAAGGAAGATAAAGAGTATCAGAGCAAAGTTGGCAAATCGGCTTTTAATCTTGATTGAGCCAGTTATGGTAATGTTCCAGCATTTCCATAATTCCAATTTCCACCCACGCACGACGAATGAACTCGTATTCTTCAGCAGTGTCAGTAAAGTTTTGCTTTTCAGTAGCAGACATTACCTTCTGATGAATTGAAGAATGAATTTCATTACCATTAGAGTTTACAAAAGCTTTGAAATCTTCAAAATTTTTCACAATCTCACCTCTTTTCAATATTAAAGATAAGAGGATTATAGCACAAAGTACAAACAGATTAGAATTTTTGATATTGATGCAATAGAAAAGTGATGGTAGCGGTAAATAGTTGCAAACTTTTATTCAAACATCATTAGTTCTTTTTGACAGGGATAGCGTCCTGTTCGTATCAAGTGTGAATTACCTACCGATTGGCAGTTTTGTCTTTAGCATATTTGTTTAATTCTATTGATATAGAAATAAGAGCGTACAGGGTGCAGAAGTCTACGCCACAGAAGTATGAGCCAACCGCTGATACGCACAATGCTATGACAGTATCCATACAATCTCCTTTCGGAAAGTGTCTACCATCACTTTTCTATTGTATCAATAAATATAAAGTTCTACAAGTTACAACAGATAGGAATGAGCGGAATTGCTCAAATGCACCTTAAAAGGAATATATCACACATTATTTAGAAAGGAATGTTTATGGAGTTACAGATTTTTAGCAATTCAGAGTTTGGGGAAATCCGAACCATTACTAAAGATGATGAACCTATGTTTTGCTTGGTTGATGTATGCAAGGCATTGGAAATATCAAATGTAAGTCAGCTAAAAACAAGACTTAAAGAAGATGGGGTCATTACTAATGAGGTAGGGGTACAGACAGGTGTTAAAGCTGATGGCACTCCAGCGATTCAGAAAGTAAGAATGAACTTTATTAACGAGAGCAATCTTTACAAGACAATTTTTCAGAGCAGAAAAGAAAGTGCGGAAAGATTTACTGAATGGGTAACATCAGAAGTTCTTCCGTCAATCAGAAAAACAGGAAGTTACAGTAAGCCTTTGACAACATCTGAACAGATTAGATTATTGGCGCAGGGCAACACAGAACTCACAGAGAGAGTTGATAAGGTTGAAGATAAGATAATCAGTATCGAAGAAGAAACTCCACTTTACGGCTGTGAGATTGAAGAAGTGCAGAAACATGTTAGAAAGAAAGGAATTGAAGTACTTGGCGGAAAGGACAGCAATGCGTACAAAGACGGTGGTATTCGCGGTTCAGTATATTCTGATATATACAAGCAGTTAAAACGCGAATTCGGGTGCGTGGCGACATACAAGAGTATTAAAAGAAAATACTTGGCTGATGTACATGAATTCATTGACACCTATTTGTTGCCAATAGCACTTGCCGAGGTGGTACATGATACAAACATGTAGGAGAAGATATGAAAGAAAAGATAATTAACATATTCGCAACACTGGCAGGAATCAGCCTTATAGCGTTGATTCTAAGACCGGTACAACCGCAAGCTAAGATTAATCAGCAGAGCGCAGTGTTAAGTGAATGCTACAACTCACATGTTGATTATAAGGTTGAAACTGGAGAGATAAGTGTTAATGGATATGAGTTGTCGCTTATGGCACATTTGCTGATGGGCGAATGCGGAGCGACATGCAACGATGATGAAATGCTATATCTTGCAGGAGCTGTTGTTTTGAATAGAGTACAAAGTGAGTATTTCCCTAACAGCATTGAAGAAGTTATTTATCAGCCAGGGCAATATCAATGCACAGAACTTATAAACAGTGGATTCTATAAAGAGCCAACAGAAAGGTGTTGGAGAATAGCAGAAGAATTATTAATAAGCGGATATGACATACCCAGCAATGTGTTGTATCAAGCTGAATTTAAACAAGGTAGCGGCGTTTATAAGAAAGTGCAGAACATGTACTTTTGCTACAAGTAAGGAGTGTTTATGGAAGCAAGGATAAGAGAAGAAATGTTCAACTTGGGTATTCTATCCAATAAAAGAGGTTACATCTACATAATCGAAGCTGTTAAACGCTTTAATTCTTCTATAACAATGGAAGAAATTTACAATAACATTGCTAGTACAGTAGGCAAGTCAAGATGTGCTGTTGAAAGGTCAATTAGAACAGCGATTAAAACGGCTGACCATGATTTATCGGCATGGAAGAATTATGACTGCCTTACAACAAGAGGATTTATTGCAGCAATGTATTACAGATGTAAGGAGAGTGCTAATGAGTAACATAAAAAGAATTATTAAGCTGAATAGAAACAGGCAGAGAGCTATAAGGGAAAAGGATTTCAGAAAGTTCTATACTTTCAGCTGCAAAATCCATCTGATTGAAAGAATGGATAAAGTACCAATAGGAAGTTACATATTAAAGTAAGGAGAGAAAGAAATGGAAAATGCAATTAATAACAACAATATCACATTAATAGGAGTAGTCGAGAAAGAAGCAGAATACTCACATGAAGTATTTGGCGAGGGATACTACATATTTATGCTCAAGTGTTTAAGAACAAGTGGCAACGAAGATGTGTTACCAGTGATGATATCAGATAGACTTACTGATATTAGAGAAATCAAAGTAGGACAGGCTGTCGCGGTTTTAGGACAGATACGAAGTTTCAATAAGCACACTGACAATATGAAGAGCAAGCTGATTCTAACGGTTTTTGCAAGAGAATTTGAAGTGCTGACACAGGATTCAGAAGAATTACCGTTTGAAGATAATACCAATATGGTTACACTTGACGCTTATATCTGTAAGCCGCCTATATACAGATGTACTCCAAAGGGCAGAGAGATTGCAGATATCTTAGTAGCGGTAAACAGACCATATGGCAAGTCAGATTATATACCATGTATAGCATGGGGAAGAAATGCGAGATTTGTAGGCGGACTTGAAACAGGGGAACATATTCAGATCCAGGGAAGATTTCAGAGTAGGGAATACGCTAAGAAGATAAGTGACAATGAAGTTGAAACAAGAACCGCTTACGAAGTATCGGTAAGCAAGATTGATTATGCAGAGGAGGGCGAAGCTAATGTGTAGTGATATTACAGTTAGAGAGTTGGCAAGTATGGCTATTGATGAAGATGTGGTATGCCAGATATGGACGCCGCAACACGGAACAGTATTTAGCGGTTCGTTTGAAGAAGCTAAGTATTCAGCCTATGCGGATAGGGAAATTGATAACTTCCAAGTTGAAGATGGTGTATTTGTTATGAATATTTAATAAGGAAAGGTATTGTTTATGAAAACATTTTTAAAAAAAGCGGTTTTAGAAAACTTTATGTGTTACGCACACGCAGAGTTTGATTTTTACAGCATAACAAAGATTATAGCCGAGAATGGTGTAGGTAAGTCAACAATAGCTACGGCATATCTGTGGTGCTTGTTCAACTGTGATTATGAGTTAAAGGATAATCCGGTTGTCAGAAGAGAGGTTGACGGAGTATCAGTTGATGATATGGATGTATCAGTCGAACTTACACTTGATGTTGACGGAAAGGAAATAACTATGAAGAAAGTACAGAAACGTACCTACAGCAAGGACGGCAGTTCATACAAAGATGATAACAAGTATTTTATCAATGATGTGCCTAAGACATTAAAGGACTTCAACGCATATCTTGATGTTGATATGAATGTGTTTAAGATGTGCAGTAATGTAAATGCTTTTCTTAATCAGAAACCGGCAGAAATGAGAGAATACTTATTCGGGCTTGTAGGCGATGTTACAGACCTTGATATAGCTTCACAGAAAGCCGAATTAGCCGAGTTAGTTCCTTTACTTAATAAATATACAGTTGAGGAATTATCTGCTATGAATAAGGCTACAAAGACCAAGATTACAAAGGATTTACCTATTCTTGACGGACAGACTAAGGAAAAGGAAAGAGATATTCAGATTAAGTCTGACATTGATACATCTGACCTTGAATTGCTTAAAAATAGCCTTAAAGAACAGATTAAGGACTGCATTGTAAAGCAGACTGACTATGACAAACTGTTGGCTGAATATGACAAGGCTAGTGCTGATATTCTTGATTTGAAGTTTAAGCAGGGAGATTTATCACGCAAGGCGAATGAGGACAATATTAAGGCTAGGAGAGAAGCAGAAATAAGAATAGAAAATCTCAATGGCGTTATTGAGAACTGTAAGAAAGATATTAAAACAGCAGAAAATGTTATTGCTTTTAACAATGGAATGGTTACAGAATTGCAAGCAAAACTTGAAGCAACAAGGGTAGAATGGAGCACAGAGAAACAGCGAGAATTTGACGAGAACAGCCTTATTTGTCCTTATTGCAGACAGGAATATTCGGAGGACAAGAAAGAGGAATTAAGGGCTGATTTTAAGACACATAAAGAAGCTGAACTTAATAGGATTACTGGCAAGGGCAACACAGCTAAGAATATGCTTGATGAAGTCAAAGGATTGTTAGTTGAAGCTGAACAGAAATTGACTGACAGGAAGCAGAGGTTAGAAAAGCATTTAGTTGACTTAGCAGACCTTGAAAAGCAGTTGTCCGAACTTCCGCAGGAAATTGATGTGACAGCCACAGAGGAGTACAAGGCACTTGAACAGCAGATAGCTGAAAAAGAACAGGCTATGCACAAGGCTAATGACATTTCAAGTATCAAGGCTGAATTAAAGGCACATGAAACAGTCTTAAGGCAGCAGTTAGCAGAATGTGAAAGCCAGATTGCAAAGTCTGATACGGCAGCAGATGAACAGCGACTTGAAGAATTAAGGGCAGAACAGCGTACACAGGAACAGAATAAGGCTAATGCTGAAAAAATCCTTGATTTGCTTGATGAGCTGGACAAAGCAAAGAATGAAACATTGTCTGACAGTATCAACAGTCATTTTTCACTTGTTAGGTGGAAGCTGTTTGAACTGAATAAGTCTGGCGGTTACAAGTCAGTTTGCATACCTACAGTTAATGGAAAGTCAATTCTTACAACTATGAGCAATAAGGGTAACAGGATTTTAGGCAGGGTTGATATTTGCAACTCAATTCAGAAGATTAGCGGTATGTCAGTACCTATTATCTTAGATGATAGTGAGAGCCTTGACAGCACTAATCAGAAGAAAGTTGCTGAAATGGTCGATAGCCAGTTGATTATGCTGATTGTCAATGATAGCGAGAAATTAGAGATTGTGGAGGGATAATATGCAATGTGAAGACGCATATGTACTTACAGTAAACGACGAAGAAGCGGAAGTTATCAAGCAGTTTGTATCGGCAATGGAGAGAGTTTCTATTGGCATAGACAATGATGATGTTTGGGATATCATGGAAACCATCGCAAACAAACGGACTTCTGGTAGCGTAACAGGCATAATGATTATATATGAAGAAAGTGAGGAATAATATGAATGATAGATATATCGTAGAGCGTGAATTTGAACACGCAGGATATAAATGTGTCGTGGTATTTACACACATGGGACATAGATGCGGATATGTCGGGATTCCAAAGAATCATCCATTATACGGAAAGGATTACAGCGATTACCTTGAAATCAAGAAAGCAGATGTCGGAGACAGAGAAGTAAGCGGGATTCTTCCTTTGCTTGGTGCTTGGCTGGATGAAGATGAAAGAATCCGCATTGAAGCATATTTTCAGTGTCACGGTGGCATTACATATGCAGGTGGTGGAGAACATTCAAGTTATCCAATCGAAAGCGATTTGTGGTGGTTCGGATTTGATTGCGGACACGCAGGAGATAAGTCGGATTTAGATTATGCGATACAGAAGTTTCCAAGCCATAGAAAAGAGTATGAACTGCAAAAAATGGTTGAAAGTAAATATCCGATTGATGATGTTATCCGCACTGAAGAATATGTTGCGGAAGAGTGTAAGAAGTTAGCAGAGCAGCTAAAAGAGTTTGAATAGAAAGCGAGGGATAATTATGGCATACAAAGCGTTTAATCCAGATTTTACTTGCAGAGGCAAGCAGTACAAAGAAAACACAACATATGAAGAAAATGGAAATGAGATATGCGAAGCTGGTGTGATACATTATTGTGAAAATCCATTTGATGTACTGGACTATTACCCTCTTGTAAACGAGAATGGCGAGATTTCAGAATTTGCAGAAGTTGAGCCGCTGGGAAAAGTTTTTAAAAGAGAAAACAAATGTGCAACTAATAAGCTTCGCATTAAAGCCAAGTTGGGCTTAAAAGGTTTTATTAAGGCTTGTATAGATTTTACTCTGGAGAAAACGAAGATTGAGGAAATTGAAGATGGCATAGAAAATGACAATGGCAATAATTCCGCAAAGATAGGTTCAAGCGGAGATTACGCAAAGATAGGTTCAAACGGAAATTCCGCAAAGATAGGTTCAAGCGGAAATTCCGCAAAGATAGGTTCAAGCGGAAATTCCGCACAGATAGGTTCAAGCGGAAATTCCGCACAGATAGGTTCAAGCGGAGATTACGCACAGATAGGTTCAAGCGGAAATTCCGCAAAGATAGGTTCAAGCGGAAATTCCGCACAGATAGGTTCAAGCGGAAATTCCGCACAGATAGGTTCAAGCGGAGATTACGCACAGATAGGTTCAAGCGGAAATT